>CEBY01043217.1_pt1 | contig 321162 bp, 296 predicted proteins | sample 554731 | NCBI WGS metagenome assembly CEBY01 (sample SAMEA3182050, study PRJEB8094) | gut metagenome | biome: human; feature: gut; material: Stool; isolation source: human stools | place: Canada | collected 2012-02-22
ATATAAATTTTATATATTACGTAAATATATTGATTTTCAGTATATTAAGTTCAAAATAACGATTTCTAATGATAAAAAAGATTAAAAACAATGTTGCTAAACATGCTTTTCTCTTTGGTCAGCTCACAAAAAAGGGTGACCTTTGTGACACAAACCTAAAACAATCTTTTTTACCTTAGAAATTGTACCTATTGGAAACTCATAAAAAGGAGCTTAGCGATTAAGCTCCTTTTTATTTACCCCGTTTGCAGAGTCAATGATATTGTGTAATTTTGCAACAATGAATCCCGTTAAAACATATCACATAATAGTCGCCGCCGGAAAAGGAAGCCGCTTCGGCGCCGACCTCCCCAAGCAGTTCTGCCTGCTTGACAATAAGCCCGTGCTCATGCACACCATCGAGCGCATGCGCAAGTCACTTCCCGAATCGGAAATAGTGCTCGTGCTCAATGTCGACCACCTGTCGCTTTGGGAGGAGCTGTGTCATCGTTATGACTTCACGTCGCCACGAGTAGTCACCGGCGGAAGCACCCGTTGGGAATCGGTCAAGAACGCCGTCGACACAATCGCCCCCGACCCATCGATAAAAACAGTAATCACTGTACACGACGGAGCACGCCCGCTCATAAACCGGCCCATGATCGAGCGCATCATGACAGCTGCCTGCAACGCGTCGGGAGCCATACCCGCCGTAGCCGTGAGCGACTCGCTGCGAATGCTCGATGACGACGGGGTAAATTCACATCCCGTCGACCGTCAACGGCTGAGAGCCGTGCAGACACCGCAGGCATTCGACGCGACGAAGCTGAAACAAGCCTACACGCTCCCCTACGAACCCGGATTCACCGACGACGCATCGGTCATGGCGGCTGCCGGCTACACCGACATAACGCTCGTCGAAGGCGACCCCCACAACATAAAGATAACGCTCCCCGACGACCTTGCCATAGCGTCGCTATATCTCCGAAATGAACCGACTAAGGAATCTTGACATAAAGTACCTGAAAGGGATAGGCCCCAAACGTGCCGAATTGCTTGGCAAGCAGCTCGGCATAAAATCCTATCGCGACCTGCTCTATCACTTCCCCACCCGCTATCTCGATCGTTCATCGATATACCGGGTCAAGGATCTGTCGGGTGAAATGCCCATGATTCAGCTCAAAGGACGCTTCATTGCCATGACCGTGCAGGGCGAAGGCGCAAAGACCCGGCTCGTGGGAGTGTTCACCGACGGAACCGGCACAATGGAAGTGGTGTGGTTCAGGCGCATAAAGCAGATTCGCGAAAGCTACCACACCGGCAATGAATACATCATATTCGGCAAGCCGGAGCTGTTCAACAACCGCTGGAGCATGGTTCACCCCGAAGTCGACACTCCGGCAGCGACCACTGCGGCACAGGGGCTGAGAGGAGTATATCCGCTCACCGAAACACTGCGCAACCAAGGCATAGGCGCACGCCAGATATTCACATGGGTGCAGACGGCCCTCGCGGCCTCTCCCGTGATCACCGAAACACTGCCGCGCTCGATCATCGAGCGGCTGAAGCTCATGTCGTTGCGCGAATCGCTGATCAACATTCACAATCCACAGTCCAACGAAAAGCTTCAGGCGGCAAGGTTAAGGTTGAAATTTGAGGAGCTGTTCTACATTCAGCTCAACATTCAGCGTTACTCGCGCCGACGCAACGCACAGCTCACCGGATTCCGATTTCCGAGAATAGGACAATATTTCAACACTTTCTACTCGCAGCAGATGCCATTTGAGCTGACAGGGGCACAGAAGCGCGTCATAAAGGAGATTCGCGCCGACATGGGCACCGGAAAGCAGATGAACCGACTGCTGCAAGGCGACGTGGGCAGCGGCAAAACCCTTGTCGCACTGCTGTGCATGCTCATCGCCCTCGACAACGGCACACAGGCATGCCTGATGGCCCCCACCGAGATACTCGCCACCCAGCACTATGAAACCATCTCATCGATGGTCGCCCCGATAGGGATAAACGTAAAGCTGCTCACCGGCTCCACACGCAAAAAGGAGCGTGACATCATACACAGCCAGCTTACCGACGGCTCGCTGCACATCCTCATTGGCACTCACGCCGTTATCGAGGACAATGTCCAGTTCAAGAATCTCGGATTTGTAGTCATCGACGAGCAACACCGATTTGGCGTGGCGCAACGCGCCCGCCTGTGGCAAAAAAACATGGTGGTGCCCCACGTGCTTGTCATGACGGCCACCCCCATACCGCGCACACTTGCAATGACCATCTACGGCGACCTCAGCGTGTCGGTGATCGACGAGCTGCCGCCGGGCCGAAAACCCGTCACGACACTGCTGCGATATGACAACAACCGCATGGCCGTATATCAGGCTCTCGGCAAGCAGCTGAAGCAAGGACGACAGGCCTACATCGTGTATCCCCTCATTCAGGAAAACGAGAAGCTCGACCTGAAATGCCTCGAAGAGGGATATGAGATGATACGCGAAACATTCCGCGACTACAAGGTGTGCTACGTACACGGAAAAATGAAGCCTGCCGAGAAGGAGCACCAGATGATGCTATTCGCTACCAATCAGGCACAGATTCTTGTAGCGACGACCGTAATCGAAGTGGGCGTAAACGTTCCCAATGCATCGACCATGATCATCGAGAATGCCGAGCGATTCGGATTGTCGCAACTTCACCAGCTGCGCGGACGAGTGGGACGAGGCGCCGACCAAAGCTACTGCATCCTGATGACTCATCAAAAGATACAAAAAGAAACCCGGCAGCGCCTCGAGATAATGACATCGACTACCGACGGATTTGTAATCGCCGAAGCCGACCTCAAGATGCGAGGCCCGGGCGACATGGAGGGCACCATGCAGAGCGGAATTGCATTTGACCTGCACATAGCCAACCTCGCGACCGACGGACAGATAGTGCAGCTTGCAAGGGATGCCGCCGACGACACCCTCGACAAAGACTCCGAGCTTGCCTTGCCCGAAAATTCGATACTCCGCTCCGAGCTGTTACAACAAGCGTCAAAGGCCGTTGATTGGTCAAGAATAAGCTGATTTTTCATGCACGGAAGATGTTAATTAAACGGCATTGTCAATTACATATTTTAACATAATTTTAAATCTATGCAACACTGCAAATGTCGGTTTGTTCAAAATATGTTTTTAAACATATTCTTTATTACATACTGATATACAATACATTACACCAAATTTTACACTTCTAAAATCAAAATTTGCACTTTTTATCTTGACAACACGCTTTCCCTTTGAATGATTTTTGTATATTTGGACTACAGAACTACGAAAAGTTAACAAACATAAAAATCTAAAATGGAGCAAACATTAGTAATCATCAAGCCTTCAGCCATTCATCGTGGACTTATCGGCGACATTATAACTCGTTTTCAAAGAAAGGGATTGATCATCACCGGCATGAAAATGATGCAGCTTGATGAAACTATTCTCCGTGAACACTACGCCCATCTTGTTGACCGTCCATTCTTCCCCTCTCTATTGGAATCGATGATGGCTACTCCCGTCATCGTTATGTGTATTGAAGGGAAAGACGCCGTTGAAGTGGTGCGCCTTATGACAGGTGCCACCAATGGCCGCAAGGCCCTTCCGGGAACAATACGTGGCGACTTCTCCATGAGCGGCCAGGAAAATATCATTCATGCTTCTGACAGCGTTGAAAACGGACAAATCGAACTTGCCCGCTTCTTCAAGCCTGAAGAGATATTCAACTACCGTCCTTCCAACATCAGGTTCTTCTATGCACCTGACGAAATGAATTAAAAAAATCCCATCAAGAACATCAATTTTTGTAATGCAATTTTCCCTAACAAAAATAACAGCAGCAACTACATTAGCCTTAGCATCTTTATTTACCGCAAATGCCCAGACCGAGGACTACAAGCTCCCTGACTTCCACAAATCGGAACACAAAGACCTCATAGCCTCACAAGAGAACATCGCTGAACAGATAAAGCTTAAAGAAACTCTCGACTACATGGATGTATTGTTCCGTGAAGAAGAGGAACCCGAAGAGGATATCTATGTCGAGGGATGGGACAGCCAGGCAGTAAACTGCTACACCAACGCCGTAATTCCCGATACCAAGGTCATCGATGTACGCAACTTCTGCATGCCCACCATGGGTTATGTAACCTCGCCCTACGGTTATCGCAGGCGTTTCCGCCGAATGCACAAAGGCATCGACTTGAAAGTACAGATAGGCGACACGATTCGCGCAGCATTTGACGGCAAGGTTCGACTCACCCGCAACCAAGGTCGCAGAAAAGGCTACGGACTCTATGTCATCGTTCGTCACCCCAACGGCCTCGAAACAGTTTACGGCCACCTCTCGAAATTCCTCGTTAAACCCGACCAATACGTAAAGGCAGGCGACCCCATCGCACTTGGCGGCAACACAGGAAAGTCGACCGGTCCTCACTTGCACTTTGAAACCCGCTACATGGGAATCGCCATAAACCCGGCTGCGATTTTCGACTTCGAGAATCACACCACCCACACCGACGAGTTCACATTCAACAAAAACAACTACCAGGAGGCCCGCGACTACTCGCCCCGAAGCGCAAAGGCTAAAGCAAGCTCGTCGAAATCGGGCAAAGTCACGGCATCGGCCACCTACCGTGTACGCAAAGGTGACACACTGTCAAAAATCGCCTCGCGCAACGGCACAACCGTCGACAGGCTTTGCAAGCTCAACGGCATAACACGAAACACCAAACTCTCCATAGGGAAAACTCTAAAAGTGAAGTAAATCCCTTACACGCAATAGTCACAGACTACGCAGCAACGGCCGCTCCCACGAGTGGCCGTTGCTGCATTATGACCGACACAATGAACGAAATCGGCTGCAAATTGTATAAATAACGTTTTGAAATGTGAATCGAAGTAATTACCTTTGTATTGTGAATGTACTAATCCGACATATTGAGTACTTGATACTGAGGCACGACTGCGTGACAGTGCCCGGTTGGGGAGCTTTTATAGCCAATTATCAGCCGGCACGCGTCGACAGCGAGTTTGGCTGCATATTCCCGCCATGTCGCACCGTAGGCTTCAACGCGTCGCTTACACATAGCGACGGACTGCTCACATCGTCGATAGCCCGCGGCAACGGCATCACCTACGACAACGCGTCGGCCCTCATTGCCGAGGAGGTCAACGCAATGCGTCACGCTCTTGAATCGGGCGAGTCGATAACATTCGGTCGACTCGGTTCATTCAGCCTCAACGACGAAGGTTCGATAGTGTTTGAGCCGGCTACAGCCACCAACACCGCCCCCGACTACACCGGACTCATTGCCGTAAAGGCGGTCGACTTGGCCGAAACGCTGAAGAAGCGCAACGAATCGGCATCGGTCTACTATGTCCCCGTGAGCCGCAACATACTCAAAATCGTAGCATCGATAGCACTCCTCATCGGACTCGGATTCATGCTTTCGACCCCGATAATACAGGACGAGGCCAACTATGCAGGAATTGCGACTACGATGAATGTCACCAAGCCCGCCCCGGTCTACACAGTGCCGTCGCCCGACATCGAGCTGTCGATAGCCCTGCCCGACCCCGCAACATCACGCGGCACATTCACCCCCGCCGTCACCACGGCACAGCAGCCCGCAGCACCTACGGCCACAACCAAGCCCATGCGCTACTTCCTTGTAGTCGCATCGCTGCCTACACGCAAGGCCGCCGATGAATACATCGCCCACAGCGCCGACCGCGATTCACTGTCAGTTCTGGAATCGGGAGGCCGCTACCGTGTCTACATCGCGGCAGGCGCCACCTACTCCGACGCTTTCAACAAGCTTGGCGCCAACGGATACGGCGACCGATACCCCGATGCCTGGGTGTGCAAGCGATAGAATCCAAAACAAAAACCTATACATCCCCGATCCGATATGAAGGATTTTCATGACTTAATCGTTAATCGACGCAGTATACGCCGATACACCCCCGAAGAGATTTCACCCGAAGATGTAAAAACCATACTTGAGGCCGCGCTCATGGCCCCCACCTCCAAGAGCAGCCGCGCATGGCACTTTGTCGTAGTCGAGGACTCGAAGCAGCTTGAACTGCTAAGCAAGTGCAAGGTAAGCGGAGCCGGCCCCGTAGCCGGATGCGCACTCGCAATCGTGGTGGCCGTCGACGCAAAAATCACCGAGCCGTGGATTGAGGATGCCTCAATAGCTGCAACCTACATCCAGCTGCAGGCCGAGGACCTTGGCCTGGGTTCCTGCTGGATTCAGGTGAAAGGACGCTTTACCGAAACCGATCTTGAATCGGAGGTATATGTGCAGAATCTGCTCGAAATGCCCGACTCCATCATCCCCGTGTGCATAATAACATTAGGCCATAAAGCCGAAGAACGCAAGCCCCAGGCAGTCGACAAGCTGCAGTGGGAAAAGGTTCACATTGGCACATGGACCGAACGTTAAGCCACTCCCCCCGCATAGCCGTCATAGGTTCGGGCAATGTGGCGACACACCTTGCCAAAGCTGTCACGAGAGCCGGCTATAAGCTGTCGATCTACAATCACCGCTGCGAAAGCGCGTCACGGCTCGCTTCAGCCGTGGGGGCAACTGCGGTTGCCGACCTTGACGCTCTTGACGCCGACATATACATCATCGCCATCAAGGACGATGCCATCGCGTCGCTGGCCGCATCGGTCGCCGGCCGCAAGGGATTGTGGCTCCACACATCGGGCTCGGTCGACATGAAAGTCTTTGACGGCGTTGTCGACAGCTACGGAGTGCTCTACCCCATGCAGACATTCTCCAAGGATGCCGATGTCGACATGACCGAAGTGCCGTTTTTCATCGAGGGATGCAACGGCGATGTCACCCGCGCCATACGCGAGCTCGCCTCGTCACTATCGCACAAGGTGATCGAGGTGTCGAGTGCCAACCGCGTAAAGCTGCACATCGCGGCAGTGTTTGCCTGCAACTTCACCAACTACATGTGGGCGCAGTCGGCCGACATACTCGAATCAATCGGTGCCGACTTCAGCGTCATGCACCCGCTCATAAAAGCCACCCTCGACAAGACATTGACAATGTCGCCCCACGACGGACAGACAGGCCCGGCACGCCGAGGCGATGTCGACATAATTAAAAAGCATCTGAGCATGCTGTCGGGAGTGAAACACAAGCTCTACGAAACACTGTCGACCGACATCATGAACGAATATCACCACAACCTCACCGACCACCAATCATGAGCAAGATAAACTACGACCTGGAACGCATAAAGGGCATCGTTTTCGATGTCGACGGAGTTCTGTCGCCCTCGACAATACCCATGGACAGCGAAGGAATGCCCTCGCGCATGGTCAACATCAAGGACGGATATGCCCTGCAGCTTGCCGTAAAGCTCGGATACAAGATAGCCATAATAACCGGAGGCTACTCCCCGGCGATAAAGGCACGCTTCAACGGACTCGGCATAACCGACATATACATGAAGGCAGGCAAGAAGATAGATGTGCTGAAGCAATGGATGGATGCCAACGGCCTGCTCGTCGAAGAGGTGGCCTACGTGGGCGATGACATTCCCGACTACGAGGTGATGCAGCACGCCGGCCTCGCAGTGGCTCCGCTTGACGCGACTGTCGACATCAAATCGATAGCCGACTACATCTCGCCGGTTAACGGAGGCTACGGAGTGGCCCGCGACCTGCTTGAGGAGATTATGAGGGCTCAAGGCAAATGGATGACATCGGCCAAGGCTTTCGGATGGTAATGACTCTAAACTACCGCTCATGCAATCACCGCTACACAACCTGTCACGCTACGACATAAGGCTTGCGAGCAAGTCACCGCGACGACGCGAGCTGTTGGGAATGCTCGGCCTACAGTTTTCAATTGCCGAAACAATAGATGTGGATGAAAGCTACCCCCACGACCTGCCCACCAACGAGGTGGCGCCTTACATCGCCAAGAAGAAAGGCGACGCCTACAGGAAGACACTTCGTGAAGGAATGTTGGTAATAACAGCCGATACGGTCGTGATAACCGACGGCGAGATTCTTGGCAAGCCGCACTCGGCCGATGAAGCAGTGGAGATGCTTCGCAAGCTGTCGGGCCACAGTCACACCGTAATGACAGGAGTCACGCTCGCCACGACTGAACGCACCCGCACTTTCGCCGTGGAAACCACGGTGGAGTTTGCCCGCCTTTCCGACGAGGAGATACGCTACTATGTCGACCGCTATTCGCCGCTTGACAAAGCCGGAGCCTACGGAATCCAGGAATGGATAGGAGCCATAGGCGTAAAATCAATATCGGGAAGCTACTACAACGTAATGGGTCTGCCGCTTCACCGGCTATACAATGAGCTGAGAGAGTTCTGACCCTCTATATGCTTCAACCCTGAACGAAAAGATTGTATTGTCGCCTATCGGATTCAGCGACAATGCGCCCTCGACAAGCCTGCTATCGCTGACCACCGCGTTTCCGACAGGATTGCATGCTCCCACGGGGCCTACCGTATAACGCGCCACACTGCCGGGCGCAAGAAACCGCCGACCCCACAACCACGCCACCACGCCCATGGTCATTCGCAGATTCACCTCGACACAGGGTGCAATCATGCCCGAGCGCGTCACCATCATGTCGACGCCCAAGTATCCCTCATAGTCATCACCGATAATCGCCGTCAGCACCCGGCCAAGCGCTGAGGATAGAGCGTGCAGATGCGCCCTGTCGGCACCCGAATCAACAAGCGCCTGCTCAATCTCATCATCGTCGGCAATCACATTTCCCGAATAGGCCGCGCCTTCATGATTGAAGAACAGCGAATAACCTATCCACTTCACGGCACCGTCGGCGGCATGGAAAAGCATTGCAAAGTCACGAGTCTTGTCGAGAGCCTGCTCGCACATCACACTGCCCTGTCGGCGCAACATGGCACCCACCCGCTGCTCGACGCTGCGGCTCCAGGCATCGACATGGATTACCCCTCGGCCGCTGCTCGACCAGGGCGACTTCACGAAAATCGAGCCGTAACGCGACAAGCACTCCTTTACCGCGTCAACATCGACGGCTTCTGCCGGGACGGGAGGGAGCTCAAAATCGACCTCACGCCCCAGTCGAGTCATGACATCGGCCGAAATGCGCCTGTGGCTCAGTTCCCTTATACGCTCAATACGGTCGATGCCGGGCACCTCGGCTCCATATCCCGAAAGCACCTTACGCGAATGATGCGACCAGCCCCACGGAGCGCCCTTATATCCTGACATATCGTCACGACCCGTCACGGCCTTGACACCAAACATACGCTCCATTTCGTCAAGCCATGCTGAAGGCACATCCGACGCCACTATGCAATCGTCGCGGTCGCAGTACCACAACGGCAACACCGCACCGTCGCGACACAGCGCCTGCACTGTCGGCGACAGCGAGAACGTATTCTTCCCATATCCGAGGGCTATGTCATTTTCAGGATTGAACAAATACACCTTCTTCATCGCCGGCAAAGTTATGGATAATTATCCAATCATCGCCCCATTCTCCCCGTCGAAAAGATGCCAAATATGCATTTCGACATGATTTTAACCCCGACCGCAAAATAAAACCGTCAAAATATTTGGTAATCTCACAATAAAACCATAACTTTGCACCCGTAAATAACAACATCCATTTGGAGAGATGGCAGAGTGGTCGATTGCGGCGGTCTTGAAAACCGTTGAGGGTCACACCTCCGGGGGTTCGAATCCCTCTCTCTCCGCAAATTAGCTTGATTATCAAGCGCTTGCAAAATCTACACCCAATATTACACCCGGAAATGGCAGTAATATTGGGTGTTTTATTGTTGTCCAATGAAACATAATTAGAATAGGGGCCCAGCCGATCTCTCGTTGGGCGAGTTGGCGATGCAAATACAAAATAGAGTGTTATAGGCGCATAGTAAAAAAGCTGTGTTTGGTGAATAAATAATACCTTTGCGGTCAAAACAGCATTGCAATGGAAAAGAATCCTTATATCGAACTGGCTGAATGTCTGCTGCCGGAAGAAATGGTCGAGTATTTTGAAGTTGTCAAGGTAGAGAAGACCAGAGAAACGCTTGATGTCACTTTAGAGGAACGAGATAACGGAGTAGACGGGTACAGGCCCGGACAGCTTCGCCCGAATGGTTTCTATGAGGAAAGCATCGTGCGGGATTATCCGGTCAGAGGACGCAAGATGTCGTTCCATGTCAAGCGTCGCAGATGGGTTGATACCGGGACGGGCAAAAGTGTAAGCCGCCGATGGGATTTAGTAGCCGAAGGCACCCGCTTCTCGAAAGAGTTTGCGGCTTTTTTAAAAGATATGCTTGGACAGATACCCGATTACGGGCCGCTCTCTTGAATGGTTCTTTGACATTGACGGAGACCTGTTCGAGCGCCAGTACAAGCGTCACCTGAGCGGCTACCGTCAGTGGAAGGACACAGCGGAGGGACTTCATGCCGAACAGTGGCGGGGGTTTCCGCAGAACATCGGGCCTCATCTGAGCATCGACGAGACGTCGCTGAGACGCGGAGAACTGTACACCATCGTGTCCAACAAAGAGGCTCATGGCCGTAAGAACTCAATTGTGGCCATCGTGTCCGGGACGGATGCCGACACAGTCATACACGCCTTGCGTCAGATAAAAAGCGGGTTGCGTAACAAAGTCACCGAGATAACGCTTGACCTGTCGGACAGCATGAACCGTATATGCCGAGTGGCATTCCCGCGGGCATCCCGTGTGATCGACCGTTTCCACGTGCAGAAGCTCGCGCTGGAGGCCGTACAGGAAATACGCATAAAGCACCGCTGGGACGCCATCAACGCCGATACCGATGCCCGGGAGAGCGCAAAAACTCGAGGGCCGCAGGTATGTCGCGGAACGTCTTGAAAACGGCGATACGCTCAAAGAACTGCTGGCCAGAGGACGCTATGCGCTGTTCAAATCTCCCGAAAAGTGGACGTCCCCGCAGAGGCAGCGGGCCGGAATGCTGTTCAGGCTATACCCGGACCTGAAGGAAGCCTACCGGGTGTCACAGAATCTCAGGGCCATATTCAGCAGACGCTCGACAAAAGACAGTGCCCGGCTGAATCTTGCCCGGTGGTACAACAGCGTAGCCGAATCCGGCTTCAAGTCATTCAACACAATCGCCGCAACCTTTTACGAGCACGCCGACGAGATTCTGAACTTCTATGACAACCGCTCGACAAACGCATCGGCTGAATCCATCAACTCAAAAATCAAGGCATTCAGAGCCAAGCTGCACGGCGTCTACGACACAAAATTCTTCATCTTCCGACTATGCAACATCTATGCCTAAACACAGCTTTTTTACTATGCGCCGTGTTATAGCAGAATAAATGATATTCGGATTTTCGAATCCATTATAGGGATACAGTTACGCCGATTTTTTGAATAAATTTCAGGTGTATTGCAAAACGAGACATCAGAGGTATAACTTTGCCGGAAAAACAAAGAATATGATGAAAACCGAGAGAATCAAATCACCCGAAGGTGTCAGAAATCTTATGGCTGAGTTATGGGATAACCACGTGAATGGTGTGCGTAAAAACTCGTGCCGGGTGTTTATGGTCGATCTGCCGGAGCCAACGGAGGAAGAGAAGCGCATTATGGCTGCCAATCGCGCTAACCGTAAACCGTTTGTCTTGGATGAAGAGACTTTGAAGATTACTTTGGATAATGCCGTCGGTAAACTTGGAGGATGGTGATATGAAAACTACGATTATCACCATCGGTAACGGTGGCTACAATATTGCCGCAGATTGTATCGAGTCGGGAATATTCCGCGACTACAAGCTGATAGTCTGTGATTCTGATGCCGATGACCTTAAGCGCAATTCGGGGTCTGCCGACTGCTCATTTTTGCTTAACGGCTCTGTTGATAAGTTTTCTCTGAAAGATAATTCTCTGATAAAACCCATAGTCAACGAAGTAACAGACGGAATTTTTATTTTCGCGGCTTTGGGCGGTTGGGTTACCCGGATAAATATTCTTCCATTGGTTATGGCTCTGAATGTACCGAGAAAGTTTATATGGAGCATTTTTTCCATGCCGTCGGATTATGAAGGCAAAGAGGTCCACAAACGGGCCTCCGTCACTCGCCAGTTACTGTGGGCGTGCACCGATATGTTTCTCGTCCAGTACAATAATAGGCTTTCTTCAATCCCCGGTCTCACGATTGGGGAGATGAACGAGCCGATTGTCAACACCCTTGCGATGGCCTCGTTGTTCGACATCCAAAAGTCCATCAGGTTCACCAAATCTTATACCGAATATATCCCGGAGATGTATCGGGAGGCAATGTCCATGTATAGAAATGTATTCCGTTACCCGACGATAGACTGATGAAAATACTATAACAGTAAGACTAAACTTGATTGTATGATGAAACCGAATCTTCACAATATAAGTATATGGGAACAGATAAATAAATCGCTCGCCCAGATATGGCGACCGATCGCCGATTCTATTGGAATTCCCTATCCTGACACAGATGATGTCTATAGCTTTGACAAACAGTTATACAGTACATGCAAGCATTACGACGACAATCTATGGGACGGTTTAACCTCAATGCTTAAAAGGTCATTTGACTCATTGGCTGTAATCATTCAGAATGAGACGCGTTTTAGAATCTCACTCCCGGATATTAGCGAGGATCTGTTTAGAATTTGGTTCACACGCGAAACGAATGATGGTTCCTGGATGAATACGGTCTCCCCTGAAGAAGTCGAAGGTAAATATCGTCTGGAGGTAATTGATTATTTAACAAATCAAGAAGAGATTCCTTCATTTCAATATGTACGTGTTGAAATACGCGCTGGCGATATATGGGAAAGGGGGGTGATTGGTCGTAACTGCACAACCCAAGATCTCTGTGACATGGCAGGCGCTATCGCGGCTGGTCTGCTCAAAACTCCTGCAATATATGGCTTATTGAAAAGTGCACTGGATAAGCAAGATGAAAAACATCGTATGGAAGCCGCCCGGGAATCGGCACAAGAAGATGAAGATAAACGTCTGGCGTGTGAGTTTGCCAAAAGTATAAAGCCTATTTTGGATGCTGCCGGATGGGATGGAGGATGGAGAGTATACAAAGAATATCTTCACTATGTGCTGGAGTTGCAACTGACCAAAACTGATGTGGTCCGTTATGGCAGTCCGTCACAGGATGATGTAATATCCCAAATTCCGGCGCTCGTCAGATTTGTCAACGATTATAAAGTTTTAAATGATGCGTCAGGAAATCTTTGTGTCATGAAAGACTGGAATATTATAATCACATGAATCAATGCGTGATATGAGGAATTTATGCAAAAATCTAATAACTTTTACAGGCGTATTGCAAAAGATGACACCAGGCCTCAAAATTTGCAGTGTTCAATAAAAAGCGATTAAACTATGACTGTTCAGGAATTATTCAATACGATTGGTTTCCCGGCGATTGCGGAGGCTTTAAGGCATACACACCGGAATGAAAAATCTACGGAGTGCCTTACGGGCTATAAGGAGGCTTTCGATATTCTTTGCAATCTGCCGTTCGAGGGCAATGGCGGAAAGGTGACTTTCGATGTTACTCCACGTGAGAAATGGGATGATGAGGGCTCGCTACCTCTGCTCGCCCATAATGTCGAAGGCGACTATTGGGAAAATATTGTCGGAAAAACGGTTGTGCGACCCGACTACAATCCCTTTACCGATGCCGAGCTCGCCGGTGCAATTCTTTGGGGCGCGACTTTCTATGGCTTTACTCCTCACGACCGCTGGAATCCGTTTGAAAGGTTTTATTCAAAATATGGCGAGATGGCCGAGCGGCTTGAGAGGAGACTATATCTGCCTTATCTGCGCAACAAGCGCACAATCGCGCAACTCCGCGATTACTCGGTCTCGGCGCATTTCGCCGTGGCTTTCACTACCGAAGAGTGGGACCACATCCACTTCCGTCAACAGCATCAGAACCGAGCCAAGCGTAAACGCTTCTACCGCATAGAAAATCGCATCGAATGGCTTCGCAAACTCGACAAACGTCAGCAATTGATTGACGGACTTAAATGCGGAGGCACCGAAGTGCCGGATGAAATAGTATCCACAATTTTCAACGCAAAGAATATTTGCGAGAACAGATATGAGTCACACACATTCGTGAAAAGCGACCGGGTGGATTACTTTGTCGATCTGCTGTTGAACCGCGACTATTACCCAAATACTAAAACCTTCCTCCGGGATGGCGATATGTTTATTTGCATTGTCTATTCTTCGTCGGCTCACCCGCTTTCTGATGACGAGTTATCGCGCTTAAATCTGCTGTTCGCCACATATTTCGCAGGAATGAACATTAACTGGCAACTAATCAGGGCGATTGACGACAGTCTTGGCGGAGAATTGGCCCTAAAACACCTTTGCATTGAAAAATAATTCAGATGTATCACTAAACGAGACACATGGGCGTTAACTTTGCCGACATGAAACGACTGCTACATATATCAATCAACACGCTGGAGTGGACCGAAGGCAACCATGTCTGGTTCGATGCCAAGCTGAAACCCGGCACTTCGATTGAAGTGCACTGGGGCGACGGTTCACACTCAATTCTGCGACATCGTCAGGGCTTCGGCATGTGCCGCGTTGCACACTATTACAACTCGGCAGAGAAGAAAGAATGGCCGTTTGAAATCGAGTTTTATTCCGATGACAGCGACGCTCTGGAGGAACTTGTTGACGGAACTTGGGAAACGTGGGTAAAGCGGGTAGTCTTTGAGGATTGTCAGGCATTGGTATATCTGCAATACACGCAACTTCACAGCGTTGATTTCAGCGGTTGCCCCAATCTTAGGACGCTCGTAGTAACCGAATACTCTGCAGATAGCCTTGACTGTTCGGTCATGCCGCATTTGCGCAAACTGATAATCAGGGCGAGCAGAAATATAAAGTCCCTGAATCTGACAAAGAATTCAGCTCTTGAGGAATTGGATGTTTCTCACTGCTGGGATTTACGCAAAATTGCAGTCAGCAATTCGTCCAAGCTAAGAATTGTGGCTAACGACTTTACGGAGCTTGATGCCCACACCGTGAAATGGTTACAAGCAACCGTGGAGCTCAATGGCGGCAGGATACAGGAAGAATGGCTGGAGTCGGGATACATAAGCGGCGGCTGCTTTGGCGAAGAATTATGAAACAGAGATATATTGAATATAGTCTGCGAGCGAGCGTCAAACATCTCGATTACCTCTATAGCTTCGGCGTGGATGACAATCTGATGTATTCCGATGTCTGCGATTGCATCCACAAAATCTTTACGCGTCAGCTTGAGCCTTTGCGACTGCAGTACCGGGAGGGCAGGTTGAACGAGAGGATACACAATCTTTTGACGGAGGGATATAAATATGCCTATCTGACGTGCAAGGAATATGGCATTGCATGGCCCCCACCATCAAAAGCAAGGATTCTTATTGAGCGGTTGTCAAGCTATGAGAATGAATATGAAAATCTTATTCGAGATTTTGAAAATATAAAGAATCGGATAGACTACCTCAAATACGTGCTTAAACATTTTGATGAAGAGTTTGAAAATGGAACAGTCAATCGCTCGTGAAAGAAGAGAGATATATCACGTTTGGCAGGACTATAGTCTTGCTAAAGAGGATGTGCGGTATATGTTCTTCGACCCGGCATCGGGGAGGGAATATACCGTGAATGTCCGCATGGGCTCGTCGGAGTGGCTTTATTCAGTAGAACTTAGCTATGACAACGGAGAGCAGGACGGCTGGTATCAGGACTTGACACCATTTCTTCGCGGAAGCTATTGTCATGAGGATTTGCCGATTCTGAAAATCGATGTGATCCGAATTCTCTCGGAGCGCTTTCCGGCTGTCAGCGGCTGGAACGATGATATTCATTGGAGCAAAGACACGCCGGTGCGAGTTCATTATAATTCGCCATTCTATCCCGAAGAGTTCTTCAACTGCTTCAATCATGATTTGACTAACGGGGAAGCATCGTTTGAATTATATACGCTTGGTGATTTGCGGCTGCTCCGCCGCGCTCCCGGTTTTCAGCAACGGGTGGCAATTATCGGCTCGCGCAAGCCTGATGAATGTAGTTTGGATGTGGCTTATCGGCTTGGAAAGTACCACTCATCGGAAATCGTAGTGAGCGGACTCGCTCTTGGCATCGACACTGCTGCCCATCGCGGATGTCTTGACGGAGGCGGTCGGACTGTCGCCGTGGTCGGCACTGGTCTCGACCGTGTGCATCCCAAGGAGAATACCGACCTTCAAGCCGACATAATCGCTCACGGAGGTCTGATTGTAAGCGAACAACCTTCGGGCACAAAGGCCAGTCCCCGAACACTGATAGCCCGCACTCGCATACAGATGGCCATAGCCGACAAAGTCATCGTGGTGGAATGTGAACGCGAGAGTGGCACCATGCACGCCGTGGAATTTGCCCGCCGTCTCCGGCGCCCGATTTTTGCCCTCGACTGTGATTGGTCAGGCAACCGCTACCTGATTGACAACAATATCGCCAAATCTTTCAAAATATAACAGCCATGTTTTATATTTCTAATTCAATAGATGGATTCTATAACAATTTGCATAGAATCAGGCGGGATTTGAACGCTATTTTAAGTGGTGAAATCGAATGGGATAGTAACAACGTTGCTTCAACACCACTGGAGTGTGAGGACAATTTTATGGAATTAAACAATTTTCAGGCAGCATTATCTCCTGATGAATATACAATTGAAGATTATGACGCTCTTTGCACCCGAATTGAACAATTGCAGGATGAATTCTGCGAATTGAAGGAAGAAATTTGTATCGCATCTGTGAAGCATCCAAGTACCTACTGGTGGTCAATCTGTCTGGGACTTTGCCTCGATAATCTAACAGAAAAACTTCTGAATAATGTGCCTACCAACTTTATCGAAAAGAATCCTTATATTTATACTGGTGATATTACAGCCGATGAACTCATTGATGAATTTGAAAAATTAGAGTCCCGAGAATCTGTTTTAGGATTGGCTTGTCTTGCCCGCAACGGCTCTGAAAAGGCTCATGATTTTCTTTTACACAAACGTAACTTGAATGTCAAACCTATAGATTGATCGGTGTTATAGATATCACTGTTTATAGAATTACCCCAAAACAATACACTCTATATTATGGACGATTTCAAATCTGAGATTCAGAAGATTGAGACTGAGATTCTTGCTATCACCGGCACTGATATTGAAGAATACAACGAATGGGCCGAAAGCGAGAGCAACAGGAACTGCGTTGAGTCGCTTCTCAAGCGTCGGTGCAAGCTGCTTAACGATGCTTTTCAGCTAACGGCGGAAAATTTTGATCGGCTCCGTCAAATTAACTATCATCTCTCAGATTTGACCAAGCGGGCTTATAACCGCATTGGTGAAATAGAAGCAGTTGAATATTATATGGCTGACTGCGAAGATGACGGCTACGATGTTGAAAGCCGAGTAAGATTTATCTATCGCGGGGATGAATCTGTGCTCAAACTCGACGATGACGATTATTACGGATCAAACTTCACACAGATGATAAAGGCTCTTACTGAGCTTTATATAACCAAAGGTCAGGAAAATATCATCTATGCCCGCTTAGGGAAGGATAATCTCGACGACGGCGAAAGTTGGTTGGAAGGGCCATTCTGCAAATGGAAGGACCGGCTCCACGACATCATAATCTGCTATGCCGTCCACGACCTCACCAGCCATAAGGCATACTCCGTCCCCGACCTCCTCCGCCTCGACAGCTTTTTGTGTGAGTCCACCATCACATTCCAGTGCTTAACCCGTCAGAACGATACCCGATTCAAAGCGTAACGGAAAGCATAAACCCCTGAAAATGTTTTTTTTAAGAAAATACATTCACCATTCCAAATAAAATCATAAATTTGTAAAAAACTAAATCAATAATCATGGAACACGAATTCTTTTTCCCTCCATACATAGGAGAGCTTTATGGAAATACCGAAAGTGCTTTTAGTGGTATTCGAGTGATGGCACTTGGAAATAGTCACTATTGTGATAAAAGACATCCATCGTTACCATCTCAGCGGCATAATTATCCACAGAATTCCAACATCCGATGTGGCAAAAAATGCATACACTATTTAGAAAACGGAGTGTGCCCAAATGCAACCATAAATGACGAGATGGAATCTACTGGATGGACTGTCGATGGTGCCAGATCGCACATTGCATGGTGTTACGAAAAAGATTATAACTGCGCTCATCCTTACAATAACAGAGCTTTATCCAAATTTTCTAAAATTTTTGGTGCCAAAAACAAATTGGAAATAGCTAAGGTGGTTAAATCTATTGCTCATTACAATCTTCTACAAGCGGCCGTACCCACTAATTCAAGCCAAGGTGTTGATTCAGAGCTTGAGCCTTCAAAACGTCTTGTTATTAAGGCTATTCAAAAACTACGTCCGGATATCGTTTTGATATGGGGTTATGAAAATGTATTAAGACATATGTTGGATGAATTCAATCATACTTCAGAAAATATCACTTGGACACCTTTTGAGACTAATAATCAATGTGGTTACCTTTACATCAATGGCCATTGTATAAAACTACTATGTACATACCATCCGTCTAATTTGCACGATCCCAATAATCTCAAGGCTAAAGAAACCATAGCTCATTATGCGCCTGAATTATTCTCTAAGTTAAATTTAAAAGTTTAAGAAATATGAAACTGGAAGTAGAAGCAAAAGTCGGAGAGGCTCTCATGCAACTGTGGATGCCGATAGTGGATGATTTCACTATTGATGAGATTGACTTTGACGACATAGATGACAACGATGACCGGCGGAGGGTGTTGGAAGAGTATCCCCGCGTTGATGACACGCAATGGGAGATTTTTGTCGGATATATTATGCGCGAGTTCGGCGATGTCGCATCTGTAAGTTATGAGAACGGCAATATAAAAATCAGGATATCCGATGTGCTAGATTTCAACATTGAAATAAACCGAGAATCATCCGAAACCGTATTTGCGGACAAATTCAACGATTTCTGTACCGACGAAATCGATGGAATGTCGAAAGACGAAGTCCTCGAATATTTGGATGAGCTGACTGAATTGCAGGAGTCGCTGCCTTTTGACTTCGCTACAATAGCTATTTCCGTGCCTGGCAGGAGCACTTACCTTATACTTGATTGTGATGCGTTTTATGCTGCAACGGAAGATATTAAGAACGGCTTGCAAAAAACTCCGAAAGTATACAAAACGGCCCTTACGCATGCTCCAATCGAACTTCAGCAAGAGGCAGAAAAACGTCGTGAAGAAGAAAGACAAGAGGAGGAAAAGCAGCGCGAAATTGACAATAAAATCAAAGCAAAGAAGGAGGCAGAAGAATGCAAGCTTGCCGAGTTTACTGCAAAAGTAGAGCCGTATATTATAGAGAACGGATGGAACGGAGAGTATCGTGTAAGTATGAATTTTGGCAAATATGTGCTTTCGTTGAGACTTACCGACTATGACGAATGTCGCTATGGAGGCGACTCTCAGTCAGAAGTTGTCTCCAAAGTCGCTGAACTTGTCAATTTTGCCAAAACTTATCTGTCACTGAAGAATACAGGCGGTATTCCAATTCTGCATGGCAATCAGGTCAGAACCGCCGACTGGAAAGAAATCAAGAAACAATAAATCTGCAATAATATGTCATTCACACATCTGCATGTTCACTCGGTGCACTCGTTGTACCATTCTACGCTGACAGTCAAGGATGCCGTAGATAAAGCGGTTCGTATGGGTATGAACGCTTTAGCCATTACTGATTATGACAATATGTTTGCGGCACATGACTTCGTCCGTTATTCTAACGAAGTTGATCCATCGTTTAAGCCCATTATCGGCTGCGAATTGCATGTAAATCCTGTTGTATCCGTAGGAAAAAGTAAACTTCCAATCCAAAAGGCTCCTCACCTTACCGTTCTTTGCAAAAATGAGAAGGGTTATGAAAACCTCTGTAACCTGTTGGAAATAGCCTGGAACGAAGGCTTTCACATCTGTCCCACGGTATCCTTTGAACAACTATCTGAGTTTAAGGAGGGTCTGATTGTCCTTTCGAGCTGCCACGGATGTGAAATCGCCAAGCACTTTATGCACGGCTATCAGGAAGCTGCTGAAGAAACAATTCTGAAATATCGTGACCTCTTTGGCGAAGACTATTATGTTGAGCTTGTTCGCAACGGATCCGGTGAACAACTCGAATCTGCCTATTCAGATTTCCTACTCAATATGGGCAAGAAGCACGGCATAAAAGTTGTTGCCACCAATGATGTCCACTGTTGTGAAAAAGAGGACATTCAGAAAATGGAGTGCTTATTACGGGCCAATCTAGGAGATATGGCCAAATCAATTTCACTCCCAACCGATGACTGGCTGAAAAGTGAAGAAGAAATGCTGTCGAATTTCTCCGACTGTCCTGAAGCCATCTCCGCCACCGAAGAAATTGTGGCCAAAATCGAGACGTTCGAAATGCCGCAATGGAAAGTACCCTCTCCCCGTTGGAACGAACAAGAGTATCTCAAGGATCTGGACGATTGCCTGAGACTCATAAAATAGCCCTCTATTCGACATAACTACTAAAGCAGCGAAAGTTTCAAATAATTTCGCTGCTTTTTTCATTTTATTTTGAGGTGTATCGTGAAACAGGACACCTGAGGACTACCTTTGCAGAAAAATCAGAACTATGAATGATTATAACTTACCCAAAATCGACCTTCTGAACGATGAAGTTTGCGGCCCCGGAAATGAGCACGAAATTGATACGGAGAATAACTCTCGTTTAGTTAAACTGCTAAACGATCATGGAGTCCGCTATATTCAGATTCGTGCGCTCTTAGGTCCTGCGGTGACGTTTTACGAAGTGACACCTGACAAAGGTGTGTCAATAGCTGGTGTTAAACGTTTAGAGCAAAAATTTGCTGAACTCGGCATACGTGTTATCGCGCCTGTCGCTGGAAAAGGAACCATTGGTTTTGAGGTGTGCAAAGAACAATCAAGACTGGTTAATATTCGCACACTTCTCAGCTCGTCCAAATTTCGGGAAAGCGATTTGGAGCTACCGATAGCAATTGGGCGTACCATATCCAACGAAGCGCTTATTGCCGACCTGTGCAAAATGCGCCATCTGCTTGTGGCAGGTGCTACAGGCACCGGTAAATCGGTTTGCCTGCATACCATCATTACTTCCTTACTCTTCCAGAAACTGCCAACGCAGTTGAAGTTAGTGCTAATTGACCCCAAGCAGTGCGAGTTTGACGTCTATAAGAAACTTGAAGACCATTATCTTGCCAAATTGCCCGGAGATAATGAATCAATTATAACAGATGCAGACAACGCAGTGGGCATGTTATCTTCGCTATGCATCGAGATGGATAATCGAATCAATCGCCTCATGTCGGCAAAGGTACGCAACATCAAGGAGTTCAATAAAAAATGCTGTGATGATGGAAAACGCGAGATACCTTATATCGTCATTGTTATAGATGAGTATTCAGACCTCGTCGCTGCGAAAGGCAAAGCGGTAGAGGAATACATTATTCGGCTTGCGCAGAGGGCACATGCTGTCGGCATACACCTCATCTTAGCCACTCAGCGTATTTCATACGGTTTTATCACCGGAAAGCTTAAAGCCAACTTCCCTGCGCGAATAGCCTTTAGAGTCATCACAAGCGCGGATTCCAGAACTATACTCGATCGAGAAGGTGCTCAACTGCTCAAAGGCAACGGCGATATGCTATTCTCCGTCAACGGTCAGACCGACCGCGTGCAGGGTGCTTACATCGCTCCTTCCGAGACCGAACAGCTATGCGACTATATCCATCAGCAACCGGCGCCATCAGTTCCTTACCTTTTGCCAATCACAAACGATGAGGGTATTTGATTTTGAAGTACATCATTAACACGCTAACGTTTCTTGCATAGGAACGCAACATCTCACATGCTTAAAATGCTTTTTGAAGATTATCTCTCTCCGTTGGATAAAACTAAGACATTCGAGAACGTTGCCTTCTCAAAGGCTAATAAAGAGGCTGTTGACGCAGCCGAATCGTATATCAACCAATCTAACGAATCTCGATATTATCCGTTAATGATTGTGGGTAATAGCGGTTGTGGCAAAACACATCTGTCTAATGCGATTGCCAACCAGTTACTTGAGACTAACCCATCCGCGAAAATCGCTATTTTTCAAGTCGAAGAATTTAAGATACTTATGACGGAAGTCGAAAGGCAACATTTGTATTCTGAATTTGATACATGGTTGTCGAGCCATGACTTGATAATTTTTGAAGACGTCCACAAATTTCAGGAATATCCCCTCCTGGCAAAACAGATATTCTGGCATATAAACTCCCTGCTTCATGCCCACAAGAAATTGATATTCACCTCAATCTGTCCGCCTGATAAAATCAAAAATATAGAAGACAGACTGCGTTCTCGCCTGAATTGGAACCAAATTCTCAAATTGTCGTAGGTTTTTTAACGCATAGTTATGATACAGATATATACCTCTCTGAAAGAAGTGATTGACGCAACCACTAAATTTATTTCCGAGACTCGGGAGTCAAATATAAAGCGGAAATCAATTCAAGAGATACGGGTGACATCGAAATTGTTGGGTCCTATCTGGCCGCTGTTGAGTTCAATGTTGTATTTCAGGCGGAACTGAAATTTTATGTCATCAAGCGTGCGGGGAGCTGCCCAGTTGACGTATGGTTTATCATGCGACACCTCAGCCCACATGCCCGGCTCAACGCGCCTGCCGTTTTTATCCAACAGCAGGCGCTTGAGGCTGATTCTGAAGAATGGCATCAGGCTTTCGTCACGTCGAAGTTAACGGTTGAAACCTGTCCGGGGTCAACGTCGATGCCGTATTTGGCTTTGAGTTGCCCGGCGACTTCCAGACGATACTTTGTATCGCCAATGGGGAAGTTACTTCCGTTATAGGTTACTTCGGCTGTCATGCCGGGGTCGGCGAATTTGCCTTGGCGCACGTTGAATTTGCGCTTAACTGTCAGTTTGAATAGTGCCATAATTGTATTGGTTTAATGGTGATTAGTGTCTATTATGTAATTCCTCCATCTGACGGATGTCACCATCTACGAGTTCCATGATTTCATCGGATGTCATTCTGTCAAGGAAAATATATTCCTCGATTCTGTTTCGACGATAGAGGTATAGCATTGAATTACGGCGGAAATAGCTGATTTCCTCCTCCATTTTCTCACGGTCATAACGCACACCTTTGTTTTCGATGTATGCACAAAGCTCGTCGATTTCCTTGTCGCAGTTATCGATGATATACTCAGCGAGTTCGTCAAGTGTTTCTTGCGCCCCCCAAAGGAAGTTGCGCGGACGCAGATTGTCCTTGATGCGGACATTAATAAGACGACGTGCCTCGGCAGCCATCTCAATGTCAGCCGGATCACGGTAGACAGTTTTGAGTCGTTCAGCCCTATCGTTAGCGCGGGCCTGCTGTTCCTCGGCTTCCTGCTTCAGCATTTCACCGTACGTTTGCTGGTTGCTCGGCGTTCCCATGCCGGTGATTTCTGCAACCTGGTCTTGGAGGAATTGTTTCATATTGCCTCCCCGTGCCGAGTCGATAAGTTCTCCCACATCGGGATATTCCTTTTTGACCTGATCTATAAGTTTCTTAAAAAATCCTGCCATAGCATATTAGAATTAATTTGGTGCAAAATTATGACTCAGGTGTCTGAAAAACTCACCCACCTGAATTTTTTGAAAAAGTTTTTAGGTGTATCACTAAACAATACATCATTATTCGTATTTTTGCATCAAAATTCAATGATATGACAACTCTCGAAAAATATGTTTGGCTAATCAGCAAGTTGCACACTTGTAACCGACGCATGACTCTCGCAGAACTTAACGATGCTTTCAAGGACAAAGCAGGAGAAACAATCGATCGCCAGAAACTGAAAAAATGGCGAGACAATATAGAAAGTATATTCAATATCATCATCAAGTGTGATACTAAAGGTAGAGAATACAGATATTATATAGAAAATCCCGAAGATATTGACGGCAAAAGTGTTGAGAGCTGGGTACTAAATTCGGCCACCGTAAGCAATACCCTTAACACTTACAAGGACTTAGGAAACCGTATAGTCTGCGATACGGTGCCAAAGGGAACGAAATATCTTGAGCCCATACTGCAATCTATGTCCAGCGGAATTGCAGTTGATATTATTTACCGCGGGATTGGCGGCTCTGAATGGGCATTTAGGGCAGAACCCTACGCGGTCCGCCAACATCTTGGTCAATGGTATGTACTATGCAAAGTCAACAATCTTGATTCATTGATCGTCTATTCGCTTGGACAAATAATAGAAGTCCGCACACGTGAAAATGATGTTTTCAAAGTTGATGCGACTTTCAATGCTCAAAAGTATTTCGAGCCATACTTCGGTGTAGTGGTGAATAGCAACACAGAATGTTGCAGAACGGTTATCCGGGCATACGGTAATAAAATCGAATATTTGAGAGCAAATCCCTTGCACTCATCTCAAAAAGAAATTGGTGGCAAAGATCGAGTATATGCCGATTTTGAATACAATGTCATGCCAACTTACGATTTTGCAAATGCCGTGATAGGACTCGGCCCTATGGTCGAAGTCATGCCCTTCTCTCCTCTCAGAAATGAAATACTTGATAGCATTTGGGCCATCAAGGAGCGATATGAATCAGAGGATAGCGATATTGAAAACGCATCTCTCGATATTACTCCAACCCTTAACGGAAACTTCGCCGTAATCGAAGCGGCTGTAGCCAACGATCAGCCGTCAAGCCTCTGTTCGTTATCTGTGGTTATTGTAAGAGATGGGAATGTTGTCAAAAAATACCATCGATTTGTGAAACCTGCACCGCTATGTTTCGACGAGAGATATATGAAAATGAATGGTTTCACGGAAAAAGAAGTTATAGATGCTCCCGTATTTCCAGATGTATGGCGCGAAATAGAAAATGATATTTCTGGTCTGCCGTTGGTTGGATATAATTCGTGTTTTGTGGAGACTCATCTCCATGCGGCTTTCATAGCTTATGATATGGAATGGCAGGGGCTGAAATTTCACGATGCGTTAAAGGCTTCCCGGCACTTATATGACAAAGAACTGTCGACAAAACGACTGCAGACAGTAGCCGGTGCATTTGGCACCTCAGTCACAAAAGAAAAGCGCGACTCACTCAGCATAGCTGAGGAGATTGCTGCTATCGCGCTCCAAGTATTGTAACTCAAATCGTAATCTATATGGACTTTCAAGAAAAAATATACTATCAACAAGTTGACGCGGAGATAGAAAAGCTGAAAAATATTGCCGATAATTTCGGTAAAAGAGTAAGAACCGACTCAATGCGACCTCATCAATTGTCCGTATTTATCGACCTCGATAAATATTTCAGAGCGACTATCTATCTTAACTTTAGCTTAAGAGGCAAATTCCCTACGGCTTACTATCTTGCATTTCAGCAACGCCGTAGCGCCGATGGACTTTATGGCACCATATATCCCAAACGACATCTTGTGCCAGAACAAGTTCTCAATATCGGCGAGTACCACTTCGGTCATTACAGTATTTCTAAGGGCGATAGCATAAGTGATGCAGGAAATGTCATAATACAAATGGTTATCGATCTGACACCCATGCTACTCACAATGTGCAGAAAATCGACTCCATGGTACAACAAAGAACGTATGAATGAAACTTTACGGGAGTGGCATACGGAAGCCAGATTCTTCACCATCTCAAAAGAAATGCCAATACAGAGAATGGTTACGGGCATTAAAGCTCCATATCAAGCTACATACGATTCGTGCTATGGTTTGCATGGTTCCAACGGCACTTATGTCGAAAACGCCAATCCCGAATGGGTACTGAAATTTAGACTGCGTCGTCTCGACTTTGCGGTGAATGAATCAGTTTCTAATCAGATTAATATCCACCAATACATCACACAAAAACTGATGCCTCGCCTTGACTGGGGTAAAATCACAGCAGGGCGACTTGAACAGCTTAACGATGCCTTAAAGAGTCTCACACTAAAAGTAGTGACAAGAGAAATGACAGAAGCACCATGCTATCGAAGCTTCGTTCCGGTCGAATATGCAAGTTGGGATGATGCCCTCGATTCCATTTTCGCCAAAACGATATAAACAACTGTTAGTAATTCTCATAGTATCCCAAAGAGGTGAGTTTGTTGACTATAACTGGTAAGGTAAGTTTGCGAAAATGTATATAGAAGAATCAGCCAGCCAATCAACAATGTTTAAGAATCATTCATAATATTCCCAAACAGAAATTTACGCTTAACCTCAATGTATTAGAGGGAGGTTCTCTTATCGCCGACATTTGGATTTCGGCCTTTGATATTTGTCCTTGTCCTTATCGTTCCACGGCAAATCGGAAGATGAACCGCCTGCGCCGGTGCCGACATTCGGTGTCGGGATTCCTCCCGCTGCAGTCTGAAGGGCAACGGCAAGGAGGCTATGTTGTGATTCATCGACCTGCTCCCACGGCTCAAATAGTTCGTTGACCAATTCATGGAGAGTAATCGCACCGCTATCGTACTTGTCGAGAAGACTCTGTGGCAGATTGTAAGAGGCATTCTTGAACTCGTTGCCATGAAACAGCGTCGTGATTGACAGACTGGGATACATACGGTTGGGAATCCAGCCGCTGACAAGCTCCGCTCCTGATGACAGGCGGTAACGTTCGGGGTATGCCAGGCGATGCAGTTCCTTCGCCCGGTTGTGTTCTGCATTATAACGGCTCTCCCATTCGGAAGCTCGTTTGGTCGCCGCGTCAATTTCTTTCTGATAAGAGTTGTGTTCACGGAGCGAATCGGCTTTCAGACTGTCGTACCGCTTTTGCATTTCGGTGAGTTGCTTTTGCAATGCGGCAATCTGTCTGTCCTTGTCGGCAACTTCCTTCTCCAGTTTCGGCAGTTCCCCGGTGCCAAGCCATGAGAGGATCCGATTCTTCCCGTCCTTCGCTCCTTTCTCGACCTCCTTCTTTTCAGTTGCAAGTTTCTCAATTTCGGCTGTCAGTCTTTCAATGTCGGCCTGCAGTTCGAGTGCTTGCTGACGGTTGTATTGGTGCTGGGTCTGGTGTCTGGCACCACTCGCCACTACACCGCGCTTCAATCCGAATCCGGCCATTGCCTGTGCGTAAGAATCCTGATATTGCCGGAGCTTGCCGCGTGTCATCAGCTCATTGGCGCACAGCCTCGGTGCCGGAGTTTTCTCCTTATACTTCACATCGCCCTCGCGCTTACGGCGTGTGCGGGGTGCCGTTACAATGGGAACAACCGTTGCATGAAGGTGTGGTGTCTTCTCATCCATGTGGAGCACACATGACACAAGACTATCCTTGCCGAAGGTGTCATGCAGCCATTTGATGTTGGCCCGGCTCCAGTCATCAAGTCGGCCGTCGCTTGCAAGAGCCATCATCTGCTCATGCGAGCCGGTCAGAAGCACACGGATGGCTCGGGTCTGGTTCTTGCCGACTTTTCTTTGAAGTCCGGCGGTCTCAATACGGTGTTGAATCGCCTGAGTGCGGTTGTGAACACCGTCCGGGAAAGTGATAAGTTCACGGTTGAGGTATGTTCTGCTCTCGTCGGCGTTGTTGGGAATGTGCGGTTTACCCTCGGCGGTCTTGCGCTCGATGTGGCATGACATGCCCGAATCGTTGCCTGCGCCACGCTCCAGGTGGCACACTGCATATTGTGTTGTCATATAGTCTTGAATTAAATTGTTTATGATAAAATTCCGTATCAATCGCAAAGGAGAGCCGGTAGGAGGCTCGATGCCTGATGGCTTTTTCGGGAGAGGTCGGAGACTTCGGATGAAAATGCCATAATAAGCTACGGAATTTTATTACTAAAATCCTCCCTACATTCAGCAAGCTGATTGGCTCCGTCATCAGCTCATACAATGGGGTTATTCCGGGTTGCCGCATCCAAAAGGAAGTCGGCGATGTCGAGTTTGGCGGCTCTCTGCTCCGGTGTTGCCATGTCGGATATGGCAGTCACAATCCCGACAGTCGGAGTAATTGCGCGAAGCATTGTCAATTTGTCGCGCCAACGGTCTTCGGCGTCAAGGTCGGGTACGAGCCACACTTCCCTTCCTTTCAATACCTGCGAAGCCGTCTGATTGAGGCATCCGCAACATCCGCCACTCGCCAGCCAAAGGTACTGGGGATAATAGTGAGAAGCGATTATCGCTGACTTCTCGGATTCCACTATCATGACTTTTGAATCGGGATAGGCAGAAAGCAGATGCTCGCCGAAGAAGCATTGCACAAGATTGAAGTCTTCGGTATTGTCAACCATTGATTTCATACGGTGCGCCCACATGAAGTTTACCAATCCATCTTCCTTTATGCGGTGTCCGTCGTTGCCGTATCGCATTATCTTTCCTGTGCGGATACATCCGTTGATATCCACTTGCCAAAATACCGCCGCATCGTTCATCCGAGAGCTTGCTCCTACATTATATAATCGGAACAACAGCATGGTTTCATTCTCACCCCATAGTGAGCTGAGAAATCGGAACAGAGCCGATGACCGACAGCGGCTCATAGATTCAACCATTCGATTGCGCTCTATGAATGACGGATGAAATGTCCGCTCACTGATGCGCAAGCTCACCTGTCGATAGGGTGTAATATCGTTCAGCCAGGGATGGGTCCGAAAATAGTCGGATGGTGTGTAGTGGTATCCGCATTTGAATATCCGGTCACATTTGCCAACATGATCGGCAAGAAACATCCCGGTATGTGTGTCTACATAGCGCACCAATTTCCTCGGTCGTCCACAAGCCGGACAACTCACTTTGATGCGTGGACGGGAGTTGTCAAGCCGGTATCTGTACTCATTAGTCATTGTAAGGCGAATTTTGGTTGGGTGAGGTGTCGTGTATATATAGGCCCGCTTCATCCAACTAACTTTTCAATAGTAAAAATCCTGAAGGTAGCGATAAGGATTGCCTTTCTTCTTGCCCTTGTCCACCTGCTCGATCATCCGCTTGTTCTTCAGAAAGGTTATCAGAATCTTGAGCTTGTAGTCGCTGAGTTCGATGTCCTCGTCGGCGTATGCTTCCCGGAGCGCGTCCATCAGTTCTCCATGACGGAGCAAAGTATCGGGATTCGGAAACGCCGAATCGAGAGCACTGCGGTGAGTATCTTCGGCTATGTCATGGTACGGGTCCCATGCCTCGTTACCTTTGGCTTCGGGTGTCGGCACATAGTCCTTGATAAGTTCGGGCAAAGCCTCAGTGTTAATTCGAAAGGCAAACGAAGGGAAAGAGATATCCCGGATATAGACCGCCTCGACTGTGCTGATGGCATCATCGTTCTTGTCCTTCTCAACACGGAGAACGGTTTCGGACTTGTTGTTGATTTCGGTTCCGATATGTCCGCGTGCGTTCTCATCGCTCTTGTTCTGGTGAATGATGGTGTGGATGTGAAGATTGTATTCTTCCGTCCACTTCATCAGATAATTGACTATAAGGGTTGCTTCACGGGGATTGTTGATGTCAAGCATCAGGTCACGGATGCCGTCGATGATAACCAGTCCGACCGCCTGTGTATTGCGTATCTTATGGTCAATCATGCCTATGCGGTCTTCAACGGAATATTTACGGAGGGCGTAATATTTTATACGCTGTTTGATTTCCGCGTTGCTCCTGTGGGTCAATCGTGCGATACGCTTGAATACACGGAAGGCATGATATTTGCTCTGCTCGGTGTCGAAGTATAGGATACCGTTTTGGTCAGACGGCATGTTGCCACGATAATTCAGAATCGTGGAATTGGTCATTGCCGCTGCCGTCATAGCCGACACGTTGAAAGTCTTCTTGCCCTTCGGCTTGCCGATTGAGGCGCTGAAATTACCAAAGGTGCAAGCAGGAGAATCACCGATATAAATGGCAACCGGCGGCGGTGGCACCTCCTTGTCGATGTCGAGCTGTGCTTCATTGCATAACCTCTCATAGCGTACAGCCGCCGCATCAGGTGCCTGCAGCCCGGCTCCGCTCTCTACTTCAGCAATGAAACCGCCGAGCGGATCAGTCGTGCCGAAACGCTCGCGATTGTCGGAGTTGTATGATTTACTGATTTGTTCTTGTGCCATAATCTTACTTCCTCCCGCCGGTTTTGCGTCCAAACAGCTCAAGAGCCATTTCCGCATCAACGACTATTTTCCTTCCTTGCTGTTTAATTGCCGGGGCGAGCTTGCCCTCGTTCTTGATGCGTAGAGCCGTGGTCTTGCAACATCCAAGGAGGTCTGCCAGACCCTTGAGCCCGAAAACATATTTTTTGTTTGTGGTGTCGATGACGACATCCGGTTGTGACGCTCCCGGTTTGGAAGCGGCCTGTACGATGGTGAATAGTTCTTCTCCGGTCATTTGCCATAAAGGCTTATCGAATAAATTATTTAACATTGCAGTAATTGTATCTGGTTTGCTGCCTGACATGGGCGGATCCTTACCCATGTCTCGGCTTTGGGAGTGCAAAGGAAATGCAATTAATCAGGCAATGCAATTATTCGCTGATTTGCAGCCTTTTATTTAATTCTATTTTGGAAAATCACAAAATCGGCACTTAAAAATGGGACTGAAAGAGTATTTAGAACACATTTCCCATGCCAATGGAATGATCGTAAGGGAAAGCTGTCCCTATATAAAAATGCGAGAGCCGTTATAAACAGCCCTCGCATATTAGCTATGACACCAGCGGTTGTTAATCATACATCATCGAAGCGGCTCATATTGGAAGCTCGGATGTTGTCGGCAACGGCTATGTAAGGTTTCATCGCCTTATAATCGGAATGCCCGGTCCATTCCATTACGACATTGACCGGAATTCCAAGTGCGAGAGCCTTGCAAATGAAAGTCTTTCGTCCTGTATGGGTTGAAAGGAGCTGATACTTTTTATATATGGTGTCAACGCGGTCATTCCCGCGATACTGTGTTATCCTTACCGGAGTGTCGATTCCCGCCAATTCGCCCAACTCCTTTATATAATCGTTCATCTTCTGATTGCTTATTACAGGTAGCACACGACCGTTCTTAAACTCACAGTCCTTATACTTTTCAAGTATGGCTCGGCTGTGTTTGTTTAGTTCAACCGTGATAGTATCTGCGGTCTTCACGGTTGTGAACTCAATATGATTCTCGCGGACATCGCTCTTGCAGAGGTTGGTTACATCGGAATATCGCAGGCCCGTGTAACAACAGAAAATAAGTACATCACGCACCCTTTCAAGATAGGTCTTGTTTGGTGGAATGTGAAATGAAGTCACTTTCTCAAGATCTTCATCTGTCAGGAATATAACTTTGGCCTGAGTGGATTTGAGTTTGGGTTTAAAGGAGAGAAAAGTTCTGTTATCGTTATATCCTTTGTCATAAGCCCATCTAAGGAACCATTTCAGATAGCCCAACTCCTTTCCTATTGTGCTGTTAAGCATGTCACATTTATAACGGAAATGATCAACAAGGTCGTTCAATTCAGTTTCATTAAAGGTATCAAAGGATATTTTACCTCTCTTGAATTTCAAAAGATGATTTTTTAAGGCAGTAAATTTCTCATAGGTGGCACTCGTCCAATCATTCTTGCGACCACATTCTTTTGTGAACTCATCATAAATGTTCCAAAAGGTTTTCTGCGGCTCTGCCTCCTGTGTCGGAGCCTCAGGACGTGAGACGGCAATACGGGCATTGAATTGTTCTTTTATCTGTTCCGGAAGAGGCATGATTTCACTCAATTCAAATTCCTTGAAGATATTCTGGATTTCACCTTCGTAACGATTGAGGTCTGCATTGATTTCGGAAGATGTCTGCTTGAGCTTATTGGTGCAACCTTTTTTGACGCGCTGCTTACTTGCGTCCCATTTGGCTGCATCAATACGGTAACCTGTGGTGAACTCAATGCGCTTGCCATCGAAGACCACGCGCATTCTGATTGGCACGTTTTCAGTTACCAATACCCCGTCCTTTTTGCGTGCTTCAAGTTGAAAGGTGATATTCCGTTTGAGATTCATATCGGGCGTGTTAAAAGTTACACCCAAAATTACACCCAATTTCTGACATATCCAAATGGTATTTAATGTTACTTGTTAATTTAACAGTTATTATAATATTGTAAATCAGAGCATTTTGACTATCTAATAAATCAAACTGGCATTAGGGTGAGTTTCCCTCTCTCTCCGCTAACAACAAAGTTAATTCCGCTGCAAGTCAACAACTTGTGGCGGAATTTATTTTATATACATACAAAAATACATACAAATTGGAAGGCAATCCAAATCCCATACAGATGCGTCAGTATCATAGAAAATCAAAGGGAGGGAAGATAATAATATTGTGAATTATCATAGAGTCTAATAAAGGTTCTTAACGATAGGGCTTTCCAATACGGTAACCCTTTTTACATTGTCCTCCCTGTTTGAGATGGCAAGCGGTCAGCCTATATGACATCAATCCGCATGTGTGAGTGCCACTTTTAGGTGCCGATTGTCTGATTTTAACAATCTCTCTTAAAAGATTGGGGTATAGAGAGTAAGTATTCTTTGAATGAGGAAGTTGCGCGCTACTTTTGTGGCGTCGACAAAAATTATCACCCGGCTTCAGGTACCGGAAGCTACAACACTTCTCATCTCAATGAATATTTCAGATCTTTTACAGAAGCCCTTGTGGCAAATGACCGGCGAGGAATTCATGTTCCTCTCCAAAATCGCCTCCCATAATGATGAGGCGAAGAATCACGACACACCGTCTCAGTCAACCACTGAGAAGAAATATGTCTATGGAATTGACGGCATCGCTGAGATTTTCGGGTGCAGCCGTCCCACTGCCTCACGCATCAAGAAGAGCGGCAGAATCAATGCCGCAATCCGTCAGATCGGGCGTAAGATAGTGGTGGATGTCGAACTCGCCCTTTCTCTCGCCGGGCAGAAGAAGGAGGCACGCAGATGGGCACGATGAAGGGTAATCCGTACCGCTACCTTCAGGATTTTTACTATTGAAAAAGTTAGTTGGATGAAGCGGGCCTATATATACACGACACCTCAACCAACCAAATTTTGACAGTAAGCGAACAGCTCCCCCGATGTGGCAGGATGACAAGCTGGGCTTGCCCAGATATAGCCCACTATAACTACACGCTTCGCTTCCGTAGTTGTGGGCTCTCCCGAGGAGCTGGGCTTTGTCCCGTCCCACTTATGGCTCTGCCCTAAGAACCCGGTCGGAGGCTGTCAGCCCCCAACACCCCTGACCAAAGAGTGACCCTCTCTTTGGAAACTCCGCTCAGTGGTCTCGACCCCTGAGAACCCCGAGCAGGAAGTGACCCTCTCCCTGCACCCTCCGATTAAGGCTCCGCCCTAATAACCCATTCCCTATTGTAAATCTGTAAACATCATAATACCTATGGCACAGAAGACATCAGTCAACATCAAGCCCTGCAATATCGGAAGCAGCGAGGAACACAACAGACGGAAAACCGAATACCTCGCCCGTGTCAATAAGGAAAAGCTCTACATCCGTACCGAACTCATGACCCGAAACGAGGCATGGGTAGCACCTGAATTTGAAAACTCGACACTGACCGACCGCTACAATCAGATAGCCGTGATGGTAAAGGAAAAGACAGGTCGGGCGATGCAGACCAAAGACCGTGAACATGTGAACAAGAAGACCGGGAAGGTGACCGTCGTGCGCGGTAGCACTCCGCTCAAAGAGGGTGTCGTGGTAATCAAGGATGATACCACGTTGGAGCAGTTGCAACAATTCTGTGAGGTGTGTAAGGAGCGTTGGGGTATCACGGCCTTGCAAATCTTCATCCACCGTGATGAGGGGCATTACGGCATCCCCGGAGATATCGCCACATGGAAGCCAAACCTTCGTGCCCATATCGTATGGGACTGGATGAACCACGACACCGGGAAATCCTGCAAGCTGGACGAGAAAGCCATGAGCGACATGTAGACGCTTTTGGCTGAGTGTCTTGACATGGAAAGGGGCAGCTCAAAGGAGCTGACGGGAAAGGAGCATCTTGAACGCGCTGACTTCATCATCGCCGATATTCTCTACAAGGCAAGCGAGGTGTTCCGGCGAGCCATTGACGCGATTATCCATTTCGCCACGGAGCAGCACAAGTCAATCTTCTCTCCCTCAGAAGCCGCCGACATCAAGAGCGTGATGCAGAGCTACGGCGAGACCACCGATCAGCAGAAAGCGGTCGGCACATGGCTATGTGACTATGCGGAACACCGACAACCCTTTGATGAAATAAAACATCGCCACACACTCAACGAGGTTGACGATGTCGCGGAAGGTCGGTATGATTGGAAAATTGACAGAGGGCGAGGTGGAATAAGTTTGTAGTCCCGTTTTCAATGTTCACTGTTCCAAACAGTGTTGGAAATCGTATGTTTCGATTTTATAACAACCAACCCTTTTGACAGTTATGCATTGACTGGTTGCTTGAGGTTATTTTATTTTTGCCCTAATCCGGCTCAGGCTTGTTTGTGTAATACCTAAATATGTAGCTATGCTTCCGAGAGGTAAGCGTTGCAGCAAATCCGGATTATTCTTCAGCAATTCGCTGTAACGCTCCGAGGCGATGACAGAAAGCATGGAAATCAACCTTTCTTCGGCAGCAAGCAATTCCATCTCGGCATATCGCCGTCCCCAATTAGCAATATGTAAGTCCTGCAAAAATAAATCCTGTAATTTTTTTCGTGATAATACATACAAGATTGAGTCTTCCATCAGCTCCATGGTTTCATAGCCGGGTTCTTCGTTCACATATCCCTTCATGGAAACTATGGTTGCTCCTTCCTTACCAATCCAAAATGTAATGTCCTTCCCGTCCATTAAAGTAAAGGCACGGACAATTCCCTTCTTTATGAAAAAGATGTCTTTTTCAATTTTCCCATTCTCCAACACCCGGTATCCCTTAGGATATGAAACTTCCGACAGACATTCCTTTAATCGGCTTAGAGATGACTCAGGCATCGCATATCGTTGGGTGATTATCTGCTTTATATCCATAATTTATAGGTTCCGATTTATTTGCAAAATTACTAAATATCCGGCAGAATCAGGATGGCAGAACTGATTTTTACATATGATAAAACCGTTTTTGCCATATGTAAAAAGTTGCGCGCTATGTTTTAGCTAATTTTGCATCCGATTTAAAAAATACAGATATGAATTGGATAATATTATTATTGGCTGGATTATTTGAGGTAAGCCTGACATTCTGTTTAGGTAAAGCAAGGTCTGCCTCCGGTTTTGAATACTATCTGTGGGGAAGTGGATTTCTTGCTTCCACGGTCTTGAGTATGGCACTCCTTGCAAAAGCAGTCCGAACCTTACCCTTGGGCACGGCCTATGCCGTTTGGACCGGAATTGGGGCGGTAGGCACTGTCTTGGTCGGAATAATCTTTTTCAAGGAATCTACGGCTCCCATAAGAATTTTCTTTTTAGTCACCCTCATTTTGTCTTTGATTGGATTGAAGGCAGTCTCATCATAGTAACAATAGGCTCATGAGATATGAATTGAAACAAAATCAAGGTATTCCAACTCCCTTGCTCGCTCTTATGGCAATCGCCACCGGACTTTCGGTGGCGAATTGCTACTACAATCAGCCATTATTGGGAAGTATGGCAAGAGCTTTTAATGTGACTGACTTTTTAGCCAGTATTGTGGCGACATTGACCCAGATTGGATATATGGCAGGACTTCTGTTTGTCATTCCACTTGGTGACTTGCTGTCAAGAAAGAAACTTATATTGGCAAACTACATTATTTCGGCATCTGCATTGCTTTCAATAGCAGTTTCACCAAATATATATTGTATGTGGATAGCATCTTTTTTCGCAGGTGCATCGTCCGTTATGCCGCAATTCTTCATCCCTTTGGTATCATATAATTCTTCTCCCGTACACAAAGTCCGTAACGTGGGTATCATACAATCATGTCTTCTCATCGGTATCTTGGGGTCTCGTGTCGTCAGTGGATTATTGGCTGACACATATGGCTGGCGTTCTGTTTATTTCGTGGCAAGTTTCTTTATGCTTGGCTGTTTTGCAATGATTCATAGAATGTTGCCGTCATTACCGCCTCTCAAACAGGACACATATTTAAATCTTTTGAAATCATTACTGCGGTTGTTTGCAAAATACCCTTATCTTCGTGTCGCATCACTAAGGGCATCATTGGCATACGCTTCATTCTTTGCATTGTGGAGCTGCCTTGCATTCAGATTGAAACAGGCTCCGTTCTATGCAAGTGACAACATTATCGGCATACTCGGTCTATGCGGATTAGCGGGGGCCTCGACGGTGGTGTTCATTAGCGGCTATATCCCGAAATACGGGGTGAGATTCTTTTCAGTCATAGGAGCTTGCCTGATGTTATTGACATGGATAATTGCACTGTATGGAGATAACAGCTATTTGTGGATAATCATAGCTATTCTGTTGATTGATGCCGGGATGCAGTGTGTGCATCTGTCAAATCAAGCCAGCGTGGTTGCATTGGACGATTCAGCCATAAATAGGATAAACACAGTCTATATGACAGTCTATTTTCTTGGCGGTTCAGTCGGGACTTTTGTCGCAGGCTTGTCTTGGGAGCATTTCAGTTGGACGGGGGTAGTATGCACGGGAATATTTTTCATAGTGGCTTCCCTCCTTGTCAATTGCTCAAAACAAAAAGTTAATCCGGCGGGAATGTAACATATTCATTTTATAAATAAATCCGCTCCAATGAAGATTGTATTTGTGTGTACCGGTAATGCAAGCCGCTCGGCAGTTGCCGAGGTCATATTGAGAAAAATGATTCAGGAAACAAGCCTTGATGACATTGAGATTCTATCATGTGGAACAGATGTCCCATACGGGCAAGAACGTGAAGGAATCATGTGTCAAATAGCGGCGGAGCATGGATATTCGATGGGTGGTAAGGCAGTGATGATAACTGCGGAATTGGTTAATGCAGCCGACCGAATCATTGTTATGACAAGGCAACATAAGACCGAAGTGATGCGGTTATTGGATCCATCACACTGGAATCGTATCGCATTATTCAACGACATCTGTTTCGGAGAATCTTCAGACCTCCCGGATCCTCACTATCAGTCAGCACAGGTATATTACACCTGCTTCAAAGCCATCGAAAAGGGTTGCAGGGAGATAGTCAGAAAACTGAAATAATCGAACCCTTTTCACCATCTTTAAGTTGTTTTCTGGGAGTTATTGTACCCGGCTTGTTTCTTGGACTGTATATAATATTGATTTTCAGCAGTGGTAAGCAATTCCCTTGACAAACTCCATATAGCGTTAAATTCCTTTCATGATGATTTCGAGGACTTCATTGAGCTTGTCGGCGGGGAGGCGTTTGATGTACTCTGCGCGGGCATCGAGGTTGCCTCGGATGTGGGCGAGGACGGCGAGATGAGCATTGACCGAAGCGGTATCTCCTTCAAAGATTTCAAAGTATGCGTCGCGAGTAGGCAGACCGAGCCGAATACGCTCGTCATCAGTGATTGCATGGTCGAATACTGTCTCAACTCCTATCTGGGCGTCCTCGTTGAGGATGCTCATCTTCTCCCTTTTGCTTTCATCATCGAATTTCACATACTTCATCATCATGTCGGCGGTGGTATGACCTGTGACGGCACGAATGTCCTCAGGCGACATACCTTTGCGCAGACACATAGTTACGAATGTGCGCCGTGCCACATGTGAAGTCAACAGCTCATACTTCGGACGCACTTCCCGTGTTTTAGTACGACCACTCTGCTTCTCTGTAATCCAGTCTCCTGTCATACCCGCCAACTTGCCAACCTCTTTCAGATGAGAGTTGTATTTCTGATTGGATATAGTCGGGAAGATACGTGGATCATCTTCATCAGGTGACTTGGGATATTTCGCAAGTATGCGCAATGCTTCCGTTGCCAATGCAAATCTCTGGCGATGGTTGGTCTTTTTGGAGATGACATCCAGAATGTCACCGCTAACATTAGACCATCTCAGGGCTATGACATCGGAGAATCTAAGCCCAGTGTAACAGGCGAATACAAATATATCGCGTGTCCGGTCGATAGCTTTTCTTGATGTGGGGAACGTTTGAATGGAAGCAAGTTCCTCATCGCTCAATGCATAGAGGTTAATTGTGCTGTCAGATTTTGTTTCATCATGAAACCGCTGAGAGTAAGCCTGATATGCCACATTTCTGTTATATCCTTTCTTGGTAGCCCAATTGAAAAATCCTTTGATGGTCTTCATGGACTGATGCGTGTAATTGTTCGACAATCCTTTCCCGATAAGGAACAATTCAAAGCGGGCAAGCAAATCATCGTTTACATCCTCAAAATACAATCCGGTCTTAAAATCATTGAGGTGCCTCAACATCGTCTTATGCTTTGTGAGTGTACCCTTAGTCCATTGTGCCGTGGATGAAGACGATTTGAGTTCGTTTTCCCTTTCATCAATCAACAGTTGATAAACCTGCGCTACCGTAAGCCTTGTTGACTTCTCTTCATTAAGTATTCGTTTAAGCTCATCCCGGACGGTTGTTGGTGTAACTTCTTCCTCCCGTAGCTCAAGCTGGGCGAAAGCATCGTCAACTGCAGATGCAATCTTCACAAGTCGCTGATTAATGTCTGTCGCCGAAATGTCATCGGAATTGAAATTATTACGCTTTACTCTCTGAGCCTTTTCATCCCATTTTGCGATGGCGATACGGTACCCGGAATAATACCATATACGCTTGCCGCTAAAAGTTATGTCGGCGTTGATGGGCAGTTCTTCGGGAAGATTGCCGTTTTTATCCTTGCGCTTCTCCAATCGGAAGCTGACGCGATGCTTGTACTTATCCATGAGAGAGATTTTTTGTATGAGACGATGATACTCTGATTTTCACATACAAAATTACATACAAAAATTGAGCTAATCAAGAAATTCAAAGATATTTTATTTTGCGTTAAATCCGCATACTATACTAACTATTAGTCTATTATATTTGCCATTCCTGCTTATGTGATTATTAAATTTACAATAGTTTCATATCCCTCCCTCTCCGCCACCACAACCCCAAGTCCTTGCAAGCGACCCCTGCAAAGACTTCTTTTTTGCGGGTCGCCGCCCCACCCGGTAGGGACGCGATACATCGCGTCCGCATCAACAACACGTAACTTTTGCGCCCGAATAAACCGCGAATAACATTTTATGGATGCGTTGACTCTGAGGCAAATTACTTGCGGATATATCGACAATGGGAGCAAATTATTTGCGGATATGTCGATAATGGTAATTTATTATTTGCGGACGCGATGTATCGCGTCCCTACGTTTGCGGTGTCGGAGCAGCTTGTCGAGGGGGCTTCGGCCGGGTTTTGACGGGGGATTGGGTGCCGGAGTCGGGAGTTGGTTGCATGCGGAATGAACCGGCTGCGATGCTGATTGCGCGGCTTCAGGGGCAACAGATGCCGACTTTGCGGATTTCGGGCGAGGCAATGGAGCGGCCTTTGCTGCGGCTTTGCGGGCGCGGGCGAGGCGGCGCAATTCACGTGCGCGGTAGCGACGGCGAATCGTTGGCATAATTAACATGAATATGGCGCGTGGCACGCCGGGCGTCACCTCAACTACCGTCAAGTCGCGCTGATAGGCTTCGATTGCGGCGCATATTTCGTCACGATAGTGTTTCGGCAGGCGGTCGACGGCATCTTTCCACTCCTGATCAAATTTTAATCCCTTACCTTTTCGGCACTGTGCATTCATTGTTGTATTTTCCATAATTTTGTTTTTTCTGCAAATATAGTGCGCCGAAATCCCGAATTTCACCCCATAATGTCGCGAAGCGCATTTTAAATCGGTAAATTTTACTTTTGCTCTCGACTTATTCGATTGTTGGCTGCGCCCAAATAGGACATTTATCACACTTATGCTGCTTATTTTCCATATTACTTCTTACGAAAAAATGTTTTCAATTTTGCTATGCCTTCAACTCCGAGTATTGTAAGTCCACCGTACTGAAATGTTTTTGCCAGGCCGAAAAATACTACCCACAGTATGCTTTTTATTCCAGCACTGACAGGAAGAGCCATCTGGGCAAACGATATTATATAACACGGTATACACAATGAGAGGACGATGACACCTGTACGGAAAGACATCCTTGCAAGTAACTTTCTGATATTCATATCATCATTCTGATATTTAGGCACATATAATTATACTGTTTTCAAATATATCCACTTAAACAGACATTTTATGTCGGGGTTAAGAGTATGCAAATGTACACAAAATACTCCAAATTTCGTGTTTGATACTTATTTATAAACATCTGTGTAAATGTCAGCCAAGATTTGGCATTGCACTCGACTTATTCGATCGTTGGCTGCGCCCAAGATACTCTCGCTCGGCAAAATCAAAATAAATTTTGCTTTTGCGCTCGACTTATTCGTATCTTTGCACTAAACCAAAAATTAGGATTATGAACTACAGGATTTTAGGAAAGACCGGCTATAAGGTGAGCGAAATCTCACTCGGCACATGGCAACTCGGCAGCAAATGGGGCGATCCATTTGACGAAAAAGTTGCACGTAACACACTTGAAGCTGCTTATGAACAAGGCATCAACCTCTTTGACACAGCCGACATATATCAGGACGGCATGAGCGAAAAGGCTGTAGGCGAATTCGTAAGGAGCAAATCTGAAAAAATATACGTTGTCACAAAATGCGGACGAAAACTCAATCCGCACGTTGCCGAAGGCTACAACAAGGACAACATAACCCGCTTTGCACTAGATTCGCTCAAGAATCTCGGCGTGGAAAGCCTTGACATGCTGCTGCTTCATTGTCCGCCCACCGCTGTTTATCATAGCGACGAGGCATTCACAACCCTCGACAACCTGAAGTCGCAGGGCATAGTCCGCAACTACGGCGTAAGCGTGGAGCGCATCGACGAGGCCATCGCGGCAATGCAATACGGCATATCAACCATTGAGGTGATATTCAATATGTTCCGCCTCAGACCGGCCGACGAGCTCTTTGCTGCGGCTCACGAAAACAATGTCGGCATCATTGTCCGCGTTCCATTGGCTAGCGGTCTGCTTACGGGCAAATTTAACGAGAACTCCGTATTCGGCGAAAACGATCACCGCAACTACAATCGCGACGGAAAATTCTTTGACAAAGGCGAAACTTTCTCGGGAATCGACTATATGACCGGCGTAAAAGCGGCCAAGGAACTTAAAGAAGCCCTCGGCACCGATAATTTGGCCGAAACTGCATTGCGCTACATTCTCATGTACCCCGAAGTGAGCACCGTCATCCCCGGCGCAAGCTCTCCACAACAGATTGTCAACAATGCCAATGCCACACAATTGCCGCCGTTTACCCCCGAACAGATGGCAATCGTGCGTGACATCTACAATCGCTACATCCGTGAGCAAGTGCATGACAAATGGTGATTACAATTTGTCACCATTTATGGCACATTTGATTTCAATCAAATGAATGAGTAAGCAAACTTTGCATAAAAATAGAAATTTGCTACATTTTCACCCCTTATAAAATACACAAAAGCAAAATATTGTTAAAACAGCAACAATTTGTTCAAATATATTTTGCAGATACCATAAAAAGCCATACCTTTGTAACGTGTTTTTCATGGTATTAGATTTAAGGTTAACTAAGATTGGTTGTCGTGACGACAATCAATTTTTTTATGCCCTTACCTGACCTGCCTCGCCGATAAAAAGATCCAGCCAACAGTATAAAATCAAAGATAATCAATATGGATTATGATTATCATGGCGTCAGAAGGTTATTTGCAATATGAAAAAAGGGGGAAACGGGAGGCCGGGTCAAAGTCACGGTAATAAGGTGTTAGTGATAAGAAGTGCAAGTGTGCATCGTGCTGTGAATTACAATTAACAACGGGCCTTCACCTCAGCCCCCACATAAATGAAGCACAAAATCTTCTATTTTGACAATCGCCCCCGACGGTCCCGATTCCCCCTAAGGTCAAGTCGTTCAGTCCATTTCCAATGTCCAGTTCAACGACTGTATTTTTATTTCAAGTTCACGCAACTCCTTGGATAGTGCGTCGCACTTCTTGCGCAACTCGGCCACGTTGACAGTGCTTATGACCCTTATTTCGGTAAGAGTGTGTCGCGGAGTAAGATCGCTCGCCGCGTCAAGAAATCCGCGCATTATGTCGATGTGACGCTTCAATGTGTCACGCCGTGCAATAAGTGCAGTCATCGTAGTGCCGTCGTCGGCCACCACACGGCTGTTGGCGATGTTGATTTTCACTACGAGTTGCTCAAGTTGCTCAAGCAGTCGATTGAGTTCATCGAGCAGCTCCTGCGGATTCTCGCTTGGCGAGGAGCCCTCCTGAACCTTGGCGTTATTGTTAAGTCGCATCGGCATCTGTGCGATACGCTTCTGCAGGTCGGCTCTTATCTGTAAAGCTTCAGCTAATTTCATATAATGTAATCATTAAATTAGTATATTAATAACAAAAATAGAATGAAGTCGTTTACCGTCAACCGTAAATATTCGCACCTTTACGAAACATGTCCCTCATGCGGGTCACCGCCGACTTGGGCGACAACACCTTCACTCCGCCGCCGAAACTCATCATAACGGCATAAAATTCAGGGTTCAACACCACATCGACCTCAAATGTCATCGAACCGTCGTCATTGCTCCTATAAACACAACGCTGCGAGTCATGAACGGGCTTGGTGAGAATGTAGGAAGCCTGCAAACTGTCGGCCCAAAACCTCACAGTAGCCTTTGGCAACCGGGAATGCTTGGTAACGCCTATAACATCGTCAAAGAAATGATCGTCAAAGTCGGGGTCGTCACGATATGGGATGTCGGGACAAGGATTCACCTCCAGGATGCGGTCAAGCGCGAAATTAAACAGCTTCATGTCGCCGGCACGAGAGCCGAAGACAAACCATCGGTTGCGATACTCCTTCAGCAGATAGGGAAATATGAAATACTCACTCGGATGACGCGCGTTGAATGAATGGTACACCACCTTGATTGTAATGCGCGACGATATGAAATCATATATCACGTTGAGCCATTCAAGCCCCTTCAGCCGGCGGTTACGCTCAAAGTCAACGATAGGCCGCCGCTCGGTCAACGCCACCCTATCCTGCAACCGGCTTACCACATCGGCCATGTCGTGATAACGATCAAACTCGTCAAACCGGCGCAAGATGTCGATTGCACCGTTGAGCAGCTCAATGTCGTGGCTCGACAACGGCAACCGGCTTATCGAGTAATCAGGGTCGGAGTAACGATAGTATTTTCGCTCATACACCTCTATGGGAGCTTCGTAGCCGAGGCGGTCGGAACGCATCATCTGCAAGTCAAGCTGCACGGTGCGCACACTCACCTGATCGTCCTTCCCCTCATACTCATACAGCGCGTCGGAACATGCATCAACGAGATCCTTCAAAGTCCATCGCCTGGCTGTGTTGCGCAGACAACAGTCAATGGTGTGATAGCGTAAAAGAGCGTTCTTGTTTTGCGACATACCGGAATAAATTTTTTTACAAAAATATCATATTTTATTCATCTACGCAAAAACATTGCGCAGATGCCCCTGAACTTTGTCGCAGAAACTTAGACATATCAATCATGGAAGTAACAACAATCAACAACATCGTGGTAAAGAACTGGGCGACAGGCCTCGACCAACACGCCGTTCAGGAGGTGGAAAATCTGTGCAAACTGCCGTTTGTATTCAAGCACATAGCCCTGATGCCCGACGCCCACGGAGGAAAAGGGATGCCGATAGGCGGAGTGCTGGCAACGAAGGGCGTAGTCGTTCCCAACGCCGTGGGAGTCGACATAGGTTGCGGAATGTGTGCGGTAAAGACCAATGTAAAAGTCGCCGACATAACCCAGGAAGTGCTCCGCAAAAAGATACTGCGCGGCATACGCAAGCAGATTCCGCTCGGACGCGCCCACCACAAAATCGCTCAGCCCGAAGAGTTCATGCCCCAAGGCCACAATCTCGAAGCCACAGTAGTGGTGGCCCGACAGCAGATGTCGGCCATGAAGCAAATAGGCACTCTCGGCGGAGGCAACCACTTCATCGAGCTGCAGCGCGACGAGGAGGGCAACCTGTGGATAATGATCCACTCGGGCTCGCGCAATCTCGGCAAACAGGTGGGCGACTACTACAACGAGAAGGCCGAGGCACTGAACCGTCGATGGTTCTCATCGGTTCCCTCCGAAATACAATTGCCGTTTCTGCCCATGCGCACCGACGAGTTCCGCCAATACTGGGCCGAGATGAGCTACTGCATCGACTTCGCTCTCGCCAACCGCCGACTGATGATGCAGCGCATCCAGGAAGTGATAGGCGAAGTTATGCCCGGCACCGAATTTGAGCCGATGATAAACATAGCCCACAACTATGCCGCATTTGAGAACCACTTCGGCGAGGATGTCATCGTTCACCGCAAGGGAGCCACTCTCGCACGCGAAGGAGCCGTGGGCATCATTCCCGGTTCACAGGGCACATGCTCTTACATAACCGAAGGGCTTGGCAACCCGGAGTCGTTCATGTCGTGCTCACACGGCGCAGGACGACGGCTGTCGCGCTCCGAGGCGGTAAACACCCTGTCGATGGAGAGTGAGATAGCAATGCTTGAACGGCAGGGAATCGTTCACTCGATACGCACAAAAACCGACCTTGAAGAGGCGGCCGGCGCCTACAAAAACATCGACGAAGTGATGGAGGCTCAATCGGATCTCGTTAAGATACGCACCAAATTGATGCCGATAGCCGTAATAAAAGGATAAAAACAATGGGTAGAGGCCGACAATTAGCGATTTCAATTGTTTAAATATCGAACAATAATAAATTATAGGAATGAAAAAACTGATTATGGCCATATTACTTATTATGGCAACTGCAACTGCAGCCCATGCCGCTTTCGATAAATACACAATCGATCGCAGCAATCTGCCGCAAGCTGCACAGGACATGCTTCAGGAGTACTTCCCGAAAGCCAAAGTGAGCATGATAAAAATAGACAAGCATCTGCTTAAAAAGACCGACTACGACGTGAAGCTGGTAAACGGAACCAAAATAGAGTTCAACAACGCCGGCAAATGGACATCGGTCGACTGCAAGACTCGAGAAGTGCCTCAGGGACTTATCATGAAACCGATTCGCAATTACCTGAAGAAGAATTTCAATGACGAGAAGGTAGTGAAAATCGAGAAGAAGTCATGGGGATATGAACTCGAACTGTCGGACGGAGTGGAACTGAAGTTCAATCTCCTCGGACAATTCAAAAGCATGAACATGGATGACTGACAGTTTCCGGGGGCGACACAGGGTCGTCCCCGGTTTTTTATATATCAGTAATTTTCACATACTTTCATGAAGTTACAACACCGGGTGATGCCGCTTATATGGATAGTTTTGATTAAATTTGCAGTCAATTTCAACAAATCAGCATCTCCATTGCTATGTCACATAACAATACAGCCCACATAAACGGACTTGTTGCAATATCGCCCATCGCCGTATTCCTGCTCTTCTATCTCGCCGTGTCGCTAATCGTAGGCGACTTCTACAAAATGCCCATAGCCGTGGCATTGATGGTGGCATCGGCATGGGCAGTCGTCATAATGCGCGGAACGCCGCTGTCGAAGCGTGTCGAGATCTTCTCACGTGACGCGGGGTCGTCCAATGTCATGTATATGATATGGATATTTCTGCTTGCCGGCGCATTTGCCTCACTCGCCAAGGAGATCGGCGCGGTTGAAGCCACCGTAAATCTCGCGTTGAAGTATCTGCCGGCCGAGATGATAATCCCGGGGCTGTTCTTTGCCGCATGTTTCATATCGCTGTCGATAGGCACATCGGTGGGTACGGTAGTGGCACTCGCTCCCCTCACCGTCGAGCTGGCCCAGTCGGAAAGCGGTTCCATACCCTTCTTTGTGGCCACGGTGCTGAGCGGAGCCTTTTTCGGCGACAACCTTTCATTCATCTCCGACACCACCATAGCCGCCACACGCACCCAGGGATGCAAAATGAACGACAAGTTCAAGGCCAACCTGTGGATAGCGCTTCCGGCAGCAATAGCAACCCTCGTCCTGTACATATTCATAGGAGCCCGAGTATCACACGCCGAGCTAATCGCCGACACCAATCCATGGCTTATAATACCCTACATCGTGATCATAGCGACGGCATTGATGGGAATCAATGTCACGGTAGTGCTGTCGCTCGGAATAGTGACGGCAATAACAATGGGACTGCTAAGCGGATTCAAGATTCTGGATCTGTTCGGATTCATGGGAGCCGGAATCGACTCGGTGGGCAATCTGGTGATAATCACGCTGCTTGCCGCCGGAATGCTCGGACTTATAAAGGCTGCGGGAGGCATCAACTACATCCTGTCGCTGCTCACCGCCCGCATCAACGGACAGCGAGGCGCGCAGGCTTCGATAGCCATGCTCGTGAGCCTCGTGAACATGTGTACGGCCAACAACACCGTAGCCATCATAACAGTGGGCTCGCTGTCGAAGTCGATATCGCAACGATTCGGCATCGACCCGCGCAAAAGCGCATCGCTGCTCGACACATGCTCATGCATCGTGCAGAGCCTTATACCCTACGGGGCACAGACCCTGCTCGCCACGGCACTTGCGGGAATATCACCCGTGGCGCCGTGGCCCTACATGTACTACTCGTGGATGCTTATAGGGATGGTAGTGCTGTCGATTCTGTTCAAATTTCCGCGTCACCTCAACAAGAGGCCGTAGCGTGTCAATCCTTGCGCGCAGGCAGGTCCTGAGGAAGTTTGGGTGACTCCGACGGCGACTTTATGCCGTCACGTTCAAGAAGAGCGTCGATTGTTGGTTCCTGGCCGCGGAATCGCTTGTACAGCGTCATGGGATGCTCGGTGCCGCCTTTCATAAGCACATTGCGGCGGAACGAGTCGGCAGTGGCCTTGTCAAACAATCCGTTCTTCAGGAAAAGTGAGAATGCATCGGCATCCAGCACTTCGGCCCACTTATAGCTATAGTATCCGGCTGCGTATCCGCCCGAAAATATGTGACTGAACTGGGGCGAGAAGATGCATCCGTCAACATCGTCAAACATCGACACGCTTTCCAATGCCTTGCGCTCAAAACCGACAACATCCTCTACAGGGCTCTCGATAGTGTGCCATGCCATGTCGGTGAATCCGAATCCAAGCTGACGCAAGCACGCATAGGCGGCTCCATACTGCGACGACTGCACGATTTTATCGACAAGATTCTGCGGAATCGGCTCGCCTGTAACATAGTGGCGGGCAAATCCGTCAAGAAATTCCTTCTGTGTAAGATAGTTCTCATTGAACTGCGACGGGAGCTCCACGAAGTCACGGTAGACGCTCGTACCCGACAGCGACGCATATTTAGTGTCGGCCAACAAGCCGTGAAGAGCGTGTCCGAACTCATGCAGGAATGTTTCCACTTCGTAGGGAGTAAGCAATGCCGGCTTTGTGCCTGTGGGCTTTGTGAAGTTCATGACAATCGTCACGTGAGGACGCACCTGAGTGCCGTCGGCGGTGACGCACTCGTCCTTGAAACCGGTCATCCATGCTCCGGGGCGCTTGCTTTCGCGCGGGAAGAAGTCGGTATATATCACTCCGAGATAACTGCCGTCGGCATCCTTTACATCGTAGGCCTTCACGTCGGGATGATAGACCTCGATGTCGGCATTAGACTCAAATGTCAATCCGTAGAGTTTTGTAGCCAATCCGAAAACACCGTCTATCACATTGTTAAGTTCAAAATAGGGACGAAGTTCCTCCTCGTTATAGCTGTACTTGGCCTGCTGTAGCTTATTGGAGTAGTAGCTGTAATCCCATGCCTTAATCTTGACGGGACGGCCTTCAAGCTGAGAGGCATAACTCTCAATCTCGGCAAACTCCTTCAGCTGAGCCGGGCGATAGGCCTCGGCGAGTTCATTAAGGAGCTTGTAGACATTTTCGGGAGTTTCGGCCATGCTCTTTTCAAGGCTGTACTCGGCATAGTTCTTCTTGCCAAACAGTGCAGCAATCTCGCGACGCGTTTCGGCTATGTCGGCGAGAATCTCCATGTTGGAATATTCGCCCTTGGTGTTTCGTCCGTTATATAGACGGTATAAGCGCTCACGAAGGTCGGAGCGGTCGCTATATTTCATGAAAGCGGTGTAGACAGGCTGCGCGAGCGTAAACAGATACTCGCCCTCACGCCCCTTCTCCTTGGCTGCGAGAGCGGCGGCCTCAACCGAGCTTTCAGGCAAACCGCTCAGATCGTCGGCAGTAAGCCATATCTCGTAGGTATTCAGCTCCTTAAGGACATTCTGTCCGAACTTGGTAGTTAGATCGGACAGATGAGCCGACAACCGGCGGTATTCGTCACGCTTCTCCCCTTTCAGCTCGGCACCCGAACGTGCAAACGAGTCGTAGGTCGTGGTGAGCAACATGCTGTCCTCGGCATTGAGATTCAGCCTGTCGCGCATGTCGTAGACCGTCTTTATCCTCTTCCAAAGCCCCTCATTAAGGGAAATGTCGGTGGAGTGCTTGGAAAGCTTGCCTGAAACGCGCAGCGAAATGTCCATCAATTCGTCATCGCTCAACGCCGACAACATGGGATAGAACACGTTAAGTACACGATTAAGATCGCTTCCCGAACGCTCAAGAGCCACAATGGTGTTCTCGAATGTGGGAGCGGCCGACTGATTCACGATATCGGCTATCTCTTTATTTTGAATCTCAATTCCACGGTCTATCGCCTCTTCATAGTGCTTATTCTCTATCGATGAAAAGGGTACTGAATTGTGCACGGTTGCAAATTCGTCAAAAAACGGATTGGCAGTTGGTTGTTGTTGAGCCTGTAACATAATTGAAAACATTACCGAAAAGGCTAAAATCGCTTTTCTCATATATTAAAAGTTATGTGATGTCATTTCCATAGACAAAGATAATAGGAAAACATCACATAACTATCCATAATACAAATTTTAACTGCCTGCCGCTAATCGCGCGAATAGAGAATCGCATCCACGACAAGCGGAAGCAGCGAGCCCTCCACACCGGCCTTAAGCAAGTGGTTGCGGTCGGCATTATAATTATTTATGAACGACTCTACATCGCCGTTATTGGCGTCAATCGCAAGATTGTAGAAGTTTATCGCCTCACGAATGTCGCCCTTGGCAAGATTCAGGTGTCCCATGTTCATATAGTCGCCCGATGATGGATTGTCGGTCAGTACCTTATTGTAGTATTCCTCGCTCTGAACCATATCGCCGGCAATAAACGAGCACCAGGCAAGCGGACGCCATGCACGTGTCGACTTCTCATCGATGAAATCGGCCTTAAAGTAGTAATTCAAGGCCTCATCGGGGCGGTCAAGCTCAAGCAGGCAGTGACCGATGTTCAAAGCCACACCGGGGTCGTCGGACTTCTTGGCCTCGATACGCTTAAAGTATTCAAGCGCCTTGGCGGGATTGCCCATAAGCTTGTAGCAGGCGGCAAGACGACGCATAGTCCACAGGCTGTCGGCATTCAGCAGCTCGGCCTGCTCGTAATATTTCAAAGCCTTGGCCGTATTCTTTGATTTCTGGCAGCAATAACCCATCTTTTGATAAAGCTGAGAATCGGGTGGAAGAATTTCGCCCAATATCTCAAACACGTGATAGGCATCGTCATAGTAACCGCGCTTGAAATAGAACTCGCCCACAACCGACAGTGTGTCGACATCGGTAAGATCAGGGGCAAGCACGGCAAGCTGAAGCAAGTTTATAGGGCGGATGAAGGGGTCGTTGAAATCGCCCTTGCGGCGATAAAGCTTGAAGAAACGGTAAAGGTCCTGTACATACTTGTTGGCCACATTATCACGTTCGCCCGAGGGCAATCCGAGGCTCGCGTTGCGCAATTCAAGCTCATTGAGATTCTGCGCGTCAAACTGCGAGAGCATCATGCGCCGCTGCATGGCCGGAACCGACGACAGCGCGAGGATAAATGAATACTTGTCGCCGTTGCACAGGAAAGGCGATGACAACACCAGATTGCCTATAGCCGACAGTTCGGAGCCGAGTGCATTCTTGACCGTGAGATTGTCGAGATGGAAAGGCATGAACCAGTTGACAACATCGGAGAAGAAGGGGAATGACTTGAGATTGGCAAACGTACTCATGAACACATCGCCGCCATCCTCCTGTATCTTGCTGAGTTCCTTGATTTTATCGGCTATACCCGACTTGTCGAGCAACTCCTGCCACTCGGGATTCTCCTCAAGATTGGCAATGTCACCAAGTCCGTCACCACCGCTTATCTTTCGTGCGATGTCGGGACGAAGCTTCAACATCTCGGGGAACACCTCCTCCTGCATCTTGCGGTTGATTCGCTCGGTGTCACGTGAGCGTATGAACTGCATGAACACAAGCTTTACATCGCTGCTCCATGATGTTAGCTCACGCAACGAATCGATTCGCTGACGCAATTTGCGATCCCACAATCTCGAACGGTTCATATACATACCAAGAAGCGCGGCACACAGCGCACGCATCGACAGGTTGACCGACTGCGACTTCTCATATATGTCGAGAAGCATCATGACACGGCGCTCGTCGTAATAGTGGGTAAGACCGAGAAGCACAGCCGAGATAAGCATATCTTTAAAATAATCGGGAAGCACAGGTGACTCAAATGCCTCACGTAGAGCAGCGTCGTCATCGGACGATACAGGATAGAGCGTCCAGACTTTGTTGAAGATTCGCTTCTCCAAATCCTCCTTGGCCATCATGCGCTCACTCATCTGAGCCGACGAAGCGTTTATCATGTTATAGGGCGAGGCTTCATTGGACGCGGTCTTATAATTTTTCATCAAAGAGCCTACCGTGTCACCAGCCTGCATCTCCTCATAACGCACAGTACTGAAGTACATATTCGATGACTTTGGCTTGGAAATCTGACGCGAGATTCGGTCAAGCATAGCATATATCTTGCGAACAATCGACGAATACATCTCATCGCGCTCGGGGTCGACGGCTCCCTGTGTAGCGTAACGCAACATCATAGAGTAGGACTCCTCCATCCTGTCTATTTCATCGGTTATTCTCCAGTCGCCGAGATGCGAGCTGTAATGACGCAGCAACTTGAACGCATCGCGCAATCGATGTCGTGATACGTAGTGCTCGACTTTGGATGGTATGTCGTTTATATGTATTGATGCCATGGTTACGTTGATTATACATTAATAATATTACAACAATCGCTACAGCAAAACTTATGCCAAAGTTATATAAAAATACTTAGCCGAATACATTATCAGCCATAGGGCGTGACATGGATTCGGCAAAAACAATGGAGGCCACACCAACCGGTGCGGCCTCCTTAGGGTTTATAAACTTAGTGGTTTATTAGTCTTGTGAGAAGATTACGATACGGTTCCAGTTGTTAGTGTCGTAAATCTGAGAAGCGCTACCCTCAGCCTTGATAGAAAGGCGGTCAGCAGGAATACCGTATTCCTTAGTGAGGACATTGTAAACGTTCTGTGCACGACGCTCTGAAAGCTTGAGGTTGTAAGCGGCAGTACCGGTATCCTTGTCAGCGTAACCCTTGATAACTACGTTAGCATCGGGATTAGCCTTCATCCACTGAGCGATGTTGTATACGTTAACCATTTCCATTGAAGAGATCTTGGCAGAGTTGATGGTGAAGCGTACAGTTGACATCAAAGGAGCAGAAGCATCGGGGCATTCAACAGCTACGATTTCGGGGCAAGGAAGCTGAGCCTCGGCAGCAGCAAGGCGTGAGCTGCAGTTAGATAGTTCGCCGCGAAGGTCGTTGATCTGACCGTTAAGCTGGTTGATGTAGCCAATGTAAGCGCAGGGGTTGAAGCTCTTGAAGCTCTTTCCGCCAAGCTTGAAAGTAAGACCGCCCATTGCAGTGAGGTTCATGTCGATAGACTCGCTACCGTAAGCGATACCGTCGAAAGTATCACCGTAAGCCTGGAAGCGACCTTCAGCGAAGAAGTCAACATACTTGCTAAGACGGAAGCGGAGCTGCAAACCTACAGATACGGGGATCTGCCATACGCGATCCTTGCGATGACCGTTGTTGATGGGCACATAAGCGTGGTTGAAGTCCCAAGAATAAGTTGCACCAACACCTACGTAAGGAACGATGCTGAAGAAACGATCAGCGTCAACACTTCCGAGAGAGTTGAACATATCCCACATAAGGTCAAAGTTTGCATTCACGAATTTTGCCTTCTGATAAGCATTGTTAGCGTCCCAGTGATAAGCAGCGCCCTGAACGCCAAAACGCCATGCGAAGTAGGGGTTGAACCACTTACCGAAACCTACACCGTAAGCAGCTGTGATACCGCGCTTGCCGTCATTCTGTCCCTTAGGACCGGCCTTGTAGCAGTCAACCATGGGGAGTTCCATACCGGCACCCAACTGGATGAACCAGTTTGATCCCTTCTCTGAATAGTACTGGTCAGTGCAGTCAGCGACTTCAGTAAATGTAGCTTCCTCAATTACTACAGCCTCTTGAGCTTTAGCAACGTTTGCTGAAAGGAGCATCGCGCCACATGCAGCAAAACCAAAAAGGATGTTCTTTTTCATTCTTCTTTAATTTTAATTTATACAAATTATTTAAACCCGTTATCGTCAATTAGTCCGACAAACGTTAGTGAATGTTATTCCTTAGGTTTGTCAGTTTTGCTATATTAACACAAAGTATCTTGTCTTTGTTCAACAAAATTTTCTACAAAGTTATGTTTTTAATGAATACCCTGCAACTTTTTTGGACATAATTTAACATCATAATGTTAACAATCATTGGGTTTAGCATAACTAAAATCAGGCTAATCACTAATATTTATATTGTTGTATAATTTTTATTTAACAGCAAATAAGCAGCCCTCATTCATTAAACGGCATAATCAAATGAAAGCACCGTCACCTGAACAGGATTGGCAACCTGCTCCCCGACTGTCCAAGGTGCCTGCCATTATGTTTCCTCAAATATTCTACTTATATTTGCAGAAATAAAAATAACCGCGAATGAAAGAAAAGTCCGACACAACGGCAAAGAACACCGTTAAACGAGCACATTCGTTCAAGACCAATCCACGTTTCAGGCTGTCATTCATCAATGAAAATACGTTCAACGAAGTGTGGACAGTTAAAATGTCACAGCGCAAGGTGGTGCTTGCATTGCTTATGTTGCTTATTGCAATAGGCTGCATGGTGGCCACTCTTATAATATTCACACCTATACGCACTCTGCTTCCCGGTTACTTAAAGGAGTCGCAGAGGCAGGAAAACATATTCAACTCAATGCGCATCGACTCGCTGTCGACCGAGGTGAGCATACACAATGCCTACGTTTCCAATCTTGAGCGAATACTCAACGACCGAGTCGACGAAGCATCGCCGGCTCACTATAACGACACGATATCCCCCGCCCCTACCGACTCGCTCATAGGAGCGACCTCGGCCGAAAAGCAGTTTGTAAGACAATTTGAGGAGCGAGAGAAATTCAACCTCAACGTACTGTCGCCCATTGCGGCCGAAGGTGTGACATTTTTCACACCGGTAAACGGAGCATCGATTATGTCACCCAAGGACGGCAGCCCGGCTGAGATAACGTTGATTGTGCCGCGCAACGCACCGGTGTCGTCGATTTACAACGGCTCGGTTGTCGACTGCTATTACACAGTAGGCCGAGGATACACATATATAATACAACATCCCAACGGATTCATGTCGAAATACTCGGGGCTGGGCTCGGCATTTGCCGACAAAGGACAACATGTTGACACAGGCTCGGCCATAGGTCTTACCGGCGACAACGCCAACTCGGCACAGAATCTCGTGACATTTGAGCTTTGGAACAAAGGCACCCGGCTCAATCCGCAGGAATACATCCCGTTTTGACAAATTTAAAATCCTACATTTTCATAATCGTAGAATTTCAGCTAAATTTGCATACTCATTATTATATATAGCAATCACAACGTGACACCCAAGAAACAAATAGCCGTATTAGGCAGCACAGGCTCGATAGGCGTACAGACTCTCGACATAATATCGGAGTATCCCGACCGATTCAGAGCTTGCCTTCTCGTAGCCGGCAACAATGTCGACTTGCTTATAAAACAAGCCATTAAATATAAACCCGACCTTGCGATAATAGCCAACGAAACCCTCTATTCCACATTAAAAGAAGCGCTAAAAGGCTACGGAATAGCCACCGCAAGCGGAGCCAAAGCCATAGCCGAAGCCATGTCACTGCCTCAAATCGACATCGTAGTGACTGCAACAGTGGGCTACAGCGGACTTGAGCCCACACTCCACGCAATTGAGGCAGGAAAGCAGATAGCCCTCGCCAACAAGGAAACCCTCGTTGTGGCTGGAGAGCTTGTAACCGAGAAGCTGAAATCGTCATCATCAAAAGTCATCCCCGTCGACTCGGAACACTCGGCTATATATCAGTGCCTCGTAGGTGAAAACCGGGAATCGATACGCCGACTGCTCATAACGGCATCGGGCGGCCCGTTCCGCACAAAAACCGTAGAAGAACTTCAGCACGTTACGGTGTCGGATGCCCTGTCACATCCCAATTGGTCAATGGGCGCAAAAATCACTGTAGATTCAGCGACTATGCTCAACAAGGCATTTGAGATAATCGAGGCTCACTGGCTCTTTGGCATATCGCCCGACAAGATCGAGGCTGTTGTTCATCCGCAATCGATAGTGCATTCGATGGTCGAATTTGTCGACGGATCGGTAAAGGCCCAGCTCGGACTGCCCGACATGCACCTCCCGATACGCTATGCACTCGGCGAGGCCCACCGCCTGCCCACATCACAACGAGGCCTACAGCTGAGCGACTACTCCAAGCTCGAGTTCTTCGCTCCCGACACTGAAAAATTCCCGATGATAAACCTTGCATATTACGCACTTGAACGCGGAGGCAACGTAGCGTGCATAATCAACGCCGCCAACGAAATAGCCGTAGCGGCGTTCTTGAAGCAACGCATAAGATTCATCGACATTCCGTCGATAATCGAATCGTCACTTTCATCAATGCCCTACATAGCAACACCGAGCTATGAAGATTATGTCAACACAAATAGCGCGACAAGGCTCTACGCTGAATCACTGATACACTAATCCTACCCATCTACAATTTATAAACGACAATGGAAACATTTCTCATAAAAGCCGCCCAACTCATAGCCGCATTCGCCTTATTGGTAATCATCCATGAGTTTGGCCACTACATATTCGCCCGAATGTTCGGCATCAAGGTCGAAAAATTCTATCTGTTTTTCGATCCTTGGTTCTCGCTGTTCAAATATAAGCCCAAGAAAAAATCGACAAAAACCGACCCTAACGGCGAGGAACGTGCCACATGGCGCGACACCGAGTACGGCATAGGATGGCTTCCCCTCGGCGGTTACGTGAAAATCGCAGGCATGATCGACGAGTCGATGGACAAGGAGCAGCTTGCCCAGGAGCCCAAATCGTGGGAATTCCGCTCAAAACCGGCCTATCAGCGACTGCTCGTGATGGTTGCCGGCGTGCTGATGAACTTCATCCTTGCTATCATTATCTATGCAAGCATCGCATGGTATTGGGGCGAGAAATACATTCCTCTCGACAAGGCTTACGAAGGTATGGACTACGCTGAAGCTGCTCAGGAAATCGGATTCCGCAATGGCGACATACCCCTCTTTGCCGACGGCGAGAAGCTCGAAGTAGCCAAGGGCAACTATATGCTTGAAATGGCCGAAGCCAAAACCGTGACAGTGCTGCGCAACCACAAGGACACCATCGACATAGCTATTCCCGAAAACTTCATTCTTCGTCTTAATGACGAAGAGCGCTTCCTAACCTACCGATTGCCAGTTTACATAGGCGACATTGTCAACGGCGAGCCGGCCAAGGAAGCCGGACTGCAAAAAGGCGACCGAATAGTAAGTGTAGCCGGTGCTCCCACGTTGGCCTACACCGAGTTCACGGCCGAATTGCAGAAAAATGCCGGTAAGGACATAACGATGGGCATAATCCGCGACGGCAAGCCGATGGATGTAGCCATAACCCCCACTTCAGGCGGCAAAATAGGCATTCAGCTGAAACCGATAACCGACATATATCCGGTTGTCACACGCCATTACACATTCCTTCAGTCCATACCCAAGGGATGGGAAATCGGCACCAACCGCCTGTCGTCCTACGTAAGCTCGATGAAATATGTAGCCACAGCCGAAGGCGCCAAGAGCCTCGGAGGATTCGGTGCAATAGGCAGCCTCTTCCCCGACAAGTGGAACTGGCTGTCGTTCTGGGAGATAACGGCATTCCTGTCGGTAGCTCTCGCCTTCATGAACATTCTCCCCATTCCGGCTCTCGACGGCGGCCACATCATGTTTCTCATCTACGAAATCGTGTCGCGCCGCAAGCCGAGCGAAAAGTTCATGGAGTATGCCCAGATATGCGGCATGGCGTTCCTGCTGGTGCTCCTGCTCTATGCCAACGGCAACGACCTCTACCGATTCATTTTCAAATAAGCCCTATACATTACAATAACCCCATAACATCATGTCATATCCTGTAATAACACTTCGACGAGGCAAGGAGCAATCGCTTGAACGACTGCATCCCTGGGTATTTTCAGGTGCCATAGCCAAGCAACCCGACGACATCGAAGAGGGCGACATCGTGAGTGTCGTCACAGGCGACGGCCGACAGATAGGCGTAGGTCACTACCAAATAGGAAGCATCGCAGTGAGAATCCTGGCATGGGGCGATGCCGAAATAGATGACAGGTTCTATGCCGAGCGCCTCAACGAAGCGTTCAAGATGCGCAAGACCCTCAACCTGATTCGACATGACAACAACGCCTACCGTCTTGTACACGGCGAAGGCGACTTCCTGCCGGGACTCGTCGTGGATGTGTACGGCGACACTGCCGTGTTGCAGGCCCACTCCCCGGGAATGCACTTCGCTCGTGACATAATAGCCCGCAATCTTGTGGAGCTTCCCGATGCAGGGATAAAGAATGTCTACTACAAGTCGGAAACCACCCTCCCCTACAAGGCACATCTCGACCCTCAGAACGATTACATAATCGGCAACTACTCGACCAACATTGCCGTTGAGAACGGGCTTAAATTCCATGTCGACTGGCTTAAGGGACAAAAGACGGGCTTCTTCGTTGACCAACGCGACAACCGCAAGCTGCTTGAAATGTATTCCCGAGGCCGCAATGTGCTCAATATGTTCTGCTACACCGGCGGCTTCTCGGTCTACGCCCTGCGCGGCGAGGCCAATCTCGTACACTCGGTCGACAGTTCGGCCAAGGCCGTTGCGCTGACCGAAGCCAATGTGAAAATCAACTTCCCCACCGAAACGCGCCACAAGGCTTTTGCCGAAGATGCCTTCAAGTTCCTCGGCAACATGACCGACGACTACGACCTGATCATACTCGACCCGCCGGCATTTGCCAAGCACCGCAGCGCATTGAAAAACGCGCTCATAGGCTACCGCAAGTTAAATGCCAAGGCTTTCGAGAAGATCAAGCCCGGAGGCATCCTCTTCACATTCTCCTGCTCACAGGCCGTGAGCCGCGAGCAATTCCGACTGGCGGTGTTCTCGGCGGCAGCCCAGAGTCGACGCAAGGTGCGCATTCTGCATCAGTTGACTCAGCCGGCCGACCATCCGGTCAACATCTACCATCCCGAAGGCGAGTATCTGAAGGGACTGATACTTTATGTCGAATAACAAATCAATATCCAATATGTCAAAATTCACCAACATCACCACGGCTGCGGCCTTGGCACTGACAATAACATCATCAGCTATGGCAAAGGATTCATCGGACTTCGACTACGTAGTCGACCGTTTTGCCGACATCGAAGTCCTACGTTACAAAGTTCCCGATTTTGAAAATCTGTCGTTACAGCAGAAGTTGCTCATATATCACCTTACCGAGGCGGCTATTGCAGGTCGTGACATCCTGTGGGACCAGAACGGAAAGTACAATCTTGAGATTCGCAAGCTTATCGAGTCGGCCTACACTAATTACAAAGGCGACCGCAACAACCCTCAGTTCAAGGCCCTTGAAAAGTATCTTAAGCAAATATCGTTTGCCAACGGACTCCATCACCACTATTCGATGGACAAGTTCTCGCCCGAGTTCTCGCGCGAGTTCCTGTTGAGCAACATCACCAATAAGCCCGCCAACATCGACACTCTCCTCTCGGTGATATTCGACCCTACGGTTATGCCTAAGAAGGTAAATCAGGCCGAAGGTCAGGACCTCATAGTAACTTCGTCGACCAACATCTACGAAGGCGTGACACAGCCCGAAGTCGAGGCCTATTATGCAGCATTGAAGGACACTACCGACCTCACACCCATATCCTACGGATTGAATACGCGCAAGACCAAGGTCAACGGCAAGGTTGTCGAGCAGCCCTACAAGGTGGGCGGCCTCTACTCACCCGCCATCGAACGCATTGTAAGCGAGCTGAACAAAGCCGCCGAATATGCCGAAAATCCTGCACAGAAAGCCTACATCAAGAAACTTGTAGAGTTCTACACGACAGGCGACCTGAAGGCATTTGACGACTATTCGATCATGTGGGCCGAGGAAACCGATTCACAAGTCGACTTCATCAACGGATTCATCGAAACCTACGACGATCCCCTCGGCATGACCGGCTCTTGGGAGTCAATCGTCAACTTCAAGAACAACGAGGCCTCGGCCCGCACCGAAACCCTAAGCAAAAATGCGCAATGGTTTGAAAGTCACAGCCCCATCGACCCCCGATTCCGCAAAGAGGAGGTTAAGGGCGTATCGGCCAAGGTGATTACCGCCGCAATTCTTGCCGGCGACTCCTATCCCGCAACTCCTATCGGCATCAACCTCCCCAATGCCAACTGGATTCGTGCAGCTCACGGCTCTAAGTCGGTTACGCTTGAAAACATAACCCAGGCCTACGATGAAGCGTCACATGGCGACGGATTCAACGAAGAGTTCGTAATTGACGAGCCTACACGCAAGCTTCTCGATGACTATCTGTTCATAACCGACAACCTCCACACCGACCTTCACGAGTGCCTCGGACACGGTTCGGGACGAATACTCCCCGGTGTAGACCCCGATGCATTGAAGGCCCATGGCTCAACCCTTGAGGAAGCGCGTGCCGACCTTTTTGCACTATATTATCTTGCCGATCCCAAGTTGATTGAGCTTGGTCTTCTCGACAACCCCGACGCTTACAAGGCTGAGTACTACAAGTATATGCTTAACGGACTTATGACTCAGCTCATGCGAATCGAGCCCGGCAAGGATGTAGAAGAGGCCCACATGCGCAACCGCAAACTGATTGCCGAATGGGTGCTTGAGCACGGCAAGGCCGACAATGTGGTAGAGTATGTAACTATCGACGGAAAGACCTACATACGCATCAACGACTACAAGCGCATGCGTGAGCTGATAGGTCAGCTTCTCGGTGAAATCCAGCGCATTAAGAGCGAGGGCGACTACGAAGCAGGACGCAATCTCGTTGAGAAATATGCAGTCAAAGTCGATCCGAAGATTCATGACGAAATTCTCAAGCGTTACGCTCACCTCAGCATTGCACCTTACAAGGGCTTCGTCAACCCCGTCTACAACCTCGTCAAGGATGCCAACGGCAATGTCACCGATGTCACCATCACATACGGCGAAGGCTATCTGCCCCAGATGCTGCGTTATTCCAAGGATTATTCAACCCTTTCCAAGTAAATAACATCAACCCTATAAAAAAGAGCGTGCCTGTGTAACATCACAAGCACGCTCTTTTTGCATAACCTCAACCGATTTTCCTCCCGGTTGACATGCAAATTTGATTATTTCACCTGACATTCACCGGTTATAACATGACATTTCCCCCACAACGGCACGCTATTCGCAGGTAATGCCCTGATACGCTTAAACTTAAGCGTCAAATCGGTGTAGAAATATTCAAATAAACTATCACCATTTTTTATATTTACAAATAGGGAAATTTTTTGGCTCTTCTATTTACAATTAGGGAAGATTTTTAGGTGATTGGAGTTGAATTTCGGTCAGAATTATGCTTGAGGATAATGTTGGCAACAGTACCCGCACACCGATTTCATATAACCTGTCGAAACTTATAGGCTATATGGTTTATCGGTGTGGGCTAGTTGCAGGAGTTAGAGTTTTTCTTTCAGGAAGTGGCCGGTGTAGCTTGCGTCACATGCCATTATCTCCTCGGGGGTGCCGGCTGCAACGATGTTGCCTCCAAGCTCGCCGCCCTCGGGACCAATGTCTATTACATGGTCGGCACACTTCACCACATCGAGGTTATGCTCGATTATAATAACGGTGTGACCTTGTGCGATGAGTCGGTTAAACGAATCCATCAATGTGTTTATATCGTGGAAATGCAATCCCGTTGTAGGCTCGTCGAAAATAAACATAGTGGGCTCGGGCTTCTCCTGAGCGAGGAAGTAAGCGAGCTTAACACGCTGGTTCTCTCCACCCGACAAAGTCGACGACGATTGTCCGAGCTTTATATATCCAAGGCCAACATCCTGCAGGGGCTTCAGCCGTCGCACAATCTTGCGACATATCGAGTCACTCGACTCACCGAAGAACTCCACAGCCTGATTCACGGTCATGTTCAGCACATCGTTGATGTTTTTGCCGTTGTAGGTTATTTCAAGCACGTCGCTCTTAAAGCGTTGGCCGTGACATGCCTCGCAGGGGATAACGATGTCGGCCATAAATTGCATCTCAATCGTTATCGTGCCTTCGCCCTTACACTCCTCGCAACGGCCGCCCTCGGCGTTAAATGAGAAATATCCGGGAGTGAATCCCATCTGCCTGGCTCCCTGCTGCTCCGAGAATAATCGGCGCACTTCGTCGAAAGCCTTAAGATAGGTTGCAGGATTACTGCGTGACGATTTTCCTATGGGATTCTGGTCGACAAACTCCACAGCCGAAATACGGTTAAGGTCGCCACCAAGTGCGCGATGCAATCCGGGAGCGTCACACGGGTTGCCCAGATGACGCACCATTGCACGGTAAAGAATGTCACGCACAAGCGTCGACTTTCCCGATCCGCTCACGCCGGTAACAACCGTCATCACACCCAGCGGAAATTTCACATCGATATTCTTGAGGTTATGCTCCCGGGCTCCTGTCACCTCTATGTAGTCGCGCCACTTGCGGCGACGCGCAGGCACGGGTATCGACAGCTCGCCGTTAAGATAACGCACCGTATAGGAGTCGGTGGCTGTCATGAGCTTGTCGACATCGCCCTGATATATTATCTCGCCGCCGTGTCGACCCGCCTCGGGACCCACATCGATAAGATAGTCGGCGGCACGCATTATCTCCTCGTCGTGCTCCACGACCACCACGGTGTTGCCGAGCTGCTGCAACTTTCGCAACACGCCGATCAGCTTCATCGTGTCACGCGAGTGAAGTCCTATGCTCGGCTCGTCGAGAATGTAGAGCGATCCCACAAGACTGCTTCCGAGCGATGTAGCAAGATTGATGCGCTGGCTCTCACCGCCCGACAATGTCGACGAAAGGCGGTCGAGAGTCAGGTAACCCAACCCCACATCACACAGGAAACCAATGCGATTGTTTATCTCCACGAGCAATCGCGACGAAACGAGCTTGTCGTTATCGTCAAGCTTAAGAGCTGCAAACCACTCCTTCAAGTCGGTGACAGGCATCTTCACCAACTCCGAAATCGTGGCACCGCCCACCTTTACATATTCACTCTCCTTGCGAAGCCTCGACCCGTTACACTCGGGACAACGGGTCTTGCCTCGGTAACGCGCCAGCATAACACGATACTGTATCTTGTACTGGTTCTCCTCGACCATCTTGAAAAATCCGTCGATGCCCTTGAACCGTCCGTTGCCGTGCCACAGCACATCCAGTTCGGCCTGAGTAAGGTCGCAATAGGGACGATGAATCGGGAACCCGATGTGGGGAGCCAGATGTATCAGTTCACGCTTCCACTCGCTCATCTTGTCGCCTCGCCAGCACATAACGGCATCGTCGTAGACCGACAACGACGGGTCGGGCACAACCAGATTGGGGTCGATGCCTATCACCCTTCCGAAACCCTCACACCGCGGACAAGCGCCATAAGGGTTGTTGAAGTTGAACATCAGCTCCGAGGGCTCGCGGAACACAATACCGTCGGCCTCAAATCGCTTGGAGAAGTCATGTCGGTGCAATCCGTCGGTTCCCCACACGAGAAGACTCATCTCGTCATGTCCCTCAAAAAACGCCGTTTCCACCGAATCGGCAAGTCGGCTCAGCTCATCACCCTCGTAGGCCACCGACAGACGGTCGACAAGGAGGTCATAGCCCGAAGCCGTTTCAGGCAGACTGTCATCGGCGAGAAGATGCTCAATGTCAATGAATTCCCCGTCCTTGACAAGACGCGAATATCCGCCTTTAAGCAGCACCTCGAGCTGAGTCCTGAATCGGCGCTTTTCAGGAAGCGTGACAGGAGTTATCACCGCCATGCGCGTACCTTCGGGATAACTGCGTGCCACGGCTATTACATCCTCCACGGTGTGCTTCTTCACAAGCTCGCCGGTGACAGGCGAGTAGGTCTTGCCTACACGGCCAAACAACAATCGGATGTAATCGTATATTTCAGTCGAAGTTCCCACGGTCGATCGGGGATTTCGTGTATTTACCTTCTGCTCAATGGCTATGGCCGGAGGAAGTCCCTTTATAAAATCAGTTTCAGGCTTGGCCATCTTTCCGAGGAACTGTCGCGCATAAGCCGACAGGCTCTCGACATAACGGCGCTGTCCCTCGGCATAGAGCGTGTCAAAAGCCAACGACGACTTTCCCGAACCCGAAAGTCCGGTGATTACAACCAGCTTGTTGCGCGGTATCTCGATGTCGATGTTCTTAAGATTGTTGACGCGTGCGCCCTTTACAAGAATATTACGTTCAGCCATTCTAAGAATGTGTTGTTTAAATTCAGTTAATCAGGATTGAACTTGCAAAGTTACACATAATATGACAAATTGAAGCATAGGGCCGCCACCGCATCACTACAAAAAATTTTAAGAGGGCTTAAATTTCGTTTTTTAACAGCCAAGCATTATCTTTGTATCTCTATTAGGTAAAAAAGATGACTGACGACATAATAAAGGCGTGCGAATTACTGGAGCGTGGCAAAATCATACTATATCCAACCGACACGGTGTGGGGTATCGGCTGTGACGCCACCGACAGCTATGCAGTAAAACGTATCTACGAAATAAAGCACCGTTCCGACAGCAAGGCACTTATCGTGCTGAGCGACTCCATCGACAACATAGCCGACTATCTGACTCCGCTAAGCAAGGAAACGGAACTGCTGCTCAACGACAGCTCACGCCCCACAACCGTGGTGACAAAGGCCTACGTCGGTCTTGCTCCCGAGCTGCTCGCCGAGGACGGCACCGTGGGCGTAAGAATCACCCACGAGGAGTTCTCGTCGCAGCTGTGTCGACACTTCGGCCGTCCCATAGTGTCAACCTCGGCCAATGTAAGCGGCTACCCCACTCCGGCCACATTTGACGAGATAAGCGATGTGATAAAGGATACGGTCGACTATATATGCACATCGCGGCGCGATGAAACCGAGGCCCGTCAGCCGTCAAGAGTCATCAAAGTAGAGGACAACGGAAATATCACAATACTACGACCTTGAAAGCGTCAGGTAACAATGTGGTCAGCGACAACGCTACCCTGTCGAGCAATCAGCGCACTCCGAATTTTCCCTATCGGAGCAATGTAGCCTACCGCCGGCTGAAGCGCGTTGTCGATATAGCAGTTGCACTGCCGGCCGCAGTGATAACACTTCCGCTCACAGTCGTGCTATGCGTCATCATAAACCTGAACAGCAACGGCTCGCCTCTATTCAGGCAGCAACGCATAGGGCTCGGAGGCAAACCATTCATGCTCTATAAGTTACGCACGATGGAGAAGGATGCCGAAATCAACGGCCCGTCGCTGTCGGTGAAAAACGACCCACGCGTAACTTCGGTGGGAAGATTGCTGCGCAAGTATCATCTTGACGAGATGCCGCAGTTCTGGAACATATTGAATGGCGACATGTCGCTCGTGGGGCCGCGTCCCGAGCGCGAACACTATCTGCGCCAACTGCGCATCGCCGAGCCCGAAAGCAGTAATCTGCACGTGATGAAACCGGGTATAACATCGGCCGGAATGGTGAACTACGGATATGCATCCGACATCGAGAGCATGGTAGAGCGACTGCATCATGACCTGCAATATCTCGAAAACGCTTCGACGAGTCTTGACTTCAAGATAATGATGAAATCAATAAAAACAATTTTCAACGGAAAAGGCATCTAATGAGACAGTACATAAATAATTTGTCACACTCGTTCAACTCTATGTTTCTCTCGCTTGTCATGTGGCGTGAGAAGCACGTAAAGGAGAGGACTTTTGTGATGATTCTTGCTTTTTTCACCGGAATCCTGTGCGGATTCGCAGCCTTGATTTTCAAATGGCTGATTCACTACATATCGGGCACCCTGCTGTTGAACATCGACACAACGGGAGCCAACTACATGTATCTCATATATCCGCTCGTGGGCATAGTCATCGTGAGCCTCTACGTGCGATATGTGGTGCGTGACCACATTTCCCACGGAGTAACGCGTGTGCTCTACGCCATCTCCCAGAACAAGAGCCGACTGAAGGCCCACAACTGCTACACCTCGGTAGTGGCCAGCTCCATAACCATCGGCTTTGGCGGTTCGGTGGGAGCCGAGGGCCCCATCGTCTACACCGGCGCGGCCATAGGCTCCAATCTCGGCCAGGCGTTCCGTCTGTCACCGCGATTGCTCATGCTGCTGGTGGGATGCGGCGCAGCGGCCGGTCTGTCGGGCATTTTCAAGGCTCCGCTTGCAGGTGCGCTGTTCACCCTCGAGGTGCTCATGATCGACCTCACCACGGTGTCGGTGATGCCGCTCCTCATCTCATCCATCACCGCCGCCACCGTAGCCTACGTGTTTACGGGATATGATGTAGAGTTCTTCTTCACTCAGAGCGAGTACTTCCTGCCGGCACGCATACCCTACGCCGTTGCGCTCGGAGTACTTTGCGGATTCGTGTCGCTCTACTTCATCAGGGTCATCAACATGATGGAGGGATTCTACAGCTCGATAAAAAACACCTGGGTGAGAGCCGTGACAGGCGGTGCCATACTCGCAATACTAATCTTCATATTTCCCCCGCTCTACGGCGAGGGTTACGATGTAATCACACTGATGATCAACGGCGATGCCGGTTCGGCGCTCAACGGCTCCTTCTTCTACAACGACCGCAACACGGCATGGGTAATTTCGCTATATGTGCTTGGCCTTACGCTCGCCAAGGCATTTGCCACTTCGTCGACCAACGGTGCCGGCGGCGTGGGCGGAACATTCGCTCCCGCGCTGCACGTAGGTTCAATGGCCGGATTCTGTTTTGCGTTCACATTGAACCAATTGGGATTTGACATAGACCTGTCGGTAAAGAATTTCGCCTTAATGGGCATGGCCGGCGTTATGTCGGGCGTTATGCATGCACCGCTCATGTCGATATTCCTTACCGCCGAGCTCACCGGAGGCTATGAACTCTTCCTGCCGCTGCTCATTGTGTCGACAATATCCTACGGAACCATAAAGATATTCGAGCCCTACAGCATATACGCCATTCGACTGGCCAAGCGAGGCGAACTGCTAACCCATCACAAGGACAAGTCGGTGCTGCGACTGCTTAAGATAAATTCAGTGATAGAAAACGATTTCATGCCGGTGACACCCGACATGAATCTGAAATCGATGGTAGAGGTAATCAGCAAGTCCAACCGAAATCTCTTTCCGGTGCTTGACGGCGAACAGAAACTCGTGGGCGTAGTGCTGCTTGACGACATACGCAACATCATGTTCCGTCCCGACCTATATAAACGAATGTTCGTGTCCAAATTCATGTCAATGCCTCCGGCCACAATACGCATCGGCGACGCAATGGAAGAGGTAATGAAGACCTTTGACCGCACGGGAGCATGGAATCTGCCGGTAGTCGACGAGGAGGACCGCTACGTGGGTTTCGTGTCTAAATCAAAGATTTTCAACTCTTATCGTCGGGTGCTTCGCCACTACTCGGAGGATTGACAGTATCGTCAAGCGCAAACTGCGACACGCTGTAGCGTGACGTGAAGAAGCTTTGAGGCGATACCATGCGGGATATTCCGTAGGACACACCCGACACGATGGCAACCGGCAATATCAACGAATAGTTGCCCGTCAACTCCAAGGTAAGGAATATTGCAGTCATAGGAGCATGAATGGCTCCGGCCATGATTCCGGCCATGCCGAAGAATGCAAAGTCGCCGGTGTCGAGCCTAAGGTCAAGCGCGGTATTCATCACAAGAGCAAAAAATAGTCCGGCCATACATCCGGCAAAAAGCGTGGGGGCAAATTCACCGCCCACACCACCACCGCTGTTGGTGGCCGATGTGGCAAAACATTTGGCCAGAAGCACCGCTCCCACAAACGCCACCACTCCCCAAGGCGAAGAATCGACCTTATAAAAGAAAAGGCTGCCGTCGACCACCGAATGAAGATTGCCGTTAAGAACGCTTGAAATGGTGGTATAGCCTTCGCCGAAAAGAGGCGGCAGCAAGAATACGAGCACCGACACCGACACTCCCGCAACCAGGTTTTTGAGCCAAGGATTGTTCATGTTCTTGAAAAAGCGGTCGAACTTCTTCATGACTTCGGAATAATAGAGCGAATACAATCCGCAAAAGAGTCCAAGCAACAGCACATAAGGCATCATCGACATGTCGAACGGAAGAGGATGTGCATAATTGAGGTCGAGCATACCGCCGTCGAGAATCAATGAAGTAATAGCAGCTGTGAGGCATGAAAGCAGAAGCGCCATCACCGATACGGTAGTCATGCCGAGCCCAAGCACCTCAAGCGTAAACAACATTCCACCCACCGGAGCCTTGAAAATGCCGGCTATACCGGCTCCCGCTCCGCATCCCACCATAATGAGCAGGTATTGGGGCGACACCCTGAACGCCTGACCGATATTGCTGCCTATGGCAGCCCCCGTATAGGCGATTGGGCCCTCCGAACCGGCCGAACCGCCAAGTCCGAGGGTAATTGAGCTTCCCACAATAGAATCATACATGAGCCTCGGCTTCATCCTCGCCTGTCGTGTCTTTATAGCATCCCTGATACGTGCCGTGCCATGCTCAAGATCATCATGGGAGATGTAACGCATATAAAGTGCGGCAAGAAATATACCGGTGAGCGGGAGAATGAGAAACGTGTAGTTGCTCTCGGTGACTTTGAATCCAAATAAGGCATAGCGCGAAATGAAGTCGATAATGCTCTTCATCAGATATGCGGCAAATCCCGAAACGAGTCCTATGACAAAAGCGACAATGAACAAAAATGTCACTTCAGGAATATAACGCTCACGCCAACTCTTAAGCGAATAGGTCATATCATGCAATTTCCGGTCGATATTTTCTCTGATTCCGCTCATCACATACTGCTATCTTCATTGAATATAAAACAACGATTGCCTGTGCAATGTTTTCATCGCCACGTAGATGCTGTGGCCGGTGTGTCATTATACATGAGGGGCTGCACCGTAATTTACGACGCAGCCCCTCGTTATAAGGTTATTGTCGAACAGGCTCTTAATGATTCCTGATGTATTCCACGATCCAAGCGCCCACTTCGCGTGTACCGTAACGACGACCCGACTCATTGATGTCGGGAGTGGTTACACCCTGCTCAAGCGACGCGCTCACGGCTTCACGTATTAAAGCGCCCTCGGCCTTGAGGTCGAAGTACTCAAACAGCATTGCCACCGACAATATCTGGGCAAGCGGATTGGCGATATCCATTCCCTTAGCCTGAGGCCATGAGCCATGGATAGGCTCAAACACCGGAGTGCTCTCGCCTGTGGAAGCCGAGGGGAGGAGTCCCATAGAGCCGGTGATAACCGAACCCTCATCGGTGAGAATGTCGCCGAATGTATTTTCGGTAACCATGACATCGAAGAATCGCGGATCCTGGATGATGCGCATTGCGGCATTGTCGACATACATGAAGTCGGTAGTCACCTCGGGATATTGCGGAGCCATCTCCTGCGCGATTTTGCGCCAAAGGCGCGACGACGCAAGCACATTGGCCTTGTCGACCACCGTAAGATGACGGCGGCGCTTCATCGCGTAGTCAAATGCCACACGGAGTATGCGCTCAATCTCGTGACGGCTGTAGGCGTTGGTGTCGTAAGCCTTGTCGTCGTCCTGATACTTCTCGCCGAAGTACATTCCGCCGGTAAGTTCGCGGATGCACACGAAGTCGGCGCCCTCCACTATCTCGGGACGCAAAGGCGACTTGTGAAGGAGCGAACTGAACGTTTCCACGGGACGGATATTGGCATAGAGGCCGAGCTTCTTCCTCATGGCAAGGAGTCCCTGCTCGGGGCGCACCTTAGCCGAGGGATCGTTGTCGTACTTCAAGTCGCCTACAGCTGAAAACAGCACAGCATCGGCACTCTTGCACAATTTATAGGTTTCCTCAGGAAACGGGTCGCCTACACTCTCTATTGCGGCTGCACCCACAACTCCGTATTGGAAATCAACACTGTGGCCAAACTTTTGGCACACTGCGGCCATAACATCAACACCCTGAATTGAAATCTCGGGGCCTATGCCGTCGCCCGGCAATACTGCTATATTGAAATTCATCTTTATTTATGTCGTGTGATTAATAGTTGTCGCGTTTGCTCTCCCATGCCACGATGTCGTCCTTGCGTGTCAACAGATAGTCGATGTCGTCAAGGCCGTGCATGAGGCAATGCTTCTTATATCCGTTTATCTCGAATGATTCGGAATTCCCGGTCGACAGATTGGTTATCGTCTGTGACGGCAGGTCGACTTTCACCTCGGCCTTGGGGTCGGCATTTACAGTGTTGAACAATTCGTTAAGAAACGGCTCGCTCACCACTACGGGCAACACGAAGTTGTTCAACTCATTATTCTTGTGAATGTCGGCGAAAAAGCTCGACACCACTACACGGAATCCGTAGTCGTGGATGGCCCATGCCGCATGTTCACGGCTCGAACCGCAACCGAAGTTCTTTCCTGCAAGAAGAATACGGCCCGAATAGATGGGGTTGTTCAGGGGAAATCCGGCAATGGGATTGCCCTCCGAGTCAAACCGCCAGTCGCGGAACAGATTGTCGCCGAAGCCCTCGCGCGATGTCGCCTTAAGGAAACGTGCAGGAATTATCTGGTCAGTGTCGATATTTTCCATCGGCAGTGGAACGCAGGTGGAAGTGATGACATCAAATTTCTCTTTCATAACTCTACTCATTATTAAAGTTTGCGGGGATCGGTGATAACTCCCGTGATTGCTGCTGCGGCTGCCACAAGCGGTCCGGCGAGCACTGTTCGCGCACCGGGCCCCTGACGGCCTTCAAAGTTTCGGTTGGAGGTCGACACGGCAAGTTTTCCGGCAGGAACCTTGTCGTCATTCATTGCAAGACACGCCGAGCATCCGGGCTCGCGCAACTCAAATCCCGCATCGGCAAGTACACGGTCAAGTCCTTCGGCCTTTATCTGCTTTAGCACAGCCCATGAGCCGGGCACGAGCCAGGCCGTAACATTGTCGGCCTTGCGGCGGCCCTTTACTATTGAAGCGAAAGCGCGGAAGTCCTCAACGCGGCCGTTGGTACAGCTTCCGAGGAACACATAGTCGACCGGCACACCCTCCATCTTCTGTCCCACCTTGAACTCCATATAGTCAAGCGACTTGTCGTAGGAAAGCTGTCCGGCTTCATCATCACCGTTGTAGGCCGGAATCGTTTCCGAAATTCCCATGCCCATTCCGGGATTGGTACCGAAGGTTATGCGGGGCTCTATATCGGCGGCATCAAACACCACTTCCTTGTCAAATGCGGCATCGTCGTCGCTGCGCAGCGTGCGCCAATAGGCCTCGCCCTTGTCCCAGGCCTCGCCCTTCGGAGCATATTCGCGCCCCTTTATATATTCAAATGTAGTGTCGTCGGGGGCTATCATGCCGCCACGGGCACCCATCTCGATCGAGAGGTTGCACAATGTCATGCGCCCTTCCATCGACAGGTTGCGCACTGCCTCGCCGGCATATTCCACAAAGTAACCTGTGGCACCGCCGGTGGTCATCTTCGAGATGATGTAGAGGGCCATGTCCTTTGCAGTCACCCCGTCACGAAGCTTTCCGTTGACGGTTATGCGCATTGTCTTGGGCTTGGGCTGAAGGATGCACTGCGAGGCAAGCACCATCTCCACTTCGCTTGTTCCGATGCCGAAAGCCACGGCACCAAATGCTCCGTGAGTCGAAGTGTGGCTGTCGCCGCACACTATAGTGTAGCCTGGAAGAGTAAGTCCGTTCTCCGGCCCTATCACGTGTATGATTCCATTCTTGGGATGACACAGTCCGAACAATGTAAGCCCGAACTCATCGGCATTGCGCAGAAGAGTTTCAACCTGCTTGCGCGAAACTGGATCGGCAATGGGCTGATCCTGATGCATAGTGGGCACATTGTGATCGGGCGAGCATATCGTACGCTCGGGTCGGAACACCTTCAATCCACGACGGCGAAGTCCGTCAAATGCCTGCGGTGTCGTCACTTCATGACAGTAGTGCCTGTCGATATAAAGCTGTGTCGAGCCACCTTCAATGACATTTACCGCATGGGCGTCCCAAACCTTGTCAAATAAAGTACGGGCCATAAGTCGTTATTGTGATTCGTTTTTATTAATGTACAATTTTGTTTATCGCATCGATGAATGCCTCGGCACTTGCGGCTATGATGTCGGTGTTGGCCGAGAATCCGTAGTAGCTTACGCCCTCGTGTTCCACCGTCATGTGTACCTTGCCGATATCGTTGCTGCCCTTGTTGATAGCCTGAATAAGGAACTCCTTTACAAGCATGCGGCGATGGATTATCTGCTTTATGGCGGTTATGGCGGCGTCAACGGGGCCGTTGCCCGAGGCACAAGCCTCAAACTTTTCACCGGCGATGTCCAGTCCCACCGAAGCAACCGACTTGACACCAACGCCCGATGTAACCTGGAGGAAGTCGAGTTTCAGTCGATGTGAAGCCTTGTGGTGTTCACCGGCAAGCATCATCACGTCGTCGTCATTGATCTCCTTCTTGCGGTCGGCCAGGCGAAGGAATCCTTCGTAAGCCTTGTCGAGCGCCTCCTTGCTAAGCTCGATGCCGAGCACATGCAGGCGGTGCTTCAAGGCGGCACGGCCCGAACGCGCGGTGAGCACGATTGAGTTCTCGTCGACTCCCACTTCCTTGGGGTCGATGATTTCATAGCTCTCACGATTCTTGAGCACGCCGTCCTGATGGATGCCCGAGCTGTGGGCAAATGCGTTGCGTCCCACGATAGCCTTGTTGGGCTGAACGGGCATGTTCATCAAGCTCGACACCATGCGGCTTATGCCACACAGCTTGGTGGTGTTGATGTTGGTCGTTATGTCGAGCTCCTTGTGGGAACGGAATATCATTGCCACCTCCTCAAGCGAAGTGTTGCCGGCGCGCTCGCCGATACCGTTGATGGTAACCTCGGCCTGACGGGCACCGTTGGTTATACCCGATATGGTGTTGGCGGTAGCCATGCCAAGGTCGTTGTGACAGTGGGTGGCTATGGTGACGCGGTGAATGCCGTCGACATGCTCCATGAGATACTTGATCTTCTCGCCAAACTCCCACGGCAGACAGTAACCCGTAGTGTCGGGAATGTTGACTACGGTAGCTCCGGCCTTTATGACGGCCTCGACAACACGTGCAAGATACTCGTTATCGGTGCGTCCGGCATCCTCGGCATAGAACTGGACATCCTCGACAAATCGCTTGGCATACTTGACACAACCTATGGCACGTTCAAGTATCTCTTCGCGATTGGAGTTGAACTTATATTTAATGTGGTAGTCCGATGTTCCTATTCCGGTGTGAATGCGCTTGCGCTTGGCATACTGCAACGCATCGGCTGCGACCTTTATGTCGTTTTCAACCGCACGTGTCAGCGCACATATAGTGGGCCATGTCACCGATTTTGAAATTTCAACCACCGAATTGAAGTCACCCGGACTCGATACAGGGAAACCGGCTTCAATTACATCCACGCCAAGCTCCTCAAGGGCCTTGGCGACCTCGATTTTCTCGACAGTGTTCAATTGACATCCCGGCACTTGCTCTCCGTCACGCAAAGTAGTGTCGAAGATAAACAGTCTATCGCTCATATATTAATTCTTGTTTTATCTGAAAAAGTTTTGCAAAATTAGCACCATTATGCGACATAATCAAGCAAATACCGAATATTCGCACCATTTTCGCTATAAATTGCAATATTTAATATCATTTTCCTTACGATTTGTTCACGGCAGCGTTATTTTAGCCAACGCAGCATGTCCTTGAACGAAACCTTGCGGCCATACATCAATATGCCTATGCGGTAGATGCGTGACGCGAGGTAGACAAGGAGCAGCGCGGTACCGTAGAGCAATCCGAGGCTCAGCGCAATCTGCCATACGGGAACTTCGTAGGGCAGCCTTATCATCATCACAATCGGCGATGTAAAAGGAATGAGCGAGCACACGACTCCAAGCTGACCGTCGGGATTTTCCATGCACGACTGACCCACAACCATTGCGATTATTATTATCATCATCACCGGCATCGTGTACTGATTGGCATCGCTCTGCTGGTCGACAGCCGAACCGAATGCGGCAAACAGCGATGCGTAGAGCAGGTATCCGCCAATGAAGTATAGGACGAAGATGCCTATCAGTCTTACCCAGTTCACACCCATTATGGCCTGGATTATCTCGGATGCTTCGCCCTGAGGCACATCAGGTATGGCGCCGGCCGTCATGTCGGTAGCCGAGAACGCGCTTCCTATGCCAAGCACAAGCGATACGATGCTCACAAGCACCACCCACACGGCTATCTGGGTCAATCCCACCAATGCCACACCGAGTATCTTGCCGAGCATCAGCTCTATGGGACGGCATGAGCTTACGATTACCTCAACGATGCGGTTGGTCTTCTCCTCGACAACCGAACCCATGATCATGGCTCCGTACATGAGCACAAACATATAGGTCATGAAGGCCAGTATCAATCCTGTAATCAACGCTATCTCGCTCGATGACACCGACTCCTCGCCGTCCTCGTTCCATGTGTGGCTCTTGACGTTGACATTGACCTTGCAGGTCGATATTATATTGTTAAGCTCGGGTATGTTATACGATGCTATGCGGTTATCGGTCATGCTTGCGTTAAGACACTCCTCGATGCGCTCGGAGAGCGACATCTTTATAGGCTTCTCGGAGTAGACATTGACCGTAGTCATTGAATCGACATTGGCCGGAATCACAAGGAAAGCGTATATGTCGCCGTCGGCCTTGTCAAACTCTCCCTTCATCGACCCGATTTCCATGTCGGGCATCACCTTGAAAGTGTAGTCCTCGTTGTCTTCAAACACGTTGCCATACTGTCCGCTGCGGTCAACCACCGCCACAAGCCGGGCATCCGACTTGTTGAACTCGGAAAGTATTATGGGGACGGCCATGAAAGCTATCATTATTATGGGAACGAGTATTGTCGTCACGATAAACGACTTCTTTGCAACAATCGACAAATACTCATGTTGCATCACTAAAAACAATCTATTTCTGTCCATCGCCTTGTGTTACTGTTTCGATAAAAATTTCATTCATTGTGGGTAATAGCTCGTCGAAGCCGAGAAGCGTGTATTCACGGTTGAGCTGATCGACCACCTCACGCATAGTCACTCCGGGCTTTAAGCGTATCACGGCCACACTGCCCGACATGGGGTGCTTCTCTATCGACTCCAGGCTGTAGAGGCTCTCATTGGGAGCAAGTACAGGCTCGGCGATATGCAACGTAAACAGATTTTTCTTAAACTGCTGGCGTATTTCATGGACATTGCCCTGCAGCACCACCTTGGCGTTGTTGATAAGCGTTATGTCGTCACACACCTCCTCGACCGACGCCATGTTATGGGTCGAGAAGAGTATAGTGGCTCCCTCGCGGTGCAGATTAAGAATCTCACGCTTCAGCTGCTCGGTATTGACCGGGTCAAATCCCGAAAATGGCTCGTCGAGAATCAGCAACCGGGGCGAGTGTACGACCGTGGAGATGAACTGCACCTTCTGGGCCATACCCTTGGACAATGTTTCAATCTTTCGGTTGCTCCATTCGGTAAGCTCAAATCGTTCAAGCCAGCGGAGGGCCGATGTGCGGGCATCGTTCTTCGACATGCCCTTCAGTCGTCCGAGATACACGATCTGGTCGAGCACCTTCATCTTCTTGTAAAGTCCTCGCTCCTCGGGCAGATAACCGATGTGACGCACTTCCGAAGCGGTCAACGGCTTTCCGGCAAGATATACTTCCCCGCTGTCGGGACGGGTTATGTGGTTTAAAATTCGTATCAACGATGTCTTTCCGGCGCCGTTGGGGCCAAGCAGTCCGTAGACTTGACCTTCGCCAACATCAAGCGTGACATGATCAAGAGCGCGATGACCGTCATACTGCTTGACCACATCCTTTACTTCAATAAAATTCATATTATCTATAACAAAATTACTTTTTTAATTCAAGACAGCTCCAACGCTCAAGCACCGTGTGCCCCACATATTCCAGGCCATGCTTGCGGGCCTCGTCAAGCACGATCGCAATGTCGTCCTCATAGAATCCGCTCAGCAGCATCGTGCCGCCTTCCTTCAGGCGGGAGGCGTAGACTTGGAGGTCGCCCACGATTATGTTGCGGTTGATATTTGCAAGAAACAGGTCGACAGGCTCCACACCGGCGAGTGCCGAAGCATCGCCGAGCACTACATTGATTTCAGGGTGACGGTTCAACGACACGTTTTCGACGGCATTGACATGAGCAAACTCATCAATCTCTATAGCCGTCACGGGGCCGGCTCCGCGCATGGCGGCAAGAATGGCAAGGATGCCTGTGCCGGTGCCCATGTCGATTACCGAACTCCCCTCAAGAGGCAGCTCGAGAAGACGGCGTATTATCAACGTGGTGGTCTGATGATGTCCCGTGCCGAAAGCCATTTTGGGGTCGATCACAATGTCGTAGGGCATTGACGGAATATCGGTGTGAAACGAACTGTGAATCACGCACTTTCCATCGACAGTTATAGGCTTGAAGTAGTTCTTTTCCCACTCCTGATTCCAGTCACGCCCCTCAACGGTTTCACATTTCACCGTGACCGATGTGTCAAACGGCAGCTCGGCCGTCACTTCGTCAAGCACTTTCTTGTCAAAATCCTCAAGCTTTATGTAGGCGGTCATTCCGCTCTCGTCGGGTACAAAGCTCTCATAGCCATGTTCACACAACAACGCCGCCATGACATCGGTCATGGTTTCATTACAAGGCGACATGTCGATGCGTACCTCGGTGTAATCATTCATTGCAAGTCAAAAATTTTTCCTGATTGATAATATTGGTGTCTATTTCTTGTGAAAGAATCGATATATCTTATGTATCTGCTTCCCGGCCTGAAATGCAAGCAGCGCATAGTCGAGCACTGAAAAGCCGGTCGACAGTTTCTTGAACAGATTTCCGGTCGATGACGTCATTGCCGCACTGCGGTTGTACATCTGCGAGGTCTTCGACATTATGCGCTCCTTCTCGACCTCGATTCTCACGTGATTGAGCGCACGCTGATAGCGCAACTCTTCGAGCGAGAAGCCCTGCCAGCCTTCGGTTTCGTTGTTAATATTCAAATTGGACTTCATGGCTTTTCAATCTCTTTGTTTTTAAAATCGGTGGGTGGTGTGAGAAACAGTCGCGAGAGGAACCGTGCGATGGGATTGACAAACAGCGTGGTGCGCAGTAAAACAGCCACAACCCCGAGCAGCAAATAGAATCCGCCGACAATCAAGAAGCACCAGGCGATGGGCAGCACCGACGCAAGCAGATAAACCACGGCTATCGAACAGAAAAACAGCGCACAAGCCGCAAGGATAAGAAGCACCACCGCCAGCACTCCGCTCGACAGCAGCACCGAGGTCTTTTCGGTCGATATAAGCTTCAGGTTTTCGGCATATAGTCGGGCCAGCCTCATGGCGTTGGCCAGCGTCGTCTTCAATTCTTCATTTTTATCGCCCATAATCAATAGTTGAAATTACATAGAGCGACATCGGCACACCTTGTCAGACGAGCCGATGCCGCTTATAAATTATTGAAATCTCGGCACTTCTATGACGGTTAGTCGTCAAGGTCGCGCGTAAGCTGTTCTACAAGTTCGTCTACATCGCTTTCGCTGCATATTATACCCTTGCTGCGAAGCAGTTCAACGATGCGCTTGCGCAGGTCGGCACCCTTTTCGGGAGCAAAAAGCAATGCGGCTCCGGCGCCTACAATGGCTCCGCCGAGAAATGCATATAGTATTCCAAGATTGTTGTTCATTGTTCTATTCAGTAAAGTATGTTATTAATTACTTGCCAATTTCTTCAACGATTTCGTCAGCGAGTTCTTCCATCTTGCTTTTGTGGAGCTTGATGCCCTTGCTCTTCAGGAACTCCATGATGTTGTCGCGTGTTGTGTCACCTTTTTCGGGGGCGAGAAGTAATCCTACTGTTGCACCGGCGATTGCACCGCCTATTACTGCTAAAACGATGTGTAATGGTTTCATTTTATTGATTATTTATTTGTTGATAATAGTATAACTATAGTAGTAACACTTAAAACCGAAAAAAGTAGCATCGACAGGTGAAAAATTTTACCTGAGTGTCACAGCAGTCCGTCAAAGTAGTCGTTGAAAAATTCCAGCTGATAGTCGGTAAGCTCGTTCCAGTACTTGCTGTCGTGTACTCCCGGACTGTCGATGAAGTGGTGCTTCACTCCGGCCTTTTTCAATGCTTTATGAAACTCCTCGTTGACTTCAAAGAAGAAGTCGTCGCTTCCGCATGATATGATGATTGCCAGATTGGCTTTGGCAAAGTCGTCGATGTGGTTGGGCAATGCGTATTGCTCCCACCGCTCGGGATACTTCGACTTAGCCCCTATGGCATCCTTCATGTTCCAGTTGTTGGGAAACGGTCTTATGTCGACTCCCCCGCTAAGACTGCCCACGGCTCCGAATGTGTCGGGGTGACGCATAGCCAGCCACAATGCACCCTGGCCGCCCATGCTGTAGCCGGTTATCGCGCGCTTGTCGCGTGACGGCAGCGTGGGAAAGTTATCGTCGATATACTTCACAAGCTCCTTGGCGGTGAACGTTTCATATTGCAGAGCCGGATTCACGGGGCTGTCCCAATACCAGCTGTTCTCTCCGCTCGGAATCACGATTATCATGTCACGTTCATCGGCTATGCGCTTGATTTCGGGCTTTACGCCGAGCCAGTTGTCACAGCCTCCGCCCCACCCGTGCAGCAGATACACCACAGGATGACGGCCTTCGGAGTCGGGTGTGATGACATTTACATCCACGTTTTTACCCATGACACGGCTCGGCACGCTCACCTTGCGCAATGTCGACGCACACATCATACCGGAGATTATGGTCAGTAATAACAGAAGGGTCAGATATTTCCTCATTGTTTAAGATTGGTTTATTGCAAATTTAAATATAATATTCCACACTATACCAATAATTATACGTAAGTTTGTACAAAATTTTAATGGTATATGGCCACAAGCTTCCTCCAGATTGACAATCTCACTAAAAGTTACGGCGACAGGATGCTGTTTGACGGTGTCACGTTTGGCGTATATGAAGGCGACAAGATAGGCGTTATCGCAAAAAACGGCACGGGAAAATCGACACTGCTCAACATCATAGCCGGCATTGAAAACGCCGATTCGGGCGATGTCACATTCCGCAACGGACTTAAGGTGGGTATTCTGGAGCAAACGCCGCGCTTCGCTCCCGGATCATCGATCATGGACGCATGCCTGCTCGGCGACAACGCGATGTGTCACGCAATCGCCGAATATGAAACCGCCCTGCTCTCGGGCGACAACGACAGGCTCAACGAGGCCATACACGGCATGGATGCAGCATCGGCATGGGACTACGAGGATAAAATGAAGCAGCTGCTCGGCCAACTGAATCTGCACGACATAACGGCATCGACCGACAATCTTTCGGGCGGACAGGCCAAGAGAGTGGCACTCGCCCGCGTGATTCTCGGCGAACCCGATCTTATAATCCTCGACGAGCCCACCAACCACCTCGACATCGAGATAATCGAATGGCTCGAAAACTATCTGACACGCTCACGCGTGACATTGCTGATGGTGACCCACGACCGCTATTTTCTCGACCGTGTGTGCAACAAGATAATCGAAATCGACCGTCAGCAGATATTCACCTACGAAGGCAACTACGACTACTACCTGCGTCGCCGACAGGAACGCATCGATGCCATGACATCGGAGCTGGCAAAGGTGAAAAACACCCTGCGCAAGGAGCAGGAGTGGATGCGCCGACAGCCTCAGGCACGCGCCGGCAAGGCCAAGTATCGAATCGACGCATTCTACGACCTGAAGAAGCGCTCGCATGTCGACCTGTCGGACGACAACGTTGAGCTTAACGTGAAGTCATCCTACATCGGCTCAAAGATATTCGAGGCAAAGGGCATAAACAAGCGGTTTGGCGACAAGGTGATTCTCGACGACTTCAACTACACATTCGCACGTTACGAAAAGCTTGGAATAATAGGCCACAACGGAGCCGGCAAATCGACATTCATCAAGATGCTGCAAGGCATAGTGCCGGCCGACAGCGGAGAGTGGAACGTTGGCGAAACGGTGCGATTCGGCTACTACAGCCAGGAGGGAATCGAGTTTGACGACAACAAGCGCGTCATCGACGCAATCACCGAGATAGCCGAGGACATCGTGGTAAACGGCGATGTGCGTTACACCCCGATGCAGTTTCTCACCCACTTCCTCTTCTCGCCTACCGACCAGCAGAAGTACATCCACACCCTCAGTGGCGGCGAACGCGCCCGCCTTCACCTTGCGGCTGTGTTGATGAGGTCGCCCAACTTCCTGATACTCGACGAGCCTACCAACGACCTCGACATCATGACCCTCGGCATCCTCGAGGATTACCTCGCCAAGTTCAAGGGATGCCTGATCGTAGTGAGTCACGACCGATTCTTTCTCGACAGCATAGTCGACCATCTATTTGTGTTTGAGGGCGACGGTGCAATCAAGGATTTCCCCGGAGGCTACACCGACTACCGCACATGGCTCAATGCACAGCCCAAGCCTCAGGCCGAGGCCGAAAAGCAGGCAGCCAAAACGGTGCGCGAACGCCCCCGACGCAGTTCCGACAACCGCATGAGCTACAAGGAGATGCGCGAATTTGAGGCTTTGACCAATGAAATAGAGAAACTTAATGCCGAGAAGGCTGCACTCGACGCAGTGTTCAACAGCGGCGAGGTGGTCGACGACATTATTGAAAAGTCGGCACGATATGAAGAGATAAAGACTTTGCTCGACGAGAAGGAGATGCGCTGGCTCGAGCTCTCGGAGAAGGATCAGTAACGTGACGCATCAATGACGGCCGCGCCGTTCACGCAGTATCACATAAAGGATTACGGGAGCTCCCACAAACGGCGTTACGGCGTTGATGGGAAGTATCGTGCTTTCAGGCAGCACGCACACAAGATTGCATCCGAGCGCCACGATTGCGCCTGAGATCAGGGTGGCCGGCATCAGCACCCGGTGATTGTCGGTGCGGAATAGCAATCGGGCTATGTGAGGCACGGCAAGGCCGATGAATGATATAGGCCCGCAATAGGCCGTGATAACGGCTGTAAGCAATCCGGTGGCAAGTAAAAGGAGGTTGCGCACACGACGCATGCTTATGCCGAGATTGCGCGCATAGTTGGAGCCAAGGAGTATTATGTTCAACGGTTTTATGAGCAGGAGAGCCATCACTATGCCGGCCAGCGTAATCAGGGCAAACAGCGGCAACCGGCTCAACGACACACCGTTGAAATTGCCCATTCCCCACATTACATAGCTCTGTACGCCGTCGGCCGACGACATGTAGTTGAGCAGCGATATTACCGACGAGGTCATGTAGCCCACCATTATACCGGTTATGAGCAGCATCAGGTCGTTCTTAAGCCATGACGAGAATAGAAGCAGGAGCCCCATGATGAGCATACTGCCCGCAAATGCCGCCGCCATGACGGCAACGTAACCGCCCACCGAATAGCCGCCGGCGCTTATCGTTCCGCCAAGAAACAGCATCACGATTGCAACTCCGAGGCTTGCGCCCGAATTGATACCGAGAATCGACGGACCTGCAAGCGGATTGCGGAATGCGGTCTGCAGCATAAGTCCCGACACGGCCAGTCCGGCACCGGCAAGAAGCGCTGTGACAGCCTGAGGCAACCGGCTGCCCGTGACAATGAACCGTGCGGCACCATAATCACCGTCATGTCCCAGAAGTATATCCGTGACATCGGCTGCCGATATTGCCACCGAACCGAAGTAAAGGTTCATCACAAACAGCAACAGAAGAGTGACAGTGAGTATTATAAACCGCATGACACCGCCTATTTTATGATTGAGAAATAGTGAGGCCAATCAGGATTGGTCAGCGACAGTTCGGGATGAATCACGCGCATCAGGTCGTTAAGCAGCCAGTGAGGATGAAACGGAACCTCCTCATAGTAGTGGCTGTAGTTGGTGTTACATCCATAGACCACTCCGCGTTTCCACGGCTCAAACTGCGAGTATATCGCATCGTCGGCGCTCAGCGAAGCGAGCGTCATGTCATCGGCCTGATTGTAACGAAGTATCCAGATGTCGGCATCCTGAGCGCCGGCAAGCACCTGCTCGGGCGACAGCGCGATGCTGCCCGACCGATTCTCATTGACCGAAAACGGATTGGCACCACCGGCATCGTTGAGGTAATGCGTCACGATGGAATTTACGCCCGGCACATACCACGCCTGGCCATACTTCTTGTCCATCATGACCTTGGGTCGGCGGGCAATCGAGTCAACCGCGCTCTTCAATGAGTTGTAGCCGTGTTCGGTTTCGTTGAACAGCTTTTCGGCTTCGTCGTAACGGCCGTAAAGCATTCCATAGAACTTCATCCACTCGGCGCGACCGAGCGGAGTCGTTTCCATATAGTCGGCACACTCGATCAAGGGTATTCCGAGCTGCTCAATCTTCCCGTAACCTCCCGAATTTTCGTAAGGCGACAACAATATCGCCTGAGGATGCAGCTCGATAATGCGCTCGATGTTGGGTGACATTCCGCTGCCGCAATCGGCGATAATGCCCGAGTCGATGCGCTCGGCAAGCCGCTGCGTATGGATGTACTGAGCGTCACACACGCCCGTTATGGCGTCGCCGGCTCCAAGCTCGCTTATGAGGCTGCTGTGAACCGATGAATACACAAGCGAACTCTCAAGAGGTGTGCGCACGACAGTCCCCTCGGGAAGGTCGGAAGGCATCTCCGTGTCCGAAGGCACCAGTATATATGTGTGCAACACCTTGGTGGTGTCCCACGGGTTACGCACCACTGCCACCGTGTAATCGCCGGCATCCTTCAGCGTTATGTTTTCGGCATAACGTAACGGCACATCGGGCAACGCCTCAACAATGACATTCTTGCCTCCGCCACTGCAAGCGGCAAGAAGCAAGAATGAAAAACAATATAAAAACTTTAATAATCCGGTCATCAATTATCAGTTGAAGAATACGGCAGCCTTAGGATTCTGGCCTCCGCAATCAAATTTCTCTACAAAAGTACCATCTTTTTTGAAACGGTACACATTTCCGTTGCTTTTGTTGTAGAAAGTGGTAGCGATGTAGATGTCACCGTTTCCGGGATTAATCGAAATCATCGAGATACTTGTCGACATAAGTTCGGCCGGGGCATTCTTCAAAAACGATGTGCTATTCATAGTTCCGGTCTTCACGTTATAGGACGAGAAGGTGTTGACAGTCGACACATCGGGCCAGTTTGAATAGTCGGTGCGTGAGTCAAGCAGGTAGACAACGCCGTCGTTGGGAGCCATCTCAGTTGCATAACCGATGCGCGACACCTTGTTGCCGTTTTTCGGATCAATCATCTGAAGCACATAGCTTTCAGCCGAGTAGTCCCATGAAATGAGGAACACCTTGTCGTCTTCCTCAACCAGCTGGTTGGGATTGGGCGTCACCTCGATGCTCTCCTTCACTTTGAAGGTGTTAAGATCGATGACAACGACATTGTTCAGGTGAATGAAGTTGCCGTCGACAATCTCGTAGGCATTCGACACATAGAGCATGTCGTCACACACAGCCATGTTCTCAAGATTCTTGCCTACGTTGGTGAGCTTTGACTCAATCTTCATGGTCGATGCGTTTATCTTGGCAACGATACCTCCATAGAACGAAGCGTATACATAACCGTCCTCGGCGACTATTGCGCGCACACCGCCCTTCAGCTCCGGATCGGCCGAGAACATTGTGCGGCCATCCTCGACGCAAGCGGCATTAACTCTCGAAAGATAGTTGGAGCCGTGTACGGCTATGAACACCTTGCCGTCGTACTCTATCATAGCCTGTCCTGTGTCGCCAAGACGGGCACCGTTCTGCTTGTAAAATATGTCATCGATTATTTCACCGTCGTGATTGGGAGCATAGAACTCAATTCCCGAGTTGTTCTCCGACTGAGTGCCCTGATTCATGATATAGGCGCGTGACTTCGGAAGCACGAGCTTCGAGCCGTCATCGTTCCAATCGTCATCATCGTCACTGCTGCAAGAAGTAAATGCGGTTGCCATTGCAAGCACACCGAGCATACTCAAAAATAATTTTTTTGCTTTCATAAGGTTATTACGTTAAGTTGATTGTTATGCTCTATCAAAATTTGAACGTACCAGTCACACGCCATGACCGTCCGGGCATGGGATAGTACTTTATGACATCATATTGCTTGTCGGTGAGATTTATTATTTCGCCCTGCAGGTCAAGTCTGTACCCGCGGAACAGGAATTCATGCGACAATGTGAGGGTGTGCTCGGCATATCCGTCAATCTTATTCACGGGAATGTTCTGCGACAGGCAGTAACGCTTGCCCACCCCCACTATCGAATAGCCCACATCGACCCAGGGCATGTCGATGACAGCCGACACATTCCCGCTGTGCCTGGGAGTGTAAGGCAGCTGATGCTTGTAGCTCTTTGAGTCGGGATCGGTGAGGTCGACAGCCTTCTGAAACGTGTAGGCACCCGAAAGCGTCAGCTGCACCTTGCGGCTTAACGAGAATGCCGAGGCAAGCGTGATGTCGACTCCCGTCACATGCACCTTGCCGTAGTTGGCCATCGTCCATGCATAGGTTGTGGGGAAAGCGACAATCTTGTCGGTTACGTTATTGAAATATCCGTCGACGGTAAACGAGAGGTAATCCATGAACGATGCCGGCAGAATGCTCCATGCCACACCTATATTATATTCATCGGCCTTCTCGGGACGCAGTTTGCGATTGCCGAGGCGATAGTAGTAGAGGTCGTTGAACGTGGGAGTGCGGAACGTGCTCTTGTACATTGCCCTGAAATAGAGCTGCTCGTCACGCCAAGGCTGCACGCTCACCGACACTCCGGGCGAGAGCCGGCTCAGGTCGTCGGGCTTTTTGCCCGCCTTAACCCTTTCGTTGATATAGGTTCCGAGCAACACTCCGTTGACGGTGAGCCCATTGAGGCGGTAACGCACATTGAGCGCAGTCAGTGAGGTGTAACGCGTAGGGAACGGACATTCGGGCATAGTGCTGTGGAGAGTGTTTACGGCAGCATCCTGCGCCAATGCAATCTGAAGAGGCTGCACGGGACGATACACGGCCGAAGCCGTCACGTAGTACTCGTTCTGGCGATGTGTGGCCGAATATACTCCGTCGGAATACTGCGGTCCGAGATCACGGTCACGATTCCATCCGTAATTATACTTGGCCTGAGCCTGAAAGTTCCACTTGTCGGAAAACTCCTTTCGGTATTTCACCTGAACGAATGCGTTCTTGTCCCACAACGTTTCATCGGAAACGGGATTATACAATGTCACGGGGCCGGGCAGTCCTCGCTTGGAGTAATAGTAGTAACCCTTTACCTGCAAGTTGCTGCTGTCGGCAAATGTGTGATACAGATTGCCTTCGCCGTGCCATGATGTTATCGCCGAATTGTTGCGTCGCTCCTCGGTGACATACTTTCCGTTGACAAGCCTGAAGGGATAGTTGCCGTCGGCTCTCATGTAATCGCCTTCGAGCGAAGTGACGGTGTTTTCGCCCAACTTCTGCCACCAACGCACTGCGGGAGTTATGTAGCCGAACGAGCCGCCCTTTATCTTCACTTGAAATGCCGACTTGTCGTCGCCGTCGAATACGGGCCGCTGGGTAACGATGCTCAGCACTCCCGCCGATGCATAGAGCTTTGCGGGCTGTAGCAGATCCTCGTTCTGCCCGATGGCAAGCGACAGCATCGACACATTGTCGAGCGAAAAACGCCCTATGTCAATCTGTCCCGCCTGACAATTGCTTACAGGCGCTCCGTCGTAACTCACTCCTGTGTGGGCCGCACCCATGTTACGCACCGACACCGTCTTCAATCCTCCCACGCCGCCATAGTCACGCACATTGGCACCGGCAAAGCGTCGCACTGCGTCGGCCATGTTCTGGATACCCAGCCGGGTAAGCTCCGTTCCTGAGAGAGTCTGCACAGGAGCCGCCGTAGAAACCTTTATGGGAGAGCGTCGGGCCTCTATGACTACATCGTCAATGCGCTGCATCGTTATGGAGTCATCATGCACCGAAGCAACGGCTGCCTCCGCACTCAACGAATGCAGAACCATCCACACAAACAACGGCATGAAACACCGTGACTTCTTTAAGGTCAATTGCATTAAAAAGATAAATATGTGTTCTCTCGTCCTCGAAAGAGAATCATTACACAATGTGCAATTGGCAGGTCTTCGGACTTATTCCTGTCATCGGACGCCTTCCCAAAGCCGACATAAGAGCTTCAGTGGCCCAAGATACCGATGCATTGCCGGAAATTACCGCAGCGGGACTGTCCGGGATTCTCACCCGTGTTCCCTTTTTATCGCCGCACGCAGATAACGCGACAGCGAACCAATGCGAGCGCAAATTTATAACTTTTCCGCTAACTGTGCAAAAAAAATCAAGGGTGCTGAACTGATTCAACGCCCTTGATTTCAAATAACTCATGGATTTACAGCCCCTTATGCAAGCGAAGCTATAACCGATTTTATATCCTGAGCAAGAGCATCGGCCTTCTCCATGGTCGACGCCTCGGAATAGATGCGTATTATGGGTTCGGTATTGGACTTACGCAGATGAACCCAGCTGTCGGGAAAGTCAATCTTCACACCGTCGATGTCAGTTATCGTTTCGGAAGCGTAACGCTTCTTTACAGCCTCGAGTATTGCGTCGACATCAATGTCGGGGGTAAGCTGTATTTTATTCTTTGCTATGGCATATTCGGGATAGGTAGCCTTGAGCTCCGACACCTTCTTGCCGCTCTTGGCCAGCAGTGTGAGGAACAGAGCCACACCCACCAGTGCGTCACGGCCATAGTGGGATGCGGGATATATGACACCGCCGTTACCTTCACCGCCTATCACGGCTCCGGTTTCCTTCATCTTTGTCACTACATTGACCTCGCCCACAGCAGCGGCCGAATATTCACAGCCGTGTCGACGGGTGACATCACGCAATGCGCGTGACGAGCTGAGATTGGAAACAGTAGAGCCGGGAGTGTGGCTGAGTACATAGTCGGCCACGGCCACAAGAGTGTACTCCTCGACAAACATCTCACCGTTTTCCATCACGATTGCAAGACGGTCGACATCAGGATCGACAACGAAGCCCACATCGGTCTTACCGTCACGCATGAGGTCGGCAATCTGAGTGAGGTTTTCAGGGATGGGCTCGGGAGTGTGGGCAAACTTTCCTGTAGCCTCGCAATTCAGCTCAATGATGTTCTTCACACCGAGGGCGCGAAGCAACTGCGGGATAACGATGCCGCCCACCGAGTTGACAGCGTCGACAGCCACGGTGAAGTCGGCCTTGGCGATAGCGTCGACATCAACGAGGTCAAGCGCAAGCACCGAGTCGATGTGACGGCGATTGTAGGTTTCATTGCTGTATACATGACCGAGAGCGTCTACTTCAGCAAACGAATAGTCGTCGGCCTCGGCAATTGCAAGCACCTCCTTGCCCTGAGCATCATTCAGGAACTCACCGTTCTCATTCAACAATTTGAGAGCGTTCCACTGCTTGGGATTGTGCGAAGCGGTTATGATGATACCTCCGCAGGCCTTCTCCATGACTACGGCAAGCTCGGTGGTAGGGGTTGAAGCAAGTCCGATGTTGACAACATCGAAGCCCATGCCGGTAAGAGTTGCCGTCACGAGGTCGCTGACCATAGGGCCTGAAAGGCGTGCGTCACGGCCAACCACTATAGTGCGTGACTTGCGAGTAGTGCTGCCGCTTATGAAACGTGCATAGGCAGCCGTAAACTTAACAATGTCAAGCGGACTCAAACCTTCGCCGGGACGACCGCCGATTGTTCCGCGTATACCTGAAATCGATTTGATTAGCGACATGATTATATGTTTAGATTCAAAAAAGCGATTACTCTGCGTTAAATCTTGCTCTTGTAGTAGCGCACATTATAAAGATAAGGAATCACCGAGGCAATCTCATCGGTCAAGCCGTAGGCCGAACGCACAACGATGTTCACCTCGCAGCCGTAGCCGAGATAGTTCAAAGGCATCTGAAGTGCCTGACCCCATGCCGACGAGCTTGAAGTGTGGAAATTGAGGTAGCGGAACGATGCGTTGTTGTTGACATTCTCGGAGTTGTTCAACTCCTTTTCCAATTCGCCCGTGGCGGCATAAGTGTGAAGATTATAACGCATAAAGCGGAAATATACCAGGTCGTCGGCCTTGGCACGATTGTTCATGTCACCGCGATTGATGACCTGCATATATACCGAGCCGTCCTCGTCCATACGATAATAAGGAGCGTCTTTACCCACCTCAAACACTGAATCGGCGGGAACCGATCCAACTACGCGCTGATCGGCGAGAAATGCATTTATTGACTTGGTTTCGTTGTTAAGTCCGTCGGAATAGCTTTCATGATCGCTACATCCTATTGCCGAGAGGGCTATGAGCACTCCTGAGAACAATGAGATGAAAAAATTGCGAGTTATTTTCATATTTATTTCAAATTATATATAGTTTCAATTAAATCAATCGTGCAAATATCGGTCGTTTTCGGCAAGTGACGACATGAACACCTCAACCGCCTCATCGAGAGTGCCTTCAAACTCCCCTCCCGCGGCATTGACATGGCCCCCGCCGTTGAAATACTTCTCACACAGCTTGTTGACAGGGAAGTCGCCTTTGCTGCGTGACGACACCTTTATATAACGCTTGTCGTCGCGCAAGAACACTGAATAGGTCACCTCGGGTATCGCCAAAGGCGCGTTTACAAGTCCCTCGGTGTCACCCTTCTGATAGTCATAGTCGTCAAGCTCCTTCTGGGTCAATGTAATCAACGCGGCCTTGTGCTCGGGGAATATCTGCATCTTCGTTCCTACGGCATATCCGTTAAGGCGCAATGTCGACACTGTCTTGGTGTCCATTACACGCTTGTATATCTCGTCCTTGTTGATTCCCTTGCGGATAAGCTCGGCAATCACCACATAGAGGTCGGGGTCGTTGGAGTTGTAAGAAAAGTTGCCCGTGTCGGTCATCATGCCCGTATAGATGCACATTGCAGCCTTGCGGTCAATGAGGTTAAACAGCTCAAGACGGCACAAAAGCCTGAACATCAGGATGGCAGTCGACGACTGGTCGGGATGCGATATTATGACATCGGCGAAATCCTCAGGGTCCTGATGATGGTCCACAAGCACTTTAGGAGCCGATGATGATGCAAGATCGTCGCGCATGTGGTCGACACGATACAGCGAGTTGAAGTCGAGGCAGAATATAAGGTCGGCATCGCACAGTAACTGGCGAGCAAAGTCGGTATATTTTGAATAAGGCACAATATCCTTTGCTCCGGGAAGGAAGCGCAGAATCTGCGGCGGAATGTCGGGAGTGACAACACGTGCCTCCTTGCCGATGGCCGCAAGAACGTGCATAAGCCCGAGCGACGAACCGATAGCGTCGCCGTCGGGCGACATGTGACATGTAATCACTATGCGTTCACTGCGGCCAAGCAGCTCACGCACAGCCTTAACCTTGGATTCTTGAATTATTTGTCGTAACATGCAAGAATGGCTTTCATAATTTTAAGGTGCAAATATACTCAAAACACTCGACATACACCACCAAAATTATACAAATACCGACTATCGGCAAGTGAATGTAAGTTAAACAATCGACATCAGCGCCGCTACGAATAATACAAATAGGCATTTTTAGTTAATGAAAAGGTTGATAATCTGATATTTTTTTGCGAAATTTGCAGTCAAAATGTATTTTCATACTTGAAACATATATATTATTAATTTATAACAACTTACTAATGAAGAAGAGTGCACTTCAAAAAGCTCGTGCGGCCTATCAGCCCAAGTTGCCGATAGTGCTCACCGGTGCGGTTAAGGCCGTAGAAGGCAAAGCCACAAATTCAGTTGCTGATCAGGAGGATATCCAAAAACTGTTTCCCAACACTTACGGTCTACCCGAAATACATTTCGAGAAAGGTCCTGCCGTAAAGTCAGCGCCCATCAACGTAGGTGTAATTCTGTCAGGAGGTCAGGCTCCCGGCGGACACAATGTAATCAGCGGTCTGTTTGACGGAATAAAGAAGGTGAATCGCGACAGCCGTCTTTACGGATTCCTTATGGGTCCCGGCGGATTTGTTGATCACAAATACATGGAACTTACGGCATCATACATCGACGAATACCGTAACACCGGAGGATTTGACATAATCGGTTCAGGCCGTACAAAGCTTGAAACAAAGGCACAGTTTGACAAAGGTCTTGAAATCCTCAAGGAGCTCAACATCAAGGCACTCGTAATCATTGGCGGTGACGACTCCAACACCAACGCCGCCATCCTTGCCGAATACTACAAGTCGATCAACGCAGGCGTTCAGGTAATCGGCTGCCCCAAGACTATCGACGGCGACCTGAAGAACGAGATGATCGAAACTTCATTCGGTTTCGACACCGCAACCAAGGTCTACAGCGAAGTAATCGGTAACATCCAGCGCGACTGCAACTCATCGAAGAAATACTGGCACTTCATCAAACTGATGGGCCGCTCGGCAAGTCACATCGCCCTTGAGTGCGCACTCCAGTGCCAGCCCAATGTGTGCATCATCTCGGAAGAGGTTGAAGCCAAGAAGGAAACCCTCAACGACATCGTAAACTCAATCGCCGACGTGGTTGCAGCACGTGCCGCCAACGGCAACAACTTCGGCAGCGTCCTCATTCCCGAAGGTCTTATCGAGTTCATCCCCGCAATGAAGGCTCTTATCGCCGAACTCAACGACCTCCTCGCCGACAACGCCGAAGAGTTTGCCAAGATCGACCGTCAGAATCAGCTCAGCTGGATTGTTGACCGTCTGTCGAGCGAAAACGCATCGATATTCAACTCACTTCCCGAAGGCGTCGCCCGTCAGCTCTGCCTCGACCGCGACCCCCACGGCAACGTACAGGTATCGCTCATCGAAACCGAGAAGCTGCTCGGCGAAATGGTGGGCCGTCGCCTGAACGAGATGAAGGCCGAAGGACGCTACGTAGGCAAATTCGCTTCGATGTTCCACTTCTTCGGATATGAAGGCCGTTGCGCCGATCCCTCAAACTTCGACGCCGACTACTGCTACGCACTCGGATTCAATGCCGCTTGCCTCATCAACGCAGGAGTCACCGGTTACATGTCGAGTGTGCGCGGACTCACCAAGCCCTCGGTACAGTGGACAACAGGCGGTATACCCATCACCATGATGATGAACATGGAGCGCCGTCACGGTGCCATGAAGCCTGTTATACAAAAGGCTCTCGTAAAACTTGACGGAGCACCCTTCCTCAAGTATGCCGCTCAGCGTGACACATGGGCAATCAATACCGACTTCATCTACCCCGGCCCCATCCAGTACTTCGGTCCGGCTGAAGTGTGCGACCAGCCCTCACTCACTCTTCGCTACGAGCACGAAAGCCGCTAAGCCCGTTGTGAGGTGACCTACACAGGTCACCCGCATCGCCAACGCATAAAACCCGACTCACAGCTTGCAGAGATCGCCCTCGGGGGAGCACTTCCGCTCTCGGGCGATTTCTTTTTATATGCACATGACAATCTAATAGATGTTAAAACCAATCGAAGAGGGTCAAACATTTTCACAGCCCGGGGGGTTATATGGTAAATAATTAAACAACAACTATACCCGACTATGAATTTTATCTGGTTTATACTTATCGGCATCGTTGCCGGAGCTCTTGCCGGCAAGCTGATGCGAGGCGGTGGATTCGGATGGATTCTGAATCTGCTGCTCGGTATTGCAGGCGGTGTACTTGGCGGATGGCTGTTCGGACTGTTCGGCATATATACCGACAGCCTCATAGGAAGCCTCATCACCTCGACCGTAGGCGCCATTGTAGTGCTATGGATTGCGTCGCTCGTCAACCGAAGCATAAACAAGTGACGACAACCCACGTTCTAACATTAAAATATATTTTATTATGAAGAATTGTCATCTATTTTTCACAGGCCTCATTCTCGGCGCTTTGACCGGTATTTACGCTGAGCGGTATTCACGCACAACCTCACGCGGACGCAAGATACGCCGAGAGGTAAACCGCACCCTGCGCGACCTATACGGTGACGCACGCGAGCGCATAGGCCGTGTAAAGGAATCGGTCGAAGACAAAGTCGACGAAATAGCCGACGCAGCAAAATAGCAGCTTTTTTATTTATGCAAATAGAGCGCGAAAGGCCTCCTCGACTTTAGCTACCTCGACAATCTTAATTTTAAGTCGGGACATGTCGAAGCCTTTCATATTGTTCTTAGGCACAAGAATTGTGCTGAAACCCAACTTTTCCGCCTCAAGCACTCGCTGTTCTATGCGAGTGATGGGGCGGATTTCTCCTGAAAGGCCCACCTCACCCGACATGCACACATCGCGTGGCACGGCCATGTCGACATTGGACGACAGAATCGCGCATATAACGCTCAAGTCGAGAGCCGGGTCGTTGACCTTGAGTCCACCCGCTATATTGAGAAACACATCCTTTTGGGCGAGCTTGAACCCCACCCTCTTTTCCAGCACCGCAAGCAGCATGTTCATGCGCTTTGAATCAAATCCCGTAACCGAGCGCTGAGGAGTTCCGTAGGCGGCTGTCGACACCAGCGCCTGAGCCTCGATGAGAAACGGCCTGACACCCTCAAGCGTAACGCCGATGGCCATGCCCGAAAGTTCACCGTCGTCAGCCGACTGCGACAGAAGCAGTTCCGAAGGATTGGATACCTCGCGCAATCCGCGCTGCACCATCTCATATATGCCAAGCTCTGAAGTCGAGCCGAAACGATTTTTTATCGATCGCAATATACGGTACATGTAGTGGCGGTCGCCCTCAAACTGAAGCACGGCATCGACAATGTGCTCCAGCACCTTGGGGCCCGCAATTGAACCCTCCTTATTTATATGACCGATCAGAATAACCGGTGTGCCCGAGGCCTTGGCGTAACGCAGCAGCTGGGCGGCGCACTCCCTGACCTGACTCACACTGCCAGCCGATGACTCGATGGCATCGGAGGCAATCGTCTGTATCGAATCGACCACCACCAATTCAGGCTCCACCTGCTTGATGTGACCGAGAATGTTTTCAAGCGATGTGTCACACACAATGTAGCAGTTGTCGCTGAGCCGCCCTATGCGGTCGGCCCTCATCTTAAGCTGACTCGCGCTCTCCTCGCCCGACACGTAAAGGATGCGCTTGCCGCGTATCGACAGAATGTTCTGTAACACAAGCGTCGACTTGCCTATGCCGGGTTCACCGCCTATAAGCACTATCGAACCCGCCACAAGACCGCCGCCGAGCACCCTGTTGAGCTCCTCGCTTGGCATGTGGAGCCGCGTTTCCTGCCGTGTTTCTATCTGCGATATGGGCAGAGGGACAGCCTTGCTGTCACGCTCAAATGTGGCGCTCTTGTTTCCCTTGACATTCACCCGCTCCTCTATCATGGTGTTCCACTCGCCGCAACCGGGGCATCGGCCTATCCACTTGGGCGACTCGTTGCCGCAGTTACTGCAATACCACATCGACTTTACCTTATTAGCCATAACCCTTAACAATAAAAAATCAATAAATACGACGACGGAACTCGGCTACGGTCACAGCCGCAGCCATCCCCACGTTAAGCGACTCACTTGTCACCGCTCCGGGAGGAAACGACGGGATGGTGAGCCTCGACGATACGAGTCGCTCGACATCGGGCGATATGCCCTGACCTTCGTTGCCAAACACTATCATGCCGCAACCCGACAGCTCGGAGCTGTAGATGTCGTCACCGTCAAGGAAGGTGCCAAACACGGGCACATCGTCGAGCCGTCCAAGCATATCGACAAGCGACTCATAGCACACCTTCACCCTTGAAATGGCACCCATGGTAGCCTGTACAACCTTGGGATTGTAGACATCGACAGTGTCGTGACTGCATACAATCTGGCGGATGCCAAACCAATCGGCTATGCGCATTATGGTTCCGAGATTGCCCGGATCCTGAACGCGGTCAAGCACTATCGTAAGATTGTGCCTGAACTCCGACTCGTCCAGCTCATTGCTCGGTATGTCGTAGACGGCCATCACTTCGGGCGGAGTGGAGAGGTGGCTCATGCGCTCCATGTCGGCACGCTTCACCGTCACCGGCTCCACGGCGCCGATTTCGGCATGATGACGCTCAATCCATGCCGATGTGGCAAATAGATAACGGCATGAAAAATTGTGCAGCGTGTCGAGCACGCATTTAGTGCCTTCAGCCACAAACAGGCCGTTGTCGCGACGCGCCCGGGCGTTGTCAAGCGATGCAACGAGTTTGCGAAGATTATTGGTGAGTTCGACCATGATAATTAAAATTTCACACACGAAATTAGGCAAAAGTGCATATTCCGGCAAATTCTTGTTTAAAAAACATTTATAAATGTGTTTTTTAAATATAAAAGGCTCCGACAACACCCAAATTTATGTTATCTTTGTAAAGTTATTCTAAAGATACTTGTAAATTCCACGTTCAACTGATGCGTCATCGCTCACCCGCGACCAAACGCATGAGGCGATTTCGTTATTTCTACGAGTCTTTTTAGATTGTGTCTCTAATTATTATTTCTACTTTTTATCACCATTTTTATTACTCATGGAAGCAAAAACGAAACCAGACCTCGGATTTTGGAAATTATGGAATTTAAGCTTCGGGTTTTTCGGCGTACAGATAGCCTACGCGTTGCAAAGCGCAAACATATCGCGAATATTCGCCACTCTTGGCGCCGACCCTCATGAACTAAGTTACTTTTGGATTCTGCCGCCTTTGGCAGGCTTGATAATTCAGCCCATCGTGGGCACACTCAGCGACCGCACATGGAATCGCTTCGGTCGCCGCCTTCCCTACCTCCTGTTTGGCGCAATACTCGCCGTAATCGTCATGGCACTGCTTCCCAATGCCGGAAGCTTCCACTTCGCCGTGGCCGGCGCACTCATCTTCGGAGCATTCGCATTGATGTTCCTCGACCTGTCGATCAACATATCCATGCAGCCGTTCAAGATGCTCGTAGGCGACATGGTCAACGAGAAGCAGAAGGGCCTCGCCTACTCCATACAGAGCTTCCTGTGTAACGCAGGCTCGGTTGTGGGCTTTGTGTTCCCCTTCGTTCTGGCATGGATAGGCATAAGCAACACCGCCGAAGGCAATCAGGTACCCGACTCGGTGACCTACTCATTCTATCTCGGCGCGGCCATCCTCATAGCCTGCGTCATCTACACCTTCTGCAAGGTGAAGGAGATGCCTCCAAAGGAGTATGCCGCCTACCACGGCATCACCAAGGAGCAGGACAACGAAAAGAGCAACTTCGTGCAGCTGCTTGTCAAAGCGCCCAAGGTGTTCTGGACAGTGGGCCTTGTGCAGTTCTTCTGCTGGGCCGCATTCATGTATATGTGGACCTACAACACCGGCGGTGTAGCCGAGCAGGCTTTCGGCTGGGACGCTTCGCAGGGCACCAAGGTAGCCAACTACCAGGAGGCTGCCAACTGGAACGGAATCCTGTTTGCAGTCCAGGCAATCGGTTCGGTAGTGTGGGCCGCGGTACTTCCCAACTTCAAAAATCGCCGTTTTGCCTACTGCCTCAGCCTCCTAATAGGTGGCATAGGATTCATATCGACGCTCTGCTTCCACGACAAATGGATGCTCTTCATCAGCTACTTCCTTGTGGGAACAGCCTGGGCCGCAATGCTCGCAATGCCTTTCACCATCCTCACCAACTCCATCTCGGGCAAGCACATGGGTGCATATCTCGGCTTGTTCAACGGCACGATAACCATACCCCAGATTGTAGCCGCCGCCCTTGGAGGTGCCGTGTTCGGACTGCTTGGCGGTCAGCATCAGCTCAACATGATAGTGCTTGCCGGTGTACTGCTTATAATAGGAGCCGTGTGTGTATTCTTCATCAAGGAAACCTACGCCGAGAAGCATGAACTGGAAGTTGATCCTTACATCGACGAGAACGCCGAAATATAAAAATATGCAATCCCGTTGATTGCACAGTGTAAATTTATCAGTAGCCGCGGATTGGTCATAAGCCAATCCGCGGTTTCGTTTATATCTAAAAGGAAAGAGGCGGCCATGCAAGCGACGGCTACATGAACATACTCAAAAGTCTATAAAAGAAAACGGTGCAGCTTCGTTGACCGAAGCCGCACCGATATTCGTCTTTGCTGATTAGCCGACAGGATTTATGCCTTTTCGTCGGGAGTTACGTTGATGAACTGGCGTCCATTCTTACCCTCGGTGAAGAGAACAACACCGTCAACAAGCGCATAGATTGTGTGGTCCTTACCCATACCCACATTAAGACCGGGGTGATGAACAGTACCGCGCTGACGCTTGATGATGTTACCTGCCTTAGCGTGCTGACCGCCAAAAATCTTAACGCCGAGTCGTTTGCTTTCCGACTCACGTCCGTTCTTAGAACTACCTACACCTTTTTTATGTGCCATTTCTTTAAGATTTTAATGGGTTAAGCTACTAATTCTTTAATCACAATCTTGGTGAAGTACTGGCGATGTCCGTTAAGACGGCGATAGCCTTTGCGTCTTTTCTTCTTGAAGACAAGTACCTTGTCACCCTTTACGAGAGGCTCAGCCACTTCGCAAACAACCTTTGCTCCTTCAACGGTAGGAGCACCAACTTTAACGTTACCGTCGGCTTCGCAGAGGAGAACGCGGTCAAACTCTACTGAGTCGCCCTGCTTCTTGTCCTCGCCGAGATAGTGAACATACAAGAACTTACCGGCTTCGGCCTTAAACTGCTGTCCTTGAATTTCTACAATAGCGTACATCTGTTTATAAAAAATATTACAGGTTAACTCCGTCAGGCGAGCAATCATGCATGATCGGCTTCTTCATTCCGGGCCTGCGCGGAAAAATAGCGCACAAAGTTACTACTTATTTTTCAATAATGCAACACCTTCAATGCACTCTATCAGGATTTTTCGCAATAAATTCCTTCCACGAGCGAGGGCCGCGTGCAATCTCGGGCTTTCCCGACTCATAGAAGTGGCACAATGCGGCTCCGAGCGCATCGGTGGCATCGAGCTCGGGAAGCAGGTTCTCGGCAGGGATGTTGAGGATGCGCCTCAGCATATCCTGCACCTGCTCCTTGGCGGCGGCACCGTTGCCGGTTATGGCCATCTTGATTTTTCGCGGCTCATACTCGGTTATGGATATGTCGCGGCTTATCGCGGCGGCCATGGCCACACCCTGGGCGCGGCCAAGCTTGAGCATCGACTGAACGTTTTTGCCGAAGAAAGGGGCCTCGATTGCCATCTCGTCGGGGAGATACTGCTCGATTATGCCCGTGACACGGTTGAATATGTGGCCAAGCCTCAGATAGTGGCTGTCAAACTTGTTGAGCTTTATGACACCCATCGCTATCATGGCCGGCTTGGAGCCCTTGACGCCGAGGATTCCGTAGCCCATCACATTGGTGCCCGGGTCTATACCTATTATAATACGGTCCCACTCGGCAAGTGATTCGTTACGCTGCATCGTCACACAAGTTCCTCCATGAATGTGGTGAAATGAACCATGCGCTCGCCCCATCGCTTGGCGGCAGCGGCAAGAAGCTCGGGAGCGACAGCGTTGTCCCAATGCCGTGCCGCATCATCGTCGGCAAACCGAAGCTGAACGGCATAACCCGCACCGGCTTCAATCTCGACAAGCAGTCGCATAACCATCGACGACACATAGCCCGTCGACTTGACGGCAGCAGCCACATAACAATCGCGAGCCCACCCTTCAAATTCCGATTTGAGAGCGGGCTCCACGTAAAAGGTGGTGTTTACTATCATTGCAGATTGTTTATAAATCCGGTTGCAAACATGACAATCGTGTAGATGATGTTTACAGCCAAGCCCACTCCGACACCTATCAAAGTCCACTTCTTGGCATCGGCCGAAGCCTTGTAGGCCTCATCGTAACGTCCGGCATTCCAAAGGCTGTTGACATTGGAGGCCTTCACGATACCCACGATACCGAAGGGCAGACAGCAGCAGAGCGTACACAGAATCGACTCCACGAGCCAGTTCTTGGGAGGAACGCCCATCGACATGGGATTGTCGCCGGCTGCATAGTGAGGCTGCTGGTAGGACTGCTGATATTGGGGTTCGCACGGAGGCACGGGAGGCATCGAGCCCTCAGCCTGGCATGCCGAGCTATAATCAACAGGAGGTACCGGAGGCATGGCTCCGCCGAGAGCGCAACGAATCTCCTCGATGCTGTCGGCGCGCTTCCAGTCGGCCATTCCGTCACACCACACAAGGTCATCTCCCTTCAACCCGCGAGCAACAAGCTGGTCAACCTCATAGGGTCCGACGGGCTTTTCATTTTCTACAACGTAATATCTCATAATTAAATTATTAATGTAATTTCAACTAATCGGCACATGTCAGCGCCTTGCCGCGAGCCTCTACTTTACGCTGCTTCAGGAATCGTGGCAGGAAGGCGAAGTGCCTCATCAGCGTGGGGAAGAAGCCGTAGTAATAGCTCATTATCCTGAATCGCTCCATGAGCGAAGCCTTGCGATTGGCCGTAGTGACACCCTCGCTCAGATAATCTATTATGACTTCAGGCACGTAGACATTGCGCCGCGAGCGCTGAAGGCACCTTATGCACCACTCGTAATCTGACGAGAACCTGTATTTCAGGTCATAGTCCTGAGCAAGCTTTCGCAACACTACAAATGCCTGATGACACACAACCATTCCCGTAGCAAAACTCTGCAGCGTCAACTCATCAGGCGCCGTGAGATGACGCGGAGCTATGAACCGACGCTCCGAATCGACAAGGTCAGTCTGCCCGTAGACGATTCCGGGATAGTCGTTGTCCATTATCGCCGAAGCGAGCTTCTCAAGCGTATCGGACGAGTGAAAAGCATCGCCCGCATTGAGAAATATCAGATAATCTCCCCGCGCCACTGCCATTGCCTTATTCATCGCATCATATATGCCCTTGTCGGGACTTGAGTAGATGCGAGCCTGAGGTATTCCTGCATCAATGGCCAGCTTGAGAGTCTTGTCCTTGGACACTCCGTCCATTATTATATACTCAAACAGCTTGCACGATTGTCCCGCTACACTTTCGAGAGTGGCAGGCAACGTAGAAGCGGCATTGTAAGTGACGGTTATGATTGAAAATAATGGAGCCATAATACAGCATAACGTGCTTTCGGTTCAGAAAGCAAATATAGCATAAAAATCGAATTCCATCAAAATATTTTCAGTATCTTTGCATCAAAATAAAATAAAACCAATAAACATGAAGCGTAAGATAGCGTTTTTCATCACTTTAATCTACTTTTCCATACTCAGTGCATCGGCACAAATAGTCAATCCCGTAAAGTGGACCTCGTCAATTGAAATGACCGACGGCGTTCACGGCACGATTGTGCTGTCGGCTAAAATCAACTCCGGCTGGCACATGTACTCCCACGACGTCGACCCTGACATAGGCCCCACCCCGCTGTCAATACAGTGGGACAAGTTCGACGGCGTGAAGCTCGACGGCGACTTCAAGGCCGACAAAGCGGTTCACACCGAATTTGACGAACTGTTTGGCGCCAACCTGAGCTGGTGGACCGAAAGCGTAGTCCTGCGCCAGCCCTTCACCGCCACAGCGGCCAAATTTGCAATCGAGGCAACGATACGCTACTCGGCCTGCAACAATGAAAACTGCATCCCGCCCACAAAGGAAACTGTGATATTGAGCGGAACAGCCAAGCTCCCCGCCGCACAGCCCGCGGTTGAGGAAAAAGCTGCACCCGACACCATAGAAACCGCCACTCTTGACGAGGTAATCGCCGACGACGAGGTGAAACCCGAAGTCGATGCCGACCGCCTGTGGGCGCCCGTCACCTACAGCGACTCCGACACCCACGACGACTATTCGTCGACATCGCTTTGGTACATATTCTTCGCATGCTTCATCGGCGGATTCGTGGCACTGCTCACACCATGCGTGTGGCCCATGATTCCCCTCACGGTAAGCTTCTTCCTCAAGAAGGGCAAATCAAGAGCCCGCTCGGTAACCGACGCATTTGTCTACGGACTCTCAATCATCGTCATCTACCTGCTGCTCGGCCTGCTCATAACTGCCATATTCGGCGCAAGCTCGCTCAACGCGCTCTCGACAAGCGCCACCTGCAACATCATCTTCTTCCTGCTGCTCGTAGTGTTTGCAATATCGTTCTTCGGAGCATTCGACATAAAACTCCCCGCTTCGTGGGCCAACAAGATGGACAGCTCGGCCGAGCGCACAACCGGCCTGCTGAGCATATTCTTCATGGCGTTCACCCTCACTCTGGTGTCATTCTCCTGCACAGGCCCCATCATCGGCACACTGCTCGTGGAGGCCGCAAGCACAGGCGACAAGCTCGGCCCGGCCGTAGGCATGTTCGGCTTCTCGCTCGCACTGGCAATACCCTTCTGCCTGTTTGCAATGTTCCCGTCACTGCTCCAGAGCGCACCCCGTTCGGGAGGATGGATGAACACCGTCAAGGTGGTGCTCGGCTTCATCGAACTTGCCCTTTCGCTCAAGTTCCTCTCGGTAGCCGACCTCGCCTACGGATGGCACATACTCGACCGTGAAACATTCCTCGCCCTGTGGATTGTAATCTTCGCGCTGCTCGGAATGTATCTCCTCGGCAAGTTCAACTTCTCACACTACGGCCCCGCCAACTCAAGCATAGGCACCGTGCGATTCTTCCTCGCCATGGCATCGCTGTCGTTCAGCGTCTACCTCGTGCCCGGACTTTGGGGCGCACCCCTGAAGGGCGTCAGCGCATTCGTGCCGCCGCTCTACACCCAGGACTTCAACCTCTACGGAGGCGGATTCACCGAATATGACGACTACGACGAGGGCATGGCCGCCGCCCGCAAGGAGGGCAAGCCCGTGCTTATCGACTTCTCGGGCTACGGCTGCGTGAATTGCCGCAAGATGGAAGGCAAGGTGCTCGACGACACCAATGTACACGCCATGATCGAAAACAACTTCGTGGTGATAAAGCTGATGGTCGACGAGAAAAAGAGCCTGCCCGAACCCGTCTACGTTGAAGAGAACGGGAAGAAAGTGCGCCTCGACACCTACGGCGATCGTTGGAGCTATCTGCAACGTTATAAATTCAACGCCAACGCACAGCCCTACTACGTTATCCTCAACGATGACGGAGAGTTGATTTCAGGCCCGTTCTCCTACGACGAAAACATCCCCAAATTCACCATGTTCCTTGAAAAAGGCATCAAAAACTACAAGGAATGAGGCAGTTGGAAATTATTGACAAATTTTTCATACAATAATAGCCGTAATTAGAATAAAACATTTAACTTTGCAACGTAAAGCAATAAACTAATTCGTATAATAATCTAAAATTTTAATTATCATGGCTTACGTAATCACTGATAAATGTGTAGCTTGCGGAACTTGTCTTCCTGTTTGCCCCGTTGAAGCAATCTCTGAAGGTGACATCTACCACATCGATCCCGACACTTGCATCGAATGCGGCAGCTGCGCTGAAGTTTGCCCCAGCGAAGCAATCGTTCCCGGAGAATAATAAACTGCACATATTACCGGAATACAAAAGCGGAATCGTCAACAGGCGGTTCCGCTTTTACGTTTCATAGCGTCAAGCGTGTGACATGCTCAATTATAGAAAGTTTACACGTTTTTTTGTCTGAATTTTTTTGCGACATGGAGCGATTATGCTTATCTTTGCAGATGTAAAATGCCCATGAAAGGGCGCAACATAACCGAACTTTTAATTTATTCACTTAAATATCAACAAAACAATGGTAAGTTACAAAGATCTTGGCTTGGTCAACACCCGTGAGATGTTTGCTAAGGCTATCAAGGGTGGCTACGCAGTACCCGCTTTCAACTTCAACAACATGGAGCAGCTTCAAGCTATCATCAAGGCTGCTGCCGAAGATAAGTCACCTGTAATCCTTCAGGTATCAAAGGGTGCTCGCAACTACGCCAACCCCATTCTTCTTCGTTACATGGCACAAGGCGCTGTTGAATACGCCAAGACCCTCGGTTGGGAACATCCCCAAATCGTGCTTCACCTCGACCACGGTGACAGCTTCGAGCTCTGCAAGGACTGTATCGAACACGGCTTCTCTTCAGTGATGATCGACGGTTCTCACCTCCCCTACGAGGAAAATGTCGCCCTCACCAAGAAGGTAGTTGACTACGCTCACCAGTATGATGTAACTGTAGAAGGCGAGCTCGGCGTACTTGCCGGTGTTGAAGATGAGGTATCATCTGACCACCACACCTACACCGACCCCGAAGAAGTTATCGACTTCGCTACCCGCACAGGTTGCGACAGCCTCGCTATCTCAATCGGTACTTCACACGGTGCCTACAAGTTCAAGCCCGAGCAGTGCACCCGCAACGCCGACGGCAAGCTCGTTCCCCCGCCCTTGGCATTTGACGTGCTCGACGCCGTTATGGAGAAGCTCCCCGGATTCCCCATCGTTCTTCACGGATCTTCATCAGTTCCCCAGGATGAGGTTGACACCATCAACAAGTATGGCGGCAAGCTTCCCGATGCAATCGGTATCCCCGAAGAAGAGCTCCGCAAGGCTTCAAAGAGCGCTGTTTGCAAGATCAACATCGACTCCGACAGCCGTCTTGCTATGACTGCAGCTGTTCGCAAGACTCTCTTCGAGCACCCCGAAGAATTTGACCCCCGCAAGTACCTCGGCCCGGCTCGCGACAACATGGAGAAGCTCTACAAGCACAAAATCGAAGCCGTTCTCGGCAGCAAGGACAAGGCACTCTAATAGACCGCAATCCTCATGACATAGCCGGCTCCGCAGTTGATTCTGCGGAGCCGGTTTATTTTTACGCCCATCGGTCAGGGTGCCTTTGCAACGATAAATAATGACATAAAAACTACGACATAATTATTCCCGATTGTTTTGCATGACTTTTGCCATGTTTTTTGTAACTTTGCAAGTTGACCGACAACAATTAACATCTTGCCACCAATCACTGATATGACTGAAGAGGAACTAACCATATTACCTGAAGAAAAGCGCGAAACCGTTGAAACAAGCTATTCCGGCGACGACATCAAGACTCTCGACTGGAAGGAGCACATACGCCTGCGACCGGGAATGTACATCGGAAAACTCGGCGACGGCTCGCAAAACGACGACGGCATCTACGTGCTTCTTAAAGAAGTGCTCGACAATGCCATCGATGAATACATGATGGGATTTGGCAAGCAAATCGACATCGAAGTCAGCGAATACACGGTGGGGGTGCGTGACTACGGACGAGGCATTCCTCTCGACAAGGTGGTCGATGTGTCATCGAAAATGAACACCGGAGCAAAGTATGATTCCAAGGCGTTCAAGAAGTCGGTAGGACTTAACGGTGTCGGCATCAAGGCGGTAAACGCCCTGTCGACCGACTTCTACATCAAGAGCGTGCGCGACGGCAAGTCGATAGCCATCGAATACTCCTGCGGTGAAATAGTCAGCGACTCGGGCATAATGCCGAGCGACGAACCCAACGGAACTTTCGTGCGCTTCACCCCCGACAACTCAATATTCCGCGACTACCGTTACCGTGAAGAGTATGTTGTCCCCCTGGTAAAGAACTACACATTCCTCAACACCGGACTTTCGATATATCTCAACGGCAAGCGTTACTTCTCGCGCAACGGATTGCTCGACCTACTGAAAGAGAACCTCACCACCGAGCCGCTATACCCCATAATACACCTTAAAGGCAACGACATCGAGGCGGTGATAACCCACACCAAGCAGATAGGTGAAGAGTACTACTCATTTGTCAACGGACAGCACACGACTCAGGGCGGAACCCACCTGTCGGCTTTCCGCGAGGCTGTGTCACGCACCATCAAGGAGTACTTCGGCAAAAACTTTGAGTACTCCGACATTCGCAACGGCATCGTCGCCGCCATATCGATTAAAGTCGAGGAGCCGGTATTTGAATCACAGACCAAAACCAAGCTCGGCTCGCGTGACATGGGGCCCGAAGGGCCTACGGTGGCAAAGTTCATCGGCGACTTCATCAAGAAAGAGCTCGACAACTACCTCCACATCAACCTCGACACCGCCGACATTCTGCAGAAGAAGATTCTCGAAAACGAGAAGGAGCGCAAGGCAATGGCCGGCGTCACCAAGGCCGTGAGGGAAAAAGCCAAGAAAATAGCGATCCACAACAAGAAGCTTCTCGACTGTCGCGTGCACCTGAGCGACCCCAAAGGCGACGAGGACAAGAAGGAAGCCTCATCAATATTCATCACCGAGGGTGACTCGGCTGCCGGTTCAATCACCAAGATACGCGATGTTGAAACCCAGGCCGTGTTCTCGCTCCGAGGCAAGCCGCTCAACACCTATGGAATGCCGCTTGTCGATGTCTACAAGAACGATGAGTTTGCGCTTCTTCGCGCAGCCTTGAACATCGAGGACAGCATCGACGACCTGCGTTACAACAAAGTAATCATAGCCACCGATGCCGATGTCGACGGAATGCACATACGCCTGTTGCTGCTCACCTACATCCTGCAATTCTTCCCCGACCTGATAAAGAAAGGCCATGTCTACGTGCTGCAGACCCCCTTGTTCCGTGTACGCAACAAGAAGACCACCCGCCGCGCAGGCACCCGCCAGTCAAAAAAGTCAGGCAAGGAATCAACCGATGACACGTATTATTGTTATACTGATGAAGAGCGTGTTACAGCCATCAACAAGCTTGGGGCAAATGCCGAGATAACACGATTCAAGGGCCTTGGTGAAATCTCGCCCGAGGAATTCCGCGGATTCATCGGTCCCGACATGCGACTCGACCGCGTGACGCTCCGCAAAGAGGATGCGGTGGCTGAGCTCCTTGAGTTTTACATGGGTAAGAACACTGTTGAACGACAAAACTTTATTATTGACAATCTCGTAGTTGAAGATGACTCCCAAATATCTTGAACGAATAGCCATATATCCGGGAACTTTCGACCCGTTTACTATAGGCCACAAATCGATAGTCGAACGTGGACTCACACTGTTTGACAAGATCATAATCGCAGTAGGAATCAACGACGCCAAGCGTTGCTATCGGCCCACCGAAGCTCGCGTGCGTCACATCGAAAAAGTAATGGCCGACGAGCCGCGCGTGGAAGTGATAAGCTACGACAGGCTCACAGCCGACGTGGCGCGTGACTGCGGAGCGCAATTCATTCTGCGAGGCGTGAGAACGGTTGCCGACTACGAGTATGAGCGCAACCTCGCCTATGCCAACCGACAGATTTCGGGAGTGGAAACAGTACTGCTCTACACCCTGCCCGAACTGCAATACGTAAGCTCCACAATGGTGCGCGACCTCGACCGCTACGGCTACGACATAAGCCAGTTTGTCCCCGACTCCGACCAACTAAGACAATAAGAAATACATTTATGAAATACCTGCTACTATTCGTTTCAGCACTCATCCTCGCCTCGTCAGGCATCAAGGCACAACAGAAATTTGAACTGACACCCGAGCGAAAGCTGCAATATGCCCAAGGGATAATCAACAACTACTATGTTGACAAAGTGGATGCCGACACGCTTGTCGACGAGGCAATCCGTGCAATGCTCAACACACTCGACCCCCACTCGGCCTACTCGACACCCGAGGAAACACGCGAGTTGAACGAGCCCCTCAACGGCAACTTCAGCGGCGTGGGAATACAGTTTAACATGGCAACCGACACCCTGTATGTGATACAGACCGTGGCCGGCGGCCCGTCGGAGCGTGTCGGCCTGTTGCCCGGCGACCGCATAATCGAGGTCAACGACACACTCATAGCAGGAGTGAAGATGAAAAACAACGATGTCATGCGACGTTTGCGCGGCCCCAAGGGCACCGTGGTCAACGTTGCTGTGAAACGTACCGGCGTGCCAGAGCTCATCTACTTCAACATAACGCGCGACGACATTCCCATCTACAGCGTCGATGCCGCCTACATGGCCGACCCCACCACCGGCTACATACGCATATCACGCTTTGCCGCCGAAACTCCCGAGGAGTTCCGCAAAGCCATGAACGACTTGCGCAAGCAGGGCATGAAGAATCTCATCATCGACCTTCAGGACAATGGAGGCGGTTATCTTAATGCAGCCCAGGAGCTGGCCGCGCAATTCCTGAAAAAGGGCGATCTTATAGTTTACACCGAGGCTCCGCGCACTCCGAGCTACACCTACGTGGCCGAGCGTAACGGCGACTTCCTCGATGGCCGCATCGTAGTGCTCGTCAACCAGTATTCGGCATCGGCAAGCGAGATTCTCGCCGGTGCGCTGCAGGATCACGACCGTGCGGTAGTCGTAGGCCGACGCACATTCGGCAAGGGCCTCGTACAGCGTCCCTTCCCATTCCCCGACGGCTCGATGATTCGCCTCACGGTGTCACGCTACTACACTCCGTCGGGTCGATGCATCCAGAAGCCCTACGTGAAGGGCGACATCGACGACTACATCGAGGACATCAAGCACCGATACGATGCCGGCGAACTGATGCACTCCGATTCGATACACTTCCCCGACTCGCTCCGTTACACCACATTGCGCAACAAGCGTGTCGTATATGGCGGTGGTGGAATCATGCCTGACCGCTTCTCTCCTCTCGACACCACATGGTACACCCCCTACTATCGTGACATCCTCGCAAAGGGTGCGCTCTACCAGTATGTATTGGGCTATGTCGACACTCACCGCCAGCAGCTAAAAGCCGAGTATCCCACCGAGAAGGATTTTGCCGAACGATTTGAGGTGACATCCGAAATAATGAACGGCCTCATTGAACAGGGCAAGAAAACCGATGTTGAATATAATGAAGAGCAATACAAACAGAGCGAAAACTACATGCGCACTGTGCTGAAAGCACTCATTGCTCGTGACATATACGAAAACGGCTCCTATTACCGGATTGCCAACGACCTCAACCCCATCTATCACGAAGGGTTGAATGTCATCAATTCACCCGAAGAGTACAAGAAGCTCCTCGGTGACTGATAACGGCAAAACGCAGGTTGCCTCAAAACAAGATTAAGCATGAAAGAGAACATAATAAGCACCGAAACTTCGGAAAAGACCGTACTCGTAGGCCTAATAACCCCTCAACAGAATGAGGCTAAGGCCAAGGAGTATCTCGATGAACTCGCTTTTCTCGCCGACACGGCGGGAGCGATCACCGAAAAGACATTCCTGCAGCGACTCGATTACCCCAACCCGCGCACCTATGTGGGAAAGGGAAAGCTTGACGAGATAAAGCAATATGTCGACGAGAACGAAATAGGACTCGTGATATTCGACGACGACCTAACCACCAAGCAGGTCGCCAACCTCGAGCGCGAACTTCAGGTGAAGATTCTCGACCGCACAAGCTTGATTCTCGACATATTTGCAAAACGCGCACAAACCGCCAACGCAAAGACCCAGGTTGAACTCGCGCAATATCAGTATCTGCTGCCCCGACTCACCCGAATGTGGACTCACCTCGAACGCCAGCGCGGAGGTATCGGTATGAGGGGCCCCGGTGAAACGCAGATAGAAACCGACCGCCGTATTATCCTCGACAAAATATCACGTCTGAAAGCCGAGCTTGAAAGCATCGACAAGCAGAAGTCGATACAGCGCAAGAATCGCGGAAAACTCACCCGCATAGCATTGGTGGGCTATACCAACGTGGGCAAGTCGACATTGATGAACCTGCTCAGCAAGAGCGATGTATTTGCCGAGAACAAGCTGTTTGCCACTCTCGACACCACCGTGCGCAAAGTCATCATCGACAACCTCCCATTCCTGCTCACCGACACGGTAGGATTCATCCGCAAGCTCCCCACCCATCTTGTCAACTCCTTCAAGTCGACCCTCGACGAGGTGCGTGACGCCGACATACTTGTCCATGTAGTCGACATAAGCCATCCGCAGTTTGAGGAGCAGATCGACATCGTGAACAAGACACTCGCCGAGATATGCGGCAAGGACAGCGACAAGAAGATGATTGTAGTGTTCAACAAAATCGATGCGTTCACCTACAAGCCCAAGGATGACGACGACCTCACCCCGCGCACTCGCGAAAACATATCGCTCGACGAACTGAAAGCTACATGGATGGCCAAAATGAACGACGACTGCGTGTTCATCTCGGCCAAGGAGCAAATCAACATCGATGAACTGAAAAACAAGATTTACGAGAAAGCCAAGGAGGTGCACATAACGCGCTTCCCCTACAACGACTTCCTCTTCCAGAAATATGACGAAGGCGACGACCCTGGCTACAGCGAGCCGTCGACCGACAAGTAAACGCCCACGTTTTATGTCAAACCATTGATTATCGATAATGGAATATCGCAATCTTCTTGAATATGAAATAGCACAGCTTGAAGCTACGGGATGCACTGCCACTAATTGGAACACCGTAAGTGTAAAGGACGGATTCAATCCGTCATGCTATATCAGGGTGAATTTCTCGGGAAATGTCAGGTTGGGCAACACCCGGGAGCTGTTTGTGCGCAACGGCGTTCCGGTAAGGAGCGGAATATACGACGCGACAATCCATAATTGCGAAATAGGCGACAATGTACACATAAGCAAAATAGGCGAATCAATCGCCAATTACCGTATATGCGACAACTGCTACATCGCCAATGTGAATGCTATGTTTGCCACCGGAGCGTCATCGTTTGGCAACGGATGCGAAGTGAATGTGATGAGCGAAACCGGTGCACGCAGTATATATATATATGAGAGCCTCACCTCCCAGATAGCCTACCTGACGGTCATGTACCGCCACAACGAGGCATTCACTACCCGCATCAAGGCATTTGCGAAGGAGTATTCCGATCGACAGCGATGTGCCACCGGCCTTATCGAAAGCAATGTAACAATAGCGGGATGCGGAACGATAGCCGACACTATAGTGCGCACCGGTGCCTGCATCGAAGGAGCCACACGCCTTGTCGACGGCACGGTAGGCCGTGACTGCAAGGTGGGCGACAACGTGATAGCGTCGCACTTCATAATGGCGTCACAGGCAAGAGTCGACAGCGGCTCCACCATCGAGCGCGTATTTGTGGGACAGGCTTCATCGCTTGCCAACGGATTCATAGCCCATGATTCGCTATTCTTTGCCAACTGCGCATGTGAATGTGGCGAGGCATGCGCTGTATTCGCCGGCCCCCACACCGTGTCGATGCACAAATCGACTCTGCTCATAGGCGGAATGTTCTCGTTCTTCAACGCAGGTTCGGGAACCAATGAAAGCAATCACCTTTATAAGCTCGGACCGGTGCATCACGGCATTATGGAGCGCGGATGCAAAACCGCAAGCAACGCCTACATCACCTGGCCGGCTCACATAGGCCCCTTCACCCTCGTGGCGGGCAGCCACACCTCCCACCCCGACACAACGGAGCTTCCCTACTCCTATCTCATGGAGCGCAAAGGCAAAAGCCTGCTGATTCCGGCCGCCAACCTGAAGACATCGGGCACCATACGCGACATCCTTAAATGGGGTAAGCGCGACCGCCGAAGCAGTGACATCGAGCGGCTCGACCTGATAAACTACGACGCACTCAACCCGCTCATAACATGGCGCGTATATCAGGCCATAAACACTCTCGACCGTTGTGAGGCAGACCCCGAATATCCGCTTACCCGAAATTTTACGATTGAGTATCACGCACTGCGCCGAGGTCGCGAACTATATGCCCTCGCCGCCGACTACTTCATGGGTGAATCGGTGGTAAACAAGCTGTTGTCGCTCGATTTCGACTCAGCCGTTCCCGTTGAGCAGCAGCTGAAGCCCGAATACTCGGGACTTGACCAGTGGATCGACCTTGCCGGATTGATTGTTCCGCGTAAAAAGGTGGGATTCATCATCGACGACATCGTGAACGGCACGATTAACTCGCTTGAAGGCATTGTTGAAAGGCTTAAAATGTTGTATGACAACTACGAGGCCATGAAGTGGAGCTTCGTAGTCAACAATCTGAGCAAGTGTTACAGCAAGAAGCTTGAAACCATGACATTGCATGATTTCATCGCTATAGCCAAGAGATGGAGCGAAAGCATTGCCGCCATATCCAAGTTCCGCAACCATGACGCAATGAAAGACTATTCCGAAAGCATGAAAGTGGGATTTGGTGTCGACAGCGACGGACAAAATGTAGAGGCCGACTTCATTGCCGTGAGAGGCCTGCCCGAACAGGACCCCAACGTGGACGAGATGAACCGCCACTACGACATTGCTCTCAAAAATGCCACAACGGCAATAAAGCGATTGGAAAAGGCTCTTGGTATTTAATCCAAAAACATTACCTTTGCATTAAATTACTAAACAAACAATAACTCACCGATGAACAAACTACTTTCGATTGCCCTTGTCGCAATACTCACGGCCATGGCCGCCGGTTGCGATTCAGGCTTGAAATGGAATGTAAACGGCTCAATCGAAGGAGCCGATTCAAAGACAATGATATTGCAGGCTTCCGACAACGGTCGTTGGTACACTCTCGATTCAATCACCACCGACAAAAACGGAAATTTCAAATATTCTCACGACCCGATCGGCTATCCCGACATCTTCCGCCTCGTACTCGACGGCAAAAGCATATACTTCCCCATTGACAGCGTGGAAACCGTCAACATCACCTCGACTGCCGACGCTTTTGACTCCGACTACGAGCTGTCAGGCTCCACCGCCGCCGAGATGCTTATGGCCGTCGACAACCGCATCCGCAATTCGGCGTCGGTCAACGGCAAGACATCGGTAGCCAATGACTCAGTACTTAAGCGTGAGCTTGCCGGAATGCTTCTCGGCGATCCCGCAGGAATTGTGTCCTATTACATCATCTGCAAGAAAGTCAACGGACAGTATCTCTTTGACCCCGCCAATCCTCGCGACAACCGCATAGTGGGAGCCGTGGCCAACGCTTTCGACCAGTTCCGTCCCAACGACCCGCGCACCCGCTATCTCCGTCAGGTGTTCCTCGCCAACCGCCAGCTTGTCAGCCCGGCCGGCATCGACACAATGCTTGTCAACGAGATTAAGCTCTTTGACATAACCCTGACCGACAACAAGGGAAAGCCCCACAACCTTGAGGAGGTGACAAAGAACAACAAAGTGGTAGTGCTCAACTTCACCATCTACAGCGCCGAAGGCTCACCCGCCTTCAACCTCGACCTCGCAAAGGTATATGAGAAGCGTCACAACCAGGGTCTTGAAATATATCAGGTAGCCGTTGACAACGACGAGTTCCAGTGGAAGCAATCGGCACGTAACCTCCCTTGGATCACCGTCTACAATCCCCCGTCGACAGGCTCGCAGATATTGCTTAACTACAACGTAAGCACACTCCCCACAACCTACATCATCGCCAACGGCGAGCTTGTAGAACGCGTCGACGACATAACCAAGCTCGACTCGGCTGTTGCGCCCTATCTGTAACAAGCTTCGATGACAAAGAACCTCGTCATTTTCACATCCTCTTTCCCCTATTGGACGCCGACCGAGAGTTCTTTCATCATGCCCGAGCTTGACGCTCTTAAAAGCAAATTTGACAACATCATAATAGTCCCGGAACGTGCGTCCGGGACTATTTGCAATTATACGGAGGCGCTTCACGGCATCACTGTCGACGACAGCATGTCACGCCTGCCCTACTCCCGTCACCGGCTGCTCAAAGCGTCACATCTGCTTAACCCGAAGGTCATGTCACTCACGTTATCCGACCTGTCGACCTACAGTAATATCAACCAACTCGCTTCGGGAGTAAGCTTCAACATAAATGCAGTGTGTTTTGCCGGCTGCATAAAGCGGCTTATGAAGCGCCATGCCCTGCGACCCGACAACACGCTGTTCTACACCTTTTGGTTTGACCACATCACATCGGCGCTTGCGTTACTTTGCAACAAGCTTCCGCTTAACATCATCACCCGTGTACACGGTGTTGACCTCTATGACTTCCGCGTCACCTACCGGTCGGCAAAGTTGCGTGACTTCACAATGTCACGCCTGCTCAAGGTATATTGTGCAAGCGACACCGCACGCCGATACCTCATTGAACGGCATCCGTCACATTCGGCCAAGATAGCCATGTCACGCCTTGGATCGCCTGCCATACTGACCGACTCGCCCACCCCGGCAGGCAACGGCAACGACATTACCTTCTTCTCATGCAGCCGAATCGCAGCTGAAAAGCGTGTACACCTGAACTACAGGCTTATACGCGCACTCGCTCTCAGTCGTCCCGACATGAATTTCCGTTGGATGCACATCGGCACCGGCGACAAACTCGCCTCACTGCTCAACGAAGTGACGCACCAATGTCCCGCCAATCTTAACGTGACAATAGAAAGCGACCGCATCGACAATGAAAACGTGCATCAGTTCTATCACGACAACCGTGTCGACTGGTTCATGCTCATGAGCGAAACTGAAGGCGGAGTGCCAGTAAGCATCTGCGAAGCCATGTCACACGGCGTTCCCGTAATAGCCGCGTCATCAGGGGCCATTCCCGAAATAGTCGACTCCTCGACGGGGGTATTGTTGTCGCACGACCCCGACGACAACGAATTTCTCACGGCTATCAACCGATTCATCAGCGACCGCGAAGCTGCAGGAAAGTTGCGCGTCAATGCGCGTGAACGTTGGCGCAACAGTTTCAACTCGCAGCAACTGCGTGACAGTTTTGCATCCGAAATATCACAACTACTGCCATGACAATGCGTCCCGAAGTATCAGTAATAACGGTCACATACAACCAGGCCGGAACGATAGCCCGCACTCTCGACTCAATACTTGCTCAGGAGTGTGACTTCGACTATGAAATCGTTATAGGCGAAGATTGCTCGACCGACGACACTCTTGACATCTGCCGCCGATATGCCGCCGCACATCCCGACAAAATCAGGCTGCTGCACAATACCGTCAACAAGGGCGTCATCGACAACTACTTCGACTGCATCATGGAGTGTCGCGGTAAATACATAGCCGACTGTCCCGGCGACGACTACTGGATTGACCGTCACAAGCTGCAAAAACAGCGTGACATACTTGCCGCCGACCCCGATGTCACACTGGTGCATACGGCGTGGAACCGCCTGGACCACGCTACCGGCAACGTAACGCCGGGCGATGCCGATAACACCAACGCCCGTTACCATAGCCCCATAGCCGACGGTCGCTCGCTGCTCATCCCGCTGTTATGTCACACTCACCCTCCCGTGATTCATCTCGCCACGGCAATGTATCGCGCCGACGCTATACGTAACGCTCTCATGGCCGAGCCGAATCTTTTCCGCGACAAGTCCTATCCTTGCGAAGACCTGCAGATAATGACCGCACTCGCAGCCTCAGGAAAAATCGGCTACCTGCCCGATGTCACGCTCAACTACAGCGTTGGCCACAGGTCACTCTCCAATCCGCTTGGATTCAAGAAGCAGCTTGACTATCAACTCGGCATATTCAAGCTGACATTAAAGCTGGCCGACCGTTACGCAATCGACCGCTCCCTCCTTCGTCCATTCATCGACGAAAGACTTCGCTACATGGCAACATTGTCATTCAACAGCCTCGACCGACCGCTGATGGATGCAATAATCGCATTGATGAAAGAGCATGAGGTGACATCCACCGTCAAAACAAGCTTAATCGAGCTGTTGAGCCGAAATGTCATCCTATGGAAGGCAAGTGTAAAACTAAACGGACTGACACATCGCCATGAACAGTGAATCAAGGATGACAATCGTTGTTCCCGTACTAAATCGTGAGGCAACGTTACAGCGCACACTCGACTCGATATCGGGCCAGACAGCGCGTCCATTAAGCGTCATCATTGTCGATAACGGCTCAACCGACAATAGCCGTGATATAGCCTCGCGCTGGATGAGCCGTCACAAAGCATCCGACTTCGACATAACGCTGCTCGACATGCCCGAAAAGGGAGTTTCAAAAGCCCGCAATCTCGGTCTTAGGGAGGCTGTCACGCCCTACATAATGTTTTTCGACTCCGACGACACAATGTCACCTCACCATGTCGAGGATATAATGACGGAGTTTGCAGCCGACCCTACACTCGATATCGTAGGGCGTGACGTGAGGCTCCACACTATTAACGGTAGCACTCGCACACTTCCCTTTGCCGACTCCGACCTGCTGTTTCAGCACATCTTCTACAGCATCCTGTCGACACAACGTTACGCCTTGCGGACATCACTGCTGCACAAAGCGGGAGGATGGAACGAAGATGCAACCGTGTGGACCGACTACGAGCTCGGCCTAAGGCTCATCATGGAGAATCCCAAAGTAAAACGAATCAACCGAGAGCCTGCAGTGGATGTGTATCAGCAACCCGACTCAATCACCACCGACAGCTATTCAAAGAGGGACAAGGAGCTGATGAAGTCGTTCCTGATATGCAATGAAAAGCTCTCGGGCAACATGCCGTTGCGCGACCTGAAGATGCTCGACCTGAAAGGCATTGTCCTCGCCGGCAACCTCACCCGCGCCAAATCGCCCGAGGGACGACGATTGCTGGTTGAAATACTCGACTTCGCCAACGGCCCGTTTGAGAAAATCGGGCGATACGCATGCTATCTCTACACAGCACTTGGAGGTCGCGGCATACACCGCATAGCATATTTCCGTCACTCTCTTAAAAAATGTTTAAAATCACACCGCACTTGCCCCCTATCAAAATAATCACTATCTTTGCAAAGTAAACATTACACAAGAATTTATCTATAAGGGTCTCGCCTAACGGTTGAGATTCTTTAATTTTTTACTCAACTCTAAAATTGTTTTTACCATGGCCATCACCTACATGACTCGTGAAGGATACAAAAAGAAAATGGATGAAATCGCTTATCTTGAAACAGTTAAGCGACCCGAAATATCACGTGCTATAGCCGAGGCTCGCGACAAAGGCGACTTGTCGGAAAATGCCGAGTACGATGCAGCCAAGGAGGCTCAGGGAATGCTTGAAATGAAAATTTCACAGCTCAAGGATCTCGTTGCCAACGCTCGCATCATCGACGACAGCAAGCTGAACAATGAAGTGGTTCAAATTCTGAATAAAGTAAAAATCAAGAATATCGCCAACGGCATGGTTGTCGAATACACAATCGTAGCCGACAGCGAAGCCAATCTCAAGGAGAAGAAAATTGCGTCAAGCACTCCCATCGCACAGGGCCTCCTCGGCCACAAGATAGGCGAAGTGGTTGAAATACGCGTACCCTCGGGATTGATGAAGTTTGAAATTGTTGAAATATCATTCTAACAGATTATGGCATCGATATTCTCACGCATCGTAGCAGGCGAAATACCCTCCTACAAAGTTGCCGAGGATGACAAGCACTACGCTTTTCTCGACATTTCACCCGTAGCTCCCGGTCACACCCTGGTCATCCCCAAGAAGGAGGTTGACTACCTGTTTGACCTCGCCGACGACGAGTATGAATCGTTACAGCTCTTTGCCAAACGCGTTGCCGCTGCAATGAAATCAGCCCTCCCTTGCAAGCGCATAGGCGTGGCCGTAATGGGACTTGAGGTTCCTCACGCCCACATACACCTTGTGCCCATCAACAAGGAGAGCGACATGAACTTCTTCAAGGAGAAGCTCTCGCTCGACCCCAAGGACATGGCCGACATTGCCCAAAGCATTGCCAAAGCATTTAAATAACAATGAAATATCTTGTAATAGGTACAGGAGGAGTAGGCGGCAGCATTGCCGCTTTTCTTGCACTATCGGGGTGCGATGTCAGCTGCATAGCACGAGGTGAAGCACTTGAATCGATAAAAAAGCGCGGACTCATATTCCACTCCTCGCTGAAGGGCGAACACGCAATTCCCATAAAGGCATTCAGCGCCGAGGAGTACAACGACAAAGCCGATGTGATATTCGTAACCGTCAAGGGCTACTCCATCGACAGCATAGTGCCGGTAATAAGCCGCGCCTCATCGCCCGAAACGGTAGTGATACCGCTCCTCAATGTCTACGGCACGGGGCCGCGCATTGCCGCACTGTCGCCCGACGCCAACGTGCTCGACGGATGCATCTACATCGTGGGCTTCAAGTCGGGCATCGGCGAGATAACCCAGATGGGCGACATATTCCACATCGTCTACGGCGTTCCCGAAGGACACTCGGTTGCGACCGAAATTCTCGACCGAATCAACAGCGATCTGCGCCGCGCAGGAATAAAGGTGACGCTAAGCGACAACATCGACCGTGACACCTTTATCAAATGGTCGTTTATCTCGGCAATGGCGCTCACCGGAGCCTATTACGACATACCCATGGGCCCGATACAGCATCCCGGAAAGGAGCGTGACACATTCATCGGCCTGTCGCGTGAGAGCGCATTGATGGGAAGCAAGCTTGGAATCGACTTCGGATGCGACCTCGTGGAGCATCATCTCGAAGTGATCGACAGCCTCAACCCCGAAAGCACCGCCTCGCTGCAAAAAGACCTGAAAGCATGTCACGAAAGCGAAATCAAGGGACAGCTCTTTGACTTCATCGACCTTGCCCGTCGCCTCGGCATCGACACGCCGGTCTACGACACCGTCGCCAGCCACTTCCGGGAATTTAATAAATGCAAATAAAAATTTTCACATATCTCCACATTTAATTGTAGGAGTGAAAATTAAGTTGTATCTTTGCAGCAATGTGCGCACGCTTACATCGTGTTAATCATGCGCCAGAATTAATTAACTTATTTATTAACCCATTAAATGAACGAAGAATTAAAGAATTCGCCAATCGAAGATTTCGATTGGGACGCCTACGAAAACGGCGAAAACAACGGTGGCAAGAGCCGCGAAGAACTCACCAAGACCTACGATGAGTCGCTTAACACCGTTAAAGACAAAGAGGTAATCGAAGGTACCATCATCGCCCTCAACAAGCGCGAAGCGGTGGTTAACATCGGCTACAAAAGCGACGGTATCATCCCCGTCAATGAATTCCGCTACAATCCCGACATCAAGGTTGGCGATGTAGTTGAGGTTTTCATCGAAAACCAGGAGGACAAAAAAGGTCAGCTCATCCTCTCTCACCGCAAAGCCCGCATGTCACGCTCATGGGAGCGCGTAAATCAGGCTCTCGAAAATGACGAAATTATCAAGGGTTACATCAAGTGCCGCACCAAGGGTGGTATGATTGTCGATGTATTCGGCATCGAAGCCTTCCTCCCCGGCTCACAGATTGATGTAAAGCCCATCCGCGATTACGATATCTTCGTTGGTAAGACTATGGAATTCAAGGTTGTAAAAATCAACCAGGAGTTCAAGAATGTTGTCGTTTCTCACAAGGCTCTTATCGAAGCCGAGCTCGAGCAGCAGAAGAAGGACATCATCTCCAAGCTCGAAAGAGGTCAGGTGCTCAAGGGTGTCGTTAAGAACATCACCACCTACGGTGTATTCATCGACCTCGGAGGCGTTGACGGTCTTATCCACATCACCGACCTTTCTTGGGGCCGCGTAAGCCATCCCGAAGAAGTGGTTAAACTCGATCAGGAACTCGATGTAGTAATACTTGACTTCGACGACGAGCGCAAGCGCATCGCCCTCGGTCTTAAGCAGCTCCAGCCCCATCCCTGGGATGCTCTTGACGCTGACCTCAAGGTTGGTGACAAGGTTAAGGGTAAAGTTGTCGTTATGGCCGACTACGGCGCATTCGTTGAAATCGCCCCCGGTGTCGAAGGTCTTATCCACGTATCGGAAATGTCTTGGTCACAGCACCTCCGTTCAGCTCAGGACTTCATGAAGGTTGGCGACGAGGTTGAAGCAGTCATCCTCACACTCGACCGCGAGGAGCGCAAGATGTCACTCGGCATCAAGCAGCTCAAGAACGATCCCTGGGAGAACATCGAGGTTAAGTATCCTATCGGCAGCAAGCACACTGCCAAGGTGCGCAACTTCACCAACTTCGGCGTATTCGTTGAAATCGAGGAAGGCGTTGACGGACTCATCCACATCAGCGACCTCTCTTGGACCAAGAAGATCAAGCATCCGTCGGAATTCACTCAGGTTGGCTCGGACATCGATGTTCAGGTTCTCGAAATCGACAAGGACAACCGTCGCCTCAGCCTCGGTCACAAGCAGCTTGAAGAGAATCCCTGGGATGTTCTTGAAACAGTGTTCACTGTAGGCAGCATCCACCCCGGAACCATCATCGAAATGCAGGACAAGGGCGGCGTAGTAGCACTTCCCTACGGAGTTGAAGGCTTTGCCACTCCCAAGCACCTCGTTAAGGAAGACGGAACTCAGGCTCAGGTTGACGAGAAGCTCGACTTCAAGGTAATCGAGTTCAACAAGGACAACAAGCGCATATTCCTTTCTCACAGCCGCATATTTGAAGATGAGGCTAAGGCCGAGAAAAACGAAGCCCGCAAGGCTCGCCGTCAGGCCAAGAAGGAAGAGCAGCCTGCCCTTAACACTCCTATCGAGCGTACAACCCTCGGTGACCTCGAAGAACTTGCCGCACTCAAGGAGAAGCTCTCAGGCAAGAAATAATCAAAGGATTGAAATAATACATCCTATAAAGGGAGGCATGATGCACGGCATTATGCCTCCTTATTTATATTACTCATAAAAACAACCCTACAATGGATATAACATCGACACTGCAGGACTATCACCTGCTCGGCCTCGTAATAGGAATATGCACATTCTTGGTCATAGGACTCTTCCATCCCGTAGTAGTGAAATGCGAATATCACTACGGCACATCATGCTGGTGGTGGTTCTTGCTCCTGGGCTGCGCATGCACCATCCTGTCGCTGATCATAAGCGACATCCTCGGCTCTACAATACTCGGAGTGGTGGGATTTTCTTCGTTCTGGACGATAAAGGAGATATTCGAGCAGCAGGAGCGTGTAAGGAAAGGCTGGTTTCCACGTAATCCAAAGCGCCGCTACCCATGGGATAACGACGCTTCGGTATAAGGTCAGGATTAATGTCACCAGCCGCCGCTGGCACCGCCGCCGCCGGTCATACCGCCGCCAAACGAACCGCCGGAGAAGCCTCCGCCGCCACCGCCGAATCCACGGCCTCCGCCGCCTACAATCACCACCGGCGGCACCACTACCTTGGGAATGCTGTAGGGTATCTCGTTACGGTTGCCGCAGCTACGGCAGATGTACTCCTTGACACCCTGCCCCTCACGCCTCTCGGTGGGGCGTATTACGATGCGCTGACTGCGCATCGAGCAGGCACGCGCACCGCATCGCGGACACACCGTATAGCTTGACGCATTGTTGATATAGGGCAATATGTCGGTTTCACCGCAGTGGTCACACAGCCACACATCGTAGTCAACCGAGTTAATCTGCTCTTCGATGTCCTGCTGATGGGTGAGGTACTTGTTGTCGTTAGCTTCGTCGATACGATGCATCTTGTTGTGACAATTGGGGCAATTGCGATGACGCAATCTCAATCCGCGCATCGTGAGCCACAATATAAGATAGGATATGGCAGGCAGTCCAAGACCGACAAACACGAGTATCAGCGCGGGCATCTTCATCTTGTTGAGTACCTGATAGCGCTCGTATCGGTCAAGACGCCTCGTCTTGAACATCTCGTAAAGGAACCACACAAACAGCACCACGGCGAGTATGGCTCCTATTGCAAGCCAACCCTTGAACAAATCGGCGCCGTCGCTACCGCCGGCACCCTCATCATTACCGTACTTCGACATCAGCTCCTCGGTGGCCCCCGGGGTCGAGGTGATTCTCGCAATCTCGGTGAGCGAGGCTATCGTTCCGTTATCGTAATCGCCGTTACGGAAATGCGGAGCCATTATGTTGCGTATTATACGGCCTGCGAGAATGTCGGGCAACACACCCTCCATGCCATATCCCGTGCGTATCACGGCCTTACGGTCGTCCTTGGCTATAAGCACGAGCATTCCGTTGTCATTGTCCTTCTTGCCTATACCCCACTTCGTAAACAGCTCGGTAGCAAACTCGTCGGGATCGCCGTCGACCGAGTTCACGGCCACCACCACAACCTCCGACGAGGTGTCACGCCACAACCGTGAAAGCGTGGAGTCAAGAGTGGCGACAGCCGCAGGCGAAAGCACTTTATCGGGATTGCTCACGTAACGCGTGCGGTTTGCGACATGTATGTTGGGTATCTCATCGACCTTGTAGGCCCCGGCCAATCCCGACAGCACAGTCGCCACAAGGCATAACATCAATATTGCATAACGTTTCATTTCATTCTATATCTTAAATCATTAACCATAATAGGAGTGACATTGTTTACTTCACACCGCCGGCAGGCTCATGCCGTAGAGCTTACGGTAGAGGTCGAGAGCGTAGACATCGGTCATTCCCGAAATGTGGTCAAGCACGGCCTGAATCTTTCCAAACAGCGTCGGAGCCTCTATGTCATACTGCTCGGGCACCTTGCTCAACAGTAGCGCCGAGTAGTTAAGCTCGGGATAACGCACGGCATGTATGAGCTTCTCCATCAGGAACGTTATGATGCGGTTACCTGCAAGTTCCACATCGACTACATCGCTCGCCCTGTATATCTTATCCCAGGCAAGCGCCGAGCAACGCCTATAGCCTTCACGCTCGTGAAGCGCGATGTTGTCAAGCAACGAGCCTTCAAATTCGCCGGCAAGTATGGCGGGTTCATTGTCGACAAACGTGCGGGCACACTGCTTTACAAGAGTGCCTATGACACATGAGCGGAGGTAGCCTATCTTCTCGTTGGGATCCTCCACCTTATCCATCACATCGAACATGTGACGGCGCTTCTCTTCATCAAAAAATCCGAGAAACAGCCTGATCACTTCATCTGTGCCGACTACACGCAGCTTGTGGGCATCCTCGATGTCCATAACCTGATAGCAGATGTCGTCGGCCGCCTCCACGATGTAGACAAGCGGATGGCGTGCATAGCTCACCGCCCCGCAACCGACATCGTTACGCATCTCAAGGCCAAGCTCTTCGGCTATGCGCTTGAATGTGTCAATCTCGGTGGAGAAGAAGCCGAATTTGCTCTTGCCTCCGGCCAGACGCGACTCATAGGGGTACTTCACGACCGAAGCAAGCATCGAATAGGTCATGGCAAAGCCGCCCTTGCGCCTCCCCTTGAACTGATGGGTGAGCAACCGGAACGAGTTGGCGTTACCTTCAAAGTTGATAAGGTCGGCCCACTGCGCCTCGGTCAGTTCGTTGCGTATCTCCGCTCCGGCCCCTTCGCTGAAAAATGTCGAGATGGCCTTCTCGCCCGAATGTCCGAAAGGAGGATTTCCAAGGTCGTGGGCAAGACAGGCAGCCGACACAATCTCGCCCATTGCCTCAAGCTTGTCACACCAAGGCTCGTCGCGATACTTCATCCGAAGTTCACGGCTTATCTCGTTGGCAAGCGAGCGTCCCACCGATGCGACCTCCATGGAATGGGTCAAACGGTTGTGAACGAATATGCTTCCAGGAAGGGGAAACACCTGTGTCTTATTCTGCAGGCGCCTGAACGGCGACGAGAACACCAACCGGTCAAAATCGCGCTGAAAGTCACTGCGCGAACCACTCTTGGGGTCATGATAATCCTCAAGTCCCAAACGCTTGTCATTGATGAGCCTGTCCCAATGCATCATATCACTGTCTTGTCATAAAATTTAAATCTAAGTTACCAAAAGTAATCCATTTTACAACAAAAATCGACTGTAAAACAATCATTTTTGCCATTATGGCGCTCACTTCCTATAAATATATGTGTGTCCTGATAGCTTTGTAAATTATTTTTAGTATCTTTGTGCGATTTTTTGTATTAGAAAAACTGACTAACATTTTTATGGCACAACCAATTAAGAAAACCATCGAGCTTGGTGATGGACGCACCATCACACTTGAAACAGGCAAGCTGGCCAAGCAAGCCGATGGAGCGGTAGAATTACGCATGGGCAATACAATGCTCCTTGCTACAGTAGTGTCGGCAAAGGAAGCCGGCGAAGGGGTCGACTTCATGCCCCTACAAGTGGAGTACAAAGAGAAATTTTCATCTAACGGCCGTTTCCCCGGCGGCTTCCTGAAGCGTGAAGGTCGCGCATCCGATTACGAGATCCTTACAGCTCGTCTTGTTGACCGTGTACTCCGTCCTCTTTTCCCCGACAATTATCATGCCGATACATTTGTCAACATCATCATGTTCTCGGCCGACGGAGTTGATATGCCCGACGCACTGGCCGGACTTGCAGCATCGGCAGCCCTTGCAGTAAGCGACATACCCTTCAACGGTCCTATTTCGGAAGTCAGAGTTGCACGCATCGACGGTGAATTTGTAATCAACCCAACATTCGAGCAGCTTGAAAAGGCCGATATGGAGCTCATGGTTGGTGCTACCTACGATAACATCATGATGGTTGAAGGCGAAATGAACGAAGTTTCAGAAGCCGACCTTCTTGCAGCCCTCAAGGCAGCTCATGACGCTATAAAGGTTCAGTGCAAGGCCCAGATGGAACTTGCCGAGGCCGTAGGCTCGACAGTTAAGCGCGAATATTGCCACGAAACCAACGATGAAGACCTCCGCAAGGATGTTCACGAAAAGTGCTACGACAAGGCTTATGCCATTGCCAAGGCAGGCAGCGCCGACAAGCACTGGCGTAACGACTCATTCGATGCAATATGCGATGAATACATCGAATCAATACCCGAGGAAGAGCGCGAAGAGAAGGCTCCTCTCGTGAAGCGTTACTATCACGATGTTGAGCGCGAGGCTGTGCGCCGTTGCATCCTCGACGAAGGCATCCGTCTTGACGGACGCAAGACAACCGAAATCCGTCCCATCTGGATTGAAACCGACTACGTTCCCGGCCCTCACGGATCGGCAGTGTTCACCCGTGGTGAGACACAGGCTCTCGCTACCGTGACACTCGGCACCAAGCTCGACGAGAAGATTCTCGACGACGTGCTCAACCAGGGCAAGGAGCGCTTCCTCCTCCACTACAACTTCCCCCCCTTCTCTACAGGTGAGGCTAAGCCCGTGCGTGGCGTAGGCCGTCGTGAAGTAGGTCACGGCAATCTCGCTCACCGTGCATTGAAGAGAATGTTCCCCGACAACTTCCCCTATGTATGCCGCATCGTGAGCGACATCCTTGAGTCAAACGGCTCGTCGTCAATGGCCACCGTTTGTGCCGGTACACTTGCCCTGCTCGATGCCGGTGTCAAGATGAAGAAGCCCGTCAGCGGTATTGCAATGGGTCTTATAACCGACACCGACGGTGCTAAGTATGCCGTACTTTCCGATATTCTCGGTGACGAGGACCACCTTGGCGACATGGACTTCAAGGTAACAGGTACCCGTGACGGTATCACCGCAACCCAGATGGACATCAAGGTCGACGGACTCTCCTACGAGGTTCTTGAGAAGGCTCTTCTCCAGGCTCGTGAAGGCCGCATGCACATCCTTGACAAAATCCAGGAAGCTATCGCCGAACCTCGCGCCGATTACAAGCCCCAGGTACCGCGCATAGTCACCATGACAATACCCAAGGACCTCATCGGTGCCGTAATAGGCCCGGGCGGAAAGATTATCCAGGGTATCCAGGAAGCAAGTGGTGCCACTGTTTCAATCGATGAAATCGACAATGCAGGTTACATCGAAGTTGCCGCCAATAACAAGGAGGCCATGGACAAGGCTCTTGAAATGATCAACGCAATCGTTGAGCTTCCCGAGGAGGGCAAAGTTTACACCGGTAAGGTGCGTTCGATACTCGACTTCGGTGCATTTGTTGAATTCATGCCCAACCGTGATGGACTGCTCCACATCTCGGAGATAAGCTGGGATCGTCTTGAAAACATGGAAGCTTCAGGCCTGCATGAAGGCGACACCGTAGAGGTGAAGCTTATCGAAATCGACAAGAAGACCGGAAAGTACCGTCTGTCGATGCGTGCCCTCCAACCCAAGCCCGAAGGCTACGTAGAGCCCCAGCGCGCACCCCGCGGACCCCGCAACAACAACGAGCGCGGCCCTCGTCGTGACGGCGATCGCCAGCAGCGTAACGACCGTGGTCCCCGTCGTAACAACAACCACCGCGAAGATTAATTTGCCATAACATAAAGTTAACTATAGCAGAAAGCGCTGTATCGGAATCGATGCAGCGCTTTTTCTATGCCGTCATCCGCCGTAACGCAACGATGGAAACAACGCATCCGGTCAAGGCTGCGGCAAGGCCGAGCAGCAACGACACATCGGTAAGATACATCGTCAGCATCACGACAAGCAGCGACACCGTCACCACCGACATTGCAGCGTAACGCAATCTCAGTCCGTATCTGACACGACACACCGTCATCACCGTCACGCAATAAACGGCATACCACAGGAAATAGGCTTTTCCGAGTGATTCAACTTCCCACATTTCGTAAAAGAGCGTATTCAACACCAAGTAGACTACAGCACTCACCGACTCGCACACCACGTAGGCCTTTCCGTCACCTCGGGCAAGCATCACATAACCCATGCACCAGCTCACGCAGCGCAGCACGGTTCCCGCCATGGCCCATGTGACATACGGCAATATGGACTCAAACTCGGCAGAGTAAAGCATCTCCACAATCAATCCGCGAAACACGATGAACAGCGACACACACGGCATCGCAATCCATGACAACGTGACTATCTCGTGGTTGGCATATACGCCCAATGACCGTAACGACCCGGCACGTGACGCAAGCCGAGGATAGTACTCCATGGCAACGCCCACAAGCAACAGTCCTATATATTTGTTGACAAGAGTGAATCCCGCCTGATAGAATCCGACATCATCCACACCGCCACGGTTATTGACATAGACGATGAAGATGTACTGCGACAACAAGGTCACAAATGCGGCTACCGTCATCCATGCCCCGAGGCGAAGGAAGCCGCATCCCTTTGCAACGGTTTCGCGCAATGTCACACCGCCGCTCGCAGTACCCGCTCCTTTATAACGCAACAGAAGTGCTGCGACAAGTGTCGACAGCGCATACACCCCGATCGACGGCACGATTGAATCAATTCCGAGAAAATAGAACAGAGGTACTGAAAGCAGCAACCCGCCCACCGATCCGGCAAGTGACGCTGCGGCCAACCGCCCCAACAGACGCGAGCCTTGCAATATGGCCAACTCACCGCCTGTGACCGAACTGAAGAGCATGACCGCCGACAGCCACACAAAACCGCAGGCATGAGCATCGTCACCGAATGTAACACGGCTCAACAATGGCGACAATGCAAGCGTGAGCAATGAGCCGAAAAGACCGAGAACGGCAGCCCATCGCCTCACGACACCAATGATGCGGTGACGCATCGAAATGTCGTCGACCCCGGCAATGTCACGCACCGATGAGTCGCGCACATTCAATTGCGTGAGAGCCGACATAAGTTCAATGAATGAATTGTAGATACCGAACAGCCCCACACCTGCGGCTCCTATCCAAAGGGCCACAAGCTTGACGCGCACTACCGAACAGAGCAAAATCAAGACACGCGTTCCGCTTAGAAGCGTCATCGCACGCATCACCGATGCCGTCAACGGCCTCCGTGACCTTACTTCGGTTACTGCGTCACGCGCAATCATCTAACCCAAGCCGTGGGATTAAGTTTCTGCTTCTCCTGACGCAGCTCGAAGTGCAGAATTGAGCGATTTCCGTCGTCGGGGTCGGAATAGATCGTACCTATGGTCTGTCCCTGCTTCAGTGCGTCACCCTTCTTGACATTGATGTTGCTCAGGTTGGCATATATGGTAAGATATTTGCCGTGACGCACCATCACGATAGTGTTATAGCCGGGAAGACGGAACACTTCCGAAACGGTGCCGTCAAACACCGCACGCGCAGTTCCTCCTGCCGGCACCTCGATGTCGATGCCGCCGTTGTCGGTAGTGACATGGGGCAAATCGGGATGCTTGTGCCGGCCAAACGGACGCACGATCTTATACTTTCCGTTGACGGGGAACAGAAGCCTGCCCTTATTGCTTTCAAAGCTTCCGGTGAGTTTGCGGCTTGTTTCGGCCATGGCGTAATTTGTAGCAGGCTTCGCTGCGGTTGATGCCGGCTTGGATTGGGCTACAGCCTTGCGTTCAGGCTGCTCGGCCTTGGCCGGAGCCGACTTAGCCTTATCGGACTTGGAGGCCGACTTACCGTTCTTGGCAGCCGCCTTGGCCTCCTGTTCTTTCTGTTGCTGCTTCTTGCGGGCATTCTCCTCGGCAAGCAGACGCTCCTGCTCCTTACGCTTCTCCTCGGCCTGACGGCGTTTCTCCTCCTCGGCCTGACGACGCTGCTCCTCGGCTATCAGTCGGTCAAGCTCGTTATCAAGGGCACGCGCCTGCGCCTCCTTCTGTCGCAGCACTTTCTTCAGCGATGCGCCCTCCTTCTTCAGTTTGGCAACAAGAGCCGATGTTTCATTCTGCTTTTTCTCAAGGTCGTTTCGGGCGACATTCATCCGGGTAAGCATTCCCGATTTCACGCCCTGAAGGCGAGTGAGCTCGTCACGTTGCTTCTCAAGCCGGGCCTGCACCTCCTTTATCTCATCGTTACGGCGCTTGCGCCACTTTGAGAATTCGCCCAAATAACGGAATCGCCTATAAGCCTGAGTGAATGATTCGGCCGAAAAGATAAAAGCCAGCTTATCCATCGATCCTTGCTGTGAGTTTTTTATACGCGTCACCGAACGCGCATAACTGTCGCGAAGAGCCGCAAGCTTTCCGTCAAGAGTGACAATTGAGTCATTTATGTGCTTCATCGCGCTGTCGATAGAATCAATCTGGTGATTTATCGACGCTATCGAGTCGTTCTGCTGACGAATCTCGGCCCCAAGAGTGTTCAGCGCATTCAACGTGCGTGATGTAGCCTTTGCATTTTCATCGAGTTGTTGCGAAGTCTTCTTTATGGCCTGAGCGTTGGCTTTCTGCTCCTGCTTGACGCTTGTCACACTGCGTGTGCGCTTCCGGGCCGCCGACATGTCGACCGCCGACAGAAGCATGACTATCATTAAGAAAATACTCCCGATTCTACAGCACTGCTTCATGACTAATTCTGAGCTACATTCTTTATTACATCGGCCGCCTTTATGCGCTTATATCCGCGAGGCACCGTCCACTCCGACTCAATGCCCTCATTCCATCGGGCATTATCCCACTTCCATGTAATAGAAGCCTCTATCTTCTGCTTGGGATTGACAACATTGATGTCGACATCGGGCGACACAACGCCCACACCGTCAACATTGACAGGAGCCGAGTACCCGCATGAAGCGGTCAGATAGCCGTTGTTGTATCCCGCTACGAGATATTCCAGGAAGTTGTCGGCGCACACACGGTAACCGTAGCTTGCCGACGATATAGACGGAGCAAGCATTATGCTCCACGCATCACCTTCGATGAACCGCAATTCCAGGTTGCGGGTATCGGGCGACAATGTGGAACCGCCGAGAACAAACGGACGCCCCATTATCAAATCCTGCACATTGCCCACGCTGAACTTAAACACGCGCGACACTTCAGCAAGGCTTTCCGACATATACACTTTCTTGGGCTTCACCATCACATGAACCGAGTCGACAGTGAAGTAAATGCGTCCCACCTCAAAGCCGAGCATGCGCAGCGATATGTCGATCGACTCGTCGTGAATCATCTTAGCCCGTCCCGATATGGAGAAACGCTGAGGCGACGACAACACGAAGCTTACAGGCACCGTGACATCGCTCCAATTGCCATAACCGTCGACAAGTGCGTCATAACGCTGAGTCAACGTGGCATTTTCAGGCAACGACTCACCGGGCCTCAGACTTCGCTTTGAAGAGTGACAACCAGAGAATACAAGCAATGATATTATTGATAATGTGATGAAATGTGACGGCTTCATAATCGATGATTATTCATAAAAATAGGTCTTGTGCTTGACTTTGCGCTGCAGCAACTCGTTATCGGGGTCGAGGGCAAGAGCCTTCTCCCAGAACTCAAGAGCTTTCTGTGGCTCCCCGTTCATGAAGTATATGTCGCCGGCATGGTGATACAACTCCTCCGACGGCTCCTCACTGTTGGCAATCGCCTTGTCGATATAGGCCATCGCCTCGGTGTAATTCTTCTTGCGGAACATCACCCAAGCATAGGTGTCAAGCGAAGTAGCGTCGTCGGGACGCTCCTTTATAGTTCTCGCGCTCATCTCCTCGGCCTTGTCAAGGTCGCGGCCTTCAACGGCAAGATAGTAGGCGCAGTTATTAAGTGCGAGCAGATTGTCGGGGTCGATGGATATAGCCTTGTCATAGTAGACAAATGCAGAATCACGGTCGCCCTTGGCGTAATACACATCGCCCATCGACGACATAATCTGCGAAACGGCGTCATAATCGACCGAATCGGTAAGCTCCATGGCCTTGTTAAGATTGCCGAGAGCTTTGTCATACTCCTTCATGAGGTTGTAATCGGTTCCGAGCATCAAGTGTATCATCGCACTTGACGGATGGTAGCGCAATGCCGTTTCACCTTTCTCGGCCGACTTTGCATAGTCGTCGGCCTGCATGTAGAGGCTCAAAAGAGTGCGCCAACGTTCCTCGGAACTCGGATCGATGTCAAGTGCATAGCCAAGTTGCTCGGCCGCACCGGCATAATCCTCGATTGCTATAAGATAGGAGCAGTAGAGGTCATGAATGTCGACCTCATGGGGATGCTGGTCGAGCAGCGTTGCAAAGAGCTCCTGAATGCGTCCCTGCTGGCTGGGATCGTCATATAGCTCACGGATATAGCCTGTGAGCAGTTCAAGCTTGGCATCAAGTTCGAGGCTTTCACGGCTCAGGGCACGGAACACCTCCTTGTCGTAATTTACGCTGTCGCCTATTGATTTATAGAAGTTGGCTCGTGAGTAGTAGGCAAGTCCCGATGTGGAGTCCAGGTCACACGCCTTGTCAAAATAGGACAAGGTCGAATCGTTGTCGGAGAACATAGCAAACACATTTCCGGCAAACACGTTGTTCTCAACGCTGTGAGGCGCCGACTTCAGCAACGAATATACCTCTTTATAGATGGATGCAGTGTCCTGCGATGAAAGGAAAGCCCTGATTTTGCTTGTGGTCAACGGAATGTTCTTACCCTGTGTCTTCTCTATGCGGTCATACACGCCTATTGCCTTGGCTATTTTGGACGAATCGCCCGAAGAGGCAAGAGCCTCGGCCAACTTATAGGAAATCTCCATCTTGTGGGGATATATCGAGTCGAGCGTAGTCCACACCTTCAGCGCCTCGTCACGCGAACCAAGACGGTCGTTTATGCTTCCGTACACAAAGTTGCTGTAGAAATCGGCCGGAGCTTCGTTGAAGTGTCGCTTCATCAGGTCGTAACCATTCTTAAACATTGTTGAATCATCGCCTGAGGTCATAACGGTGTAATAGCCGAGGAAAAATCCAACATCACTGTTTGACGGGTCCAGCTGATAGGCCCGTGACAACAGGTCATAGTAAGCATCCTCCTTGTCGATGGCATGTTGGCGCAAAGCCTCCATGAATATGTAGTCGGCTTTCAATTCATCGGAATTAGGCGCAACCTCGGTCTTTTTCGCCGCAGTCACGAATAGCGGCACGACAACGGCCGTCAAAGCAACCGACAATGTTATTTTACGAAACGACAGCTTCATATTCCCAATCACTCTAATCAGTTAATCCCCGTGTGTCCGAAAGCGCCATCACCGCGTGTAGTCTGGTCGAGTCGTTCAACCGGCTCCCACTCCACTCGTGTATATTCCTTTATCACCATCTGGCATATACGCTCACCGTCGTTTATCACAAACGGCTCGTCGGAAAGATTGATGACAATCGCACCTATCTCGCCACGGTAGTCCGAATCTACGGTTCCGGGAGTATTTACAAGAGAAATGCCTTTTTTAAGAGCCAGTCCCGAACGAGGTCGCATCTGACACTCATAACCGTGAGGTAACTGGATATACAATCCGGTAGGAATCAACGCCCTCTGCATAGGCTGTAGTGTCACCGGCTCTTTCAAGCATGCTCTAACATCCATTCCGGCCGACGATGGCGTTTCGTAAGCGGGCAGCTCATGGCCCGACCTGTTGATTATCTTCACCTTGATTCTCTCCATGATTCTCAATAAATAAATTGTTATGCGAAAATAGTTAAAAAGCTCCACTTTTCGGGCACTTTCAATCCATTTTTTAATAGAACGCCCGAGCAGTCACATTGGTTTAAAATAAGCAAAGCGCGAGATCGCCATCGAAAGGCGATCCCGCGTATGCTCTTCAAATAGTCAACAGCACCTATCGTGCTTACTTTTCGCTTACCTTGTTGTAGCGTGCGTTCAAGCCCTTTATAACCTCATCGGTTATGTCGAGAGCCGGATTGAAGTATACGCCGGCATTCTTGAACAGAATAGCGTCGTAACCCTTCTTGGCATTGTAATCCTTGATGAAGGCCTCAATCGAGTCATTGAGCTGAACCTGCTGCTGAATCATCTCCTGCTCGGCTTCGCGCTGAAGGCTTGCGAGGTAGTTTTCGGCCTCGGCCTGCTTCTTGTTGAACGACTCTACATCGGCCTTATAGCTTGCTTCGCTGAGATAGCCGTTGTTGTTGACCTTCTGCTGGATTGACGAACCGAGCTTCTGGAGTTCAGCACCGCGAGTGCGCTGAGCGTTGTCGATTTTGCTGAACGAACGCAACTGAGCTTCCTTGAAATCCTTAGCCAGATTGTAGTGAGCCGCAATCGAATCGCCGTCAATGTAACGGATATTGAGAGTTACGGCAGGAGCGCTTTCTACTTTCGTTTCAGTTTTTGTAGCATCGGCAGAGCCATTATCGGAACACGACACGGCAAGAACCGCCAAAATAAGCATTAGTGACTTGGCACAAAGTGCAAAATTCTTCATTTTAAATATTGTAAGGATGTTTTTTGTTGTTGAGTAATCATTTTTTCTTCTCATCACGCAACGCACATGTCACATTTTTGTCGCGCAACGCCGGGACGTCGTGCACATGACCGGAAGGGAACCGGCCACCTTTGACAAAAAACACCTTGACGCCGAGGAGCAAAACAGCCAAAGTGACAAAAATCACAGATATTACTACGATTCTCACTGTGTAATTACGTTTTTACAGTGCAAATATAAGAAAGGAATCAGAATTTTGGTAATATCTAAATTTTATTTTGTAACTTAGAGTGCGAAATGTAAAGAATTTAACATTTTTATACATTGCAACGAGGTTTGAATACCCAATAATTAACTACATCAGTATAAATTTTTCGATTATGACAATCAAGGATCTCCAACCGGCTCTCATCTGGTCCATATTCGATGAGATAACCAAAGTTCCCCGTCCCTCTAAGAAGGAAGGAAAGATACGCGAATATCTGCTTGAGTTCGCTAAAAAGCACAATATACAGGCCAAGACCGACAAGGTGGGCAATGTCGTTATGAGCAAGCCCGCAACTCCGGGACACGAAAACGCCCCCACAGTAATACTCCAGGGCCACATGGACATGGTGTGCGAGTCAAACGACAAGAACTTCGACTTTGAGAACAACCCCATCACCACTATTATAGACGGAGAATGGATGCATGCCGACGGCACCACTCTCGGAGCCGACAACGGTATAGGCATGGCCGCCTCTCTTGCCGTCATGGCCGACAACTCGCTTGAACACGGCCCCATCGAGGCACTGTTTACAGTCGACGAGGAAACCGGAATGACCGGAGCCAACAATCTCGGCGAAAACATGATGAACGGCTCGATACTCCTCAACCTCGACTCGGAGGATGACGGTGAGATATTCATCGGTTGCGCAGGAGGCATCGACACTACCATTACATTTGAGTACAAGCGTGAGATGGCCCCCGCCGACTGCCATTGGTTCCACATCGACATAGCCAACCTCAGCGGCGGTCACTCGGGAGGTGACATCCATGAAGGACGCGCCAACTCCAACAAGCTTCTTGCTCGTTTCCTCTTCAACATCTCGAAGGAGAAGCCCATCGTGCTTAGCGAAATCAGCGGCGGCAACCTGCGTAACGCCATTCCGCGTGCAGCCCATGCAATCGTGGGTGTGCATTCGTCACGCAAAGAGGACATCATTGTGGCATTCAACCGCTATGTGGCTGATGTAGAGAACGAATACAGGACTACCGACCCCAACATGTCGCTCACCATCAAGTCGGTCGACAAGCCCGAATATGCCATCGATTCCGACACAACGACCCGCCTTATACGCGCGCTCTATGCATGTCCCCACGGTGTTATATCAATGAGCCACGACCTCGAAGGCCTTGTTGAAACTTCGACCAACCTTGCATCGGTAAAGATGCAGCCCGACTCCACCATACTCGTTACAACAAGCCAGCGCAGCTCGGTCGAGTCACGCAAACTGGACATCGCCAACCAGCTTGAGGCTCTCTTCCTGCTTGCCGGAGCAAAGGTGACTCACGGTGACGGATATCCCGGATGGGCACCCAACATGGACTCAACCATAATGAAGATAGCAAGTGACGCATACGAGGAACTCTACGGTGTAAAGCCTGCCATCAAGGCTATCCACGCAGGTCTTGAATGCGGACTTTTCCTCACCAAGTACCCGCACCTCGACATGGTGTCGTTCGGTCCCACCCTGCGCGGTGTTCACTCTCCGTCAGAGAAGATGCACATCCCGGCAGTTGAACGCTTCTGGAATCAGCTTACGCTAATATTGAAGAAGGTAGCCGAACTGAACGGCTAACGCATACAACACGCCAACAACGCCACGCGTGAACATCAACACCCGTGGCGTTGTTTTATCACCTAAAAAATCATTTCCGTGAAACGTATGCTTGAAAAATATTTTTTGTCATTGACAAGAGCCTTACTGATACTGACACTGTTAACCTCGTGCTCACGCTCCCATGCACGAAGCTCCATACAAGCACAAAGCAGCGATTCAGCTACAGTCAAGGAAGAGGTGGAGATCATCGATCCAACCGTAATACATCGCCTCACCGACGACGACTACAAGCAAGCCGCCGACGAACTCGGAATAGATATAGCATCGATAAAAGCGGTAATCGAAATCGAGGCCGGACAGACACATCAGGGATTTTACAAGCCTAATCAGCCGATAATCAACTTCGACCTTCCAATGTTTAAGAAGTGGGCGGCGCGTCACGGAATAAAACTCGGCAAATACTCACGAAGTAACGCCGTTGTCTTCGCCCGTCCCAACGCTAAAAAATACGGCTCCTACCAGGCCGCGCAATACGAGCGCCTGAAGTCGGCGCTTTCAATCGATTCCATCGCGGCAATAGAGGGTACATTCTGGGGCATGTTCCAGATAGGTGGATTCAATTGGAAAAAATGCGGCGCCGAATCACCCGTGGACTTCGCCCGCCGAATGTCGACATCGGAGAAAGAGCAGCTTGAACTGTTTGTCAACTTCCTAAAGTCAAACAATCTCGCCAAATACCTTAAAGCCAAAAACTGGGCCGGATTTGCGTTACGTTACAACGGCCCTTCCTACGCCAAGCGCGGCTATCACACCCGCCTTGCAAAAGCCTACAGCAAGTACAAAAAACAATCTAAAAAGTAGATACAACTTGCGACAACATCGCCACCAATGCTGTTTTTTTGTACATTTGCGATGTTGTCAAACCAACCAATTTCATTTATTGCAATGAACAAAGCGAAACTATACCTTTCAATGGCATTCTGCATTATTGTGGGAGTCGCAGTAATAGCAGGTGCATTCATAGCCATACCATATTATAATGTATGGCAACAAGAGATGTCGGGTCGTGCCGAGTTTGCAAAAGCAGAGCAGAACCGCAAAATCAAGATAGAAGAGGCCAAGGCAAACCTTGAAGCCGAGAAGCTCAACGCCCAAGCCGAAATAGAACGAGCCAAGGGAGCAGCCGAGGCCATAAGGATAGAGAACGGCAGCCTCACCCCTACCTACATTCAGTATCTTTGGGTAAGACAGCAGAACGACCTTAACGACAAGACCGTCATATACATTCCCACTGAATCCAATCTTCCTATTCTCGAGTCGGAGCGTCTTGCACGCTGACGGCCGCGTTACGTGCTAAGGCAAGAAACGTTTAAGCTCATCGAGTGACATCGCCCTACGCTCGGCATAGAGGCGACGCTGCCCATTGTCGACATCACCCACGACGAAGTAACGGCTGTCGGGATGCGATATAATCAATCCGGTTGTAGAGGCGGCAGGCGACATAGCGCCGCTCTCGGTCAATGTTATGCCCATATCGGAATATCGGAGCACGCGGTCGGTGAGGAAAATCAACGACTGGTCGGGCAGTGACGGATAACCGATTGCCGGGCGTATGCCTTTGTAGTACTGTTGAAGCACGTGACGCTCGCTGAGCGATTCGTCGGGAGCGTATCCCCACAGCTCCACCCTGACCTTTCGGTGCATGACCTCGGTAGCCGCTTCGACAAGTCGGTCGGCAACGGTTTGATACAGAATGGCGCGGTAGTCGTCGCCTTCGTTCTTGTAACTTTCGATTATGCGTTCAATGTCACGCCCTACTGTGACGGCAAACATTCCCATGCTGTCGCGCAACTTGCCATCGCTCTCTACAGGCGCGATGTAATCGGACAACGCGATGCAGTGTCCGTCACGCTCCGAGGGTCGTTGCTGACGCAATGTAGCTATGCGCAACGTTTCACCATCATGGTTGAAGAGGATGTCGTCGCCACCATCGGATGCAGCCTCGACAAATGCCACCTTCGCCTTGATGCCGCCCACGATGTCACGCTGAAGCCTGTCGAGCACGCGACCCGCCTCCTTAAGCAACTGCATGGCTTCGGCCGCCTTGTTGACCTTCTCGGAAGGAACCGACGCCAGCCACTGTGCGCGACAATGGTCGCAGCCCTTTATGTCCATGACCGATGCCAATGAAGCATCGATCTTCCAAGCCGAAAGGAAAGCTCTCCAATTTATAAACTCCCGCGCCTCGGCAATGTCGATGTTCAACTCATGAACGCCGGGGTGAGCTACAGGATAGCAAGGATAGGACAACCGGGGACGCTTTGAGCGGGCCTCGCTTAAAGACAACAGCCCTGCACCTGACGAATGCTTTCGACACAACTCAGCCTGAGAATCACGCAACCGGGCCACCTCCGCTTCATCACCAAGCCGACGGACAGCAGCCGGCATCATGGCAGCGTCACGTGTGTATAGCACAGGGCCGCTATAGCACGGTGCAATCTTCACGGCAGTGTGCAGCTCCGATGTTGTGGCACCGCCGATAAGCAACGGTATCTTCATCCTCTTGCTCTCCATGAGGCGCGCAACATTGCACATCTCCTCAAGTGACGGAGTAATCAATCCGCTGAGGCCGACGAAGTCGGCATTTTCCGCTATCGCTTTGTCAACAATATCCTCGGCAGGCACCATCACGCCCATGTCGATGATGTCGTAGCCGTTGCAGTTCATGATTACGCCAACGATGTTCTTGCCTATGTCGTGAACATCGCCTTTCACTGTCGCAATCACCATCTTGCCGGCCTTGGAGCTCACCTTGCCGCGACGCTCACGCTCGATGAAAGGGGTGAGCCATGCCACGGCCTGCTTCATTGTACGGGCACTCTTGACCACTTGCGGCAGGAACATCTTTCCTGCGCCAAACATCTCACCTACGCTGTTCATTCCCGCCATAAGAGGGCCTTCGATCACCTTAACGGCCGAGCCGAGCATCGCCATTGCATCGGACAGGTTACGCTCCATTCCGTCGACAACGCCCTTTACGAGCATGCGCTCCACACGCTTGTCGGGAGTGAGCGACGGCTCCTCGCTTGGGGATTCGGCAGCAACCGTCACGTTGCCCGACTTTATCTTTTCGGCAATAGCCACGAGGCGTTCGGTAGCATCGTGGCTGCGATTCAACAGCACATCGTCGATAGCCTCACGAAGTTCATCGGGGATGTCATCGACCGGCATGATGGCTGCTGCGTTCACGATGGCCATGTCCATACCCTTAGCTATTGCATGGTACAGGAAGAGTGCGTGCATGGCCTCACGCACGCTGTTGTTGCCACGGAAGGAGAACGACAAGTTGCTCACGCCTCCGCTCACTTTGGCTCCCGGCAGATTGGACTTTATCCACTCCACGGCCCTTATGAAATCAAGAGCGTAATCGGCATGCTCCTCAATGCCGGTAGCAACGGCGAGGACATTGGGGTCAAAGACGATGTCACACCCCTTGAAGCCCACCTTCCCGGTAAGCAGTCGGTAGGCACGGTCGCACACTTCGATGCGTCGCTCAAAGGTATCGGCCTGACCTTTCTCGTCAAAAGCCATGACAACCACCGCCGCACCCATCTCCTTTATGTCACGCGCCTTCTTAATAAAGCTCTCCTCGCCTTCTTTAAGACTGATGGAGTTTACAATAGGCCGGCCCTGCACACACTTCAGTCCGCCGATGACTACGTTCCAGTCGGAAGAGTCAATCATCACCGGCACACGTGCCACATCGGGCTCAACCCCTATGCGTGAAAGAAACGATGTCATGCATGCCCTGGCATCGAGCATGGCATCGTCCATGTTTATATCAATTATCTGGGCTCCCGCATCGACCTGGTTACGGGCAATGTCGATTGCCTCGTCAATGTTGCCTTCCTTTATCAGCCGGAGGAACTTGCGGCTGCCGGCAACGTTACAACGCTCGCCCACGTTAACAAAGTTAAGCCTCGGGGTGACACATAACGGTTCAAGACCTGCAAGCGTCATTTCGGGTTCAACCTCGGGGACGACGCGCGGAGCATATTGCTTGCACAACTCGGCGAGTGCCTTAATGTGCTGCGGTGTGGTGCCGCAACATCCTCCAACGATATTCACCCATCGGCGTTGGAGCATGACGCGAATCTTGTCGGCCATCATTGATGGAGTTTCGTCATACTCTCCCATCTCATTAGGAAGTCCGGCATTCGGATAGACGCTAACGGCGTAAGGATAGGGTTGCAAAGCCTCGACATACTTCATCATGGCATCGGCACCGAACCCGCAATTAAGTCCAATCGACATCGGTTCGCCAAACGACATGGAAGCAATGATTGCCTCCAGAGTCTGTCCCGACAGGGTTCGGCCCGACTCGGTAAGTGTCACCGACAGCATCAAAGGCACTCTCACACCAACAATCTCCATGGCCCTTCGAGCCGCCCATATCGCAGCCTTGGCATTAAGGCCGTCGTATATAGTTTCGATGAGCAGAGCGTCGACACCTCCTTCGATCAACGCCTTCATCTGCTCAATATATGTTTCGGTTAACAGATCCCAATCGACAACGCCGGCCGAAGGGTCGTCGATACCCTGCCCCATAGTAAGCGACTTGCTCGTGGGGCCTACGCTTCCGGCCACCCAACGCATCGCTCCGGGATGCTGCGTCATGTATTCATCGGCGGCCTCACGCGCTACTTTCGCCGCAGCATGATTAAGTGCCGTCACATCGTGCTGAAGTCCGTAATCGCCAAGCGACACAGCATTGGCATTGAACGAGTCGGTTTCTATAATCATAGCCCCCGCCTCAAGGTATTTGCGATGTATATCCTTAATCACATCGGGGCGCGTCAGCACAAGCGCGTCATTGCAGCCCTTCAACAGAGCATCGGAAGCGGCGTAACGTTCACCCCTGAAATCATTTTCCGACAAGCCGTAACGCTGAATCATCGTACCCATGGCACCATCCAGCACCAACACTTCACGACCTGCGGCCTCCATCAACTTAACGGAGCTCTCCTTATAAGACAAAGACTCTATTCCTAACATTATAACAAGACTTTATAGGCGTAAAATTACGCATAAAAACATTCACGGCAAAAATTCATTTGCGCTTACGCGAGAAAAACGAGCGCATAATCTCGGCGCACTCTTCCTCCATTACACCCGAAACGACCACCGACTTGGGGTGAAACGGAGTGCGTGACGTGAATGTGGAGAACCCTCGCTTGGCATCGGGAGCACCGTAGACAATACGCTTCAGCTGACTCCAGCCTATCGCTCCGGCACACATGATGCAAGGCTCTACCGTGACATAGAGCGTGCAGTCGTCAAGATATTTCCCGCCAAGATAATTGGCGGCAGCCGTAATGGCCTGCATCTCGGCATGGGCCGTGACATCGTTCAATTTCTCGGTGAGATTGTGACCTCGTCCTATTATGCGGCCCTTGCTCACCACCACGGCACCAATGGGCACCTCATCCTCCTCGTAAGCCCTGCGAGCCTCGTCAATAGCCACTTTCATGAAATGGCGATCCTCATCATTTACAATCATAACAAATCGAGGGACATGCCCTCATAAGCAATTATAGTGTTTGGAAATATCTCTTTGGCCTCTTCAAGATGCTTCGCCTCGTCAATGTAACGCTTGGAAAAGTGTCCGAGCACAAGGCGGTTGGCACCTGCAAGCCGAGCTATGCGTGCAGCCTCCGCAGCAGTAGAGTGACCTCTTGAGCGAGCCTTGTCGGCATACTCGTCGGTATATGTCGCCTCGTGATATATAGTGTCGACACCCTCGACCGCAGCCGCCACGCGCTCGTCGTAGACTGTGTCGGAACAGTAAGCGTAACTTACCGCAGCATCGGCCGGCAATGTGAGCCATTCATTGGGTATCACGCGACCGTCGTCGGTAACGAAGTCGGCACCGCCCTTGATAGCCTGATATTGGCGTATCGGCACATTATAGAACCGCACCATGTCGCCGCGCAGATGACGCAGCTTCGGCTTCTCGGCAAACACAAATCCCGAGCATGGCACGCGATGATATAGCGGAAACGACCTCACGATAATGGAGTCATTCTCAAACAGCACTTCATTGCCGCGCGGATTGATGACATTATAGTGAATCGTGAACGGAATTTCACGACAGAAAAAGTCAAGCATGGTCTTGAAAATCTCGACACCCTCCTTGAATGTATGTATCGTTATGTCGCCTCCCTCACGCCCGGTAAGCGCCAGTGTCGACACAAGGCCTGGCAATCCGAGGCAATGGTCGCCGTGAAGATGCGAGATGAAGATGTGGGACAACCGCGAGAACTTAAGGCGTTGACGACGCATCGACAACTGAGCCCCCTCGCCACAATCAATCATAAACAGATTGTCGCGAAAGTCCAGCACCTGACAACTCGGCAGATGTCGCAAGGTGGGTGTCGCGGAACCGCATCCTAAATAATTTATTTGAAATTTTGCCATATCCGCAAAGTTAATGCTTTTATTGAAAAATAGAGCCTGAGCCTTGACATTTCATTACAGCCCTTAATAATGAATTTTTATATACAAATGTAAAAAAGTAACAGCTTAGATGGCTCATTTTGCCGTATTCTGGCCCATATTAACATTATTAAGGTTAATTTACGATAAAAAGTTAACCTTTGGTTTGGATATAAATGAATTATAAATTATTTTTGAATCAGTTTTTTCATAGGATTAGATTTTTAAGGTTTACAAGCGGTGCGGTCGTCGTGAGATGATCGCATCGATCTTTTTATAGGGTAGCCCCGACATCAGAACGGCTTGCGATACTTGTCGGGGTTGGTATCGTCGAGAATGCTCAGATAGGACGCATAACGCGACTGCGAAATGTAGTGATCGTCAAGCGCTTTCAGCACCGCACATCCCGGCTCGTGGGTGTGAGTGCAGTCGCCATATTTGCACTCTGCTGAAATCTTGAATATTTCGGGGAAAAAGTGGGCAATCTCATGCTTGTCAAAGTCAATGGTACCGAATCCCTTTATTCCCGGAGTATCGATAATCCATCCGCCTTCAGGGAGCGGAAACATCTCGGAAAACGTGGTGGTGTGCATACCCGTATCGTGCATGTCGGAAATCGAACCGGTCCTCAATTCAAGGTCGGGCAACAACGCATTTATTATCGTAGACTTCCCCACTCCCGAATTTCCCGAGAATAGCGATATCTTATCCTTCAAACGTTCTCGCAATTCGGTCATGCCTTCACCGGTAAGGGCCGATATCTCCAACACATCATAACCTATCGTGCGGTATAGCGATGCCACGGCCTCGCAATACTCCTTATCGTCGTCATCGGTGAGCAAGTCCACCTTATTTATAAGTAACACGGCAGGTACCCTGTAGGCTTCGGCAGTTGCAAGGAAACGGTCGATAAACGTAGTAGAGGTGACAGGATGAGCAAGCGTTACGACAAGAAACGCACAATCAAGATTGGCCGCTATTATGTGCGACTCCTTTGACAGGTTGCTTGCACGCCTTATTATATAGTTTTTACGGGGCTGTATAGCAGTTATGAAAGCGTTACCGTCGGGATTTACCGATATTGTCACGCGGTCGCCCACAGCTACAGGATTGGTTGTACGGATTCCCTTCAGACGGAAATTACCTTTTATCTTACAATTTACATCCTCACCGTTATCGGTGTGAACCACATACCAACTTCCGGTATTTTTAATAACCAAACCGTCCATATAAAAATATTAATGTCTATTCACCCATGACCGTAGCGACAATTTTACGGGAACCTCCGTAATCGCGAAACTCACACAGATATATGCCCTGCCATGTCCCGAGATTCAACCGTCCGTCGGTTATAGGAATCGTGAGTGACGCACCCACAATCACCGACTTGGCATGAGCGGGCATGTCGTCATCGCCCTCAAGAGTGTGAAGATAATAAGGAGCGTTCTCAGGCACGAGCCTGTTGAAAATCTCATTCAAGTCGTGACGCACATCGGGATCGGCGTTTTCATTCAGCGCAAGAGCGGCCGAAGTGTGCTTTACGAGCAGATTCAACAATCCATTCCGCGGCAGCGCCGGGAGCTGACGCAGTATATCGCCCGTCACGAGATGAATTCCGCGACGCCGCGGAGCAAGTGCAAATTCCGTTTGTTCAATCATAATGCCGCAAAGGTAACAAAATTTCCAACTGCTACCAAAAACGCATCATAGCGATTGATAGTTCGACTCATTATATTCAAAATTACACTATCGAGAACTTTTATAAGTTGAATTTGTTAATAAGTTGAGTTATAAATTGCAAAATATATGTAATTTTGTAACCGCTATTGAGAAATAACATTATGTCTAACATTAAAATAAACCCAACAATGAACATTGACACTATTGGCACTAATGCCGGTTCCGTATGGAATGCACTTAATGAAGCAGACGCTCTTGGCTTGAAGCAGATTAAGAAGATAACCAAGCTGAAAGACAAAGAGCTCTATGCAGCCTTAGGCTGGCTCGCACGTGAAGGTAAAATCCTCATCGCCGAGGGCGAAGACGAGAAAGACCTTATTGTTTCACTTGCTCAATAATGAATTTATATCCATTATAAACCCTTATCAGGAAGGCGATTGACCGTAAGGGCCAATCGCCTTCTTTTAACCTCTTCTCCCACATCGGTTATATTGTAATTTGCGATGTCATCACTTATATTAAATTACTTTAAATTCGGCACATAGGCCGGTTTTATAAGCGATTTTGATTAACTTTGTCCGATTTTTTTCACATCTCAAATTTCGTTACAATAAAACAACATTATGAACATTACTAAATCGATTTTAAGCTTTGCGTTACTCCTGTGCTGTGTACTTTTTACAGGATGCAACAGCGATGACGACACTCCTCTCACATTCTACGGTGATGAATATTCGGTAAGAGTGGGAGTCAACGAGGGCATACCGTTTACCGGCGGAACCAACGACTTGTCGGTGAAGGTAGCCAATCCCTACCTTCTTGAAGCATCAATAAGCCAGCTTAAAGGTCTTGTGGTAACCGGCAAGGCCGTGGGACGCACCTCCATCGCCGTAAGCGACAACGGAGTCACCCCCGCCGTCAACAAGACACTTAAAGTGAATGTAGTGCCGATGAATCTTGCATTCGTCGTAACGGACAACCAAAGCGGTTATTCTATCTTCAATGCGGGCAACGGCATATTCCTTGCAAAGGAAGGCTCAGACTATAAATTCTATGTAGTTGAGCGCAATAGCTCTTTGGATAAGATATATGCAAAAGGCACCTACAGCTTCTCGGTTGAAAGCGGCCGCCCCTACATCACAATGAATTTTCTGGACCAAGGCCAGTCAAAGAGCGTAAAATTCTCGCTTGACTCAACTCCGCTCGGACTGTTGAGCATTCTGCAACGTTATCTCGATCCTGAAACATTGAAGGATTTCAAGAATGACAACGCATCAAGCGACGGCCAGTATCTCATGATGTCGGAGGTCGAAGCATCCTCAAAATACATTCGGGCAATATTCTCACCCGTTTACGTATTGCCACCGAGTGTATTCGGCATATAAACCACAGTATAAGCTGATTCTACAGGCAAAGGCTGTGAACCGCCTTGCCTGTAGAACCTAATAACTATGAGGGATTTTATTTTTTGACTATTTATCTTGTCTTTTATGGCGTTATTTACCAAGCCGCTAACAGCCGGACACAATTTAATCCTGCTGCTCGCTTTGTTTTCACTTACATTTGAAAGTTGCAAAAAAAACGAAACAACACTCCCGGTAGTGGCTGTCGAGCCATCACAGGAAGACGATGTTGAAATATACGGAGAATATGTGGGTCGTGTGCGTGCACAACAATTCGTAGAAGTGAGGGCACGTGTCGAAGGTTATCTTGAACGAATGCTCTTTGAAGAAGGCACATACGTAGACAAGAACCAAGTACTGTTCATCATCAACCAAGACCAATACAAGGCCAAGGTTGACAAAGCACGTGCGCAGTTGAAAAAGGACGAGTCACAAGAACAGAAAGCCAAGCGCGACCTCGACAGAATCAGGCCTCTCTATGAGCAGAATGCGGCAAGTCAACTCGACCTCGATAACGCAATAGCCGCCTACGAAACGGCAAAAGCATCAGTATCGATGAGCAAAGCCGACCTCGCCCAAGCCGAGCTTGAACTTGGCTACACTACGGTGCGCTCCCCACTGTCGGGTCACATCAGCGAACGTAATGCCGACCTTGGAACTCTTGTGGGCCCCGGTGCAAAATCGCTTCTTGCGACAATAGTAAAAAGCGACACCGTGCTTATCGACTTCAGCATGACAGCCCTCGACTATCTGAAAAGCAAGGAACGTAACGTAGACCTTGGGCAACAGGATGCGTCACGTTCATGGCAGCCCTACGTAACGATAACGCTTGCCGACAACACAGTTTATCTCCACAAGGGACTTGTTGATTTTGCAGAACCGCAGGTAGACCCCAATACCGGAACATTCTCGGTGAGAGCCGAGATGCCCAACCCCGAGCGCACCATACTTCCGGGACAGTTCACCAAAGTAAAGCTTCTGCTCGATGTGCGCGAGCATGCCACAGTGGTACCCCGCAAGGCGGTAACGATTGAAAAAGGTGGAGCCTACGTGTATGTGATGCGTCGCGACTCTACCGTTGAGAAACGTTTCATCGAAGTAGGCCCCGAATTTGAGAACAACGTTGTAGTAGAACGCGGTGTTGTTCCTAATGAAAATATAGTAGTAGAGGGCCATCACAAGCTGTCGCCGGGCATGAAGGTGCGTGTAGGCACCGTTCCCGCCGAACATCAGGCTACAACAAAAAACAACGATTCACTTCCCACAGCCACCGAATAACAAAAGCCTATGAAAGTAAGCTTCTTTATTGACCGACCTGTCTTTTCGATGGTTCTGTCAATCCTAATTGTTATAATAGGAATAATAGGATTGACAATGCTTCCCATCGACCAATATCCGCAAATAACGCCCCCCGTGGTCAAGATAAGCGCGTCATATCCCGGAGCGAGCGCACTGACGGTGTCACAGGCCGTGGCCACACCTATCGAACAGGAGCTGAACGGTACGCCGGGAATGCTCTACATGGAGTCGTCAAGTTCCAACTCGGGAGGCTTCTCGGCAACAGTGACATTTGACATCTCAGCCAATCCCGATCTTGCCGCCGTCGAGATACAGAACCGCATAAAACTCGCCGAATCGCGACTCCCGACTGAAGTCGTACAAAACGGCATATCGGTCGAGAAGCAGGCAGCGAGTCAGCTGCTTACACTATGCCTCACCTCGACCGACCCGAAATTTGATGAGATATACCTGAGCAACTTCGCTACACTCAACGTAGTCGACCTGCTGCGACGCATTCCCGGTGTGGGACGAGTTTCCAACATCGGCAGCCGATACTATGCAATGCAGATATGGGTACAGCCCGACAAGCTCGCCAACCTCGGCATCACCGTTGCCGACCTGCAAAAGGCGCTTAAGGACCAGAACCGCGAGTCGGCCGCCGGAGTGCTTGGACAACAACCCGTTACAGGGCTTGATGTGACAATACCCATCACCACTCAGGGACGACTTTCGTCTGTGAGCCAGTTTGAAGAGATAGTAGTGAGAGCCAATCCCGACGGATCAATCATACGCCTCCGCGATGTGGCGCGCATATCGCTCGAAGCGCAGTCCTACAACACCGAGAGCGGAATAAACGGAGAAAATGCCGCAGTGCTTGCCGTGTACATGCTTCCCGGAGCCAACGCAATGGAGGTTGCCGACAAGGTAAAAGCCGCCATGGCCGACATAAGCAAGAACTTCCCCGACGGATTGAGCTACAGAATACCCTTTGACATGACCACCTACATTTCCGAGTCAATCCATGAAGTGTACAAGACGCTCTTCGAAGCTCTCGCGCTGGTTATATTTGTCGTGTTCCTGTCGCTGCAAAGCTGGCGAGCCACGCTTATTCCCCTTATAGCCGTGCCCATATCGCTGATTGGAACATTCGGATTCATGCTCATATTCGGATTCTCGCTCAATATCCTCACCCTGCTCGGCCTGGTACTCGCCATAGGTATAGTGGTGGACGACGCCATAGTGGTGGTCGAGAATGTCGAACGCATAATGGACGAGGAGCATCTGCCGCCCTACGAAGCCACACAGAAGGCGATGAAGAGCCTTACAAGCCCCATCATCGCTACCTCGCTGGTTCTGGCTGCCGTGTTTGTCCCGGTAAGCTTCCTCGGCGGAATCACGGGACAGCTCTATCGTCAGTTCACCGTAACCATCGTGGTGTCGGTGCTTCTTTCAGCCGTAGTGGCATTGACACTAAGCCCCGTTATGTGCTCGCTAATTCTGAAGCCCAGTACGCCCAACGAGAAGAAGAACATAGTATTCCGCAAAATCAACCAATGGATAAGCACCGGAAACAACCGTTACATCCAGATAATATGCCAGACACTGCGCCACAAGAAGCGCGTTATGGCGGCATTCGGTGTAATGATTGCGTTGATTTTTCTCATAAACCGGCTTATGCCTACGAGCTTCCTCCCCATTGAGGATCAGGGCTACTTCAAGGTAGAGCTTGAACTTCCCGAAGGTGCCACACTCGAAAGGACACGCCAGGTAACAGAGCGTGCAGTGAACTACCTGATGGCCAATCCGGCGGTAGAGTACGTGCAAAGTGTGGCAGGAAGCAGCTCACAAGTGGGCACGAGCCAGGCACGCAGCGAACTGACCGTGATACTGAAGCCCTGGGAAGAACGTGACGATGAAACAATCGACGACATAATGGAGGAGGTGAAACACGACCTCGCCGAATATCCCGAATGTAAAGCCTACCTGTCGCGTCCACCGGTAATTCCCGGACTCGGAACTTCGGGCGGATTCGAGATGCAGCTTGAAGCGAGAAGCGACGCCACCTTTGACGATCTTGTCAACGCCACCGACACCCTGCTCTACTATGCGTCACAGCACAAGGAGATTACGGGACTGTCGTCGTCGCTTCAAGCCGACATTCCGCAACTCTACTTCGATGTCGACCGCGACAAGGTGAAGTTTGCAGGCGTTCCGCTCGCCGATGTATTCGCAACGATGAAAGCCTATACAGGCTCGGTCTATGTCAACGACTTCAATATGTTTAACCGCATATACCGCGTCTACATCCAGGCTGAAGCCCCCTACCGCGAGCATCGCGAAAACATAAACATGTTCTATGTAAGAGGCAGCGGCGACTCCATGGTTCCGCTCACCTCGCTCGGCAACACATCCTACACCACAGGCCCCGGCAGCATAAAGCGATTCAACATGTTTAACAGTGCCGTAATCAGGGGTGAAGCGTCGAAAGGCCACAGTTCGGGACAGGCCATGGAGATTCTCGAAGAGATTGCCCGCGAGCACCTTCCCGAGAACATAGGCGTTGAATGGAGCGGACTCTCCTATCAGGAGAAGCAGGCCGAAGGCAAGACCGGACTTGTGTTGTCGCTCGTGTTTCTTTTCGTATTCCTTTTCCTTGCAGCCCTTTACGAGAGCTGGACGGTGCCGGTAGCCGTGTTGCTGTCACTGCCTGTTGCGGCATTGGGTGCCTATCTCGGAGAGTGGATGTGCGGCCTTGAAAACGACATATATTTCCAGATAGGTCTTGTGATGCTAATGGGTATGGCCGCCAAAAACGCAATCCTTATCGTAGAGTTTGCCAAAGAGCAGACCGACAAGGGCGACGACGCTTACGAAGCTGCACTCTTCGCCTCAAAGCTGCGATTCCGCCCCATCCTCATGACTTCGCTGGCGTTCATTCTCGGAATGTTACCGATGGTCATCGCCTCGGGTCCAGGATCGGCCAGCCGACAGGCCATAGGCACGGGCGTGTTCTTCGGAATGATATTTGCCGTCGTATTCGGCATCCTGCTTGTGCCCTTCTTCTTCGTAATCGTGTATCGCTCAGTCGCCAAGTTCAAGGTGATACGCCGAGGCATAAAATTACCTTCGTTCAAAAAATGATTCACTGTATATGAAATCCAAATTGCTACTTTCGATAGTCGTCGTGACACTTATGAGCTCATGCAAGCTCGGACATAAGTTCTCACAACCCGACCTCTACCTGCCTCAGAGCATCGACACGATGCAGGTCGAGGAGGCGTCGATCGCCGACATGCAGTGGTGGCAGATATACACCGACACCACCCTGCAGGCCTTGATAAACAAGACTCTTGAAAACAACAAGGACCTCAAGATAGCCGCCGCACGCATAGCCCAGATGGCGGCGATGAAACGCATCGACAACGCCAACATGCTGCCACAGCTCAACGGCAACATCTACGCCCAAAAAGAGGCGCTGAATTATGGCGGCGACCACTACAAGAACGATCCCGAAGCGGGCATAAAGGCCACAATAACATGGGAGGCCGACCTGTGGGGCAATCTGCGATGGGCGCGCGACAAAGGCATAGCGCAATACCTTGAAAGCGTGGAAAACCGCCGGGCCCTGACGGTGAGCATCATTGCACAGGTGGCGCAATCCTACTTCGAGCTCGTGGCTCTTGACAACGAGCTTGCAATCGTGCGCCGCACACTCAATGCACGTAAGGAGGGCGTGAGGCTTGCAAAACTGCGTTTTGAGGGCGGATTGACTTCGGAAACGCCCTATCAACAGGCGCAGGTGGAGTATGCCAAAACCGCCACCCATATTCCCGTGCTTGAGCGCGACATCACCCTTAAAGAGAACGAGATAGCCTTTCTTGCCGGAGAGTATCCCAGTCACATCGACCGAGTGCGTGAACCGAGCACGATACTGCTCCCCGAATCGCTTCCGATAGGCCTGCCGTCGACACTGCTTGAACGCCGTCCCGACATACGCGCCGCCGAGCAGAAGCTTATAGCTGCCAACGCCGCAGTGGGAGTGGCCTACACCAATATGTTTCCCCGGCTTTCGCTAACGGCCACCGGCGGAGTCGAGAGCGATGATTTCAGCAATCTGTTCAAATCGCCCATGTACTACCTCAGCTCCAATCTGCTTGGTCCGATACTTGACATGGGACGCCGACGCAGCGCCTATAAGGCTCAGATTGCGGCTTACGAGCAAGAGTGCTACAGCTACGAGAAGTCGGTGCTCACCGCATTTAAGGAGGCTCGTAACGCAATCGTAGACTTCAACAAAGTCAAGGAGATTCACGAGTCGATGGTGCAGCTTGAACGCTCGGCCAAAACCACGATGGACATAGCTCAGCTGCAATACATCAACGGAGTTATCGGCTACATCGATGTGCTCGATGCCCAGCGTAGCTACTTTGATGCCCAAATAGGTCTTAGCAATGCTGTGTGCAGCAAGCAACTTGCGCTCGTGCAACTTTATAAGGCTCTCGGCGGAGGATGGTAGCAACACATAGAAACAACGAGTGGGATTGTTCCATTAAGGATTCAATCCCACTCGTCTTATTTTTATTAACTTCGTTAAGGCACGAAATTACCAACCGTTGTAGTGGATGTTTTCGGGTTTCCACTTGTCCTTGGGATGGTGTTCACCGGCGGGATATCCCATAGGCACTACCGCAAGAGGCATTATAGAAGCCGGCATTCCAAGAACCTTGCGCACCGCATCGATGCGACTTTCATCGGGATAAACAGCGGTCCATACGGCACCTACACCAAGGGCATTGGCTGCGATGAGCATGTTTTCGGTAGCAGCCGAAACATCCTGAATCCAGAACGCCTGTCCGTCGCCTTCGAGCGCCTTGTCCAGGTCGCCGCAAGGGATGATGGCAAGCGGTGCGTGCTTGAGCATCTTGGCGTAAGGAAGCCCCTCGGCAAGGCTGTCGAGAATTTCACGCTTATCAATAACAACAAACGCCCACGGCTGACGATTGACAGCGGTGGGAGCCGACATTGCCGCACGCAGAATCATGTCAACAGTGTCCTTTGCAATCGCACGTGAAGCATCGTACTGACGCACACTCGTGCGAGTATATATGGCATCAAGAGCCTGATTGGATTCAACAGCGGGAGCACTGTCGCCTGATGTTGAATTGTTACAACTTGTAGTGGTCAACATTGTTGCAATTGTTAGGATGGCAAAAGCCAGTTTAGTTAATTTCATAATTTCTCTTGCTATTTATAATGATGGTGATTAAGAATTTGTTCACAGCCCATAAATTTAACGAATTTATCTTTAATACCCAATTTAATGCCGAGAATCATGATTTATGAGTAAATTTGCATCAATATTCTCAGACAAAGAAATGGCAACACGCAGAAAAAGCAACAACAATACACGACGGAAGAAAAAATCGGGGAAAAACGGTCTTAGCAGAACGACAAAGTCATATCTCGCATCGTTGTGCACCCTCGTGCTGGTACTCATAGCATTGGTGTCGAAAAGTTTCTCGGGATGCAAGACCCTAAACGGAGGGTTCCTGTCGCACGGGCACATCCCCGACCTTGAACGGGTAGTGACTGCAAAAGGCACACCCGAACAGATCGTGAGCTACGAGGGCATGACGATTTCCTATAATCCGGCAAAGCATGTGCCCAACTGGGTGGCATGGGAGCTGACCGCCGATGAAACCCGGGGCAAGGAGCCTCGTGCCCAGAATTTCCAGGCCGACGAATCGGTAGCGGGATGCGCCGACCCATGGGACTACTCCTATTCGGGATATGACCGCGGACACATGGCTCCGGCAAGCGACATGAAGTGGAGCAGGAATGCCATGAAGGAGTCATTTTACATGACCAACATCTGTCCGCAGGTGAAATCGTTTAATTCGGGCACATGGAAGCGACTTGAGGAGAAGTGCCGCACATGGGCGCAATGCGACAGCGCAATTGTAATCATAGCCGGCCCCGTGCTGACCGACAGCATTACCGAATCGATAGGCGACAACCGGGTAGCTGTGCCAAAGCGTTTTTTCAAGATAATAGCGTCGCCCTATGCCAACCCTCCCCGAGGCATAGCGTTTATCCTCAACAACGGCAAGAACAAGGGCGGACTGCAGGAAGCTGCCGTGAGCATCGACAGCGTAGAGTCGCTCACCGGTCATGACTTCTTAAGCTCCCTGCCCGACGACATCGAGCGGCTTGTGGAGTCGCAATGCCGTTTCCACTATTGGAGTACACTAAAACCCACCGAAAAATGATAGTTCACGAAAATAACGACACGATATGCGCCATATCGACTCCTCACGGAGTTGGTGGAATAGCCGTAATACGCATAAGCGGCCGCGATGCCATAGCCATAGTTGACCGACTGTGGAAAGGCCGCCGGCTGTCGGAGTCGGCAAGTCACACCGCCCACCTTGGCACAATAGTCGACGACAATGGCGAGATTCTCGATCAAGCCGTGGCCACGGTGTTTCGCGGGCCCAACTCATTTACGGGCGAAGATGTTGTAGAGTTGTCGGTTCACGGTTCAAAATGGATACAGCGCGAAACGATAAATCTGCTCGTCCGCACGGGTTGCCGCATAGCCGATGCCGGCGAATTCACACGCCGAGCATTCGCCTCTGGCAGGCTTGACCTCGCCGAAGCTGAAGCCGTGGCCGATGTCATAGCATCGTCGTCGCGTGCGGCCCATCGGGTGGCGATGCGACAGATGCGCGGCGACTTCTCGGGCCGACTGAATTCACTGCGTGAACAATTGCTGGAACTGGCTTCGCTTCTTGAACTTGAGCTCGACTTCTCGGAGGAGGATGTGGAGTTTGCATCGCGTCGGAAACTGCTCGACCTCGCCGACGAAATACACCGTGTGGTGACGCGCCTTGCCGCAACATTTGCCACCGGCTCGGCTCTGAAGGAGGGCATTCCTGTGTCGATTGTGGGTGCCACGAATGTTGGCAAATCAACACTGCTCAACCGATTGCTGCACGACGACCGGGCAATCGTGAGCGACATACACGGAACGACCCGCGATGTGATTGAAGACACGATGGAGATAGGCGGCGTGCTGTTTCGCCTTATCGATACGGCAGGCCTTCGTTCGACTACCGACACAATCGAGGCGTTGGGCATCGAACGCACCATCAACAAGCTGAAGAATGCATCGATAATATTGTGGATGGTCGATGCAACCGCCGGACAAGAGAACGCAGCGAAATCATGGGCTGAAATAGAATCACACCTATCGCCCGAACAACATCTCATAGCGGTGGTAAACAAGATCGACGCCGGAAATATCGACATAACTTCGCTGCTGCCTGAAGGAACCACGGTAATAAACCTGTCGGCACGAAACGGCGAAGGCATTTCGGCACTCGAACAAGCCCTGGTGAACGCATCGGGCACAGGCGACCTGTCGCACAACGACATCATGGTGACAAATGCCCGCCACTACGAGGCGCTGACTCACGCCGCCAATGCCATAGCCCGCGCAATCGACGGCCTAAAGGCCGGCCTGTCAGGCGACTTCATCGCGCAAGACATACGCGAAACCCTCCACTACCTCGGCGAAATCACTGGCACCATCACCACCCCCGACATCCTCGCCACCATCTTCTCCCGCTTCTGCATCGGGAAATGACTATATAGTTAGAAACGATTACAATTTAGCATAATCTGTTAGTATGGCACTCTTTACGGGGTGCCATTTTTATTATCGCTTTACTCGGTTTTTACCGTTTCTGCTCGATTTTACGCCCATTTTTGTATTCCGATTGTATCTCGTCACTCAATCGGGGCTAACCCGTCAGAGAGGTTGTGGAGGATTTAGACATCCTTAGACACCAATAGACGCAGTTAGACACTTTTAACAGAATATTAACAGAAATAACAGCGTAAAATGAGCAGCACAATCGAAATTACAAAGACCTGTGAATGGTGTGGCAGCACGTTCACAGCGAGAAAATGCATGACCCGCTATTGCTGTAAAAGATGCGCAGAACACGCCTATAAGGATGCGAAGCGCAAGGAGCATGTCGAGCGGGAGCAAGCAAAGGCGTCATCGCCACGTATAAGCGATGACAAACGCCTGTTCATAACTCCGACCCAATGCGCCAGACTTCTCGGAGTATGCCGTGCCTCAATCTACAATTATCTTGCCGCAAACTCTATCCCCTCTTTCCAGTTCAAGGGCAAAACTCTTATCAGCAGGGAGAGCCTTAATGCCCTCTTTGACGGCTCTCATCTCTATCAGCTTAGACCGGCTAAAGAGAAACAGCCGATAACGGAGTTCTATACCACAAAAGAAGTGCTGGAGAAATTCGGTATCAGCAATTCATGGCTGTTCAAGGCAGCGAAAGAAAACAACTTTCCGAAAATTACCCAACGAGGCAAAACTCTCTGGAGTAAACCACACATCGACCGATTCTTTGCCAAGTCAGCCCCGAAAGAAGAAGTTACCGAATGGTACACGGTAGCAGAGATACAGGAGCGTTATGGCATGACGCTGTCCGCAATATACAATCTTGTGTCGAAAGATAATATTCCGAAGAAGAAGGTCGGATGCGAGGCAAGATACTCAAAATGGCATTTTGACAAAGCCAAAGGTGTTGCCGTCGATGAACCGGGCACCTACACCATGCAGGAGGCAATGGCAAAATACAGCATGACCCGCGACCAACTTTACCATTATATCAAGACCTATGGCATAAGTAAGGTTAAGGTTGGCAGAATCATCAAAATATCCAAGCAAGAGCTTGATAATCTGTTTGCTCCACCCACGATATGATGCGGTGGACTTGTGGTGGGCTATCGGTGGAAATACCCCGGAACCGGGTGCCTGAGTCCACTGTTTGAACACTTCCTACCTTCGCATCAAATCTTTTAATTCACAACGCACATGAATACATGCACCAAAGTTTTCCTTCGCAAGAAGGCTATATCGGGTGGACGCATCTCGCTCTATCTCGATTTCTATCCTGCCATCCGTAATCCCCATACCAACCGGATGAGCCGCCGTGAAACCCTCGGCATCTATATCTACGCCTCACCTAAGAACGAGCGCGAAAAACAGTTCAACGCCTCTATGGAGGAAAAGGCGGAGGCTATCCGTTGCCGCCGCTTTGAGCAACTTCTCAACGAGCAGTTTGACTTTCTCGATAAGGAGAAGCTGCGCATGGACTTTCTTGCCTACTTCAAGCAGAAGTGCCGTCAGAAATACCAGAAATGGGATTGCGTTCTGCGCCACTTCACTATCTATTGTAAGGGCAAATGCACTTTCGGCGATCTGACTGTGGATTTCTGCAAGGGGTTCCGAAATTATCTTCTCACCGCCCAGCGTCAGCGTAACAACGGCAAAGGGCCAATATCCCACAATTCTGCAGCGGGCTACTGGTCAACTTTCCGCGCTCTGCTGAAAATCACCTATCAGGAGAAATATATCCGCGAAAATCTCAATGACTTTCTGGAAAAGATTGAGTGGAAGGAGGTCAAGAAGGAGTTTCTTACCCTCGCCGAAGTCAAGCAACTTGTCGCCACACCATGCAAGATACCCGTACTCAAACAAGCCGTATTGTTCAGTTGCATGACCGGGCTGCGAATCAGCGACATCCTGCAACTCTCATGGGAGCATATCCAGATGGGTCAGGACGGAGGCTATCTAATTCGTCTATGTACCGAGAAAACGGAAGAAGAAACTAATCTCCCAATCAGTGATGAAACACTGGCTCTGTGCGGAGAGCGTTCAGAGGGTCTTGTCTTTAAGGGACTGAAACGCCACATGGTCAACCATCCTCTGAAAGAGTGGATAAAGTCTGCCGGATTAACCCGACGCATTACTTTCCATACGATGCGCCACAGCTTTGCCACGCTCCTTGCAGCCAACGGTGTTGACATTCTGACTATCAGCCGAATGTTGACCCATAAGAGCGTCAAGAATACTCAAATTTACGCAAAAGTCGTAGATGAACGGGCACGCGAAGCCTCCGAGGTCATATCGCTGAAATAGGATTAAAATAACTGATATTTCCGAAATTAGGCTTAACTTTGTGCCATAATACTTAGAAAAATGGAAATCAGCCAACAGCAATATGAATCTGCCCTTGCTCGTATTGAGGAATTGTTACCTCTTGTATCTGATGATACTCCGTCTGACAACCCCGATGCCGTTGAACTCATTAAAGTTTCTGAGATTGTGAGGGAATATGAGCTAAAACATTATCCCATCGGAGAATCCGAGCGATCATAATCTCCACAAATTTATATTGAGTGCCATTCCATTGATTTGGAGTGGCACTTTATTTTTCCGGTGAACATCATCGGGGGTGTGTTCGTTATAAAAACTGATGAAATTTTTACAATAATTAAACCCTGAATGAAAAACGGACACTTCCCCGACCACTGGCAGATATGGCTCTGGATAGGCATAGCTGCCCTGATTCTCGCCGCAGTTGCCCGCCAATATGCAATCGACATCAGAGGAATGAGTGGCTTTAACGCCAATCTTATTTTTCTCGGAGTTTTTGTTGTATTCGCTCTGCTGTATCTCGCCTTCCAAGAGTTCCTTTCCCATACTCTTGGCACGGCATTAGTAAAATGTTTTGAAAAGCTGTTCAAATGGCTCGGCTTCAAACAACGTGAGCCGGAAAATATTGAACCTCTATCCATCCCGGAAGAAATCACTGAAACACCTCCGGCTCCAGCCCCGATCCAACAACCGCAACCGTCCATCCCAACCGAGACGGAACCACAGAACGGTATAGTCAAGATTGAGACTCCGACACCAAAGAAAATCGTCATAGACTACGAAGGCAGACGCGAGGAAGCAAAGAAACGACAAGAGGACAGAGCCTATGAAAAAGAGGCGAATGTAATTCTCTATGTCGGTTATACGATGTCTCCATTCGTTGACAAGGAGGTCGTGGAGAAAATTATCAATATCGTGACTGAGTTTATCCATACCACCGGCGTACCTGATTTCTCAGAGGACATGGCAATTCGGCTCCCGGCTGAACTTACCACATCCGACATGATGCACTTTGGCTGGAACATAGCCAAGCCTTTCAATAAATATAATCTGCATACAGCACATTTTCTTAAACAGGCGTTCCCTTATACGTTCAAGGATGTTGAAGTCTGCACCATCGAGAGAAAGCTGACCTGCAACGGGACGCAAGGCAGAATAAAAATTGATAAAAATGTTGGCAGCTTCAAAATTCCGGATGAAAACGCTAAGGTGGAAACGCCCACCGAAGATGTTACCACAAAATCCGTTCCCGAAAAACAGCAGTCAAAGCCTAAAAAGATAGCTAAATCCACCAAAAAGCCAAAGAGTGCGATGAGCGCGATGGAAGCTGCCATGATGGATATGGGGATTGATCCTTATAATCCTGGCGATGAGATTGTTGAAGAACCTGATAGATATGGTTATGACATAGGGTGGTGATATGGTGGAATGACGGTGGAAATGCCTCTTATCCCGGTGCTTAATTCCACCATTTGAACACTTCCGTACTTTGCTGGCGAATTCACATAAAGGTGGGTTCGCCAGCATATATGTTCAACACATCCATTACATTCGATGAGCTGCCGGGTGCAGTGTCATCGCTGGTCAATCTCGTAAGGGAATTGGCCAATGAGGTGAGGGAGCTTCGCGCTCAACTCACCTCCGAGAGAAACAACACGAAGTCCAACTCCAGATTTATCGGTATCCCCGAAGCCTGTGAGATATTGGGCAAAGCCAAATCCACGGTCTATCGCCTCGCTAATGAGGGCAAGGTGCCGGCATATAAAGTGCCGGGCGAAAAGGAATGGCGTTTTATCGAAAGTGAGCTTGTAGCCCATGTAAAGGAGAACAAGCGGCAGTCGTCTATCCTTTCTTTCGCCGAGATGGAAGCTGAGATTAGTCGCGGCACACGCGCCAAATCATCTTATCGCCGATAGCCTATGGAGATGTCTGTTGACCCCATGCTCATACTCGGCAAAGCCGTCGACTTCTCGTGCCAACGAGAGCAGAGTGGAGCTTGCTCCAACTATGCCGAGTGCAGCCGAGATTGGAGTGAAACTCAAATGAGCGTAAGTATCCGGGGCGGGGATTTTCCTTTGGGCGCATTGCCGATGAAGATTCAGAGAATCGTCAAGGAAGCGCATGACTGTTACGGCTATCCGGTGGATTATCTTGCCGGAGCCATGCTCGTGGCTGTCGGACTTGGCATCGGCAACACCCATTTCGCAAGGCTCAAAGGAAAATGGGATGAGAGTGCCATACTTTTCATGGCTCTTGTCGGAAGACCGGGAGCCTGCAAATCGCATCCGCTGAATTTCGCCATCAGACCGTTCACCGAGCTGGACGGTGTGGCAACACGCGCCTATGTCAAGGCGTGTGAGGAATACGAGCGCCAGCGCGAGTTGCCGATAAAGGAACGCTCAGAGCCACACCCTGTCGTCCCTGTCTGCAAAAGGTTCCTGATTTCAGATGCGACACCCGAAGCTATGCTGCTTATCCACTCGCAGAATCTGCGCGGCATCTGTATGTGGAACGACGAACTTGCGGGGTGGTTCAAGAATTTCAACCGTTACAACAAAGGTTCTGATGAAGAATACTGGCTAAAACTGTTCAATGCCAATCCGTCGTTCTCCGACCGCAAGGGAGTGAAGAATTCGGTCTATATCAGCCGACCTTTCATCTCGGTGGTGGGAACTATCCAGAACGGCATACTCAACGAATTGGCACAGGGCAGCCGCTCGTCAAACGGATTTATAGACCGCTTGCTATTCGTAATGCCCAACAATCAGGACAAACAGCCGTGGAGCGACAAGGAGCCTACCTTCGACATCGAGGCTGCATGGGCTGACATCATCGGCAAACTTGTGGAGCTTCCATACGAAACGGACACAGACGGAAATATCATAGCCAATATTTTACCGTTTGCGCCGGATGCGAAAGCGAGACTTTACGAATGGCAACGCCGGAATACCGAGGAATGTAACCGGGAAGAATGTGACGCACTGAAAGGCGTTTACAACAAATTCGATTTCCATGCCATACGGTTCTGCCTGATATTGCAGATGGCGCGGTGGGCCTGCGGAGAAGCCGACAGAACGGAGATTGATCTCCTTTCGGTTGAGAACGCCATATCGCTCGTGGATTATTTCAAGGCAACCGCCAGAAAAGTGCATGGCATTATCAGCGAAATGTCGCTTACCGAGCAGCAGAGAGCCATCATAGCTGCCCTTTCAGACAGTTTCACGACAGAAGAAGGGATAGCCGTGGCAAAAGAGAACTGTATGCCGGGACGCACGTTTCAGGACTTTCTCAAACGGTCAGTCTCATTAGGCACCTATTTCCAGCGTGAGAAGCATGGGCATTATTCCAAACTCTGACACCTGCGCTTTCCGCATTTTCCGCATTTTGAACAGACAAAATGCGGGTTACGCAGAAAATGCAAACAAAATCTTTGAGAATCTATGAACACACACCGATTCATTCTCCAGCCCTATAAGGGAGTTGGAAGCCGCCACTGTTGCCCCGCCTGCCACAAGAAACGCTGTTTTAGCCGGTATATCGACACCGAGAAACAAATCTCGTTTCCTGATGATGTTGGCAGATGCGACCATGAGCAGAGCTGCGGCTACCACCTGACACCGAAGGAATATTTTGAGCGTAATCCGGAGGCTAAGCCTTAACACTCCGATTTCTCAGCACCGTCAGCATGGCGAGCAAAGCAGACCGAGCAGCGAAAGCCGACATCGTTCATCGCGGCAGAGACTGTTGCACAGACTCTGCACGGATATGAGAAGAACAATCTCTATCTTTTCCTCCGCTCCAAGTTCGGAGCCGAGGAAGCCCTACGATTGATGAAAGATTATAGCGTAGGCACATCGAAGCACTGGCCGGGGTCATGCGTATTCTGGCAGCCCGACATCAACGGCTGTGTACACACCGGGAAAGTCATGCTCTACGATGCCGACAACGGCAACCGTGTAAAGGAGCCGTTCAACCATGTTACATGGGTTCACTCGCTTTTGAAGTTGCCCGACTTCAATCTGCGTCAGTGCTTTTTCGGTGAACACTTGTTGCCGATGAACAGAGGCAAACCGGTTGCCATTGTCGAGAGCGAAAAGACGGCACTTGTGGCAGCTTACTATCTGCCCGAATATGTGTGGCTCGCTTCCGGCGGTAAAAATGGTTGCTTCAATACTGATGCACTCCGTGTTCTCCGAGGCCGTCAGGTAATCCTGTATCCCGATATAGGCGTGACAGACCAATGGCGGCATAAACTGAGTTTGCTCCGCAATCTCGGTATCGAAGCAAGTGTCTTCAACTACCTTGAAGAAGTTGCCACTGATAACGAGCGAACAGCAGGACTTGACATTGCAGACTATCTCCTGCAAATCGAACCAGACCAAGCTGTCCTGCAATCTATGATACGCCGTAATCCGATGTTGCAGAAACTTATTTATGACCTGCAACTCACTCTCGTGTCAGTTGAACGGTACGACCCGGATACTGATGCAATCAACAAAACCTCAAAAACAGAAAACAATGACTGCGAAGAAATCTCCGTCAACACCCGCGTCCAAGTCAACCGAGTTGACCGATGCAACCAAATCCAAAGTATCAACTCTTAATCCCGATTTTATTATGAAATCAGATAATTCTATCAACTCCACTTCCACTGTTAACAGCGATAACACACTTAACAGCATTACACCTGCCAACGCTGACAATCTGTTTGACAACGAGCAGACAGTAACCGAGGCAACTGCCGTAACTGCCACAACCGAGCCGCCGAAGCAACAGCGCATCGGTAAGCAGCAGCGCAAATCGGACTTCGCCGAGTTCAAGGCTACATTCCTTGCGCCGACAAAGCTGGTGAACCGCCATGCCTTGAACATCGAGGGCGACCTGTGGGACCAGCTTGAGCGCGTTTCCAGAATCCTTGGCGACCGTGGCACCACCGTCAGCAGTTACGCCAACGCAATCCTCGCCGAGCATCTGAAACAATATGCCGACGACATCGAAATCTGGCGTAAGCTCTGAGTGCTTGATTGCAACTAAATTTTGACCGCTAAATAGTCCTCGTAGTTTCGCGCACCACGAAACTATCGCAGGGGTTCGGAATCGGAGGGAGCGAGTTTATGTTTTCGTATTACAAGTAATCCTCAAACGACTCGCTCCCCTCCGCTCCCGATGGTCACAAACCTCAAACAGAATTTCCAATGAAGAAATCCAATTTACGTCCCTCTAAAGGACGCCCAAAGCTCCCGGCGGATGAACGAAAGTCCATCATGGTGCCGGTAAAATTCGACATAGACCAGTATCAGGTAATGATGGACAAAGCTCTAATGGCAAGGCTTAACCGTTCGGAATATATCCGGCAGTCGGCACTGCATTGCAAAGTCGTGGAAAGGCTCACGCCAAGAGATGTCAAGGCAATCCGCGACCTTCAGGGAATCGCCGAAAATCTCAACCGCACGGCTAAATTTGTTGGAGCCATTCTAAAGGGTGGCGCCTCAGAAGAACAGTTTGTCCGTACATACAGAGAGATAATTGAGTGCAAGGATTTTGTTCTCTCACTGATAAAAATCTATCGTAATACACCCGACAGCGTATGATGGGCAAGATTTCAAAAGGTGGTAGTTTCGGCGGTTGTGTCGATTATGTCACGCGCCGAAAGAAGGATAATCCCGACGGCACACCCTGTAATGAATGGCGTCTTATAGACTATAAAGATGTATCTACGATAGAAGGGCGAAATGGAATTATCGCTTCTTTTGAGGATAATCTCGCCTTGAATCCGGGCTTGAAAAATCCGGTCGGACATATTTCTCTGAACTTCCATGCCAACGACAAGGATAAAGTTGATGACCGGATTATGGTAGAGATTGCCCAAAAATATATGAAGAAAATGGGCATCGTGGATACTCCATACATCGTTGTCCGTCATCTCGACAAGGATTATCCACACTGTCATATCGTGTTCAGCCGAATAGATAACCACGCCGAAACCATTTCCGATCAAAATGATTTCAATCGCAACAGAGCTGTCTGTCTTGACTTGACAAAGGGATACGGACTGCACATTTCCGAGGGTAAAAAGCAGACAAATGTCAACCGGCTTCGCGGTGCGGAGAAAGTTCGTTATGAAATCTTCAATGCCGTTGACGCGGTATGGAATGATAAATCCGTCCATACTTTCGAGCAATTCGAGGCAAGATTAAAGGCTGCCGGCGTCGGTATAGAATACAAATACAAGCGTGGCACTACCGAGCCGCAGGGTCTATGGTACACCCGGAAAGGCAAGCGTTTCGCCGCCTCGAAGATTGACCGGCGATTCAGTCTGGGCAATATTTCCAAGCATCTGGCTAACAACAAACCGCTACATTCCCAGTCCCAATGGATGTATGCAGATGGCTCCATTGTGCCTATCGCATCATACAAAGGTGTGCGGTTTTCAACGCAACAGATCAATGATTACGTTGCGGGGAAAGCTATCCGAGTTGACGGATGTCAGGGAGCTATACCTACTGTGTGGATAAAATTCAACCCGCAGCGCATGACTCCGGGAGTCTATTCATCGAATCCGGATTTAGCCGGGCAAGCCGCATCTCAGTCGCAGAGCTATGGCACTCGGTTATCACATGTTTCAGCAGCAGGAACCACACAGCCGCAAGAAGGTATCACTAACCGCAGTGCGTTACCCGACGATTTCAAACTATGGCTGAGCCGCCATCCCGGACTTACCATAGAAGAGGCCCTTCACCGTTATCGTGAAGAACAAAAAGCCAAACGCCGCCGACAAGGGCCCAAGCTACACTAACCACAACGCCGCTGAGGGAAGCAAGAACCTCCCTCAGCGGCGTTTCTCATCTAATCTCTTCAGTGGTGAACAAATACCACCATGTTTTCCTACATAAATGGTTGTCAACTGAAAAATTTTCATTAATTTTGCAGTCAAAGAATTTATGTTATGATTGAAAGGATAAATCGAATAAAAGTAGTTTTGGCAGAAAAACAAAAGACGAATAAATGGCTGGCAACAGAATTGGGCATTAACCCTTCTACTGTCTCCAAATGGTGTACTAATTCATCACAACCGGATATAGCATTATTGGTAAAGATTGCTAAATTACTTGAAGTTGAACTGGACGAATTGCTTGATAAAAATTTCGTAGAATCTATCTGACTGTTATGGCAAGGAAAGCAACGGCAAAGGAAACAACCAAAACCATTGAGCAGATTCTATGGGATTCGGCAAATGAGCTTCGTGGCAATCTTGATGCTGCCGAATATAAGTCGGTGGTGCTTGGTTTGGTATTCCTTAAATATATAAATGACTGTTTTAAGACTAAATACGATGAACTTATCGCCGAGGGCGAGGGTTTTGAGGAAGATGCTGATGAATATATCGGCGATGGCATATTCTTTGTGCCCACCGATGCCCGTTGGGATAAGATAGTCAACGCTGCTCTGACGGCAGAGATTGGCGTGGTTGTAGATGCGGCGATGGAGGCACTTGAGCGTGAAAACAAACAATTAAAAGGTATACTCCCCAAGAATTACGCACGCCCGGAGCTCGACAAGCGACGTCTCGGCAATGTGATTGATATATTTGAAAATAACTTACACTTTACTGGGGACAGGGCTCGTGATATCCTAGGGCGTGTTTATGAATACTTCCTAGGTGAATTTGCCCGCGAAGAAGGGAAAAAAGGCGGAGAGTTCTACACGCCTGAGTGTGTGGTTCGCACTATTGTTGAAGTTATTCAACCATATAAAGGAAAAGTCTTCGACCCGGCATGTGGATCAGGAGGAATGTTCGTACAGTCATCTAAGTTTATTGAACGCCATCAAGGCGACCTTAATCAAATTTCTGTTTACGGGCAAGAGAGCAACTCTAACACTTGGCGATTGGCGCAAATGAACCTTGCGATACGCGGTATAGAGGCAAACTTTGGCAATTCGTATGCAGACTCCTTTCACGATGACAAACACCCATTCCTTAAAGCTGATTTTGTAATGGCGAATCCTCCTTTTAATTTCTCGGAATGGGGCGGTGAGCTTCTTGTTGATGATCCTCGATGGGTATTTGGTACTCCTCCAGCTTCAAATGCAAATTATGCATGGATACAACATATGTTATATCATTTGAGCGAAAATGGCCGCATAGGGTTAGTATTAGCAAGTAGTTCTTTGTCCTCAAAACTTGAATTTGATATTAGAAAGAATATCATTAATGCTGATTTAGTTGAAGGCATTATTGATATGCCGCCTCAATTATTCTATAATGTTAAAATTCCATGTTGCCTGTGGATATTGTCAAAACGTAAAGAACAAAAAGGTAAAACGCTTTTCATTGATGCTCGAAAACTTGGGTATATGAGAGATCGAACGCATCGGGAACTCTCATGTGGTGAAGAAAATTCAAATCATGGTAACGACATTAAGTTGATTGCCGATTCTTTTTCTGATTTTAGAATGGGTAACCATCATGCCCTTAACGGTTTTTCTGCTATCGCAAGCATAAAGGATATATCAGATAATAAATACTCATTAAGTCCAAGAGTATACGTCGGACGTAAAAACGTTGAAATTAATGACAAAGCTAAAGCTAATGATCTCAAGAACTCTATAAATAAACTTATTTCTCTGTTTGGCAAACTAACTAATATAGGAATGGATGAAAGGCCATTTGAAGTAAGTTCCATATACTCTCAAATATCAATTTATTTTGAAAAAGCATTTAATTCAATATTCTACTTTAATTTTGTTAAATTATTGCCGTATAAAAATTCTGAGTTACAAGAATCATTCCTTTATCCGATTCCTGCAACTTGGACACTATTAACTTTTGATGAATTTATCTCTCCGTCAAGTGAAAAATGTGGAAACAAAATTGTTCCTGATTTTTCAATTACAAATAGAGGAATTGTTCCCCGTTCTGAAAACTACTCCAAACAATTGAGTAAAGATTCATCTAAAAATAAACTAATACACAATGGAGATTTGATTTTTGGAATGAGTCGAGAAATTCTTAATTGGGGTATTATGGAAGAAGAAGTAGGCGGAGTAAGTCCTGCATATAAAGTTTATACAGTTAATATAAACAAGGTAAATCCGACCTATTTAAAGTATTATATATCTAATAATATATCGTATTTTTCTGATTTAATTAAGCCTGCAGCCCGTGAAGGTCAATCAATTGATGAAGATTTGTTAATGAGTAAGCAAATTTTTATCCCTACTGTGGAAGATTGGAATCAATTTATAAATCTATTAAATAGCATTTTCAATCTTTGTAAAAAAGGAGACCTTAATGGCCTTCAGAACATTGTTAATCGAATGCTATCAGATTCGTAACACTATGGGAAAGACTTACCACTATACCGAAGACTCTTACGAGCAGACTATCCTTGACCTGTTCAATGAAATGGGTTATGAGGTACTGCACGGACCTGACGTGGACGCCGAAACCGGTCGCGACCTCACTGATGCCACCATTTCGGGCAAACTGCGCGAGGCAATGCTCCGCATCAACGGCTCTGACAAGACCGCAGCCGTCGATGAAGCAATCCGCAAGATTCGAGAGCTATACTCGCAGCCGCTCGTTCCCGCCAATGTGCAGATGACCGACCGGTTGCAAAACGGCATTGACGTGACATTCAAGACCGGCGAGGGAACTCTGCGCAGCGACCATGTGAGGATTTTGGATATTGACAATCCTGTAAACAATAGTTTTCAGGCTGTCAACCAATGGACTGTGGTCAACGGTCAGGCAAAGAAAAGAGCCGACATAGTGGTATTTGTGAACGGATTGCCAATCGCGGTGATAGAGCTGAAATCGCCGAGCCGCGAAGTGACAAATTCCGAGGAGGCATATCTGCAACTGCAAAACTATATGCGGCAGGTGCCGCAACTGTTTACAGCCGATCAGATGCTCGTAATCAGCGACATGGCAGACACACAGGTCGGCACAATCACCGCTCCGCTCGACCGCTTCATGGAGTGGAAGACCACCGACGGCTCGTATGAGAGCACTGCGATTGCCGACTTTCAGACTTTCTTTGAGGGGATATTCGATAAAAGCCGTCTTATCGACCTTATCTCGGACTTCTCGCTGTCAATGGGTAGCGATACGAAGAAAGCGCGAATACTTGCCGGATATCATCAATATTTCGCCGTAAAGAAAGCGATGAAATGTACCCAAGAAGCCCTGCAACGTAAAGATGGCAAAATTGGCGTATTCTGGCATACGCAAGGCAGCGGTAAAAGTCTCTCGATGGTCTTTTATGCCCATCAGTTGCTCAAAAACTTGCTTAGTGCGACCATCCTCGTACTTACCGACCGTCTCGACCTCAACGACCAGTTGCACTCAACATTCGCCGCCTGCAGCGACTATCTCCGCCAGACACCCGTCAAGGCAACAGATGGCGACCATCTATATGAACTGCTCGAAAAGCGAAAAAGCCACGGCATAATCTTCGCCAACATCCAGAAATTCAAGGACCGCAAGGAGCCAATAACTATGAGGTCTGATGTCATAGTAATGAGTGACGAGGCTCACCGGTCGCAGAGCAACGTCAAAACCAAAGTAGATACGGCGACCGGCGAAATAAAACTCGGCTTTGCCGCCATAGTCCGCAAACTGATCCCTAACGCCGCATTCATCGGCTTTACAGGCACGCCCATTGAAGCCGACGACAACGATACCCGAGAGGTGTTCGGCAATTATATCGACATCTACGACATGACTCAGGCCGTGGAAGACGGCGCCACCGTGCCGGTCTACTATGAGAGCCGCCTGATACAGCTCAACCTCGATGAAGAAACCCTCCGGCTGCTCGACCGGGAGTATGACAAACTTGCCGAGGAAGGCGCGGATGAAGAGGATATCAAACGCTCCAAGCAGGAGAACGCGCAGTTGCACGCCCTGCTACATGCCCCTGAGACCATCGACACGCTCTGCCGCGACATAATAGACCATTATGAAGCCAACCGTCAGAATCACCTAACCGGCAAGGCTATGATAGTTGCGCTCGACCGTGCGACAGGCATTGAGATTTACAAACGCCTGGTGGAACTGCGCCCGCAATGGAGAGATATTATAGGGGTGGTTATGACACAAGGCAACCAAGACCCGGCGGAGTGGAACGACATCATCGGTTCGGCGGCTCATAAGCAGGAACTTGCGCGCCGGTTTAAAGACAATGATTCGGCAATGAAGATTGCTATCGTAGTGGATATGTGGCTCACCGGCTTTGATGTGCCGAGTCTCGCCACTATGTATGTCTACAAGCCGATGAAAGGCCATAACCTGATGCAGGCCATAGCCCGCGTCAATCGCGTGTTCCCCGAAAAGAGCGGCGGCTTGGTAGTGGACTATATTGGTATTGCACAGGCTCTTAAAAAAGCAATGCACGACTATACCAATCGCGACAAGACGCGATTTGGCGACCCCGACATAAAGAAAACCGCCTATCAGGAGTGTATTGCCTCTCTTGCCCGTTGCCGCGAGTGTATGAACGGTTATGACTACTCTGGTTTTGCGACGTGCTCCAATTTGCAGCGTGCAAATCTCATCAAAGGTGGAGTAAATGTATTGCTTGATCCTAACAATATAGTCAGCACACTTTGTGATGGCAACGTCACAAAATATGATGCAGCCCGCAATGTATTTGTTGACGACGGCAAACGCCTTGCACAGGCAACTACCCTATGCCGAAGTCTGCTCTCTCCGGCTGAAAAATTTGAGGAAGCATATTTTGAGGCAGTGCGTACTTTGTTGGTACGCCTGACATCAAACAAGAAGATTACCCGAAAAATCATTGACGAGAGAATCACCAATCTTTTGAAGGTTGCGGTGAAGGCTGAAGGTGTTGTCGAAATCCTCAACACCCAAGGCACCGAGTTCAATCTTTTTGATGAAAAATTCCTCAAAGAGATCGCCGAGATGAAAGAGAAGAATCTTGCACTTGAACTGCTGAAGCGTCTCCTTGAACAGCATATCCGCAAGCATGCAAAAAAGAATATGACGCAGACTGACAAGTTCAGCGAAATGCTCGATGCCCGACTTGCCGAGTATCTTCGTGGACTAATCAGCAATGAGGAAGTGATACAGGAGCTGCTCAAAATGGCACAGGAGCTGAAAGCTCATGCCAAACAAGCCTCTGAATTAGGATTGACCGAAGAGGAGCAGGCGTTCTACGATGCACTTACCAGGCCTCAGGCAGTGAAAGACTTCTATGAGAACGACACGCTTGTTGCCATGGCGAAGGAACTCACCGAAGCTCTGCGCAACAGCAAGACCATAGACTGGCGGCAGAAAGAATCTGCCCGCGCCAATATGCGCCGTATGGTCAAGCGACTCCTCAAAAAGTATAAATATCCACCCGAAGAGCAGGAGAAAGCCCTTGAAACCGTTATCAAACAGTGCGAACTCTATGCTGATAGTGACAATTCCGATTCACCTATGTATGGTTTCAAACCATATGAGATAAATAATACCGATTATAGCATAGCAGCAGAACCTTAAAACTGCCATTTATGAATACTATTACACCATCTAAGGAACAAAGCAAACGTTCTGCAGCTGATATTTATGCAGCCTTTGAATATCAGTGGAATTATTTTGTATTTACGCTTTTAAATGAAATTGATGACACGTCAACTGTTAGCTTTGAACTACATGATGATGTTGATACGCAGACAGGTGAAGTAATAACGTTTTATCAAATCAAACATAGTGTTCAAAACAACGCAAGTGGGAAGACCATTAATTTGTCTGATCGCGATTCGGATTTGTGGAAGACTCTCTCTAATTGGATGAAGTTCATTGATGACCAGCCTGAGATCTTGCCTAATGCCAGTTTTATATTAGTGACAAATAAAAATATATCTGATAATAAGTTTGTAAAGGCACTTACAGATTACCAAAATAGTCATAATCTTGATGACTTTAAATCTACGATTGGGGAGATAAAAAATTCTGAAAAGAAAAATGCTGATAAATTGAAGGACAAGCCTGAGGAATCTAAAGATAAACCCAAGACAAAAAGAATAGATGTTTCTAAAATCATCTCAGAATTATTAAGCTTTCCCAATTTGGAAGTATTTTGTGAGAAAATCACCTTTTCAAAAACAGACGACATTCTTAAAGAGGCGATTAAGAAACGAATGAAGAATCGTCTTGGATTAAATGAACACCGGATTGATTGGGTTTATGGTCAAATTATGACATCACTGAAAGATGATGCCATAGAACGGATAGAAAATCGTAAACCAGTATCATATACAGGTGGAGTATTTACTGAGAAATATCAGAGTATACTTGATATTGGACGTGCAAAGATTCATTTTCGTTCTGACTACTCTATTGCTGATTTTGGCGGAAACCCCAATGAACTGTTGTTTATGAAGCAATTATTTGAAATTGGAGATACTGATAGAAATGACATTGATCGTGTAACGGAACTTACCGGTTGTTGGTTAAGGTTCAATAACAACTTCCACGAGAATTGGAATAATAATGCTATTATTCAAGATGATGTAGACAGATTAACTCAAAATGTATGTTCTATATGGAGGACATGTCATCATTCCAAACACAGACCACTACGACCGGATTGTACTGATGTCGATTTGTGTAATGCCGGATGTGATACTGTTGATGAAATGAGAAAAGAAAAGTTTTCATTAGCAGGAACAGATCTGGAACAGTCAAATAGTGAGGGCTGCATATACTATTACTCAAATTCTTCAACAGACATAATCCCAGAACTGCCACTAATTGGATGGCATCGTGATTGGCAAATAAAATTCAAGAAGTCATGAACAGAGTTTATAATAATGAAGCCATATTAATGGGCTGTATAGTCCATCTTCTCAAGAACGAGATGATGGATATGGCAAAGTTATACCTTTATACTACGCTTCTTGTTGATATACAATTATACTCTTTCATAAAGAAATCAGATAGCTTTAATCAATTATGCACGTTGATTAAGAATCAAGGACTAATATCACGTAAGTTGGATTCCTTTGGCCCTTATTTTCTTAATGCAACAGTAATTTTAAAACAAAACAAATTCATCATGATTTCCGATAGGAATCTTAGGCTCGGGATTTCTGCATTCCCCGAAGGAAACCTAAGATCAAGGAGGCTTGATAGAATAATGAAAATTTCTGAACACCTACTAAAACTTTGTTCAGGATTATCAACGAAAGAATTGTACCACAATTTGAATATTCAACTATGAATCTATATATAGCAAGCATTAAGATGTGGTTTAAGGGTTTTCGTGAGGATTCCCAGAAAACTGTGACATATTACTTTGAGCGAGATAAAATCAATGTAATTACCGGCGACTCTTCCACTGGAAAGTCTTCCCTACTTAACATTATAGATTATCTTCTTCTATCAGATAATCCAACGATTGTTGAGAACGTCATTAATGAAAATGTTGAATTCTACGGAATGAATATTTTTATTAATGAAAATAGTTATGTGCTTATCCGAAAGGCTCCCCAAATGGGCATAGGGTCACAAGATGTCTATTTTGAAAAAACTGATGGTTACCCAAAACCATATAACAAGACACATAATGTTGGCGAATTAAATGCTGCCTTTAACAGTATTTTCGGGATTCCAGAACATATGCAAAAAATCGGTCGCACGAATTCCACTCTTACTTTCAGGCATTTTTTGCCTTTTAACTATCTGACCGAGGATATCATATCGTCAGCAAATGTCTATTTCGATATTCCTTTCTTTATTTCAAGAAGTTATGATGTATTCCTTGATTTTGCCTTGGAATATGTCAACGGTATTAAATGCTTTGATGAGAAGGGAATTACCGCTGAAATTGAAACGACAAAAAAAGAGTTAATCAAATATCAACAGAAACATCTTAAGAATCAAGAAGAGGTCAGGAAGTATAAGGAAGAGTTAGGAAAAATATTTGATGAAGCTGTAGGACTTAACCTAATTCCCGTTGATAGTTTATTTCTTCAAGTAGATGCAAATGAAATGTTGAAATACGTTCAACATTCCATATCTGCGTATGACAAACTGATAAAAGATGAAGAGGATACCAATAAACTTGGGAATCTCAGAAAAAAGAGGGATGACTTACTAAATAAAATAAACACATATCGTTCTCTGATGGGGGAAATGGATAGGCAGAAATCTCTTGGATCAAGAGTTGAGGATAGTCTACGTCCTATCTCTTACATCCGTGAACATATAGATGAAGTAATTAGTTCTCCAGATACATTAGAACTACTTGATGAGTTAGAAAATCAGCTTCAGCAAATAAAAAGAGTCAAGCAAAATCCTCCTGTGCTCCCGTCTGATTATATTAGACGATATGAAGAGCTCAAACAAGAGCTGAAAGAGTGTAATCACGAATTAACTCGACTATTGGCACTTCGTAAAACGATAGGTGATCCTGTTTGGCTAAATAGAGCCTTAAGGATAAAATATAGACTTAAGGACTTAAAGAGTCCGGCTGTTGACACCTATCAATTTGCGGTCGAACAAGAAAAAGTTTCAAAAATTGAATCATTAGAAACAAGATTAAAACAAATTCATCTTTTACCTCATGATATAAAAGATGTGTTAAGCACACATATAAATCAGTACTTCCATTCCAAGAATGGTATGGTAGATTCTTATCCAGACACATCCATGGTTTATGATGATGCAGATAGGAGAATCTCGCTTAAAAAGGAGGGCGTGGAATACCCTGTTAGAAATATTGGAAGCAAGTCTAACTATATGTTCCTTCACCTCTGTTTTTTCTTAGGCCTTCATAAATCGATATTGAAAAATAAGGCACAACAAGTTGGATCATTTTTATTTATCGACCAACCAAGCATACCTTACTATGCAGATAAGGGTACACTCGACAATGATGACAAGAAACAACTCACAAAGGCATTTTGCCTTCTGAATGATTTCATGAAGGAAATTGTTCTTGATGAAGAGGGGCATTTTCAGATAATTCTCATCGAGCATGCTGACGAATCTTATTGGAAAAACTTGGAGCTTTTCCATACTGTAGCAAAATTCTCAAAATCTGAAAATGGAGGTTTAATCCCTAAAAATATTTACGAATAATGAGTTTAATAAAATTGGGAACACCCACTATTGCCACTATTCAAAAGGTCGGCAACAAATTAAACGAAGAGGGAATTGCCTTTGCTTCTAAGACTGATGATATTACATCGGCATCGGAGTTCATATCCTCTCTTATAAAAAACACCTTCAAATTCGATGTGTTTAGTAGGCTATATGCAATTGATGACTTAGACTCCAATAATGTCTATCGATTTGTACGAAATATATTTTCTAATAAAGAATGCTTTGTTTCGCAGTCAAATAACCTTGCACGACATTTATATGACCAAAGTATTCATCCAAATATAATTAATGGGGAATTCTATGTAATATATATTGAAGATTGCTGTGTAAATGGACAAAACGCGGATGCTCTTTTATTACTTAAGACAGAGATAAAAGACAGTTTTCTGACAGTCACATACGAGAATGGCGAATATTCTATTAAACCTCAATTGGGATTGAGCACTAAACATATAGACAAAGGATGTCTTATTTTTAACATTGAGAAAGATAATGGATATCTGCTTTCAATAGTTGAAACCTCTTCAATACGGCAAGATGGTCGATATTGGACACAAAATTTCCTTTATGCGAAAGAAATAATTTCTGACTTTCAACATACTGAGAATGTTGCAAATTTCTGTGCCGCATTAGTCCAAAAGGTTATTGATATTAATCCAAAAAGAGCTTTGGATTTGGCTAAAGCATCTCGTTCTATAACCCAACGTTTACAAGAAAACGGAAGTGAAATCAATACCACCGATCTCATATCTTCACTGGCGTTAGATGAAGATACAACTTCCGTATTATCTCAATTTCGACATGACTATGAAGAAAAAGTTGGTAAAATCCCCGATAAATTTGTTTGCAATCAAAGTGCTCTAAAACGGAAAGCCATAACAAAATCAAATGTCTTAAGAGTCGGCTCAAGATTTGAGGTTAAAATTTTGGATCCATCGGCTGAAATAGACCAAGGATACGATGATGAAAAAGGTAGAAGCTTTTTAAAATTATACTTTTGATACACCATGACGATTGACGATATAAAGGCACTGATTGCTTCGGATGAGTCGCGGACTCTGGAGCTGAAGAAGACTACTGGCGAACTGAAAGACGGTATGCACTCGGCGTGTGCATTTCTCAACACAGAAGGTGGGTGGCTGATTTTCGGAATTGCACCAAAGTCGCTTAAAATATTAGGACAGGAAGTTACAGACTCTACACAGCAAGAGATAGCCAAAGCTATCACCGGATTGGAACCCGCTGTCGATGTGAAGATTCATTATGTTGATGTGCCCGACCGTCCGGGGAATAAAGTGATTGCCATGCACTTTGACGGCTGGGTATGGGGAGAACGACCACATACCTTCCACGGATGCCCTTATTATAAAGTAGAAAGCACAACGAAGGTAATGCCGCACGAAATGTACGATGAACGAATCCGGGCGCATCAGCCTCAGATGTATGCGTGGGAGCGTCAGATGGCAGATGGTGTTATGCTTGCCGACTTGAACGAGAAGCATATCAGAGGGTGCATCCGGCTTGGCGTTGAGGGCGGTAGAATCCCTGCAAGCGCAATGAGTGCGCCTATAGACGACACATTGGCGAAATGGAATTTGCTGAAAAATGGGAATCCGACCAATGGAGCGGTGATGCTTTTCTCTAACAATATCGAAGAGTATCCGCAGTTTCGGCTTCGGATGGCACGATTCTTGGGTAACGATAAGAATGAGTTTATCGACAACCAACGTGCAGAGGGCAATTTTTTTGACTTGCTTGACGCTGGCATGGCTTTTTTCTTCAAGCACCTCAATCTCAGCGGAAAGATTACCAACCATAGCCTCCAGCGCGAGGAACGCCTTGAAGTGCCGTATCACGCTTTGCGCGAAGCATTGATCAACAGTCTGTGCCATCGTCAATGGGAGAAGCATAATCTGACAGGAAGTATTGCTATCTACGATGACCGCATCGAGATTGCCAATCCAGGCATATTCCCTCCTCAAATCTCTCCCGAAACCATCAAGGAGCCGCATGAGTCATACCCTTATAACCTAAAGATTGCAGAAGCTCTCTATAAGTCAACCTATCTGGAAAGCTGGGGTTCCGGCGCAAAGCGCATAATGGATGCCTGCCGCGAACAAGGCGTTGAGGAACCTACATGGCGTTGGGACGGAGGTTTCGTAATCGTATCCTTCAAACGACCCAGCAAAGCATCCTCTGAACAAGACGCGAATACCAGCCCAGTTTCCACAAAGCAACATACCAGTACCATACCAGTACTGCACCAGTTCCATACCAGCTCCATACCAGTTCAGACCTTGATTGAGAAAGGCACTGAAGAATTTGTGACAGCATTGGAACTTGCAGACTTGTGTGGTCTAAAGAACATAAGACATTTCCGGAAATTCTATCTCAATCCTGCGTTGGCAGACGGAGTGATAGAACGGCTCTACCCTGACACTCCTAACCATCCTCAACAAAAATACCGCTTGACGGAGGCTGCTAAAGAATGGAAAAAAGATATTTGTACGGATAAATAATCTTAGTGTGTAATCGAAAAAATGTAAACTCATGGATATTAAGCAAAAGATAGTCAATGCTAAGGATTTACTCGAAAAGAAAGGAAATGTCATAAAGACACGAGATGATCATGACCTTATTTTGGTTAATGCAGATGGCTCAATTCAAAACCCTGATGATTGCGATTGGGGTATTAACGATAAAGATAAGGTGACAAATGCAATATTTCGCAGCCGCATCGAGCCTTGGCTTACATCACTGTTCCAATCAGAACATTTATCTTTGTTGTGTGGTTCCGGTATCTCCAATGCAATTAGTCATAAGGCAGGGGCAAATGGAGGTGCCACAATGGGAGCCACAACATTCAATACGTTCAAAGACGAGATAGCAGAAGCCGCCGCTGCGTCAGCAATGGCGAGTGGAAGAAACACAGGCAATATTGAGGATCAAATCAGGACAGCTAATGACTTGTTACGCGGACTTAAAATTCTGAAAAAGCAAAGTGACGCTCAAAAACTTGAGACAGAACTTAACAGTATTATAGCGGAATTTGCTAAATCAATCCTATCCTCAGAAAAAGCCATAGCGATAGCGAGTGAAGAAAAACGAGATGAGGCATATTCGATTTTAGTAAATTTTCTACTCAGCTTTGCAAGCAGGACAGGTAATAGAGAACGATTGAACATATTTACAACAAACTACGATAGACTAATCGAAGTTGGCTCAGAACTGGCTGGCATACATCTGATGGACAGATTCGTAGGCACTATGATGCCTATATTCCGGTCTTCCAGATTGAATTTAGATCTCCACTATAATCCACCGGGAATTAGAGGAGAACCTCGTTATTTAGAAGGTGTCGCTCGCCTGACAAAGCTTCATGGCTCTGTTGATTGGATACAAAGCGGAAGCATGATACGCCGTATTGGTCTTCCATTTGGGGCTGACGAAATAACTCCTTACCTACAAGCTCCAGGTCTTTATGGTTCCGATGCGTTAAGGTTGATGATTTATCCAAATTCAGCAAAGGATAGAGAGACAGCAGAATATCCTTATGTAGAATTATTCCGTGATTTTGCAGCATCTATATGTCGACCCAACAGCACATTGGTGACATATGGATACGGATTTGGAGATGAACACATAAATCGAGTAATTCTTGATATGCTCACAATTCCATCCACGCATCTCGTTGTAATATCATTCAACGACCCCATTGGACGTATACTACAATTCTACTATAACTCATCGCACTACGCTCAGATATCTGTGCTACTTGGAAATAATCTGGGGGACATCACCAATCTATCCAATGATTACTTGCCCAAGTCTGCTATTGATAGAGCCACAAACAGAATGGCCGAGTTGTTGCAGCATCGTTTAGGTGCATCTTCTAGCTCGGCTGCGGCTGTTGCCTCGGTTTCTTCTGCACAATCTACGACACCTACTAATACCAACCCCATAAAATGAGTACAACTCCAATTGAACATTTAGCCTCTCTTAGAGTCGGAACAGTTGAATATATCTCTCCAGATAGAATAGAAGTTCAACTGGATATTGAATCGCCGGATAGCGTTGCACTAAATACCGGTATGCCACGGTGTTTCCCTCGTGTCAACGGATTTGTGATGATTCCTATTGATCTTGGTTTTGTAGTTGGGCAGATTACATGGATAACCATCCAACGTTCACCTTATCCAAAACGTAGCGGATTCCAAGACTTTGGTCTCATTGACCTGCCATTCCCATTGAGAAAAATGGAACTCCAACCAGTTGGTACGCTCTGTATTTCTGAAAGTGGCTATAAATTTAAACGAGGTCTTGAAACTTTTCCCTCTGTTGGCGATATAGTTATATTACCAACAGAGGAACAATTACGTTCCATCATAGAATCGGGAGACAATAGACGTGTGTATATAGGCAATAGTCCATTAGTTGGCAATGCCAAAGTCATGATTGATCCGGATCGTTTATTTGGTCGTCACCTTGCAGTGCTTGGAAATACAGGAAGTGGAAAATCTTGCTCTGTTGCCGGTTTGATACGATGGTCATTGGAAAGTGCTAAATTGGGGTTAACGGATAAATCTAAATCTGTAAATAGTAGATTTATCATATTAGATCCTAATGGAGAGTACAGCAAAGCTTTTGCAGATAGACCAGAAGCAAACATTTATTCTGTAAATGTGGAAGAAGGAGATGGCAAAAAACAGCTTGAAGTACCCTTATGGTTTTGGAATACTGATGAATGGTGCGGCTTTACCAAGGCCTCCCCAAAAACTCATAGAACGACAATTGTTCATGCCTTAAAATCAGTTAGAAGCGGTAAAGCTTTTGAAGCCCTATCAAAAGAGCGTGAACTATCCAACTATATTCGAACAGTTATTGACGTTATCAAGGTACATAAAGCATCTGGTAATCCATGGGGAAAATTCCCTTTACCAAAAAATTTTCATCAATCTTTTGAAACGTGGGTTAGTGGAATCGTAAGTGAAGACGAATATTCCGATGAGTTAAAAGCATCTATTCAAGTGCTTAATAATAAGGCAAAAGAGTTTATAGAAGCTCGAAAAGGGGCTTATCCCAAATGGGAATATTCTATAACCGAAATCAATCTCTTAATTGATCTTCTAACAGATATTTACTTTAAGGCTGGAGGAACAGAAGAAGAATTTTTACCAACAGACGAAGATAGTCCAATCCCATTCACTGGCGAAAATTTTGTCCGCTCTATCGAAGCTAATGCAGAAGTGCTGAATACGGCAGATTATATAGTTACATTGTTGCCGCGTATTAAAACACTACTTTCTGATGTGCGGGTTAAAAAAGTAATTGACTGCACCAATCTCAAATTTGATGAATGGTTGAATACTTATATTGGCGCAAACGAAAAAGAATCTTTGACTATAATTGATTTGTCGTTACTTCCTTCTGATGTTACAAGCATTGTTACGGCTGTAATAGCCCGTATAATATTTGAAGCACAACAACGGTACCTCAAACTCAATAAGGAATGCCTACCCACTGTGCTGATTATGGAAGAGGCTCATTATTTTGTAAAACGCTATAACGATGACACGGAAAACATTGGACCAACAACTCAATGCTGCAAGATATTCGAAAAAATTGCAAGAGAAGGTCGAAAGTTCGGGTTGGGATTAGTTCTTTCTTCACAAAGGCCATCAGAATTGTCACCAACAGTCTTATCTCAATGTAACACATTCCTCCTACATAGGATTTCGAACGATCGTGATCAAGAATTAGTTCATCGATTATTGCCTGATAATATGAGAGGAATTCTTAGAGAAATGCCTTCGTTACCATCTCAATATGCTGTATTATTAGGTTGGGCATCTGAATTACCGGTTTTGGTAAAAATGAGAACCTTACCAAAACATCAATGTCCACAATCCGATGATCCAGATTATTGGGACGTTTGGACAAGAGCTAAAGAACGCCATATAGAATGGGATAAGATTGCGCAAGAGTGGCAAAATCGCAAAGAGTAGACGCACACAGTGAAGAAAAAGCTTAAACACCAAATGCTTTATGACAATAATCCCTCAATTAATTCGGCTCAGTATGTCAATAATCCCCTAATCTTCCTTCTAGTGCGATGTTGTGCCGACGATAAGGGGTTGTGTAATTCGCGAGAAATCGCTATTTTTGCAATAAGTAAAGAATGGGTGCTTTGAGAGAGCCGAAACTGTTAAAATTGGAGGTGCGAACCCCTCAAATTACCGGTTTGTATTCTAAAAGCGCAACTACCTCACTATCAAATCTATGCTATAATTGCATCGGCAAGTGAAAGCCGATTAACAACAGTCGATAACAACAACAAATAAGTGTCAAGGCGTTCATTCAGAGCGCCTTTTCTCATATCCGAAAGTCTCGGTTTTAGTCGGTGAAAACCGTTTCCATCTTTTATTCACTCCATTTTTGAACCATATTTGTTGCGCGTCTGCTTCTTGAGTCAAGTCGCTCTGCTCAGTAGTGGATGATGTATACTATGGTCTACAATGGTCTACGATGGTATACATATTTGGCTCTATGAGCGGCTCCTTTAATGATTCAAATATGTCAACATCAAACATCCGAATCAAGAAAATCTGCGAATGGTGCGGAAGTGAGTTTGAAGCTCAGAAATGCACCACCCGCTATTGTTGCAAACGTTGCTCAGAGCTCGCTTATAAGAATCGTAAGCGACAGGAACAAAAGAGCACGACAGAGGCACATGTACAACGGCAACTTCATGAAAAGGCGCAAGCCGAAATTAGCGTCAGAGAATATCTCTCAATTTCTGATGCCGCAAAATTATTGGGCATTACCCGAGATGGCGTTTACAAGCTAATCTATCGAGGTACGCTGACGGCCTACAAAATCTCATCTCGTTTTACGGTTGTCCTACGCAGCGATATAGACACAATGATTCGCACCAAACTATATGTGCGCAAAACCAAATCGACGGCGGTCTGTGATGAGAACGGCGAGGCTATCACCGAGTTCTACACCACCAAAGAGATTATCGAGAAGTTTGGAGTGAGCAATTCGTGGGTGTTCGCTCAGGGCAAGGCTCACAACATACCAAAAGAATATCATCGTGGAAAGACGCTCTGGAGCAAGGTGCATTGCGACCGCGTGTTCACCGCCAAGGCGGAACCGCCTAAGGAGGCCGAGTGGATTTCGTATTCGGATGTCAGAGCGGAATACAATCTCACTCATGACCAGCTCCACAACTATGTGAAGTACCACGGTCTGCGCCGAAAGAAGATTGGCAAATACACTTACGTCCTGCGCTCTGAAATCGATGCTATTCTGCGTCCGCCGACACGTTGAAGCTATCGGTTATTGGTTATCAGTTGGTTATACGACTGATAACCGGATAACCACGCGATAACCTTCTATTTTTGCCCCCAAATAAAACACAACAATTATGGATATATGTACTAAAGTGACTTTACGTCAACGCCTGCTGCCGTCGGGTAAGATTACGCTCTACCTCGATTACTATCCGGCAATACGCAACCCCAAGACCAACAAATCGCAGCGTCATGAATACATGGGAATCTACCTCTACGGCAATCCAACCAACCGTGTTCAGCGCGATTTCAACCAGACCATGCTTGAAAAGGCAGAGATTATCCGCTGCCGCCGTCAAGAGCAGGTCATCAACCGCCAGTTTGGGTTCATCGACCACACGCAGCAGCGTGAGGACTTCCTTGCCTACTTCGAGGAGGTGACGAAGAAACGCTATCAGAAGTGGAAGATTGTGTATATGCACTTCCATAAATTCACCGGAGGTAAATGCACCTTCGGAGACGTGACCGTGGAGTTATGCACGCGATTCCGAGAGTATCTTCTCAACGCCAATCAACTGCGACACAAGAAAAAGAAAGTCTCGCGCAATTCGGCTGCGGGCTACTTCTCAACTTTCCGGGCATTGCTCAAACAGGCATACAAGGAGCGTCTGCTCACCGAAAACATCAATGATTTTCTCGATTATATCGAATGGGAAGAAGTCGACCGCGATTTCTTAACACAAGACGAACTTATACAGCTGGCACAGACCCCTTGCAAACATGACATTTTGCGAAGTGCATCCCTATTCTCGTGCCTTACAGGATTGCGAATCAGCGACATCGAAAACCTTCAATGGAAACACATACAGCCAGTGCCTTCTATCGGGCTTTGCATCGTCATCACGATTCAGAAGACCAAAACACCGGTCAAGTTACCACTTTGCGATGAAGCCCTTGAACTTATGGGCGAGCGCACAAGCGGCAAGGTATTCAAAGGTCTGAAAAGAAGCATGACAGGCAAGCCGTTAAAGGACTGGATTGAAGCAGCGGGCATCAAAAAGTACATCACGTTTCATTGTTTCCGCCACACCTATAGCACGTTACAGTTCGCTGCCAACAGCAATCCCTATGCCGTTCAGCAGTCAATGTGCCACAAGGACATCGGCACAACCATGCGCTACACTCACGAAATCCCGACCGCACTCCTTGAAACCCTCGGCAAAATCACCATTAAACCGAGACCGACAGAATAAAGCAGCAAATACGTTTTTCATCTTCACAAATTTGTGAAGATGAAAAACTATTACTAACTTTGCATCATTATAAGAATATGATAGTTACTTTCGACAAAGAATATTTAAAGGAACTATATGAAAGCGGTAGAACCAAAGACAAGAAACATCGCTTTCAACCTGAGATAGTCAAACGCTATAAGCGTTGTATCGACTATCTCAAATGGGTCGCATCCAAAGAATCACTCTTTCCAATTAATTCTCTACGATTTGAAGCGTTGACAGGGGACAAAAATGGCATGTTCTCAGTAAGGGTCAACGACAAGTACCGCATTGAATTTACTTTGAATGAGACCTTGGAAGAGCCTCTTCTTACCATTTGTAATATTGTAGAACTCTCAAACCATTATGATTGATATGATAACTCTCGCCAATATAGATCCGGCTATGATAGCCAACAATCTCACTCCGTTTGAACCGACTCACCCAGGAGAACTAATCCGTGACGAGCTGGAGGCTCGAAATCTTTCACAAGCTAAACTTGCGAATCAGATTGGAGTTTCGCCATCTTTGCTCAACGAAGTAATCAAGGGTAAACGAGCTGTCAATACCGAACTGGCTTTATTGTTAGAAGCTGCATTAGGCATTGAAGCCGAGTTATTCTTGAAACTGCAAAGCGCTTACAATATGCAGATTGCAAAGTCAGACTCATCTTTTATGGACCGGCTCGCCAATATTCGCAAAATAGCAGCAGTTCTCTGATTATTGCATACACCGAGAGAAAGTAGTCGGTTTTTCGGCAGTCTTCTCCGATGTCCAAATTTTATTACTGCCAAAACTCTTGCACTAGCAACCGTTTTGGCAGTGATTATTTTCTCACTATTATACGATATTCTCCATCTGCCAACCTATCATATAATAAATATTACAGCATACTTTTAATCATTATATGATAGTTTGATTACATCTATGATAACTACAATAACAAGGATATAAATTCAAATATATATACCTTACCACTCATTTAAAACAACGTGAGAACCATTGCCTCTGTGTGATGGTTCTTATTTTATGGCAAATAACAAAAGTGACAAGGCATTATTGTATGTGATAGGAGCATTTGTGGTGCTTCTGACCGGTGGTTTTGCATACAAAAAATATATTGATATGCGGATGTCCGGTGCAAATGGCGGCGATGCCTTCTTGTTTATGGTGATGGTTTTCGTCGGCATCATTGCCGTTATAGGCATAGCAGGAGGCTTTATCTATTATTATATGATTCCGGAAGGACGGAACATCCACAAAGGCTTGAAGAATCTGAAGAAGAAAGAACCAATCTCGATGCCCGAAGCTCAGACAGCAGTTGAAAGCGAGAAGCTGAACCATGACGAAGAAATCCAACGTCAGGAGACTGAGTTGAAACGCCAACGAGAGGAACTGTTTTCCCTTCTATCCTCCTACGCTAAGACCACTTTCAGAAAGGTATTGTCGCCGAGCCAGATTGATGCCCTAAATTCCAATATCCGAAAATTTGCCGAGGGAGATGATGATATTGTTGGAGTCGAAACTACGAAAAGTGAGTTTGTCACTCCAATCGACCTTTATCATTTCGCATGGAATATAGCCATACGATTGATTGCTAATGACAAGACAAGAAAATTCCGTATCTGCACGGCTTCTTTTGTAAAAGATACATTCCAAATTACTTTGGCGGACCATGCCGTCACAACTATCGCCAGCAAACTCACCACAACAGATGGCAAATATTCCCTCCGTCGTGTCATGCCCGACGGTGAGTTGACAGCCCATGTCTTTCCTGGCACGGAGGATTTAGCCATCAAAAGCGACTAATAATAGCCGGTTATTGGTTATCTAGTGGTTATAGCACTGATAACCAAGCAACCAAAGCATAACCTATCAACTTTGCGGCGAGATGATTTAATCCCCATCTCGCCGCAAATATGAACACAACCACACTAAGCATCGAGGCAATGCCTCAGAACATGGCTCGACTTGAAGAAAAGGTCGATGCCCTGACCGAACTGGTCGCAAAAATCTCGGCTCAATTAACCGCAGCCAACAAACCGCCAGCTGAAGATTTTATCGGGACAGAGTCAGCTTGTGAGATATTGCATCTTTCAAGTTCGCGTATCTATGCCCTCGTGCAAGAGGGACGAATTCCGTTCTACAAGCCAGGCAAAAGTCTGTTGTTTCTCAAATCCGAGTTGCTCGACTGGCTCAAACAGTCTCGCCGAAACGGTGTGCAGTCCATCGAAGAACAGATGGCAGCCATGACAAAAGGCATGCGCAATAGTGCCAGCAGGAGGTGGACGCTATGAGCAATAACAGACCTGTGAATCTCTACATACTGATGCAGCGGTTCTGGCGGGAGAACGAGTATGAGCCATTCTCGACGGCAGCGATTGCTCTGTACTTCTTCCTCATCTACCGTGCCAACAGCCGACGGTGGCAGATGCCGTTCAAGTGTCCGACTTCGGTAATCAGCACCGCAATACAAGTGACACGACAGACTGTTGTCAACGCTCGGGAATCACTTAGCGCACGAAAGTTCATTACCTATACCAAAGGTTCTGGCAAAGGTTCTCATCCGATGTATTCACTTGTCTTGACTGATGGATTGACGGAATGTTTGTCGGATGAATTAACGGAAACCTTGCAGGATGATTCGATGGTTAGTTTGTCGGACAGCTTGACACCCTATAATATAGAAGATAGAAATATTAAAGATAAAATTTATTCTTCAAATAAAACAGGCGATGTGAAGATTCTGAGTTTGGAAGAACTTGAGGCTTTGCTGGTTAACGACGAACCGTGGCTCAATGAAATCATTTCTCTTCTTTCTCCCTCCTGTCAAATCGAATTGCCGGAACTGAAATCGTATCTCTGCAATTTCTTCCGCTACCTCCGTTGCCAAGGTACGAAAGAAAGGGAGGAAGATGACTGCCGAAGATATTTCGTGAACTGGATTAAAAAACAACCAATCAATAAAAACAAAACACCTCTTAAACCGACAACTTATGCAACAAATCAATCAGCCAACGATGCTCGCCGACCTGCTGGTGTCACAGCTCAGTCGGCCAGTGACTACGAGGGAGCGTTTTAGGCTTCCGTTCTCAAAGTCCGATACCGTCCGTGTACTTCTCGCCGGAGTGAAGGCGGAGGTTGAACGCCGCGACAAGACATTTGTAATGAGCGAAGCCTTGTTGACGCAGACCGAACAGATTGCCGAGTGGCTCACTGGCAACCATTCGAAATTCGGACTTATGCTGTGCGGCGGATGCGGCAACGGCAAGACCACCTTTGTGAAAGCATTCCAACAAATACTCAACAAATTTGAAATCAAAGTTGATGATGATTACTCCGAGCGATACTCCATCCGGATGGTCAATGCCCGCGACCTTGCGAGGGTTTGCAAAGAGGACTATGACGAATGGCGCAGTCTCTGTTATAAACGGATGCTTGCCATTGACGATTTCGGCACTGAGCCGCTTGAGGTTATGGATTACGGCAATGTTCTCTATCCCTTACCTGAGCTGCTGATGACTCGCTACGAGCGTCATCTGTTTACCATTCTCACGACTAACCTTACGCCTCAGGAGATTCGCCCAAGATACGGCGACCGCATAGCCGACCGTCTAAACGATATGGTTGGCAAGGTAATCTTCGCCAACTCCACTTATAGAACGCCGTAGCCGGAAATACATCCGACTGCTACGAGACTCCGCAATCGAAACAGAAGTGAAGATGGAGGAGGATTGCAAGGTTGTTTTTTATGTCCCATAAAAATTGGCTCGGTCAACCTTTCGGTTGCCGCATACGCCCTGGTTTTGAAATCATTCTGATTCCACACCCAACCTCTTGCCTCCTCCATCTTTCTTCCCTCCATTTCTACTTCCAACCAAATTCACAATGATCCAGACAAAACCAAAATCCAAGCGCGGACGCATGTCCAAACCGGAGTGGCAGCGGCTCCGCAATGAAATCAAGCTGCATCTTGATGACGGCAACTACGCCGTTGTAAAAGATATGGCACGCGAATCCGGACTCTCACTAAATAAGTTCATCACCTGTGCCGTCATGGGCACAACAATCCGAAAAGCTCTGACTGAAGAGGAGTACTCGATGGTCCGCAGTCTTCAGGGTATCGCCAACAATCTCAATCAGCTTGCCCGATGCGCAAACGGCATGGGCTTTGATTCGGTGGCAAGCAAGATTGATAGTCTGCTGACAATAACACTTGATTTACTCTCAAAATTCCGCATGTGATGATAGCCAAGTTCAAAAACCGTATAGATTTTGCTGGTTTGGTAAGCTATGCCAACGACATCAAGAGCAATGAAAAACGGGGACGACTATTGTCGTTTCAAGGTGTCTGCGTCGTTTCCAACGAGACGATTGCCGACAGTTTCAACACACATCTGCGTCATCCAGACAGTCGCGGCCGAGTACATCATATCGGGCAACCGGTAAAGCATGTGTCAATCTCATTCTCGCCTGAGGATGCACATCTGTTCCCCGACAATGAGCAGGGCGACCGCTTCATGGCACAACTCGTAGATGAATGGCTTCGGGGCATGGGCATCACCAATGCGCAGTATATCGTGGCACGACACTTTGACAAGACGCACCCGCATTGCCATCTTGTGTTCAGCCGAATCGATCTTGACGGCAATGTGATTTCCGCATTCAATGAACGTATCAGGAACGCGAAAGTCTGCAAGGAAATCAAGCTGCGCCACGGTCTGACATTCGGCAACATGACAGGCGAGAAAGTTAACCGTGATAGACTGCGACCGATTCAGCAGTTGCGATTCGATATTAAGTCAGCAGCCATCGCCGCCGCAAACAGTTCATCATCATGGGCTGAATTCCAACATGCTTTGGAGGCTCATGGGATAGAAGCAGCTTTCAGTATCAACCGTTCCACGGGAGAAATCCGGGGCATTTCATTCGCCAAAGACAGTTATAGATTTGCCGGTTCTAAATTGTCCAAACAAAAACTTACCTATGGCAAGCTCGTCGCAAAGTTTGGAGCACTGCCTGTTGAGGAAGTGGACGTTATGTCCACCCTCTCAACAGGCAGTCGGTTTAACTCTGAAGAGGGTACGGGCAAATTGACCGTACCCTACCAACGCTCAAATGAGAGGGTCGGTGTTCTGCAGACCCCCTCTTGGAATCAACCAGTTACAGGCATCGATGCTTCTAAAACAGCAAAACCTTTTGAGAGAGTGCCAACCAATAGCACTCCCAATGAACCATCGGAAGTTAGTCAGATTCCATTGTCTGTAATACTTGATCTACTCGCTGGCCCGGCAGTCGTGCAATCTTCCGGCGGTGGAGGCACCTCCAACGACCTCGACTGGAACGATGAACGCCGTCGCCGCGAGGAAGCCCGCGAAAATCAATACGACCACAAGCCATTCAAACGTAGAAGATGAGCAAACGGATTTGCAATCGCACCATGACAAGGAGTTAATGATTTCTTAACCCCTTCAAATAACTCCAATGAGGGGGTGCGCGTTTTACGCACCCCTATCAGTATCAACATGTTTCACATAAGGGGTTTCCAAAACGGTAACCCCTTCTTATAGAGACCACGTAATTACATTTTTAACTTTACAAGGAGTATCCGAATTGGATACCCCTTCACAGATAATCATTTTCAAACCACAAATAATGATCCCAAACGATAAAAACTATATTGACCGTCTGCATAATCAGCAAGTCAATGAATTGAACGACATCAAGAACCGACTTCTGATTTTGGAAGGCAAAACCACTCCCACGCCTAATGGCAACATCCGGGTCGAAATCGACACCGACAAAATCTATGAAATGTTTCTGAAAGCGTGCCACGACTGTCTGCAACAGCGGCAGGAACGCCATCAGGAAGAAGACCGCCAAGCTGAAGAGCGACTCCGACAGGAATGCGAAGCCAAAGGTGAGCCATATTATGCCACCGAGAAAGAAATGTGCATTGCGATGCTCAAAGAGTTCAACACTTTCTATCGTCTGATAATCACTTATATCAAGAGAACTGAAAAGAAATTTGTTGACATCCACATGGATATTCTCAAACATCTCGGAGCATCCTCATCTACTGACGATGTTTCAAAACAGCCTTCCCCATTTTCAAAACTGCCTTCGGGCATCAGGCCTAAACTCACCGAACTTCGCCATCGTCTTAGCCATCGCATACGCACCTATCTCACCGGCTCATTCACCCTCCCTCGCGGTTGGACTATCCTCACTGCCCTTCTCTACTTTATATTCCTCATCGTCTTGCTATCGTTCCGCCTGACATTCTCTTTTTCGAGTTAATCTCATTAAAGCTATCCCGTCATATTTTTGACAATTAATCACCATGATTTTATGATTTATCAAAAGTAATTGTTAACTTTGCGCAAATAACAAACCGATATGATACAATCAGAAACTTGTACAGCAGAGAATCGCATTAAAGCTATCCTCGCTGACCAGAAGAGGACAAGCCGATGGTTAGCAGAATATCTTAATGTAAGTCAAAACACTATTTCACGCTGGTGCTCAAATAAGGGTCAACCGTCGCTGGCGCAGCTTGGAAATATTGCTAATGCTTTGAATGTAGATATCCGCGATTTATTAAGACCAACCAAGCAAGAATTATAGTCAATATTAAAATTTTATTACCATGAAAACCTTAGAACCAGGATATGTTTATATATTGACTAATCCAAGCTTCAAAGAAGATTGGGTAAAGATTGGTAAAAGTTCTCGCCCGGTAGATGTCCGCTCAAAAGAGTTGGATAATACCGCCGTTCCTTTGCCTTTTGAGATATTCGCAACGATGAGAACTTGCAAATATAATGAAGTTGAGAAACTGGTTCATAAAACCATCGACAGACTTACAGATTTACGCATCCGTCAGAACCGAGAGTTTTTCAATGTCGCACCTCAAATGGCACTTGATATTTTTCGGGATATCGCCATGACAATTGACGATGCCGAGGTCATTTTATATCATGAGAACAAACCCATCACGGAGAAAAGTGTTGACACCCATACAAAGCGAGAGGTTAAGCGCTCCCGTTTCAAATTCAGCATGTGCGAGATTAAAATTGGCGAACTCATTACGTTTATTCCTACTGGCTTAGTCGTAAAAGTGGCGTCTGACGATTCTATCGAATATGACGGTCGGATTTATAAACTTTCTCCTTTTGTCGGGACATTTATGCCTGAAGATAAAAGAAACACCTCTGGTGCCTATCAAGGTGCAAAATATTTCTCTTACAAAGGGAGAATTTTGGATGATATAAGGAAAGAACGAGAAGCTGAATCTAATGATTTGGCTGACTGATATAGTTTAGTATAATGATTATACCTCAATCAGAAATATTAAGTACAACTCGTCTTGGCAAGATTTTTGACAAGACAGTAGCGACATACAAATATTTCTGGTTCATATCCATTCTGCAAATGCACGCAAAAAAAAATAATCTGCGAATGGATATATGGGATATTGTCATTAGGATGGTGGCCAACGCTTGGTATCCAATACACTATTTTAAGTTATCTTTCGGGAAAAGCGATTCGCTTTTCGATATTGTCATGGATTTGCAGCAGATAACCGGTATTCCTATTGATTCAGATATTGAAACTATTAGCGCTGCCCTAACCGACAAATTGGAGAATAGCAAGATAAAGAAACATCTGCGGATTTTAACTTTAAATGTTCCTTATCGTTTTCTCCGTCCATGGATCGACACATCAGACGATAAAGAAATGGTTCTTCGTTCTCAAAAAATGGAGAATGGTTGCTTATATTCCCTCCACAAAGAGGATAATGCGAACTTTTATATAACCATCAATCCGAAATGGGATAGCTATCTGCATAATCACTACGGTATATTAATGGATTTTGCATACTGGAATTTGACACAGTTCTTGCAATCTCGAAACCCCAATGTACCTGCCATTTCTAATAAGCTCATTCGGCCAGCTAAACGAAATCCGTTAACAGCTCAGCATAATTACTGGGATATGGTTATGGAAATCGGTGGTCCCATCCGTTGTATATACACAAATCAAGAACTTCATCCTTCGGAATACGATTTAGACCACTTCTTGCCTTGGAGTTTCGTCACACATAACTTAAACTGGAATCTGATTCCGGCAAATGACAGCATCAATTCTTCGAAAAGTAATAAGCTGCCTGACCTGTCTATATATCTTCCCAAATTAGCAGTAGTTCAGCACGATTCTTTGAGAGTATGCGTCAAATCCAACAAAACGGCTAAGATTCTTGAAGACTATCTTTCGTTAGGATTTACTCCACAAGAATTGGTTGAAATGGATGAAGTCCATTTTCTTGAAGTATACGAACGGATTTATAAGCCAATAACTCAGATAGCTATTAATATGGGTTATGACATATGGAAATCTAACTAACCATGGAAATAGAGAAGATTAATCACCCATACCTTACAGCCATAAAGCGCACAGATATTTCTGTGCCAACACGCTATCTGCTCAAAAATGGTCTGTTGAAGGGACGTATACTCGATTTTGGTTGCGGCTTTGGATTTGACACAGACGAGCTCAAAAATCAAGGACATAATATTACAGGTTATGACTACTACTATCGTCCAGACTTCCCCGAAGGAAAGTTCGACACTATAGTTTGTAACTACGTCCTCAATGTTTTAGAACCTTACGCACAAGCGGAAGTCTTAATGAATGTAACCAACCTCTTGCATCCCAAAGGCACTGCCTACTTCGCAGTGCGCCGCGATTTGGAAGAAGAAGGGTTCCGGCTTCATGCGATCCACAAACAATATACATATCAATGTAATGTAAAATTGCCCTTTAAGAGTTTGATATGTAATAGGAGCTATGAGCTTTACCAGTACAACCATTTCAACAAACTTCCGCGCATTGAAGGCGAAAAGTGTCCATTTTGCCGCCTTTCTCGAAGAGTGGAGATTATTTGTGAAACCGCAACTTGTGTTGCGTTCTATGACGGCTACCCGGTGTCACCGGGACATGCCTTGATTATATCCAAACGTCATGTGGCATCATATTTTGACCTCACCAACCATGAACGAGAAGCCATGAACGTAATGCTTCAATACGTTAAGCAGAAAGTGGATGAGCGGTTCCATCCCGACGGTTACAACATCGGAATCAACGTGAACGAAGCCGCCGGACAATCCGTCTTCCATGTCCACATGCACCTCATCCCCCGCTACAAAGGCGATGTTCCCAATCCCAAAGGCGGCATCCGCGGCGTAATACCAAGTAAACAAAAGTATTAATCTACAATATCTATATTAATATGATGAGTCCTTCATATATTGAGCACTTGAATAATATTTTTGGAAGCTCATTGGCACAAAGTGCAAATGAGATAAATATTTGGCATGAGAAACTTAAACAAGCATACGACAAGAGCAAAACAAATTCTGGAACGAATATCCATATTACTGTAATGGAGGTCTATGTGCTTGCATTGTATACGATTATTGCAATTGCCACTTTCTTTAGAGGTGATTTTAATAGCGAATATGCGGCAGAAAAACGCTTAAATCTTAAATATCTATGCTTTGTCTCAACAGAATTTTATAAATCACTATTCATTATAAAGAAACCTAATACTTTATGGCATAAGCTGGAGTCTATTCTATCTATCGGGAATCATGCGGATCTAATCGAAATCATAGATGAAGTAAACAAAGCATCTTCAAGATTTCGAATCGGATTTTTTAGCTCTAAAAGACGAGACATATCGCTACATTACGACACTGATTTAGATGTAGTTTACACTCATTTATGCGAAATTAGCGAAGAGGATGAAGCCAAACAAATCTCCTCTCTTCTCGCAATTCTACAGCCTCTTAGTTTAGTTTGTAGTTTGTACCTCCATTCGGAATATCCCAATGGGTCTGTGGTCACAACGATTCAGCAAGAGAACATCATACTTAAAAAGTTTCGCAAGGAATTATATGAGAAGATTTATGAACTTACAGGTTCCAACATACAAAGCTTTGCTGAATGTCTAGATCAAAATATGAAAACATATCATTTGATTGATCGGCCAGAGGTTAAAGATTTATTATCTGCAGATTGTCATTCCAGACTGTCACAGTTTCGAGAATGCTTTAAATTAGGAATCCTCTTACACTATTTGTATTTAGATTTAGGAACTGCCGTGCGAGGCTACCTTAGAGCCGAGAATTATTATGAACAGCAATTAAATGTTGTTAGAATCAATGTAATAATATATGAAGGATATAAAAAGATATTTCTGCCTCAAGGTGACAATAATCAATCTCTTTGGGTCTTGTATATTAAAACGCCAATCTTAGGCACAGCTTCCATTGAAAATGCAGATGAAGCAAAAGCCATTGAGCATATCCTGCAAAATTATTCGACGAACAAGGATATTGAAAATATTCGGCATCATTACTCACATTTTAGGAAAGGCAAGAAGCTGTCTATAATGGATTTATGGAGTGATATTATTGCAATTAATCCAATTACAGAATTATCCAAAGCCCTAGATTTTCTAAAACTACTAGGCCGAATAATCAGATTAAATCAACCCTGTTTAGAGTATTTTGCACAGAAAGAGCATGTAACGAATCAGCAAAAACTGACAGCTCCATTAGATGATATATTTACGAAGGCTATTAGTTCACGTAGAAATATTGAAGATAAAGAAAAACTTCTGTATCTAAAAAATGATATTAGAAACATGATATTGGAAACCTTTGATAAAATTACTAAAGCCATTAAAGTTAATAAAGATGAATAGGATAATTCTAATTGGGAATGGTTTTGATTTAGCTCACGGTCTTCCAACCAGATATGAAGATTTCATAAACTGGTATTGGGAGAAGTGGCTTTATAATTTAAGAACCTGCCATTATAAAACATTAGCTGATGGACTTTGCAAATTTTCTATAAAAACCGGGCAAGATACATGGCAAAGTCTCTTATGGCAACAAGGTTATACTTTAAACTCACCGAAAGGTGTTGATTTCGTAAATTCGATATTGGATGACAAACAGAACTTTGAAGTTATCCAAAGTCATTTACTTTATCGTATTTGCAAATCTATCCAAGACAAGAAATGGGTTGATTTTGAAAATGAATATTATTGTCTCTTGAAAGAAGCGATTGAGAGTCCTGAAAACCTCGGTTGCACACCTCAAGAAATCAATAGACAGCTACACTGCATCCTGGACTTGTTAACACAATATTTGATTTCATTGCAAGTTAAACCACTAACTTGTACCGATTTGATTAGGAACATCATATTAGAACCAATAAAAGTAGAGGATGTGGCAATTGGAAGCATCCAGCATATTTATGAGCATTGTAATTACTGGGCGAATCAAGGTCGGCACACATTATATAAACAATTGGGAGAAGATGAAGTCCCATACGAGCAAGCATTAGCTATTCGTGCAAATGTAGACGAATTCTTACAAAAAAACATTGCAAAATATCCGGATGGAAGACTGGGCGTAATCGATATTAATAAAACTCCGGATGAACTACTTAGACCATTTAATACGATGTTACTAAGTTTCAATTATACTTGGATTACTGACATCTATGCACAACAGTGTAGTTGTTTAGTTAATCATATACATGGTGATTTAAAAGATCCGTCGAAGATGATATTTGGCTATGGAGACGAACTAGATAATGATTATAAAGGATTGTTGAAACAAGAAGACAATGAGTGTTTAAAGAATATTAAGTCTATTAAATACTTGGAATCTACCAATTATCGGAGTATGCTACAATTTATTGAGTCTGATCCATTTCAAGTGTGTATTATGGGACATTCCTGTGGAAACTCCGATCGTACATTATTAAATACACTATTTGAACATAAAAATTGCGTCTCGATAAAGCCATATTATTATCGAAAATCTGATGGTACTGACAATTATATGGAGCTAGTGCAGAATATTTGTCGAAATTTTACGGATATGAAATTGATGCGCGACCGTGTAGTAAATAAAACATTTTGTGAACCTTTACCACAGATTAAGCTAAATGATCGAATTTGATGAATATATAGTCCACGGGGAACCGGGGAAGAAGGAGAACGACGACTTATGGCAATCTACCATAGGTATACAAGATATGGATGGTCTGAAAGACTTAGCATATCTGCTTGAGACTGCAGTTAAATCATATTGGCGAAATAACTATTGACGATGTTAATTAGTTAATCAGAAATTGTTATGGCTAAGAAGTTTGAAATACGAAATAGTACTGCGGAGTTCTTGACTTTCATTGCGGAGGGCAAGGAGAATGGTGTGCAGGTGGCTTATAGAGACGAAACAATCTGGGCGACGCAGAAGGCTATGGCACAACTGTTTGATGTAGGTGTTCCAGCTATAAACAAGCATCTGAAGAACATCTTTGAAAGCGGGGAATTATCGGCAGATTCAGTTATTTCCAAAATGGAAACAACTGCCTCAGATGGCAAGACTTATAACACTACCTTTTATAATCTCGATGCGATAATAAGTGTCGGATATAGGGTTAATAGCACCAGAGCGACGCAGTTTAGGCAGTGGTGTACTTTTGTATTGCGTCAGTTTGCCATCCGAGGGTATGTCATTGACAAAAAGCGGATGGAGAATGGCTCGTTCATCGGTGTAGATTATTTTGAGCATCTGTTGGCTGAAATCCGTGAGATTCGCCTCAGCGAGCGACGTTTCTATCAGAAGTTGACGGATATTTATGCTACAGCTATCGACTATAACCGCGATGCGCCCACTACTCGGATGTTCTTCAAGAAGATTCAGAATATGATGCACTATGCCACGCATGGTCATACTGCCGCTGAACTTATCGTTGAGCGTGCCAACGCCGAGAAGGAACACATGGGCTTGACCACTTGGGAGAACGCTCCGGACGGCAAGATTGTCAAGACAGATGTTAGCATCGCCAAGAACTACCTCAAAGGCAATGAGCTTGAAATCATGGGGCGTTTGGTCAATGCGACGCTCGATATGGCGGAGGTCATGGCGAACCGTCATATTCCGATGACAATGGAAGACTGGGCTACCCGTATCGACAAGATTCTCGAATTAACCGACAATGCCGTCTTGCAGGATGCCGGAACTATTACCGCCGAGTTTGCCAAGAGTTTCGCGGAGTCAGAGTTTGAGAAATACCGCGTCATTCAAGACCGCCTTTTCCAGTCCGACTTCGACCGCTTCAACGATGACAACCTGTTACCTTTAGACATCGAACAATAACAGAATAAGGTATGATAATTCGCTGAAAATTATTATTTTTGTAAGTAATCATGAGTGAATTTGACGAGTATATAGTCCACGGTGAACCGGGGCAAAAGGAGAAGGCTGACGCATGGCAAACGGCGATTGGTCTTCAAGATGTAGATGGGTTGAAGGTTTCTTCCTATCTGCTCGACACTGCACGTCAGCATATAGAGGGCGACATCACCATTGACGAAGCTCGTGAGCGCATCAAGGCTTATTACGAGACTAAATCCGACCATGACGCAATTGACGAAGAAGGTGACAAGGTTTCTGTCAACATGACAAAGATCATCATGGAGCCTTCATTCGCATTTTCACTTATTGGCCTTACTTCAATTCATCGCCGTATATTTGAGGGCTATTTCAAACATGCCGGACAAATCAGACAAGTAGAGATTTCTAAGAAAGAATGGGTACTTGGCGGTGAAGCGTCAGTTTCATACTTGCATCCTCTTGACCTTCATAATGCCATAGAGCACGATTTGGCAAAAGAGAAAGAATATGATTACTCAGGCAAGCCAATATCAGAAGTTATTCGGCATTTAGCTTGTTTTATAGCTGATTTGTGGCAAATACATCCTTTTAGAGAGGGCAATACACGCACAACAGCGGTGTTCTTGATAAAGTATCTTCGCTCAATGGGTATTCCGGCAACCAACGATATGTTCAAGGAACATTCATGGTATTTCCGTAATGCTCTTGTCCGGGCATCATACAAAGGTTTAAATATCTCGCCAACAACGGAGTTTGTAGAGCGATTCCTGCGCAATGTGGTTCTTGGAGAGAATAATGTGCTTCGTAATCGGGATATGCTTGTAGGTGCATCCCTGCCTCAATCCTATGTCCAAGGTGCAACCGACGATGTTTCAAAGAGCAAAATTTGCACTTTGAATTGCACTTTGGAGGAGACTGCCGTACTCCGCTGCATCGAATCTAATCCAAAGATGACCCAAAAGGAGATGGCATTGACCATTTGTAAGTCAGAACGAACGGTTAAAACCATCACTTCCTCACTTGTCGAAAAAGGCATAATCATCCGTCGCAACGGTCGTCGCAACGGCTGGTGGGAAATACTTAGCAAATGAAAAGTTAATCATGACTCGAATAAAAGAATTATTCAACCCGACACATATCAATAACACAAGGGATAATACAACTCAATTTAAGAATAAGAATTAGCTTCGTCATCAATAATATGAATTCACTCAAGCAGATAGCCGAAAATATACTTACGGACATAATGAATGATATGTCTGTTTCTAACATCTTATTAAAGGCAAAGATTTTTGCCACAAAAAAAGGTGATAGTAGATTTATTGACTGGGTAAATCAAGAATTAAACGGTTATGATGGAAATTTGCCGGACTATCGCAAACTAAAGTCAGGCGTAAAAATTGACATCCATCGCGGCTTTCAGATAGTTAACAACTTCCCTTATCCAATAGAAATGATAAAGGATAAGTCTATTCAAGAACGACTTGAAGTCTTTCCTGTCTTCGCACCTATATCGGAGGTAGAAGAAATTGGTAAGAGCGATTCTGAATCAATTCAAATGGATATTCCGGTGAATATTTGGTATCATCATATGGGACATTGTATATCAGGCAATATACAAAGGGCATATCAATTCACAAGTATATCTGGAATAAAAAACATTATCGTTGCGGTTAAGAATCTCATTATTGAATACATGCTAAAATATGGAGAGAACGATAATATAAACTTTGAATCAATTATTGAATCAAGACAGCATGAAATAATTATGAATCAAACGACCTATAACGCTGCTATCGTCAATTCAGGAAGTGGCAATATTAGCGCGTCAAATACTAATAGTATCATCGGAAACGATAACACAATTAATTCCTCCGTTAAAGAAAGGTTAGAAAAAATAATAGATGAAATCAAGAAAACCCTTCCGAATAATGACCCTGAATTGACAGAAATTTTATTGGAAGTCGAATCTGAAATAAATAAACCATTACCTAAGAAATCAGTTATCAAAAGAGGCCTCCAAGCTATGAAAGGATTAGTACAAGGCGTTACCGCCGGCATTATTGCCAACAATCTACCAGAGTTGATTTCTTCCGCATTAGCTCTTTTATGATTTGAAATTTTTAGCTACTTTTGCAGGTGAAAGCGGCAAGGAATGGTCGCGGAAATGGAGGTCGAGATGACCTCGGATATGAAGAAAATGGTAAAATGTTCACTTTCAGTTACTTTCAGTGAGTGAGGTTGAACCAGTTAAACGCCAAAAAAATTGACACTCAAATAGTTGTTGAAACTGCATCGGCAAGTAAACAACGCCTAACGACCAACAACTTACCTGTTACAGGTAACAAAAATCGCATCATTTTTGATGCTTTTTTGTTGCGCGGGTTGTTGCGGATTTTGAAAATTACCGTATTGGCAACAAGCTGAAAATCATTAATACCAGAACAGTCGGAATCGCCATATAGATACGACAAAAAAGGAAAAATGCAATGGTAAGGCATCGCAAGTCATAGGTAACAGAAACGTATCGGCTCAAATGTGATGAATACATGGCAAAATCGGCTCAAATTATGTGTAAATACGGCAAAGAGGGTGTGTCATAATAAAGGTTTACGGCGCACTCTCCTATTGAAAGTTTCAATATTTTGTCATAATTCCTTCAAGATAATCCGGATGGAAATTATTCCGTCAATCCTCTAAATTTATAGTCCAAGAAAATTATTTATGACAGAAAGCAACAACACGAAGCGGTTTTATGTTAAACGAATAGACAAATTCATATATTCGTTTTCTACGAATGATTCTGAATACAACTAATAATCAAAACAAAAAAATGAATCTATTATATTACCCGTATATAAATCTGCCTGATACAGAGTGGACTATCCGCACCTTGCTCTACTACGACAATGTAAGTTCTATTGTACCTACCCAATACTTTCATGAACCAGAGCGATATGAACCATTCATGAGAGAGGCGGTTCAAAATGAGCTTATTACTCCCGTTAACCCCATGAATGTTCTTGATAATCCGTGGGAGGTTTCAAGAATGTTTGATGAATACCTGAATCAGAACAAAAGCATATTGAAACGACGAAGATTACCAATTCAAAGAAACGGAATCAGTCACATTCATGAGGGAAAATACTCATTTAGGGAAAATGGGATTCACATGCACGCCGAAAAACTTAACGATGGCGTTTTCTATAACCTCATTCAGGTGGGATTAGCTGAACGTATAGATGATTATTGGTATGGTGTAGAGCCTAAAACCGCCTATGAACTTATGACTTTCCTAACTTCAGTAGTTGCCTGCAAAATAGATTATCAACCAGTCACAGATCGAATAACCAGCAAATGTTTCTCTACAACATATGCACAAAACAAGGATGTTGAATTACGGACAAGACAATACAAAAGAGATTTAATACTTAAGGAAATGATACCGTATCCGAAACAAATAGATTTGACACATCTTAGACGATTTAAGGATAGGCATCATGATTTACTGACCGCATTCAGCAATAAGGTAGAGCAAATAGCTCTAAATCCAACAATTACCCCTGAATCACCACTATTCACAATGGTACTTGACGAAATGAAGGCTGCTAAAGAAGAATTATCAGCACGAATGAACGAAAGCCATCTTGGGGACATCGTTTTTGGCACAATATGCGGAACCATAGCAGCAGGATTGGGATTCTTGGCCTCACCCGTATTAGGTGCGATTCCGGGACTGTTAAATGCCATATACTCAGCATGTCGAATTGAGCGACCGGAAAGCACAATCGATCAAACGGGATTAAAATATCTGGCCTTAGTTGACAAAAGATTAAGGCGGAAATCTCGATAATCCCATCCGCCATCAATTTTAGCCCCCGTTCCCTACACGATTCCGGGTCAAACGGAACGTTCAGCTAATATAAACCTAAGCTGACGGCATTATACCCGCCTATTCTGCATTGCCTTCTTGGGGCAGGAGCGCACACATTTTCCACACTCAATGCATTTGTCATGGTCTACTATCGGGTAGCCGTCGTCACCTTGCGTTATAGCTCCCACCGGGCAAATACGTATCAGCGGACACACATGGTCATGCGGACACAGCTTTCTATCAACTTCTATCATTGGGTTATAAGGGTTTGAGGTTTGATTTTCATTATCTTCAACGGGCATGAAACTACACACTTGCCACATTTTATACAGTCGGCATTAAGGTAGCCCATCGCTTCTCCCCGGCTGTCGTAGGGAGTGAGCTGCATAGGACACACTCTCGCGCAACTCTTGCATTTCATTTGACACGACGCATCCACATTTACGCTTGTAAATGCCTTAGGCAGTGGAGTTTTCTTCGGTGTAACCCACGATGAGAGAGTGCCCATCGGGCAAAACGAACACCATGTGCGCGGCGCATAGATAAACGACAATGTAACTCCTACAATCGTGGTGACAAGAATGATGGTCCAGAAAACTCGTCCCATGGCGTTCCAGTCACCCCATGCGAAATACATCTGCACTCCAAACATGGTGAAGATAAAAAGCACCATGAAAATACGGAATTGCCGAGTGCGGACAAATGCCGGGATAGGCTTGTGGGGTGAATATTTAGCCAGCAGCCTGTCATACATATTCCCTCTTGGGCAGGCGTTTCCACACCACCATCGACCGCGGCTCACTGCGAAAGCCACCGGAGCGATCATGCACACCAAAGCCAACAATCCTATCACCGGATAGAAATATCCTATCGCAAGATATGCCAGCAATATCCAATATAACGAATACCCTTTAGTCGGGAAATATCGGTGAAATCTCTTCTTTTTCGTGATTACTTCTGTTTTCATGTTGCAAAATTACCGTCACAGCGATAGACCGACAACAGATTCTGACTATCTTTGCATCGAATTTATCTATCATGACACTACAGCAACTAAAATACATCATCGCCATCGACCGCCACCGCAGCTTCGCAAAAGCTGCCGCCGAACTCGACATCACACAACCCACGTTGAGCGCCCTGCTCCTAAAACTGGAAGAGGAGCTCGGTGTAAAAATATTCGAGCGAAGCAATCGAAGCGTCGTTTCCACCTCCATTGGCCGGATCATCCTTCTTCAAGCACAGACAGCAATAAGCGAAGCCGACCGAATCGCAGAAATTGTCGCCGAACAAAAAGGAGCGGTTTCCGGGCCGTTATCAATCGGCATAGGGCCAACGATAGCACCTTACTTAATGCCACGGTTCATTAAGAGATATACCGATGCCCATCCCGATGTCAAACTCTCCATAAACGAGATGAAAGGCGATGCCATAATCGAGGCTCTCCGCCTTGGCAATATCGACATAGGCATAGCTATGAGCGGTCACGCCGTGACAGGAGTCAGGGAAATACCGCTATATACCGAATCATTCTTCGTATATATGGCCAAAGACTGCCTCATGAATCAGCCGGCATTCAATCCGGCCGATCTCGTTCACGAAAAGATGTGGATCATGAAGGAATCACAATGTATGCGCGAAAGCGCGTTCAGTTTCTGCAAGGCACGCAGTATCGGACGACACATCTATGAAGCCGGAAGCATCGAAACCCTCATACGCATCGTCGACATCAACGGCGGTTTCACTATAATCCCGGAAATGCACCTCCCCTTTCTGTCAGAATCGCAAAGGGAGAATGTGCGACCTATCGAAGGCCGATTTGTTTCAAAGCGAAGTATTTCGATATACCTTAGAGCTGATTTCATTCGCCTGAACATGCTTAAAAGCGTCATTCACGCATTACAGGCCGTCATCCCCCAAAAGATGATCAACCCTGAATTGACGCAACTCCCCACCACATAATTCCCTATATATATCAATAGTTCAAATCCTCAAGATCATCTTCATCCTCCAATTTGCAACATAATCTCAGGTAAAAAAAATAAGCCCACCAAAAATAAATTTGCTCAATAATTAAGTTTTTGCTACCTTTGCATTGTGGGTTTGTATTAGTTAGTAAAATTTCATTTCCTAATACAACCCTTATATAAATGCCACCCAACATAAAACTAAGAAAAACACACAATATAGTCCGGCCCATACCAACCGTGATACGAGCCGGACTACTTTTTTCAACCCGCCAAAACCCAAATGAACCCCTCATCAGGCCCATAAAGCGATTTTGAATGAAAAACCACCCCACAAAGATTAAATTTTATACTCCTTTATAGGAAATATTCACTAATTTTGTAAAATAGTAATTATGCTTCTCAGTGTCTTCGTTATTATATGGAAAAAGTCTTGCCATGACAATGAATAATTTCGGGGATACCTATATATTATTTATTAACTTTATTAACAACCAAGTATCCTAATGAACTTTAACACTTTCATCAACTGCTCCCTTGTGGGATTGGCGCTCACTTCGTCAGTGGCCGCCTTCTCGGCAACAACCAAGCAATCCAAGGAAGTGCGTACCATCATCGACAAGGTCAACACCTATTGGCAGAGCAACAACGCTCCCGAGGTAAGAGCCTTTTGGGACAATGCCGCTTATCACACCGGCAACATGGAGGCCTACTTCCTCACAGGTAATGACGCCTACCGTGAATACTCCGAAAAATGGGCCGAGCACAACCAGTGGAAAGGCGCCAAGAGCAACGACCGCGCCAACTGGAAATACAGCTATGGCGAAAGCGATGACTACGTACTCTTTGGCGACTGGCAGATATGCTTCCAGACTTATGCCGACCTCTACAACATCCTGCCCGACGACAAACGCATTCGACGCGCACGTGAAGTTATGGAATATGAAATGTCGACACCCAAACACGACTACTGGTGGTGGGCCGACGGACTCTACATGGTTATGCCCGTAATGACTAAACTTCATAAAATCACAGGCAACAAGCAATACCTCGACAAACTTTATGAATACATCACCTATAGCGACAGCATAATGTTTGACCCCGAGGAGAATCTCTACTACCGCGACGGTAAATACGTATATCCCAAGCACAAAAGCGCCAATGGCAAAAAGGACTTCTGGGCTCGAGGCGACGGATGGGTTCTTGCAGGACTCGCAAAGGTGCTTAAAGACCTGCCTGCCGAATATGAGCACCGAAAATTCTTTGAGGACAGATACCGCAACATGGCCGACGCCGTTATCAATTCGCAGCGTCCCGAAGGCTACTGGTCGCGCTCAATGCTCGATGAAGAGCACGCCCCAGGATACGAAACAAGCGGTACGGCATTCTTCACCTACGGCCTGCTGTGGGGCATCAACAACGGTTATCTGAATGATCCCAAATACCTCGATGCAGCTCAGAAAGGCTGGAACTACCTAAAGAATGTAGCCCTGCAGAAGGACGGCCGAGTAGGTTACGTTCAGCCCATCGGCGAAAAAGCAATCCCCGGACAGGTGGTCGACTCCAAGTCAACAGCCAACTTCGGCGTGGGAGCATTCCTTCTCGCCGCATGCGAATACGTACGATTCCTTGAAAAGGAGAGCAACGAAGACCGTGCCTACTGGGTCGAGCTGCTCTATAAGATGGCAGCTCCCGTGCTAAGCAACATGGCCGAAGGCAACCTCCAAAAAAACATGATTGTCGAGGTAAGCCCCAACTGGGACGGACGCAACAAGGGCGTAACCTACATGGAAACATTCGGACGCCTCATGGCCGGCATTGCTCCCTGGCTTTCCCTTCCCGACGATGAAACCGACGAAGGCATGAAGCGTAAGCAGCTCCGCGATTGGGCTCTCAAAAGCTACCGCAATGCCGTTGATCCCGAGAGCCCTGACTACCTGTTGTGGCGCGGTCACGGTCAGGCGCTTGTCGACGCAGCCTATATAGCCGAAAGCTTTCTTCGCGGTTACGATGCGCTGTGGGAGCCTCTTGACGACACCACCAAGAGCCGCTACATCGAGGAGTTCTCACAGTTGCGCCGTGTCGACCCTCCCTACACCAACTGGCTGCTGTTCTCATCAACCATCGAGGGACTGCTCGCAAAGGCCGGAGCACAATACGATGAATATCGCGTAAACTCAGCCATCCGCAAAGTCGAAGAGTGGTACACCGGCGACGGATGGTATGCCGACGGCCCCGAATTTGCATTCGACTACTACAGCAGCTATGTGTTCCACCCCATGTACCTTGAAACTCTTCAGGCTCTCAAGGATTCAAAGGCCTACACCCGCATCCACTACAGCAACTACTATAACCGCGCTCTCCGCCGTGCCCAGAAATACAGCATCGTGCTTGAGCGACTCATTTCACCCGAAGGTACGTTCCCTGTATTCGGACGCTCAATCCCCTACCGCATGGCCACAATGCAGCCTCTCGCCCTCATGGCTTGGTACGAAAAGCTTCCCGCCGGACTCACCAACGGACAAGTGCGCTCGGCTCTTACCGCTGTGATGCACCGCATGTTTGACGACAAGGAAAACTTCAACGAAGGCGGCTTCCTCACCATTGGATTTGCAGGCCGCCAGCCCAATATCGCCGACTGGTACACCAACAACGGCAGCCTCTACATGACATCACTGTCATTCCTTCCTCTTGGCCTTCCTGCCACACACCCTTTCTGGACCGACGCACAACAGCCCTGGACAAGCCAGAAAGCGTGGTCAGGACAGCCCTTCCCCAAGGATCATCACTGGGGAGAAACCGAGAAATTCAAAGATTTATTTTAACACCGATTTTTATAGACCAATATATTATGGTAAATTTTTCTCTTGAAGGAAAAGTGGCGTTAGTAACCGGAGCCGCTTATGGAATTGGACTTGCAATAGCTCAGGCATTTGCTGAAGCCGGAGCCAAAATAGTATATAACTGCTCACGTCGTGAAACACTTGAACGCGGAGCTGCAGCCTATAAGGAGCTTGGCATCGACGCCAAAGGCTATCTCTGTGATGTCACCGACGAGGAATCGGTAAAGGCCATGGTCGCCGACATTGAAGCCACCGTAGGCACAATCGACATTCTTGTAAACAATGCCGGCATAATCAAGCGCATACCTATGGAGGAGATGGCCGCCGACGAGTTCCGTCGTGTGATTGATGTCGACCTCGTTGGACCGTTCATCTGCTCAAAGGCCGTCATTCCCGGCATGAAAAAGAAAGGACACGGCAAAATCATCAACATCTGCTCAATGATGAGTGAGCTCGGCCGTGAAACCGTATCGGCCTATGCAGCTGCAAAGGGCGGATTGAAGATGCTCACCCGCAACATCGCATCGGAATATGGCGAATTCAACATCCAGTGCAACGGCATAGGCCCGGGCTACATCGCAACAGAGCAGACCGCTCCCCTGCGTGAACGCCAGCCCGACGGAAGCCGCCACCCCTTCGACTCATTCATTATCGCAAAGACTCCGGCAGCTCGCTGGGGAACTCCCGACGATCTCAAAGGTCCGGCCGTATTCCTCGCTTCCGACGCTTCCGACTTCGTCAACGGACATGTACTCTATGTCGACGGAGGCATACTTGCTTACATCGGTAAACAGCCCAAGTAATGAATGCATTGACAAAGTTATTCAGCTGCCTCGCAATAGGCGTGGCAGCTGTAGGGTGCAGCAACTCAACCAAGAGCATCACAGTCACCAATCAGCTCGACATCGACCGTTTTGATGAAATCACAGCCGTCGACATGGCCTCGCTTAACCTTCCCGCAGGCGAGAGCTTCGTGATTGTCAATTCCGAAGGCAATGAAGTGCCCTATCAGCTCACCTACGACAACCTGCTCATATTTCCGGCAACCGTAGCCGCCAACAGCAGCGCCGACTACACCCTTCGTCCCGGCACTCCCGCTCCCGTCGACACCCTCGTCTACGGTCGCCTGTTCCCCGAGCGCAAGGACGACATGGCCTGGGAAAACGACAAGAGCGCCTATCGTGCCTATGGCCCGGCCCTGCAAGCAAGCGGAGAACGAGCCTTCGGCTACGACATTTGGACAAAGTCGGTCGAAACACCTATTCTCGAGCATCGTTACTATGAGGACCGCGTAAATCGCGTTTCATTCCATGTCGACCACGGCAACGGGATGGATGTCTATGCCGTTGGTCCCACTCTTGGAGGAGGCACAGCCGCTCTCCTTGTCGACAACGACAGCATCGTCTATCCTTACTGCTTCAAGGAGTGGGAAGTCCTCGACAACGGCCCGCTGCGCTTCACCACCCGTCTTGTCTACAACCCGTTGACAGTGGCAAGCGACACCAATGTAGTTGAAACCCGCGTCATTAGCCTTGATCGTGGTTCACACCTCAACCGCACGACTGTCAGCTACTCGGGACTCTCCGATAAAGGCCGTGTGGCTCCCGGCATAGTCGTTCATCGACAGAACCCCGACGGCTACTCGATCGACACCGAAAACCACTACATGGCCTATGCCGACTCTACCGACAATGCCGCCAACGGCAACGGCGTGATATTCGTTGGCGTAATGGTTCCCGGTGAATTCGACGACATGATCAACAAGCCGCTCAACGCCCCCGCAGGCGATGCCATAGGTCATCTCCTCGCGCCTGTGGAATACACCCCCGACTCCCCCTTCACCTACTACTGGGGTTCAGGATGGAGCAAAGGCGATGTCGCCACTATGGACGAGTGGGAGGAGGAGCTGAAAAGCGCCTATCGCAAGTCGCAAAGCCCGTTGAAAGTCACCGTAAAATAAATTCGCAGAGCAATGGAAGAAGTTTTCAAATATATAATCGGACTTGGTGCGGCGGTGATGATGCCAATAATCTTCACCGTACTCGGATTGTGCATCGGCATCAAATTCGGCGACGCTCTTAAAAGCGGACTTAAGGTGGGTGTAGGATTCGTGGGACTGTCGGTAATCACCGCCCTGCTCACATCCAGCCTCGGCCCGGCTCTCGACACGGTGGTCAGCATCTACGATCTGCAGCTGCATGTATTCGACATGGGCTGGCCCGCTGCCGCAGCCGTTGCCTACAACACGGCCGTGGGAGCGTTCATCATCCCCGTGTGCCTCGGAGTCAACCTGTTGATGCTCTTCACCAAGACTACACGCACGGTCAACATTGATCTTTGGAACTACTGGCATTTCGCATTCATCGGAGCGGTGGTCTACTTCGCATCCGGGTCGCTTGCATGGGGATTCTTCGCCGCCATTATATGCTATGCCATCACGCTTATTATAGCCGACATGACAGCCAAGAAATTCCAGGATTTCTACGAGGGCATGGACGGCATCTCGATTCCTCAGCCTTTCTGCGGAGGATTTGCCCCCTTTGCATGGATTATCAACAAAGGTCTTGATCGAATTCCCGGCTTCGACAAGCTCAATGTCGATGCCGAAGGCCTGAAGAAAAAATTCGGTCTTCTCGGCGAGCCCCTCTTCCTCGGTGTGATTGTAGGCATAGCCATCGGCTGCCTTACTTGCAATTCATGGGCCGAAATAGTCGACCGCATACCCTACATACTCGGACTCGGAATCAAGATGGGTGCCGTTATGGAACTCATTCCTCGCGTCACCGTGCTTTTCATCGAGGGACTGAAGCCCATAAGCGATGCCACGCGCAGCCTCATCGCACGCAAGTTCCGCGGAGCCGAGGGATTGAACATCGGCATGAGCCCTGCACTCGTCATCGGTCACCCCACCACCCTTGTAGTGTCGTTGCTCTTGATTCCCGTCACCATCGCACTTGCGGTATTCCTGCCCGGCAACCAGTTCCTTCCCCTCGCCTCGCTTGCGGGAATGTTCTACGTGTTTCCCCTCGTTCTCCCCTTCACCCGCGGTAACGTCGTAAAGACATTCATCATCGGTCTTGTAGTCATCGTCATCGGTCTGTACATGGTCACCAATCTGGCTTCATGGTTCACGCTTGCAGCCAAGGATGTATATGCCGCCACAGGCGACAGTGCCGTAGCTATACCGCAGGGTTTTGAGGGTGGAAGCCTTGATTTTGCATCAAGTCCGCTCGCATGGATAATATTCCAATGCTGTCAATCGTTAAAATGGATAGGTGCCGGAATCCTTGTCATCGTCACGATGGGGCTTATGTGGTACAACCGAGTGCTCATAATCCGCAACCAGCGTGCAATGATTAGGGACAATTCCGAGCGCATTGAAACAACCGAATAAATAACCTACATTATATAATATTAAGAAACGAAAAAAAGTCATTAGCTATGAGTAAAATAGTTACATTAGGCGAAATCATGCTCCGTCTGTCGCCCGAAGGCAACAGCCGGTTTGTTCAAGTCGACTCTTTTGATGTCATTTGGGGTGGAGGTGAGGCAAATGTCGCAGTCAGCTGCGCCAATTACGGCCACAACGCATACTTTGTCAGCAAACTTCCCAAGCACGAAATAGGACAGGCTGCCGTAAACGCACTCCGTCGCTACGGCGTGAACACCGACTTTATTGCTCGCGGAGGCGACCGCGTGGGCATCTACTACTGCGAAACAGGAGCCTCGATGCGTCCGTCAAAGGTAATCTACGACCGCGCTCACTCGGCAATCGCCGAAGCAAAGCCCGAAGACTTCGACTTTGACGCGATTATGGAAGGTGCCGACTGGTTCCACTGGAGCGGAATCACACCGGCCATAAGCGACGCTGCAGCCGAGCTTACTCGCCTTGCTTGCGAAGCGGCCAAGCGTCACGGTGTAACTGTATCGGTCGACCTCAATTTCCGCAAGAAGCTGTGGACTACCGAAAAAGCTCAACAGGTAATGCGTCCGTTGATGAAATATGTCGATGTGTGCATCGGCAATGAAGAGGATGCCGAACTATGCCTCGGATTCAAGCCCGATGCCGATGTCGAAGCCGGTGAAACTTCAGCCGAAGGCTATCGCGGCATCTTCCGCGCAATGGCCGAAGAGTTCGGATTCAAATATGTCGTGTCGACTCTCCGCGAATCATTCTCGGCAACCCACAACGGTTGGAAGGCCATGATCTACAACGGCACCGACTTCTACGAGTCGCGTCGCTACGACATCAACCCCATCGTTGACCGCGTAGGTGGCGGCGATTCATTCTCAGGTGGTCTTATTCACGGTCTTCTCACAATGTCGACCCAAGGTGAGGCGCTCGAGTTTGCAGTAGCTGCATCGGCACTCAAGCACACTGTTCCCGGCGACTTCAACCTCGTCAGCATAGCCGAAGTGGAGGCTCTTGCCGGAGGAAACGCCAACGGACGAGTACAGCGATAGTATTATGCATTTAACAATAACCCGATAATACGAAAATTACTGATTATATGGCACGTTTTGATAAAATAGATGTATTGGCCAAGATGCGCATAACCGGCATCGTACCCGTGTTCTATCACTCCAATCCCGAGATTGCCAAGCAGGTGGTAAAAGCCTGCTACGACGGTGGTGTGAGAGCTTTTGAGTTCACCAACCGCGGTGACTTCGCCCACGAGGTATTTGCCGAAGTTGTCAAGTATGCCGCAAAGGAGTGTCCCGAGCTCGCCGTAGGTGTGGGTTCAGTGGTTGATCCCGCTACCGCCGCACTCTATCTGCAGCTTGGAGCATGCTTCGTCGTTGGCCCGCTCTTCAATCCCGAAGTGGCACGCGTCTGCAACCGCCGTTCAGTACCCTACACCCCCGGATGCGGAACCGTGTCGGAGGTAGGCGCTGCACAGGAGTGCGGATGCGACCTCTGCAAGGTATTCCCCGGCGATGTCCTCGGCCCGAAATTTGTTAAGGGACTCACCGCCCCCATGCCATGGTCAAAGCTCATGGTGACAGGAGGCGTCGAGCCTACACGCGAAAACATCTCGGCTTGGTTTGCTGCAGGCGTCTATTGCGTGGGAATGGGCTCTAAGTTGTTCCCCAAGGACAAGATAGCAGCCGCCGACTGGCAATACATATCCGACAAGTGCGCTGAAGCTATTGGATATGCCGCCGAATGTCGCACCAAATAACTACATTACAAAACAGCCCAAAACTTAACTGCAATGAAATCTTTATTCTTGTCAGCTCTGATAGCTGCTTCAATTGCATTTGGAGCAAGCGCTCAGTCGACAAGCTATACCATTTTGAGAGCCTGTCATCCCGATGATGTCAAGAACTACGACACCAATCAGCTTCGCTCTCACTTCACTATGCCCAAGGTCATGGAGAATGATACGATAAACCTTACCTACTCCATGTATGACCGCCTCATCTTCGGAGGCGTAGTCCCGATCACAAAGACAGTGACTCTTGAAACAATCGACCCGCTGAAGGCCGAATACTTCCTTGAACGTCGCGAACTCGGAGTCATCAACACCGGCGGCCCCGGCATAGTAAGTGTTGACGGCAAGGACTATGGGCTCAACTTCAAGGATGCCCTCTATGTGGGCCGTGGCAACAAGAATGTCACTTTCCGCAGCAAGGACGCAGCCAATCCTGCTCGATTCTACATCAACTCGACTCCGGCCCACAAAGCCTATAAGACCCAGCTCATAACAATCGACGGTCGCAAAGGCTCCATAAAGGCCAACTCTTTTGCCGCAGGATCGATGGAGGAGAGCAACGACCGAGTAATCAATCAGCTCATCGTTGCCAATGTGCTTGAGGAAGGCCCCTGTCAGCTTCAGATGGGACTTACCGAACTCAAGCCCGGTAGCGTTTGGAACACCATGCCGGCTCACACCCACGACCGCCGCGTGGAAGCCTACTTCTATTTCAACGTTCCCGAAGGTAACGCAATCTGTCATCTGATGGGCGAGCCTCAGGAGAACCGACTCATCTGGCTTCACAACGAGCAGGCCGTAATGTCGCCCGAATGGTCGATACACGCCGCTGCCGGAACGAGCAACTACATGTTTATCTGGGGTATGGGTGGTGAAAACCTCGACTATGGCGACATGGACAAGGTCACCTACCTCGAAATGCGTTAGGCTTTTATAGCGCTTCAACTATTTATAGTGGGGAGGCTGTGTCTTAATTGAGGCACAGCCTCCTTCTGCTTTATTAAGAGCCGGTTCGACAATAAATATTAACCACCCGAGCGGAGTAGGACTAAAGAAAGAGGCTGCACCGTAAATTCACAATTCCGATGCAGCCTTCATCTAATTCCGCCTAATAAAATACTCTTCAATCAATTTCAAAAATAAAAGCGGTGACATTAATTTTGGGTAGATACTAAAATATCATATACATCTCTTCATGTAATCTCTTATTTCAAGACAGGCGTGTCGATAGTGGTTTTCAACAGTGCGAGTCGACAGCTTCAACCGGCAGGCGATTTCGTTGCAAGTCATGAGCCCGAAACGCTTCATCCTGTAGGTGACCCTTCTCTGCGGCGACAACCGAGCTATGATGTCACGCTCAAGCGATGCGATATCTTTAGTTATCGCAAGGCAATCGGCCGATTCGGTTTCCGGCGACGACACATTATAATATATGTAGTCGTAACACTCCTGCCTTACTTGATGACGACGCAGATAGTCACATATCAGGTTCCTGGCGATTTTATACATGAAGAACTTTATTGTCGCTTCATTTATAAGCATCCTGTAATCGAGAATCCGCAAGAACACATCCTGAGCCAGGTCCTCGGCTTCCGCTCTGTTGTTTATGGCCGAGTGTATGTAACGCAATATTCCGTCACGATGACTCACGTATGCCTTGGCAATCACATCATCCCAGGAATCACTCCGAAAGCACTGGCTTTCGGGCATTACACCGGCGATGTCGTTTGTTTCCATTGGGCTTGCAATTTAGATTACAATCGCAAAGGTATTACAATAATCACAATCCATGCATTTTTCCCGCAGTTTAAGCATCTCACTATATTATCTTAGACACAATGCGCCATTCGCCATTGATTATAAATACTTTAACTTATATGATACACTTTGACTCAAATTATTTGAGCCGCGTGTTACATCGATTCAGGCCTGTCCGCGTTACATTTTCCCTACAATAAGGCCCTATTCCCTGTTGTTTTTACCTATGCTCTTTACGTATTCGCTCGGCGATATGGAAGTGGCTCTTTTAAAATAGCGGAAAAACGATGCGCGTGAGCTGAATCCGCACTTGGCGGCGAGTGCGCTCAACGTGTACTTCTCACTTTCAGGTTCGCTCACGAGTCTTTTAAACTCCTCTATGCGATAATTGTTGATGTAGTCGTAATAATTGGTGTTGAGATACTGGTTGAACATGTAGGATAGCGCCGGCGATGTAGTGTTGACAAGCGAGGCAAGTCCGGCAAGTTTCAGGTCGGTACACAATATGGTATGTTGTCCCTCGACTACGCTCCATGTTTTGGCATTGTCAAGCTTATATTGAAACACCTCATCGCCGGGGTGTGAGTAACTGAATCCCGACACCTTCACGGCAAGATTCACCTCCCCCCATTGTCAAGGCGCATCTCATAGCTGTTGTCACCCGTTCTATCCAATTTCCCGAATGAGTCAATTCCGTTGACCGAGGCATCGGTTATCGCAATCCGGTAGGGACGCTGACGCTCCGTTACATTGTCTATGTCAACAGTGACGAGTCCCTGTGAGCTGCACAGCCACAGCCGGCCATCATCATCCATGTCGCTTCCCGAGTGAAAGAACGTTTGGCTAAGCAGTCCGTCATTGAAGTTGTAGGAGTAAAACACTTTGTTTCCGTCCCATCGATAGAGTCCGTTGGTCGTTATGAGCCACATCCAGCCCTCCTTGTCGATGAGCATGTCCATATCCTTGTTGTCAAGCGGCACCGGCGTTGTCAGCGTTCCGAAATTCTTTATCTCTATATCCGACTCAAACATCCTGTTCTTGTCATAGATGAACAGCAATCGGCCGTCGCCGGTTTCGCATATTCTCCTCACCCTTGTGTTATGGATGAACTTGTCAGGCAGAATGTCACCTACAAGTTGCCGTGACTCGGCATCCCACAAGCACAGCCCCTTCTCGCCGCATATCCACCCTCGCCCGGTCGAGTCAAAGAATATGCCGAATATGTTGCCTTCGGGCAGCTTTGAGTTCAGTCGGTTGTAATATACGTTGTTTCCGTCACGCTCATGTCGGAACAATCCGTTGGAAGTGCATATCCACAAGTCGCCGTCACGGTCGATTTCAAAGTCAAATATATGGCCGTTCTTGAATGTGTCGTCATAGCCCGGCTCAAAGTCGCTTAATGTCAACCTCTCGGGGTCAAACACGTACAATCCGCCTCCGTAGGTGCCTATCAGATACTTTCCCTCATAAAGAATGCTCGACACAACCATAGGCGACCTCATGTCCGATGCATAGTAACGCTCGAATGTGCCGTTATCCTCGTCTATAAAGCAAAATCCGTCACGAAATCCTATCAGCCTGCGGCTTCCGTCGGCAAGAATCGTTCGCGTAAGCACTCCCTCGGTATCAAGATGCGGCTGATAGGCGTATGTTTCAAATAGAGAGTTACTATACATCGTAAAGTCCACGCCGAGCTGATAGAAACCGAGCCACATCTGCCCCTCACGGTCACGTAACGCCGAATATACCGAATTGGAGCGTATGCTCTTGCCGTGACTCCCCGACATGTCGTAGCTGTCGACAACCGCCCCGCTCTCCATGTCCACCACCTGAAGTCCGTTTCCGTCGGTAGCCACATATAGTCGATTACCGTCGCCAAACATGTCCATTACCACGGTTGACCCCACATCGGCATAACCCGACAGCGCGTCACGCTTAAGGTCGTAACGCCAAAGACCTTGATTGCGGGTCCCGAGATAGAGCATGTCGTCACACTCATATATCGCACTGAATGTCATGTTGGAATTTCCGAGTTTCTCGGCCTTGAAGCCGTTGTCCATGTCAAGCGAATAAACGCCTTGGTCAGTGGCCACATAAAGCCTGCGAGAGCTTTCATCGACAGTCATGTCATTAACCCTGTTGGCCGATGACAACACATTGCTTTCTATCGCTATATAGCACAACTTACCGTTACGCATCATGAACAGACCCTCCTCTCCTCCTATGTAGAAGTTGCCGTTTTCATCTTTGGCAAAGGCTTTTACCGACTTCGTGATGTCATTCTCGCCGTATCTTACAAGCTCCTCCGAATTTTTGTCAAGACGCCATAAGCCGCCACCGGTACCCACCCAAAGGCAGTTGCCGTCGGTTTCACCTATCGCCCTTATCCACTTTGCGCTCTCCTCATCGCCGGGAATCGGGAGGCGACGCCGTGAAGCGGGGATTTGACCTTGAGATAACCAACGGCAACTCATCGGCACTGATTCGTCCACTTTATCCCCGTCAGCTGGCCTACAGCGACTTCGTTCACGACTACCCCGACGATCTCTATTGGGAAGTACATGAAGCACCCGCCGAAAACATGCAGGATACTAAAAAGTACTGGTCATTCCACCTGCCGGGCATCACCGACCGTGTTCGCCTTGAATACACCGTATCCTACCAGAATGTAACCGACCAGATTTTCTCGGTGCCCACCGCAGGTTCTACAGGTTACCAGTACCTGATGACCAACGCCGGAAAGATGCGCACATGGTCCCACGAAATCGGTCTTAACATGGCTGTGCTTCAGCACCGTGACTACGACCTCAACCTCGGCGTAAACTTCACCGCAGTCGACAACAAGGTTGTGGAACTTGCCGAAGGCGTAGAGTCGATCATGCTCGGCGGATTTGTTGATCCTCAGGTTCGCGCACAGGCAACAACAACATGGGCGGTTACTTTTAACGCTTCTCAGTTCCCAACACCACCTCTATAGGCGGCGGACTCAAAGTGACATTCTAATATTCACAATGTATAAACTTGATTAATAACACAAGACAATGCTTAAGAAATTTCTATATATGGCTTTACTCGGCGCTGCAATGACCTCATGCTCCGAGAACCTGATGGATGAAATCAACAAGGACGAGTCCAATCCGCCGGCATCGAGCGTTAACGCCAAGTTTCAGATAACCGACGCAATCGTCGGAACAGGCTATTCGACTTGGGGCGGTGCCTACGCATGGTATGTGGCATCTTTCACCGAACAGATATTCGGAACAGGCAACAACCAGCTCATGAAAGCCGAACTGCGCATGCGCTCCGAAACAGCTGCAAGCTCGACCTACAACAACGAGTGGAATGCCACCTACGGCAACCTCATGAACATCAAGCAGATAATCGAGAAGTGTGAAAAACGGAGCCGCTACACTGCACCTGCTGAGCAAGAGCGAATTGTACTTCATCATCGCCGAAGCAAAGGCTCGACTCGGACAGGACGCTTCAGCCGAACTCGCCGAAGCCGTAACCGCATCATTTGAGGATTACGCGCTGAGCGACGGCGGCATGATCGGATTTGACCCCTCGTCGGCTGCCGACTACATCGCTTCAATCGGCTCGGCCTCGCTCGCCGAAATCATGGTGCAGAAATACATTGCACAGGCACGTGACGAGAAGATTCAGACCTACAACGACCTCCGTCGCTGCAAGGCTCTCGGTCAGGAATTCATTACATTGCAAAATCCAAATAACACTTCGGGAGGACAAAACCAATGGCCGCTCCGACTGCCCTACGGCAACAGCGACGTGGTTTCCAATCCCAACGTATCCGCGGCATTTGGCAGCGGAAATGAGGCCGGCAACTATCTATTCACTGAAAATGTATGGATTTTCGGTGGTTCTCGATAACCAGCCACCGATGTCGTAACTATTCATTTCATACTAAATAGATTAGACGACGAAAGCCATTTGATGTGAATCAAGTGGCTTTCTTGTATCCGAGAGGCATCAATCCCCGTGATTGTATGCAGGCATTAAAAGGGGCGGCTCAACTCTGAACCGCCCCTTGCTTATTATTTCTCGCTTTGGAGTATCTTCTTGACCTTCTCCGATGCCATTATCATGGCATCCTGAAGCCTTATTATCTCTTCACGATGGATTTTGTTTAACTGAAGCTCTACAAGATCCTCGATTACTTTCTTCACCTCTTCAAGCGAATATTCGGCAAGATTTATCTCCTCCTTGGCCAAAGCCCTCTCGAGCAATGATTTCTCTTTTTTATGTCCCATAATCTTTAACTATAAATTAAAACTACCGTTATAACAACCAATCACGGCACGGGTTTTAGCTCTCCATCCCTTTTATTCCAATTTAACAAATGCGCTGTCAGCCGGCAACTGATGGCATGGCGGAATTATTAACATATTTTTTTCACACTTCAAAACTTTTATCGGAAAATCGGCGTTATATCAATGAACGTTACAATTATTTATTTATGAATGGGAAAATGCGATTGTTAATGGCGATACTTATTGTCTATCCTTTGAGCATTGCTGCTCAGGGGATAGACGATATTATCAAGTCTTTGAAAAATGTTGAATGTTACGAATCGACCGTGAAATATCAGGTGCTCATGTCGCTTCAGGCCGATGTGTCCTACACCGTGAAGCTCAACTCCATGAACGCCCCCGGCGACTCGCTTGCGCCATGTGACTATCTTATCAACTGGTCGCTCGCCACTCCCGACGGCGAAAGCACCGGCTTCTCGGCCTACTATGACGGCAACGCCTACAATTTCCGTGGCGACCGACTGCTGGAATATCACTACGAGTGGGACTCTATACCGTTCCGACCGCGCGGACGCTCGGCTGCCGCCCTTCCCGGAGTGCAGCGCTCGGCTCAGTTCACGACTCTGTTGCCTCAGTTCATCGCCGAGGAGCTGATGACCATCGTCACAAGCCCCGAATACACCTACTCGTTCCACGCCGACACCGTTGTGGCCGACCGCCGTTGCAACGCTATTGAAGCGGTAATGACAATGGGAGGCGAGGTATATAAGGAGATTACCTACGCTTTCGACCCCGTAACCTCGATGCCCCTCTATTCCGAAATAGAGAACAATCCCGGCGCGCTTGCCGAGCAGACCCTCATTTCCGACTACTCCTACGCGGCCGACAAGGCACCTTGCGCCGAGATAAGCGAAGAAGGACTTCGCGAGATGTACCCCGATATATTCGAGAAGTACCGCGAAAGCAACTACGCCATCGAGAATCTGCCGCAGCAACGGTTGCCGGCCTTCTCGCTGCCCACAACGACAGGCGAGCGCTACTCAAGGCTGCTCGGCGACAAGTTCCGCACACCCACCCTCATCGTAATCATCGACCCGGCATCGACATTTGCCCGAGCGACAGTCAACGATATCCGCAAAAGCATCGAGGCGTTGCCCTATAACGCCGATGTGATTTGGGCGTTCGTGAGCACCAATACCGACATAATTGATGAAATAATACCTCAGCCGCTGATGGGCGAACACATACTGATGAATGCCAAGTCGCTCGCTCGCGACTGCGGAGTAAGCTCCTACCCCGTTTCAATAATCGTGGGCACCGACGGAGTTGTCGACGATGTGATACTCGGCTACAACAATGAGCTGACTTCGGTTGTTATACAAAAGATGGCTCTTGCAGCAAAGAGCCGGTAACATTGTATAACAACATATAAATAATAACAACATGGAAACCGTATATTTTAAAGGTAACGCCTGCCACACCGGCGGAAGAATGCCTTCGGCAGGCGACAAGGCGCCTGAATTTTCAGTAGTAGGCCCCGAACTCAAGGAGCTGCACATAAGCGACTTTACCGGAAAGAAAATCGTTTTGAACATATTTCCCAGCCTCGACACTCCCGTGTGCGCCACAAGCGTAAGGAAGTTCAACGAAAAGGCTGCCGACAAGAAGGACGCGATAGTGCTATGCGTGTCGATGGACCTGCCATTCGCTGCCCAGCGCTTCTGCACCGTTGAGAACATAAAGAACGTTATACCGGCATCGGCATTCCGTTCACCCGAATTTGCAAAGGAGTACGGCGTAGAGCTTGTCGACGGTCCGCTGAAGGGTCTTTTGGCCCGCGCCGTGGTCATCATCGATGAAAACGGAAAGGTAATCTACCGTCAGCTCGTCGATGAGATAACCAACGAGCCCGATTACGAAGCCGCATTGAAGATGCTATAAATCATTCTCCTCTCCCATTATCCGAAATTCAAGTATATGGAGCCGCAGCCTGCTGTCAGGGTTGCGGCTCTGTTTATTTATAATGATTGATAATGTCAACTATGTCACGCGCATCGTCGGTCGATGTGCACCACGGGCTTATGGGCAGGCTCACTACGTGGTCGGCAAGGTATTCGGCCACTGGACACTCGGCATCGATGACACCCTGATAGCACGGTTGCCTGTGGGGCGGCACCGGGTAATGCACCATAGTCCCCACTCCGTGAGCGGCCATGTAATCCATGAAACGCTTCCTATGTTCCACCGTGACCACATACTGGTGATAGACATGTCCGTGACATGAGGCGTCGGCGGGAGTCACCATGTCGTTGCGCATCGAGTCGTAGATTGCCGCAAGCTCGCGACGACGGTCGATCTCCTCCCTGAGTCGGCCGAGCTTTACCCACAGCATCGCCGCCTGTATCGTGTCAAGTCGGCAGTTAAATCCCGCATAGCGGTTCATGTCACGCGCCGTCATGCCGTAGTTGCGCAGAGCGGCTACCACCGAGGCGAGTTCATCGTCATCGGTCGTAACGGCACCTCCGTCGCCCAGCGCTCCGAAATTCTTGGTAGGATAGAAGCTGAATGCCGCGGCATCGCCAAGCGAACCCGTCACGCGGCCGTCGACACTCGCACCTATGGCCTGCGCATTGTCCTCTATTACCTTAAGTCCGTGTCGATCCGCAATGTCACGCATCACCGCGTCGTAGCATGGGCGGCCATAAAGATGCACCGTCACCACCGCCTTGGTGCGTGATGTCACGCTGCGCTCTATCAATCGGGAGTCAAGGTTCATGGTTACGCGGTCGGGCTCCACAGGCACCGGTACAAGCCCGTTATGAGTTATGGCAAGCACGGTAGCTATGTAGGTGTTGGCAGGATATATCACTTCGTCACCGGGCGACATGACGCCCATCTCGATATAGCCTCGCAATATGAGCCTCAGGGCATCAAGCCCGTTGCTCACTCCCACGGTATGTCGCACTCCGCAATAAGCCGCCAATTCCGATTCAAACCGCTCAACCTCATCGCCGCCGATGTAACGCCCGCTGTCGATGACACGGGCACACGCCTCCTTCAGCTGCGCCGCATAACGCTCGTTGACCTTTCCAAGATCGAGAAACGGATATCGCAATCCACCATCCTTCATCGCAGCCCCCTGAATCGCAAATATTCGTCATAGTCACGCATATACTCATCCTCCGAGTACAGCTCCGATGACACTACAAGACACATCGATTCAACATTGAACTCGCCGAGCCAGATGCCCGCCGGCATGTATAGCGCACTCCTCGGGGAATCGAGCGTGTAGACCGCCTTGTCGACACCGTCGTCAAGACTCACCGTCACGCCGCCATTCAATGCCACAAGCACGTGATGAGCCTTGCGATGGGAGTGGCCGCCCCGCACAGCTCCCGCCGGCACATCATATATATAATAAACTTCCTTGATTTCAAACGGCACCTCGGTCATCGACCTGATAAACGACAGGCTGCCCCGGGAGTCGCTTGCTGTGGGAACTTCTATAAATCTTACATCATTCAATCCCATTATCGACCATTTTTTAATAATCGATGCAATTTAACGATTTTTCTCATGAAATACATTCACCGACAATCAAAAAAATGTCCTCCAAACCTTAAATTTGGAGGACATTTTTTCATTGAGTCATTGCCTGCGATATTTTTAGTCGTCGGAATCGTCATTCAGATCAGCACAGACCCTTGTCTTGGCCATGCTTCAATACAGCTTCACAGATAAAATCAGTAATGCTGTCGACCTGTTGCAGAACCGCGTGGACAGTCGCAGGAGCGTTAAAGCCATAGCGCTTTACAGTAGACTTCTTACGGCCGGCACCGGGACGCCGCCCGCCTCTTTTCTTTGCAGATTCTTCCATAATTTCGCCTAAAACTAATAGCACAATTAACTTAATGTAAGTGTCTTTCTATGTTTAAACCAGAAAACATTTGCAAATCTACAAAAAAACTTATTTAACACGGCATTTTTTAATATTTTTTTCTATCTTATTCACGGTCAACATGAAAACACGCAAATATTATCCCGCTTAGTTAACTTTATTTAACATAGCTGACACGTTTTCAGCCCCGTTTTCGCCTTTTTTCGGTCAAGGATTGTAAAGGTCCTTATTGTAAAATTGCATGATTCCCGATATGTGTTCGAGAGCCTGCCGGGCAGGACCGTCGGGATCGAGTTCGGCAGCCTTGTAGTAATCGTTTATTGCCTCGCGCCTCCTCCCGAGCTTCCAGTTGAGCCTGGCTCGTTCAAGATAGCAGGCAACATTGCATAAATCGGCCTCAATCGCATCATTCAGCCCAACAATAGCGGCCTCAAATTCGTTGTTATCAATAAGATGTCGTATTTCCGAAGGGATTTCCATCGCCATAAAATTTTTGCTTTAACTTATAAACGAATGAAACGCCTTTTTATTTTCGCAGCGCTCCTTTTATCAGCCATGCTCACTTGGAACCTCAATGCGTCCGACCGATACACATTGCTCGACCTCATGGGCAGTGCCAAGCCCTATCCCGCTCCCGACTCACTGCTCACCCACCCCGATTCGCTCCAAGCGGTAATGATAAATCATGTGGGACGACACGGTGCCCGATTCCCGGCAAGCGATGAAAGAGCGATGACACTGCTCGACATACTGCAGAAAGCTGAAAAGGCCGGCACTATAACCCCGACAGGGCGCATGCTGCTCGAGCTCACCTACAATGTGGTCATGTATAGCACCGGACGCTGGGGAACCCTCGACCCGCTCGGAATGGCCGAGCAGCGAGGCATTGCAAGCCGAATGCGCGAAACCTATCCGCAGCTGTTTGACGACGGCACCGTGACGGCAATCTCTTCCTACGTGCCGCGATGCATCATGAGCATGTATTCATTCACCCATGAGCTGGCATCGATCAACAACCACATCGACATATCGACCAACTCGGGACGCGTCAACTCGCCGCTCATGCGTCCGTTTGACCTCAACAAGGAGTATGTCGACTATCGCAAGGATGGCTCCTGGAAACCCGTCTACGACAGCTACTTCGACAGTCATGCTCCGGCCAATCCCATAATCAGGGCCATAGGAGCCGACTATCCTATCGACCGCAAGCAGGCGCAGGAACTGTCAATGACCGAGTACGGGCTGCTTGCCGGATTGAGGGCAATGAGCATCGACGGGCACATAACGGCCTTTTTCAGCATCGAGGAGCTCAACGCGCTGTGGGCGTGCAACAATCTGAAGCAATATCTGCAACGCACGGCGTCGTCACTGACGACACTCCCCGCCTCGATAGCGTCAAAGTTGCTCGACAACCTCATCACCACGACCGACGACTTCATTGCCGGGCGCAACGACTCGATTAAAGTGATGTTGCGGTTTGGACACGCCGAAACCATGATGCCGCTGCTGTCGCTTATGCGTCTTCCGGGATGCTACTACGTGACCGACGACATGGAGAGCGTTGCGCAACACTGGCACAACTTCCACGTTGTACCCATGGCCTCCAATCTGCAGATCATCGTGTTCCGCTCCACTTCGGGCCGCTACTACGTGCGCTTCGACCTCAACGAATGTCCCGTGCCACTGCTTCCCGACGACAGCCGCATCTACATCCCTTGGGATGAGGCAAAGGCCCGACTCAAATACTGCCTCACCGGTCAGGAGTAGCAAGGCGTTGCGCTATGTGTCGTCTGAACAGGTATAGCACCACTACTCCCGTCAGGGCGAAACCCGCGCCTATCAATGACGAATAGCGCACTCCCGCACCCGAATCGACAGGAAATCCGCCAAAGAGAGCGCCCAAGGCGTTACCGAGATTAAACGCTATCTGCACCATGGCTCCGCCCATAAGCTCTCCGCCGGGCGAATACTTGATGAGCAGCAACTGCATGGGCGGCGACACGGCAAACAACGCTGCCGCCGAAAGACACACCATAGGCACGCTCACCCAGCGACACTGCGCCCACAGGAACAGTGACATTAGTGCTACAAAAATCACAATCTCGATGTAATAGGACATGCGCGGCGGCGTAAAGCGGTCGCTCAAGGCTCCCCCATAGTAAGTGCCGATGCACATGCTCGCTCCCACAAGCAGCATGAGCACCGGAATGAACCCCATGCTCAGTCCCGTGACATCGGTAATCAACGGCGTGACATAGCTGTACATACTGAACACACCGGCATTGCCGAGCATCGTTGCCGCAATGAGCAGCCAGGGTTCACGCTTCTTAAGGAATCGGAACTGGCCTTTTATATTGGTGGGAGGCAACGGAGCCATACGCGGCACCATAAGCCACAGGCCCAGCAGCGTTATCACGCCCCAGCCCACTACAAACATGAATATGTAACGCCATGAAAGAGTGTTGCCTATCAGACTGCCAAACGGCACGCCAAGCAGATTGGCGACAGTCATTCCCATGCACATAAGCGCCACGGCCGATGTAGCGCGGTTCACGCCCACAAGCCGGCTCGCCACCAACGCGCCGGTGCCGAAGTAAGCGCCGTGAGGCAAACCCGATATAAATCGCATGATTAAAGCCACAGTATAGTCGCTCGACAACGTAAAGCCGAGATTGCCCGCAATGTAGACAACCATCAACATTAACAATATGCGCTTCAACGGCCAGTTGCGGGTAAACAGTACAATCAACGGAGCACCGACGCACACACCCAAGGCATACGCCGAAATAAGGTGTCCAGCCGAAGCTATCGACACGCCGAACTGAGCCGCCAGCTCGGGCAGAATGCTCATCATGACATACTCCGTTATGCCGAGCCCGAATGTTCCCAGCGCAAGGGCAAACAATCCTTTCTTCATAGGTTGAACAACAAATCAAATGAAAATCGCCTGCAAAGTTAGCGATTTAAATCCAATCCGCCATTCCCCGCAATAAAGTCATGACGAAACTTAATTTAAATTTCATTTATTTTACACTGCGCCCCAATCCGCATCAACCATAAAAACGAACTATGATAGGCATTGATGGGTGGGGTTACATGAGTTCCTTGACCATGAGGTAAAGGAGGGCGGCGAGAACGCCGCCAAGGAGCGGGCCTACGATGGGTACCCAGCTGTAGCTCCACTGGCTGGAGCCCTTGCCCTTTATCGGCAATATAGCGTGGGCGATGCGCGGCCCCAGGTCACGTGCCGGATTGATGGCGTAACCCGTCGTGCCACCGAGCGACATACCAATCACCACAACGAGCAGGGCCACAGGTAACGCGCCCACACTGCCGAGTCCCACCTCTGAGGAGTTCTCCTTGTCGCCCATAAACAGAATCACGAGCACAAGAATGAACGTACCCACGATTTCGCATATCATGTTACGACGATAATTCTTTATGGCAGGAATGGTGGCAAACACACCGAGCTTGGTTTCGGCCTCAGCCGTGGCATCGAAGTGGTCCTTATAAAATACGTAGACAATAACGGCTCCAAGTATGCCGCCGGCAATCTGCGACACAATGTAGGGCAGCACATACTCCCACGGGAACTTACCCGCAGCGGCAAGCCCCAACGTAACGGCCGGATTAAGATGCGCTCCGGTATAGGGCCCGGCTATGAGCACACCGCACATAACGGCAAGACCCCAGGCAAGCGTCACCACCACCCATCCGGCACCCTCGCCCTTGGACTTGCGCAGCGACACGCACGCCACTACGCCGCAACCCAATAACACGAGAACGAATGTGCCTATGAACTCAAAGAGGCATTGGATTAAAAGCGAAACTTCCATGACTGCACTACTTTATCGGATATTCGGTAAGTACCCGGTTCACGGCGTTGTGCCATCCCTCGATTTCACTCGCCACCTTGGCAAGATCGCCCGACGGAGAGAACACCTTCTCAACCTGCCACTGAGAGCGCACTTCGTCAAGGTCGCTCCAATAGCCCACGGCGAGTCCGGCAAGATAGGCAGCACCAAGCGCGGTGGTTTCGGTGATGCGCGGACGCATGACATCGGTATTCAATATGTCGCTCTGGAACTGCATCAGCAGATTGTTGCGTGACGCTCCGCCGTCGACCTTCAGATTGGCGATAGGCAACTCTGCGTCACGTTCCATCGCCTTTACTATGTCATAGGTCTGGTAGGCAATTCCCTCAAGAGCGGCACGTGCTATGTGGGCCGTCGTGGTGCCTCGGCTGATTCCCGATATGGCGCCTCGGGCATACTGATCCCAATATGGCGCGCCAAGTCCGGTGAGTGCAGGCACGAAATACACCCCGTCGGTGTCGGGCACCGACTCGGCAAGCGCCTCCACCTCGGCCGACGATGTTATGCACTTCAATGAGTCGCGCAGCCACTGGATTACCGAACCGCCGACAAATATCGACCCCTCGAGAGCGTAGGTCACCTTGTCGCCAAGCTTCCACGCAATGGTGGTGAGCAGCTTGTTTTTCGACTCTATGGGACGCTCGCCGCTGTTCATCAACAGGAAGCATCCCGTGCCGTAGGTGTTCTTAACCGAACCGGGTTCAATACACATCTGTCCGAACAGTGCGGCCTGCTGGTCGCCGGCACTTCCCGATATGGGCACATGGTGGGCAAATAGGGTCGATGTAGTGTGACCGTACACCTCGCTCGACGACTTCACTTCGGGCATCATCGACAATGGAATGCCAAACATATCAAGCAGTTCCTTGTCCCACTCGAGAGTGTGGATGTTGAAGAGCATCGTGCGTGACGCATTGCTGACATCGGTCACGTGAATTTCGCCGCGGGTCAATCGCCACATGAGCCATGTGTCGACGGTGCCAAACATCAGCTTACCCTCGTCGGCACGCTTACGCGCTCCGGGGACATTGTCGAGAATCCACTTGATTTTCGTCGCGCTGAAGTAGGCGTCAAGTATCAGTCCGGTCTTGCTGCGTATCATCTCCACCAATCCCTCGCGGCGAAGCTGGTCGCAATACTCCGAAGTGCGCCTGTCCTGCCACACGATTGCGTTATATATCGGCTCCTCGGTGTCACGGTCCCACACGATTGTGGTTTCGCGCTGGTTGGTTATGCCTATCGCGGCTATGTTCTTTCCGTTTATGTCGATCTTCGATATAGCCTCGGCTATTACCGAAGCCTGCGAAGCCCATATCTGATGAGGATTGTGCTCAACCCATCCCGAGCGGGGAAATATCTGTTCAAATTCACGTTGCGCCACAGAGCATATCGAACCCTTGCGGTCAAATACGATGGCACGCGAGCTGCTTGTGCCTTGATCGAGCGACAGGATGTATTGTTGTTCCATAATTTTTCATTAACCCCTCACTATCGAGAGCTGATTTAAAGTAACTATGATTCAGGGAAGGACACAACACCTTCCTTATAGTTAGGAACAACCCATAACCATTAAAGGTTCCGTCACATAATGTAGTTAAGACCCTTAATACACATTTAATAACATCAATACCGACTTATTGAACAATCAGCCCTTTAACTCCGACAGCTCAGTCGAGGTCGGAGTACACTTTGCGTCGGCGAAGGTAGTAGTCGACAACTATGTCAGGCGACTTGGGCAGCAGGTCGACATCGGGGTGGCTCGTGTAGTTGGCGCGCATCTTCCGGAAGTCGCGATGAGCGCGCAACACGGCCGAAGCATCGGCAAAGTCAAGCGACACGACAAACTTCACCCACGCAAGCGCATCATACAGCCGACGCACCAGCAGACGCTTCTTTCGCGACGAGTCGGGCAGATTCTTGTGCAGGAGCAACAGGTTGTTGCGGAAATTAAGATAGGTCTTGCGCGGATTGGAGGCCGGCAACGTACCGCCGCCGAGATGAAACACGACGCTTTGCGGAATCACCACCACGGCATATCCAGCAAGCTTTATGCGCCAGCACAGGTCAATCTCCTCCATGTGGGCGAAGAAGTCCTTGTCAAGACCGCCCACCTTGACATACAGCTCACTGCGCACCATCAACGCCGCACCCGAGGCCCAAAACACGGGAATCACCATGTCATACTGGCCCGAATCGCGCTCAACGGTGTCGAATATGCGGCCGCGGCAATAGGGATAGCCGTTACGGTCAAGGAATCCGCCGCATGCTCCGGCATATTCAAATGACTTGTGATCGGCATAAGAACGAATCTTGGGCTGACAGGCACCCACATCGGGGTGCGCCTCCATGTAGTCATAGAGCGGATTGAGCCAACCCGTGGCAGGCGCGACATCGCTGTTGAGCAGCACCGTATAGCGATAATCGGTGGCCGCTATGGCCCGGTTGTAACCCTCGGCAAACCCATAGTTACGGTCAAGTTTCACCACAATGACGTCGGGAAACGACCGCTCAAGCAGCTCGAGCGAACCGTCGTCACTGCCGTTGTCGGCCACGATCACATCGGCAATTGTGTCATCGGTGGCCGAAATCACCTGCGGAAGATACTCGGCGAGCATCTTCTCGCCGTTCCAGTTAAGTATTATTACAGCTACAGGCTTTTTCATCGGTCACAATGTTCATCGGTTGAAGGATACTGCACGGGATATTTCCATCGCTTGTGGGTCCACAGCCATATCGACGGATTGCGCTCTATCGTCTGCTGAAGCAGCCGGGCGTAGACATCGGTAATGGCAAACTGCGGCATCGAGTCGGGATTGTCGGTTATAAGCCGCAGCGTGAGCTTGTAGTGTCCTCGGCTCGGCTTTTCGACATCCCAGTAGAAGGCCACAAGATTGAGGCGGCGCACAATCGTTTCGGTGCCCGTTATCATGGCAGTAGGATGATTCAGGAACTTGACCACGTGCGTGACATCGCCGGCACTCGGTTTCTGGTCGCTCATGAATCCCGTGACGCTCAACACGCCGTCACGCTTCAACAGCAGCAGGTCGCGAAACACCATGCGCTTGTCAAACGACACCGAGCCGAAACGGCTGCGAAGCTTCAGAAAATAAGCGTCAAACCACTTGTTGGTCAACGGTCGGTAGACCTGGGCGTACACCACTCCGTTGGTGGGATTGTTACGTGCCCACAGGGTTATCGAGGTACCCCACTCCCAGTTGCCGCAATGCGAGAAATACACTGCCACCGAACGCCCCTGCTCCACGTAACGGTCAATCTGCTCGACACCCTCGATTACAGTGTGTCGGCGCATCTCGTCGTCAGTGATGTGGTTCATCTTTATAGTTTCAAAGAAGTAGTCGGCGAAATTCCGGAAAAACTGCCGGCATATAGCCTTGTGCTCCTCAGGGCTCTTATCGGGAAACGAGTCGGCAATGTTTTTCAACGCCACCTTGCGGCGATAACCCACCACATGATAGAGCAACACAAACAGAATGTCGCTCAACACATAGAGCATCCCGAACGGCAGGCGTGATATGCCGCCAAACAGCCATCCCAACGGTTTATATTGCCAATATTTCATAATTCAATGCGTCCTTTCATCATGTCACCATTGTCGATTACCTCACCGAGCATCACCGGCACCACCTTGTTGGCATATTCGGCAACCGGCTTTACCTCCACCTTCAGATAGTTGTCGGTGAACCCCGTCATGGGACGGCGCGGACGCTGATGCTCAAGCAGCACCGGGCGCACCGTTCCGCTGAAACGCGAAGCGAAGTCAGCAAGCTTATGCTCCGAGATGCGCAGCATCACATTGGTGCGGCGATGCTTCACCTCCTGCGGTACCACGTAGTCGATGTCGAGCGCACGTGTACCGGGACGCTCCGAATAGGGAAACACATGCAGACGCGAAATGTCGAGCGACTCCACATAGTCGCGCGAACGCTCAAAGAGTTCGTCGGTTTCGCCACGCGCCCCCACAATCAGGTCGACACCAATGAAAGCGTGAGGCATCACCTCGCGTATTCGCTCGACGCGATGGCGAAACAGCGCCGTGTCGTAGTGACGGCGCATAAGCCGCAGCACCTCGTCGGAGCCCGCCTGAAGCGGTATGTGGAAGTGCGGCATGAACCTCCGTGACGAGGCCACCCACTCAATCATCTCGTCGGTAAGCAGGTTGGGCTCTATCGACGAGATGCGGTAACGCTCTATGCCGTCAACATTGTCAAGCGCCTTTATAAGATCGAAGAACGTGTCGTCACGTCCCTTGCCGAAGTCGCCTATGTTTACACCCGTCAGCACAATCTCCCGTCCGCCTTCCTCGGCCACCTGCCGGGCCTGGTCGACGATGGATTCAATCGTGCCCGAGCGGCTGCGTCCGCGGGCCTTGGGTATTGTGCAGTAGCTGCACCAATAGTCGCATCCGTCCTGCACCTTCAGGAAGTAACGCGTGCGGTCGCCGCGTGAACACGAAGGGTCAAACTTGCGTATATCGGTGAGCGGAGTTATGTAGGATTCGGTACGGCGGTTTTCAAGCCAGCGGTCAAGATAGTCGAGAAGCTCAAGCTTGCGGTCGGTTCCGGCAACGATGTCTACGCCGTGAATGGCCGCAATTTCATCGCTTTTGAGCTGGGCATAGCATCCCGTAACCACGATTACAGCCTCGGGATAGAGCCGCGCGAAACGATTGATGGCCTGTCGGCACTTCTTGTCGGCCACATCGGTTACACTGCATGTATTAACCACAACTATGTCGGGAGTTTCGCCCGACTGCACCCTGCGTATGCCCTTCTCTGAAAACATTCGGGCGACACTGGATGTCTCGGAAAAATTGAGCTTACATCCGAAAGTGTGAAACAAAGCGGTGCTATTGCCAAATGTCGAATTGTCAATCATGGTGCAAACTTAGCAATTTTTATCCTGTTATCGCTTTTAATCAAACTATTTTTATGCCGTATTTGTACTATTATAAGCATATTTTGTACTATTTTTGCGAAAAAGACAGATTAAAAACCGGATTAATGAGCACTTCTGAAACCCTAACCGAGATTTATGCACGCAGTTTCCGTGACAACTGGACATTGCCTGCTTTGACCGACTACAGCACCGATAAGACCGACACCTATGCCCAGATGGCCAAGGGAATCGCACGCATGCATCTGATGTATGAGATGACAGGCGTGAAAAAGGGCGACAAGATAGCCCTTATCGGCAAGAACTCTCCCGGGTGGATAACCGTGTTCATGGCCACCATCACCTACGGCGCAACCATAGTGCCCGTGCTTCAGGACTTCAATCCCGTCGACGCACAGCACATCATAAATCACTCCGAGTCTATTCTGCTGTTTGTCGACAACAACATCTGGGAGTCATTCGAGTTTGAGAAGATGCCCAAGGCAAAGGGTGTGATATCGCTCACCGACGGGAAGATACTCGCCGAGCATCCGCTCAACGAGCGCAAAATCGAGCGTGAACTGAAAAATCTGACCCGCAAATTCAAGAAGCGCTATAAAAAGGGATTCTCCCCCGACGATGTGAACTACCCCATCATGAACGACGACGATATAGCCGTGCTCAACTACACTTCGGGAACCACCGGATTTTCCAAGGGTGTCATGCTCACCTATCGCAACCTGTGGGGCAACGTGACATTCGGCATCCACTCCCGGCTCCATTTCCAGGGCTCGCGATGCCTCTCATTCCTGCCGCTCGCCCATGCCTACGGATGTGCATTCGACATGCTTGTGCCGCTCGCCACCGGAACCCACATAACCGTCTTCGGCAAGATACCCTCTCCCAACCTGCTGCTTAAGGCCCTCTCGCAAGTGCGCCCCAATCTCGTAATCTGCGTCCCGCTGATTCTCGAAAAGATATACCGCAAGCAGATTCTCCCCATGATTACCAAGAAAGCCATGCGGTGGGTGCTCGCCATCCCCGGCATCGACAAGGCCTTCTACTCAATCATACGCCGCAAGCTCGTCGAAGCGTTCGGTGGCGAGTTTGAGGAAATAATCGTGGGCGGCGCGCCGCTCAACCCCGAGGTCGAGGAATTCCTTAGCCGCATAAAATTTCCCTTCACTGTGGGATACGGCATGACCGAATGCGGGCCTCTGATCAGCTACACCCCGTGGCGACAGTTTATCGTAGGCTCATCGGGACGAACTCTTCCCGGACTCATGCTAAGCAAAATCGAAAGCCCCGACCCCGAGAACATTCCGGGAGAGATATGCGTAAGAGGAGTAAACGTGATGAAGGGCTACTACAAGAATCCCGAGGCGACGGCCGCAGTGCTCGACGAGGAAGGATGGCTCCACACCGGCGATATGGGCACACGCTCCGAAGATGCCACGATATTCATAAAAGGCCGCTACAAGACCATGATTTTGTCATCCAACGGACAGAACATATATCCCGAAGAGATTGAGGCAAAGCTCAACAACATGCCCTTCGTGTCGGAGAGTCTTGTCGTTGAGCGCAACAAGCGCCTTGTGGCACTCGTGTATCCCGATTATGAAATGATGGACCAATACGGATTGACCTTGGAAGAACTCCCCAAGGAGATGGACAACATTCTCGTCGAACTAAACAAGCTCGTGGCACCCTACGAAAAAGTCGACCGCATACAGCTCATCGCCAACGAATTTGAGAAGACTCCCAAACGCTCGATAAAGAGGTATCTTTACAACGCTTAAAGTAAAAAACACATAAGATAACAATAAGAGCCGCTCTTAGGGCGGCTCTTATTGTTATCTGCTTTCGGTCGGCCCCGACTTGTCGGCCTCGGCAGGCTGCGATTCATCGGTTTCGGGCGCCGGATTACTTACGTATCGCTCATAGTAAGTCATGATAAGAGCCGTTACAGGCAGGGCTATGATCATGCCTATTATACCCAGCAAGCTGCCCCACACCGACAACGACAACAGTATTATGGCAGGATTCAGTCCCATCTCCTTTCCCATGATGTGGGGAGTTATCACGTAGTCGCATATACACTGGCTCACCACATAGACCAGCAGACACTTGCCCATCTCGGGCAGAAACTCCACCGAACCGCCGAGCGAATATACAAAGCAGATGGCGGCGACCGGAATCAGCGTCACATACTGGAAATAGGGTATCATGTACAATACCCCTACTATTATACCCATGGGAATGGCAAGCGGGAGCCCCACTATTGAAAATCCGACGCAGTAGAACACGGCGGCACACATAGCCACAACTCCCTGACCGCGGAAATAGTGGTTCATGCTGTTTTCCACGTCACGCACCACAACCATTGTGCGAGGACGATACTTGTGAGGGATGATCAGCTTGAATCCGCGCGAAATCTGGGGATAGTCTATGAGAATGAACAAGATGTAAATCAGCGTCAACAGCCACGACAGAATCTCCATGACTACGCCTATCGACTCCTCAAGCAGCGACGACCCCTTGCTAAGCAACGCCTCGATGTGCGAGCCGTCGAGCATTCCGCTGATATTGTCGGGGTTGAAGTACTTGTTTATGAAATCCACCACCGTTACATAGAACTTGGGCAACTGCACATCGCCCGACGACACGCTCTTCAGGATGCCGCCAAGCATATTGAGTTCTTTCAGCACCGACGGCAGGAATATGTAGACCACCAGAGCTATAACCACCGCCATGTCGACAAGCGTAAGTATCGATGGAATCACACGCCCCTTGGTTCTCGTGAGCCGGCGGTTCATATTCACTATTGGCTGAAGAATGTAGGCGATGAAACACGCAACAAAAAACGGTAGCAACACATTGCTGAGATAACGCACCAGATATATCAACGCCGCAGTCATGGCAAGCCCTATCACAAGCCACATGATGCGGTCGACAGTCCAATATCGAGATGAAACTTTTGATTGCATAAACAAATAGTCACGTTAAATTATGTTATTTAAACAATTCCGTTCTCGCCACTGTTCACTGCCGCGATTGCTTACCCCCATAATGAATGCGATTATCCCAAATGTGACAATTACTTCCAATATAATTATGTGAAAGTTTGGATAGTATTGAAATTATTACGTAAATTTGCAGTCGATTTTTTGCATAGGTGTGCCCCTACGGCAAAAACACCGGCAAAACACTATAACGATTTACAATGATAACAATTACATTTCCTGACAAGAGCTCAAGGCAGTACGAAGCCGGCACGACTCCGCTGCAGATTGCCGAAAGCATAAGCTCGCGCTTGGCCCAAGACATTCTTGCGGCCACCGTCAACGGCGAAGAATGGGACATAAGCCGCCCCATCAATAACGACGCCGAAATAAAACTCTTCAAGTGGGATGACCCGGAAGGCAAGCACGCTTTCTGGCACAGTTCGGCCCACCTTCTCGCCGAAGCTCTCCAAGAGCTCTACCCGGGCGTGAAGTTCGGCATAGGCCCTGCCATTGAAAACGGATTCTACTATGACATCGACCCCAACGGTCACACCATAACCGCCGCCGACTTCCCCAAGATCGAGGCCAAGATGACTGAACTCGCCCAAAAGAAAGAGCCCATTGTCAGAGCCGACATCGCAAAAGCCGATGCGATGAAAATGTTTGGCGAGCGCAACGAGGAGTACAAGTGCGAGCTGATCAGCGAGCTTGAGGACGGTCACATAACCACCTACACCCAAGGTGCGTTCACCGACCTGTGCCGCGGTCCTCACCTCCCCAACACCGCCCCCATCAAGGCAGTGAAGATAACCTCTCTTGCCGGTGCTTACTGGCGCGGCGACGAAAAGCGCAACCAGCTTGTGCGCGTCTACGGCATAACATTCCCCAAGAAGAAGATGCTCGACGAGTATCTCGTGCTTTTGGAGGAGGCCAAGAAGCGCGACCACCGCAAGCTTGGCAAGGAGATGGAATTGTTTGCTTTCTCGTCAAATGTCGGCGCCGGACTTCCTCTTTGGCTACCGAAAGGCGCCGCCCTTCGTGACCGCCTTGAGCAATTCCTGCGCAAGATACAGAAACAGTACGGCTACCTGCAGGTAATCACCCCCCACATAGGCAACAAGATGCTCTACGTGACCTCAGGTCACTATGCAAAATACGGCAAGGACTCATTCCAGCCCATCCACACTCCCGAGGAGGGCGAAGAGTACCTGCTCAAACCGATGAACTGCCCTCACCACTGCGAGATATTCAAGGCGTTCCCCCGCTCTTATCGCGAACTCCCCTTGCGACTCGCCGAATTCGGAACGGTCTACCGTTACGAGCAGAGCGGTGAGCTTCACGGACTTACTCGTGTGCGCGGATTTACTCAGGACGACGCTCACATATTCTGCGCCCCCGACCAGATTAAAGATGAGTTCCTAAAGGTGATGGATATCATATTCTACATCTTCAAGGCTCTCAAATTTGACAACTACGAGGCTCAGATTTCACTTCGCGACCCCAAGAACAAGGAGAAATACATCGGTTCCGACGAGAACTGGCACCTTGCCGAGCAGGCCATCATCGAAGCTTGCGCCGAAAAAGGACTGAAAGCCCGCACCGAACTCGGTGAGGCAGCCTTCTACGGCCCGAAGCTCGACTTCATGGTCAAGGACGCAATAGGCCGCCGCTGGCAGCTCGGAACAATTCAGGTCGACTACAACCTTCCCGAACGCTTCCAGCTCGAATACACCGGAGCCGACAACCAGAAGCACCGCCCCGTGATGATTCACCGCGCACCCTTCGGTTCGATGGAACGCTTCGTGGCCGTGCTCCTCGAGCACACCGCCGGACGATTCCCCTTGTGGCTCGCCCCCGACCAGGCTGTGGTGCTCCCCATCAGCGAGAAGTTCAACGACTACGCCTATCAGGTTGCAAAGGAGCTTAACGCCGCCGATGTAAGGGCAATTGTCGACGACCGCAACGAGAAAATCGGAAAGAAAATCCGCGACAACGAGCTCAAGAGAATACCTTATCTGCTCATTGTTGGTGAAAAAGAAGCACAAAATGGTGAAATTTCCGTAAGAAAACAAGGCGAAGGCGATAAAGGTACGATGAAAATTGCTACCTTTGCAAAATATTTGACCGACGAAGTCAACAATATGGTAAATCAATAAAACTACTGAATGGATAACAAACCTGGAAATCAGCCGCATCGCGGCACCCCGCAGCGTAAAGGAATGCCTCAAAAAGAGAAAGACCCTTATGCAATCAATGAACGCATCAGAGCCCGTGAGGTACGCCTCGTCGGCGACAATGTGGAACCGGGAATATACTCCATTCAGGAGGCTCTCCGTTTGGCCGAGGAAGAAGGTCTTGACCTAATCGAGATTTCGGCAAGCGCCAATCCCCCCGTGTGCAAGATTTTGGACTATCAGAAATTCCTCTACCAGCAGAAAAAACGCCTTAAAGAGCAGAAAGCCAAGTCAACCAAGGTGGTTGTGAAGGAGATCCGATTCGGACCCCAGACCGACGACCACGACTACAACTTCAAGCTCAAGCACGCTATGGAATTCCTCAAGGAGGGAGCCAAAGTAAAGGCTTACGTGTTCTTCCGCGGACGCTCAATCCTTTTCAAGGAACAAGGCGAAGTGTTGCTCCTTAAGTTTGCAACCGCCCTTGAGGACTTGGGTAAGCTTGAGCAAATGCCGGTGCTTGAAGGCAAGAGAATGACTATCATGATTTCGCCCAAGAAGAAGTAATCGCAACCAATCAAAGCCGATTCAGAAATATTATATAAACTCGAATTAATTAAAAATTAAAGAAATGCCTAAGGTAAAGACTAATTCCGGTGCCAAAAAGAGGTTCGCCCTTACCGGAACAGGAAAAATCAAAAGAAAACATGCCTTCAAAAGTCACATCCTGACCAAGAAGACTAAGAAACAAAAAAGAAACCTCACCCACTTCTCTACAGTAGCTAAGGCTGACATCCATAATGTCAAGGAGCTGCTCGCAATGTAGTAGGTAGAGGACTCCGATGAGTTTCACCGTTTTTAATTCGTGATTTCTATAATCGTTATTATTAACCGAATGCACAGCTAAAAACCAAAGAGCAATTAAGCCGCTGACATTCAAAAAACATTTTACAAGATGCCAAGATCAGTAAATCATGTTGCTTCAAGAGCACGCCGAAAGAAAATCTTAAAACTCACCCGCGGATACTTCGGTTGCCGCAAGAACGTTTGGACCGTAGCCAAGAACACTTGGGAAAAGGGTCTTACCTACGCTTACCGCGACCGCAAGGACAAGAAGCGCAACTTCCGCGCTCTCTGGATTCAGCGTATCAACGCTGCCGCCCGTCAGGAGAACCTCTCCTACTCTAAGTTGATGGGACTTATCCACAAAGCAGGTATCGAGATCAACCGCAAAGTGCTTGCCGACCTCGCCCTCAACAACCCCGCAGCTTTCAAGGCTGTAGTTGACAAGGTGAAGAACGCATAAATAATTGCGACATCTTATAGAGTCAGGACATCATCCCGCCATCGGGACGGTGTCCTGACTTCTTTTTAAAACTCTCCGAATGACACGCATATCACGCACATCGTATCACAACGACTACTATTAGCCCCGTTTTGCTTGCAAATAATAATTATTGTACTTAAATTTGCATCAAACCATAAAAATCACAAATAATAACCGACAATAAACCAACATTAATTACATGGCAGTAAAATTCTACAAATCGGAAAATCAAGTACCCCTGGAAATGCACAAGGTAAGAGTGGTACAGAAACTCAACCTCTTGCCGGTAGAGAAGCGACTTCAGGCAATCCAGGAGGCCGGAAACAATACATTCCTTCTTCAAAACAAGGACATATACATGGACATGCTCACCGACAGCGGTGTAAACGCGATGTCCGACGAGCAGACAGCCGCAATGTTCACGGCCGACGACTCATACGCGGGAAGCGAAACATTCAACCGCCTGCGTCGCGCAGTCAAGGAGGTATTCGGAACCGAATATCTGTTGCCCGCCCATCAGGGACGAGCCTGCGAGAACATTTTGGCCGAAGCATTCGTGAAGCCCGGTTCGGTGGCTATCATGAACTTCCACTTCACCACGACCAAAGCCCACATAACGCGCTGCGGAGGCGAAGTTATAGAAGTAGTCGACAGCAAAGGCCTGAAACCCCAAAGCGACGACCCGTTCAAGGGCAACTTCAACCTCAACGTACTCGAGGAAACCATCAGGCAATACGGCCCCGAGAATGTAGCATTCGTGCGCGTAGAAGCCGGGACAAACCTCATAGGCGGACAGCCCGTATCGCTCGAGAACATGCTCGCCGTGGCCGATGTGTGTCACAAATACGGCGTAATGAGCGTGCTCGACGCCTCGTTGCTGCAGGACAACGTGTACTTCATGAAGACCCGCGAAGCCCAGTGCAAATACATGACAACAAAGCAGATATATCATCTGCTCGCCGACAAGATGGACATAATCTACTTCTCAAGCCGAAAACTGGGATTCGGCCGAGGCGGCGCCATCACCAGCCATAATGAGAGCCTCATGAAAAGCCTCATGGAATTCATTCCCCTCTACGAAGGCTTCCTCACCTACGGAGGCATGGATGTAAGGTCGATCGAGGCCGTGGCAGTAGGCCTATACGAATCACTCGACATGGACTACCCGAATTCATCCAATACCTCGTAAAAGAGCTCGACGACTACGGAGTACCCGTAATCAAGCCCGCCGGCGGACTTGGAGCCCACCTCAACTGCTCGGAGATACTGCCCGAGCTGCCCCACAACCAATATCCGGCGGCAGCCGTTGCAGCCGCACTCTACATAGCCGGCGGCATCCGAGGCATGGAGCGCGGAACAGTGTCGGAACAGCGCGAACCCGACGGTACGGAACGTTATGCCGAGCTTGAGTTGCTACGCCTCGCCATGCCGCGCCGAGTATTCACTCTCAGCCAGGTGAAATACTGCGCCGACCGCGTAAAATGGGTGTGGGACAACCGTGACCTCATAGGCGGCCTGCAATGGACCGAAGAGCCCAAGGTGCTGCGCTTCTTCTTCGGCCGAATGAAAGAGATAGGCCACTGGCAGGAGGACCTCACCGAAAAATTCCGAATGGACTTCGGCGACAGCCTGTAACAAGCCATACACACGACGACAAGAGGCAGCTCACTCCGAGCTGCCTCTTGTCGTATACCGGAAAATAAAAGGCGGAATGTCGACCGACAATCCGCCTGTGGTATCAATTTTAATTATGGGCCGTCCTTAGTGGGGCGACAGGCTCCAATGCTGTTTTTAGCGATAGTCCTTCAATGTCTGCTGCAAGCGCTGACGGGCGAAGAAGATGCGGCTCTTAACCGTTCCGAGGGGAAGATTCATCTTTTCGGCGATTTCATTGTACTTGTAGCCGGCAACGTGCATTGAGAACGGAATGCGGTAGTCATCGCTGAATGAGTTGATGGCTGCGGTGATCTCCTTTGCGGCAACCGAACCTTCGGGAGTTTCAAAGCCCGAATCCTGCGGAAGATTGAGGTGATAGAGATCCTCGGTCTGGTCCATTATGGTAGCCGAGCGAACGACTTTGCGGTAGTTGTTGATGAAGATGTTACGCATGATGGTAAACACCCATCCCTTGAAGTTTACATTGTCCACATACTTGTCCTCATTGTCGAGAGCCTTCAAAGTTGTATCCTGAAGAAGATCGTAAGCATCGTCACGGTTGGAGGTGAGAATATACGCGAAATTCAATAGATTGCTTTGCAATCCGAGAAGCTTGGCTTGAAAATTAGTAGAACCCATAATTGATAATTTTTGATGTTGATGTTGTTTGATACATTTGCTACACAAACGTGTTACAAATTGATTACAATGCAAATATACGCATTATTTTTAACATGCAAGAATTTTATGAAATATTTTTTTAGTTAAAATGAAATATTTAACATTTTAACACATTTACATAGCTGAATACCACTGTATTATGATTACACACATCATGTTTCACTTTTGTTACATTGCATCACACATCCTGTCACACGCCCGCAAATTCATGCCAAATGCCTGATAAGCACACTATTGTAACACGTTTGCAACATCTTAAAATTTCGTTACATCGGTGAACTTCCCGACAACATATATGTTGCAATAAATAATGCAACATATAATAATGAGAAAGATAGAGTGCTCATAACCTAAATATATTTAGTATCTTTGTGTCGTATAAGTTTCAGTTCCAAATGAATTCACAGGAGAAACAATGCTTGCTCGACAAGCGCTATCTACGCATGGCAAGAATCTGGGCGGAAAATTCCTATTGTCAGCGTCGCAAGGTCGGAGCCCTTTTAGTAAAGGACCAAATGATAATATCCGACGGGTACAATGGTACACCGGCCGGATTTGAAAACGTGTGCGAGGACGAAAACGGAGTCACCAAGCCCTACGTGCTTCACGCCGAAGCCAACGCCATCACCAAAGTGGCCCGCATAGGCAACAGCAGCGAAGGTTCCACATTATATATAACGGCCTCGCCGTGCCTCGAGTGTTCCAAGCTCATAATTCAGGCAGGAATAAAGCGTGTGGTCTACAACGACCTCTACCGCATCCAGGACGGACTTGAGATCCTGCGCCGCGCCGGAGTCGAATGCACCCACATAGCCGAAATAGATTGACGACACACCCACATTAATATATGAAAAATAGTAAAAACACAATCGCATGGATTCCGATAGTCATCGCCCTGTCACTAATCGGGGGTATATGGCTGGGACTGCACTTCAGTAACAAGGTTTCGCACACATCGGGACAGCGTAAGCTCGACAATATACTCGGACTCATTGAAAGCGACTATGTCGACGAGGTCGACATAGACTCTATTATCGAGTTGACCATTCCAAAGCTAATGGCCAACCTCGATCCCCACTCCACCTATATTCCCGCATCGGAACTTCAGGCAGTCAACGAAGACCTTGACGGCTCATTCAGCGGAATAGGAGTGTCATTCACCATGCTCACCGACACCGTCACCATAAACGAGGTAATCCCCGGCGGCCCCTCCGAGAAGGTGGGAATTATGCCCGGCGACCGCGTCATCACTATCGATGACTCGCTTGTAGCCGGTCAGGGAATCGTCGACACCGACATCGTGAAAATGCTCCGAGGTGAGAAAGGCACCACCGTGAATCTCGGCATAAAGCGCAACAATAGCAATAACCTCCTCACATTTGAAGTGACGCGCGGCGACATCCCCGTCAACACTGTCGACGCCGCCTATCTTATAAACCCAACCACAGGATATGTGAAGGTCAACAAATTCGGACGCACCACCTACAGCGAGTTCTTTACCTCGCTCGTGAAGCTCAAGGCAGCAGGAGCGCGCAACTTCATTCTCGACCTGCGAGGCAACGGCGGCGGATTCATGGAGATGGCAATAATGATGGCCAATGAGTTTCTCCCGGCCAACAGCCCCATCGTCTACACCCGCGGACGCAACGACGACGATGAAAGCCGCGTGTTCAGCGACGGCACCGGATCGTTTATCGACTCCGAACTTGTAGTGCTCATCGACGAGTACTCGGCAAGCGCGAGCGAAATCTTCGCCGGAGCCATGCAGGACAACGACCGCGCACTTATCGTAGGCCGACGCTCATTCGGCAAGGGACTCGTGCAACGACAGACAACGCTGCCCGACAGCAGCGCCATACGCCTCACCGTGTCACGCTACCACACACCCTCGGGACGCTGCATCCAGAAGGACTATCAGCTCGGCAAGCGAGGCACCTACGAGCAGGAGATTCTCGACCGCTACGACCACGGCGAGTTCTATAACTCCGACAGCATCAAGTTTAACAAGGATCTACAGTACACCACTGCAGGCGGCCGCACCGTCTACGGAGGCGGAGGCATAATGCCCGACTTCTTCGTACCCAACGACACCGCAGGCATATCAAGCTACTACATCAACGTGCTCAACGCCGGCCTGCTGCAGCGATTTGCCTTCGAGTACAGCGACCGCTACCGCGAACGTCTGAGCGCGGCCAAAAACGTAAACGAGATACTCGCCCTGCTCCCGCCCGACGACGAGCTGCTGCAGCTCTTTGTAAGCTATGCCGCCCAGAACGGCATCCCGGCTCGATGGTACTACATCAACATTTCCCAAGGATTGATTGTTAATTACCTGAAGGCTTTGATTGCAAGCGACATTATCGGTCGACAAGCCTACTACGAGGTTGCCAACACAATCGACCCGGCATTCAACCAGGCGGTAACACATCTCGAACAAGGCGACGCGGCGGTTCCGATAACAGCTCAAGGCAAAGTCAACTGACACAACACCCAAAAGCTGATTACGATGAAAAAGGAAGAAATACGCAGCCGCATAAAGGCTCACAAGGCACTTCTGTCGGAGCAAGAGCGTCGACAGGCTGCCGAGGCTGCATTCTCGATGCTTGAAAAGTCGGTAGCGTTCATGATGGCCGACAAGATATTGATGTACCACTCCCTGCCCGACGAGCTGTCGACAATCGACTTCATCGACAAGTGGCACACCCGCAAGCACTTCTTCCTGCCGCGTGTCAACGGAGTCAACCTCGATGTGCTGCCCTACGACCGCACCCGACTGCAATACGGCTCATTCCACATCGAAGAGCCCACGGGCGACGACATTGAGGACATCGACAACATCGAACTGATAATCGTGCCCGGAATAGCCTACGACAACCGGGGCAACCGCGTGGGACGCGGCAAAGGCTATTACGACCGCCTGCTGAGCCGCACCAAAGCCACCAAGATAGGCATAGGCTACGACTTCCAGCTCGTCGATGAAATCGACAGCGAGCCCCATGACATCACGATGGACATCGTGATCACCGACTCACGCATCATAAACATCAAATCACGCAACAAGCACAACGGCTGAACAAAATGGCACTGATATATTCCAACACTAAACTCTGCGATGTAATCAACAATGAGCCTTCGGTGATTCCCGTAATCAACCGATTCGGAATATATCTCGGCACTGGCGACAGCTCGATCGAGGCCGTGTGCCGCAATCACGGGCTCGACACCGAGTTTTTCCTCACCATCCTCAACACCTTCATCAACGAGAGCTACTTCCCCGAGGAAACGCTCATGTCGTTCAGCGCCCATGAGATAATCAGCTATCTGATAAAGACCAACAACTACTACACCAAGTTTCAGCTCCCCAACATCCAGCGGCATTTCAAGCTGCTGCTCTCGTCGAGCGACGGCAACAACAATAATCTCGAACTGATGCTGCGATTCTTCGAGGGGCTGAAAAACGACATAGTAAAACGCATCGACAGCGACACCGCACAATGGTTTCCGGCAATCATTGCAATGGAAAACGGACAAGCCCCCTCGGCTCCCTTGTGCCTTGACGACGAAAGCACCACGATAGAGGATAAACTGAGCGACCTCAAAAACATGTTTATCATGCACCTATCGGGCCAATACGACCTCAACCTTTGCTATGGCGTGATCGTTGCCATCATCACGCTTGAGAAGGACATCCGACAGAACAACAGGATACGCAACCGCATCCTGCTGCCCATAAGCCGCTCACTTCTTTCTCAATTCGACAAATAGCCGGTCATGACGGTCAACATAGCACTCGACAGCACTTTATGCGCATTGGGGCTGAAGTACATTCTCAGCGAATACTTCGACATCAACGCCAACATAATCGCCGACAACTCGACACCCGAAGCCGGCGACACTTCGTCGGCGCTCTACATCGTCACTCCGGCCCGCTACTGCGCCAATCTCGACTTCTTCATAGCACGCCGCTCGCGCTGCATCGTCACCGGCACGGCCGAGGGAACGCTCGACCCGGCAGCCGATGAATCGCAGATTGTCGACCGCCTGCGCCAACTGCTTAAAAGCCACGACAACTCACAGTCGGGCCAGGCCGCCACGCTGTCGCAGCGCGAAGTGGAGGTGTTGCGCCTTGTAGCGCTCGGACTGATAAACAAGGAAATCGCCGACCGGCTGAACATCAGCTTCAACACCGTGCTGTCGCATCGCAAGAACATCACCGCCAAGCTCGGCATAAAGAGTGTGCCGGGACTCAGCGTATACGCAATGATGAACGGCTACATAAGCGAGGCCGACCTCAACAACAAATCCAATCAGTCGCGTTAAGCAAAAATATGTTAACACGTTGGCTCTATTATGCCAACTGTCGTAACTTTGCAAGCCAAACAAGTCTATAAATGATCTCGATAAACAACCTGTCAGTTGAATTCAGCGCCAAGAGCCTCTTTGACAACATCAACTATGTCATCAACAAGAAGGACAAGATAGCCCTCGTAGGCAAGAACGGCGCCGGAAAGTCAACGATGCTCAAGATAATAGCCGGACTCCAGCACCCCACATCGGGTTCGGTGGCGGTTCCTCAAGGCGTGACCATAGGTTATCTGCCTCAGCACATGACCATCTCCGACTCCTTGACCGTAATCGAGGAGGTGCGCAAGGCCTTCTCCTCGATCGACGAGATGCACGCACGTTTCGACCGGCTTAACGAGCAGCTTGCCTCTCGCACCGACTACGACAGCCCCGAATACCAGAAACTCATCGACAACATAACCACCCTCACCGAACACATCGCCATGGCCGAGAGCGAAAACTGCGAGGCCGAAATGGAGAAGACCCTCATAGGACTCGGATTCAAGCGAAGCGACTTCAATCGCCCCACAGCCGAGTTCAGCGGCGGATGGCGCATGCGCATCGAGCTGGCCAAGCTGCTGCTTACGCGTCCCGATGTGCTGCTGCTCGACGAGCCCACCAACCACCTCGACATCGAATCGATCCAATGGCTTGAAAACTTCCTGATAACCAAAGCCAACGCTGTAGTACTCGTGTCGCACGACCGCGCGTTCATCGACAATGTGACCAACCGCACAATCGAGATTTCGCTCGGAAAGATTTACGACTACTCGGTCAACTACTCAAAGTATGTGGTGCTGCGTCAGGAGCGGCTCGAACAGCAGCGACGCGCCTACATGAACCAGCAGAAGCAGATTCAGGACACCGAAGAGTTCATCGAGCGTTTCCGCTACAAGGCCACCAAGTCGGTGCAGGTACAGAGCCGCATCAAGCAGTTGGCCAAGATTGAGCGCATCGAGGTCGACGAGGTCGACACATCGCACCTCAACTTGCGATTCCCTCCGGCCCCGCGCTCGGGCGACTACCCCGTCATAGCCGACAATGTAGGCAAGGCCTATGGTGACCATCAGGTGTTTGACCACGCCACGTTCACCATCAAGCGCGGCGAGAAAGTGGCCTTTGTGGGCAAAAACGGCGAAGGCAAGTCGACGCTCGTCAAGTGCATCATGAACGAGATTCCCTATACCGGCTCGCTGAAGATAGGCCACAATGTCAAGATAGGATACTTCGCTCAGAACCAGGCACAGCTGCTCGACGGCGAGATTACCGTATTCGACACTATCGACCGCGTTGCCGTAGGCGACATCCGCACCAAGATTCGCGACATACTCGGCGCGTTCATGTTTGGCGGCGAGGCATCCGACAAGAAAGTCAAGGTGCTGTCAGGCGGTGAAAAAACCCGACTCGCAATGATACGCCTGCTCCTGGAGCCGGTCAACCTGCTCATTCTCGACGAGCCCACCAACCACCTCGACATGGGCACAAAGGATATCCTCAAGCAAGCCATAAAGGAGTTCAACGGCACGGTAATCGTTGTGAGCCACGACCGAGAATTTCTCGACGGGCTTGTCGAAAAAGTATATGAGTTCGGCGACGGCAAGGTCAAGGAGTGCCTTGGAGGAATCTATGAATTCCTTGAAAAGAAGAAGCTGTCGTCGCTCAACGAACTTGAGAAGTCGCAGCCGGCCACCCGTCAGGAAAGCGCAAAGACACCTGCAGCATCCGACAAAAAGGAGCGCACACCCGAAGCCCCGGCCGATGAGAAGGCTGTGCGCAAGCTGAGCTATGCCGAGCAGCGCGAACGCGACAAGATGCTGAAACGCGCCGAGCGCAAAGTAAAGGACGCCGAGGAGGAGATAGCCCGAATCGAGCAGGAAATAGCCGATGTCGAAGCCCGCATATCGGCAGGCGAGGTAGAGCCCGAGATATTCGACACTCACGCCGCACTAAACAAGAAACTCGACAACGCCATGAGCCTGTGGGAGCTTGCCACAATCGAGCTTGAGGAGTTCAAGAAATCCTAAGTCCCCGTTCCCCAATATTTGGGTACGGGTCTAAGAGCCTTCCCGCTCATGCCTGTCAAAGCGGCCTCCGTTACCCGGACGCCCTACACTATACGCCTCATGCCCGCCATGAGGCGTTTTTTTGTTAAAAACAGGTTCCCCAAGTCCTTGCCCCATTACTGAATCGGCTGAGCCTTCACTCTGCCCGGAACCGGATTGCGAAGCTGCCGCTTGCTGCTCCATCGCAGCGAGGCGGGCAGCCTTCTTGCGCGCACGATAGCGGCGCTGACGCTCGCGGGCGAGGCGGCGACGCCTGATTGTGGGATAGATGAGCATGAACAGCGAGCGCACAAGGTCGTCCTTGATAGTGCCTATCAAATCGCTGTGGTTATGATTCTGATAATAATCGAGCCAGTAGTATATCTCGCTGTGATAGCACACCGGTATCTGATTGATGGCATCGACCCACAGTTGGTCAAACTTCAGCTTGTAGACTCTCTTGCTTTTCTTGATTTCGTTGTTTTCCATGACATTATCTTTTTCTGCAAAGATAATGCGCCCAAGCGCCCGATTTCACCCCATAATGTCGCGAAGCGCATTCACCCTAAATAGCAATTTGCTGCGTATGGAACGTTAAAATGCGCTAATATCATCATGCGAATCAATCACATTCAAAAATAAAATGTTATTAAAAATATATGAAATATGGCATCTGCTCGGTATAATGATCAATGACACATGGCATATCTCAAATATACATCATAATTAAAACTTAAAATTTAAACTAAAATGATCGACAAAAATTTCCGCTACGGCGATGCCAAAACCGATACATTCGGTTCTGATGCCATGCTTCAACCCTCACCGGTAGAAAAGATTCCCGACGGTCCCACCACACCTGAAATCGCTTATCAGATGGTAAAGGACGAAACATTCGCCCAGACCCAGCCGCGTCTTAATCTTGCTACATTCGTAACCACCTACATGGACGATTACGCAACCTAGCTGATGAACGAGGCAATCAACATCAACTACATTGATGAAACCGAATATCCGCGTGTAGCCGTAATCAACGGCAAGTGTATCAACATAGTTGCCAATCTGTGGAACTCGCCCGAGCAATCCAAGTGGAAAACAGGAGCCGTAGCCATAGGTTCATCCGAAGCCTGTATGCTTGGCGGTATCGCAGCATGGATTCGCTGGCGTGAACGCCGTCAAAAAGAGGGCAAACCGTTTGACAAGCCTAATTTCGTAATATCGACAGGCTATCAGATTGTATGGGAAAAATTCGCCCAGCTTTGGCAGATTGAAATGCGTACAGTGCCTTTGACTCTTGAAAAGACCACCCTCGACCCCGAGGCAGCAATTAAGCTTTGTGACGAAAACACCATCTGCGTAGTTCCTATCCAAGGTGTCACCTGGACCGGCCTTAATGACGACGTAGAAGCTCTCGACGCAGCTCTTGACGCTTATAACGCAAAGACCGGCTACGACATTCCTATTCATGTCGACGCCGCTTCAGGAGGCTTCATACTTCCGTTCCTCAACCCCGAAAAGAAGTGGGACTTCCGTCTTAAGTGGGTTCTGTCAATCAGTACTTCAGGCCACAAGTTCGGCCTCGTATACCCGGGCCTTGGTTGGGTAGTATGGAAGGACAAGCAGTATCTTCCCGACGTGATGTCATTCAGCGTCAACTATCTTGGAGCCGAAATACGCCAGGTGGGCTTGAACTTCTCTCGTCCGGCCGCCCAGATTCTCGGACAGTACTATCAGTTCATCCGCTTGGGCTTTGAAGGCTACAAGAATGTACAGTACAACTCACTTTCAGTGTGCAAGTATATCCATGAGCAGATTGCAACCCGTGCTCCTTTTGTCAACTATTCACCTGATGTTTCCAATCCTTTGTTCGCATGGTTGATGAAGCCTGAATATCAGAAGACCGCCAAGTGGACCCTCTTTGACCTTCAGGACAAGCTCGCTCAGAAGGGATGGATGGTACCTGCCTATACAATGCCTGCCAATATCGAAAACATCGTAGTAATGAGAGTTGTGTGCAAGCAGGGCTTCAGCCGCGACATGGCCGACCAGCTTCTTGCCGACATAGACTTCGCCGTCAATGAGCTCAACGCTTTGGAATACCCGACTCCAACACGTATAGCCATGGAGAAGAATGTTCCATTGACGACCAAGACATTCAACCACACAGGACGTCCGGCACCAGCCGCTAAATAACTAATTCATTCAAGCCGCCGGTGACTATGGTTCATTCGACATGGTCACCGGCAACTTGATTACAGCACATCCCCCGATTATGAACAAGACTATAACAGTTGCCCAAATCAGGCAGGCGGCACAAGAGGCCTTCGACGAGAGTCGCAATCTAAAAGGCGGAGCCAATGCCGATTATATTCCATATCTGGCCAACATAGACTCCAATCTGTTTGGGCTGAGCATAACGCTGCTCGATGGCCAGGTCATAAACATAGGCGATACCGATTACAAGTTTGGCATCGAATCAATATCAAAGGTTCCTACAGCCATACTCGCCATGCAGCAGCACGGCACGGCAACTGTACTTAAAATGATTGGAGCCGATGCCACCGGACTTCCGTTCAATTCGATATTCGCAATTCTGCTTGAAAACGACCATCCGTCGACTCCTCTCGTCAACGCCGGGGCTATAACCGCCTGCTCGATGATCACCCCAAAAGGCGACTCTGACGCCAAGTGGAAAGCAATCGTCGACAACATAACCAAGCTATGCGGCTCAGCGCCCCAACTTATCGACGAGCTCTACAAGAGCGAAAGCGACACCAACTTCAACAATCGCGCAATAGCGTGGCTGCTCAAAAACTACAATCGGATATATGACGATGTACCCATGAGCCTCGACCTATACACGCGTCAATGTTCACTTGGAGTCACGGCTTCACAGCTATCGGTCATGGCGGCCACAATCGCCAACAACGGATGCAATCCATTGACAGGCAACAAGGTTTTCGACCCCGACATCACTCCCAAAGTAACTTCCCTCATAGCCACCGTAGGTTTCTACGAACACACCGGCGACTGGCTTTATACCTCAGGATTGCCGGCTAAAAGCGGAGTGGGTGGCGGAGTGCTCGGAGTGCTGCCCGGCATAATGGGAATAGCCGCATTCGCTCCACCGCTTGACAACGCAGGAAACTCCGTGAAGGCTCAGGCTGCAATAAAGGCATTTGCCAACAAACTCGGTCTTGGAATATTCAACGGCAATTACATCACTATTCAAAAATGACAACCTAACAATTAATTATATTCAATATGGCTAACTCTAATATTAAAGCGGTCGCTAAACTCGGCGTAGGCACCCTGATCATGTTGAATGTCGTAGCCGTAGTGTCACTTCGAGGACTTCCCGCCGAAGCTGAGTACGGCATCAGTTCCGCATTCTATTATCTTTTTGCCGCATTTGTATTTCTGATTCCTGTTTCATTGGTATCTGCCGAGCTGGCGGCGATGTTCCCCTATCAGCAAGGCGGTATGTTCCGCTGGGTGGGAGAGGCATTCGGCGAGAAGCTCGGATTTCTCGGCATCTGGCTGCAATGGATCGAAAACACCATCTGGTATCCTACCGTATTGACATTCGGAGCTGTGGCTCTGGCTTTCATCGGCATGAACCATGGCGCTGACTCTGTGCTTGCATCCAATAAGATTTACTCGCTCGTTGTTGTGCTTGCCATCTACTGGCTTGCCACATTCATATCGCTGAAAGGCATGGGATGGGTAGGAAAAATTTCCAAGATAGGCGGTATGGTAGGCACCATAATACCTGTAATCATCCTCACCATTCTCGGAGTGATATACTTGTGTGTGGGCGGTACTCCTCAAATGAATCTTCACGGCAACTTCATCCCCGACCTCTCAAAGTTTGACAACATCGTCCTTGCTGCATCAATATTCCTGTTTTATGCCGGCATGGAGCTGTCGGGCGTACACGTACGCGAGATTAAAAATCCTACCGTCAACTATCCTAAGGCCGTGTTCCTCGGAGCATTGATCACCGTGCTTGTATTCATATTCGGTACATACGCCCTCGGACTTATCATCCCGGCAAAGGACATCAACCTTGTACAAAGCCTTCTTGTAGGATTTGACAACTACTTCAGCTATTTCCACATCAGTTGGCTTTCGCCCGTCATGGCAATAGCCCTCGTGTTTGGAGTGCTCGCAGGTGTTCTGACATGGGTTTCCGGACCATCCAAAGGTATACTTGCCGTAGGTAAGGCCGGTTATCTGCCCCCATTCTTCCAGAAGACAAATAAGAACGGCATTCAGCGCAACATCCTTCTCATTCAGGGAGGCGCAGTAACCCTATTGTCGCTGCTGTTTGTTGTCATGCCGTCGGTTGAAAGCTTCTACCAGATTCTGTCACAGTTGACCGTACTACTGTACCTTATCGCTTATCTGCTGATGTTCTCGGCTGCAATATATCTTCGCTACACAATGAAGAAGGCGAAGCGCCCGTTCCGCATCGGAAGTCACGGCAACTGGCTCATGTGGCTGGTAGGTGGCGTTGGATTTGCAGGCTCACTACTCGCATTCGTGCTCAGCTTCTTGCCTCCGGGCCAGGTAGCCATAGGCTCAAATACGGTCTGGTACTTGGTACTTATAGGCGGAGTGATCATATTTGTTGTAGCACCGTTTATCATCCTGCGATTCCGCAAACCGTCATGGGTGGCAAAGGGATCTGACTTCGTGCCTTTCCATTGGCAGACCGACCCCGCTTCACAAGCCCGACTCGCCGAAGCCGAAGCTCAATTTGAAGCATCAGAGGGAATAGCCGCGCCTACAGCTAAACCGGCTGCTGACGCAACAGCACAACCCGACAAGACTTCAACCAAGTCATAAAACAATAAAATCACAGCAAGATACCGATGGATTCATCCATCGGCATCTTGCCTTTATTTATAAAAAGCTCTCCTTGATATGCAATTCAAAACAGGTACAGGCTCAACAGTTTCGGTGATGACGGCAATAGCCTTGTGGTCGCTGTCGCTCGGAGTTGACCTTCCGGGATTGGCGGTGACACCGATGCTTGACAGATTGGATTCAATTTTCCCCAATGCCTCGGAACTTGAAGTACAGCTGCTTACCGTACTTCCCAATTTACTTATCATACCGTTTGTGCTGCTTTCAGGACGGCTGTCGATGTCCAATCACAAGACCATTGTGATTACTACCGGTGTAGCTCTCTATGTTCTGTCGGCAATACTCTATATATTCTCCGACACAATGACCGAGCTGATAATCATCAGCGCGTTGCTCGGTTGTGCCTGCGGATTGATACTGCCATTCTCCACCGGACTTATAGCCAACGTGTTTACCGGCAGCTACCGAGTCACTCAGATGGGCATAGTGTCGGGTATCGGCAACGGAGCACTTGTAGTGGCGACATTCGTCGTAGGCTTGGTAGCGTCAATCAACTGGCACATGCCATTTTTAGTATATCTGCTTCCGGCCTTGTCACTGTTTCTGCTTCCATGGATCAATAAGGCAGCCGACATGAATCCTGTCGATGACACCGATTCTTCATCGGTCGACACAACTGACTCCCGCAAAAAAGAAGACGACTGCAGCAACAAATGGAGTGGTTTTTACGTAATGCCCACCCTAAAATTGCTTGGAAGCTACTTCCTGTTCATATATGTAATGAGCGTAATTCCATACTACGGCCCATATCTGATGACGCCCGACAAACTCAGCACAACTCAGATAGGCACAGTGATAGCACTGCTCTACCTCGCAATGTTCATTTCAGGCATATCATTGATAAAGACACTTCAGCACATGCGCTACAACACCTATTGGATTGCGTGCGCCATGATAGGCATAGGAATGCTTGCCTTCATTCTCGTACACTCGTTTGTGCTTTATTGCATAGGCGCATTGTTGGTAGGCTTCGGAGTGGGCACGCTTCAGCCTGTCATATACGACAAAGCCACTGAAATTGTCGATTCGCCATGCCGCATGACGATGGCTATGGCTGTTATCCTCACGGCCAACTATCTGGCCATATCACTGCTGCCCATAATCAACGACTTCTTCGCAAAAATCTTTGGCAGCAAAAGCCTGCTTTTCCCGTTTATTTTTTCATTTGTAGTTATCGTAGTTGTGACGGGAGTGGCATTCTACAACCGCCGGGGATTCATATTCGGCATCCGCGAGTCCTACTACAGCTAACCCCGCCAAGCCCCGCCCCAAAACCGGACACCCCAAAAACGTAGCCTTTATTCTAAAAGATCAACCGGACGCTATCAAACCTCGGGACAATTACAGCACGTAATCTACAAGAAATCTACGACGCCACCGACCCTATAGATAAATAATTTTATCCAATTGGATGATAGTAGCTTATATAGGAATCACATTTAGCCTGGAGTATCTCCATGTGGAATGCCCGAAATGTGAATACACCTAACTTACGGACTTTGTTAGGGACATTAATGTCACCATCAAAAAATAACCGTTTGCCCGAAGTTCATCCCCATGTTCCTGAACGTAACGCTTAATGGTTCTCTCATCCACTCCATAGGAATCAGCCACCATTTTAGTAGTGAAAAGCAGTTGGTCGTGAAAGCGCAGACCGTTGACATCCAAGTTCTCTTGGATGGCTTGAAGGGCATAATTGTTGTTCAACACGTTCTGCCGCTCGATATTTGATACTGTCAAGTCGTTCATATTACAAATATGACACTTTTATTTTGATTATCAGATATGTGCATTCCGTTTTGCCGGCAAGATTCTTCAGTTCCTCGCTGCGTCCGATCACTCATTCTCACGCATAACCACCGATTCACAATGTTGTTACAATTTCATTTATACGCACATTCAATTAAACAAATAACGGCTTCAAGCGTCTATATAATTAAAAATACACTCTAACATTAACCCATTAAACCAAATTATTGAAATGAAAATCATCAATCGTGCTGTTCCGGCTCTGTTGATTGCGCTCGGAATCTTCTTCTTGGGAATTTTCATAAAAGCAGGTATCGACAACTTCGCCAATCGCGACAGAGTAATAGCCGTGCGCGGCCTTGCCGAAAAAGAAGTGATGGCCAACAAGGTGACCTGGCCCATCGTGTGCAAGGAAGTAGGCAACGATCTTCCCGCCATTTACGACAAAATCACCAAAACCAACGACGCTCTTACCCGCTTCCTCACATCCAACGGAATTTCCCAGGATGAAATCTCTATCAATCCTCCCGAAATCATAGACCTGCAGGCCGAACGCTACGGAAGCCGTGACTTCGCCTATCGCTACAACGTGACATCGGTAGTTGTCGTTACATCTAAGAATGTGGAGAAGGTCAACGAACTCATAAAGCGTCAAACCGAACTGCTCAAGCAAGGAATCGCCATAACCGCAGGCGACTACAACTACCAGACACTCTACGAATACACCGACCTCAACTCAATCAAGCCCGAAATGATTGCCGAGGCCACACACAACGCACGTGAGGCCGCCAACAAATTCGCTGCCGACTCCCACAGCAACATCGGCAAAATAAAGACAGCCAACCAAGGTCAATTCTCAATCGAGAACCGCGACCCCTACACTCCCTATATAAAGAATGTACGTGTCGTTTCGACCATAGTGTTTTACATAGAAGACTAAACCGTAAAGGAAACATGCACTCCCGGCAGGATTTACTCCTCCCCGGGAGTGTTTCATTTAAGCGGAACCGCAAACTCGCCACGCCATCGGCATTTCAGCCATGCACTATAGTCACCGTCGACAATCGACATCCTCCGACACAGTTTCGTTAACGTAGATTTCCATTTTACACAGTTAATGCGTATCTTTACGGAAAATTTTAGTATCACGACTAAAAACAACATTTTCAGCAAGAACTATGTATAGGACTAACACCTGCGGAGAACTTCGTCTTGCCGATGCCGGTAAAAAAGTGACACTGGCCGGATGGGTACAGCGTGTCCGCAAAATGGGCGGTATGACATTCGTTGATGTACGCGACCGCTACGGAATAACTCAAGTTGTGTTCAACAACGACACCGACGCATCGCTATGCGAAGCCGCCAATCATCTGGGACGAGAGTATGTCGTGCAGATAACGGGCACCGTTGCCGAACGTTCAAGCAAGAACCCCAACATTCCCACCGGCGACATCGAAATCATCGCCGAAAATCTTAACATACTCAATAAGTCGGAAGTGCCTCCCTTCACAATCGAGGACGACACCGACGGCGGCGACGACCTGCGCATGAAGTTCCGCTATCTCGACCTTCGCCGCAACTGCGTGCGCAACAATCTTGAGCTGCGTCACAAAATGACTATGGAAGTGCGCCGTTATCTCGACGGCAAGGGATTCCTCGAAATCGAAACCCCGATGCTCGTAGGCTCCACTCCCGAAGGTGCGCGTGACTTCGTAGTGCCCTCGCGCATGAATCAGGGACAGTTCTATGCCCTGCCCCAGTCGCCGCAAACCCTGAAGCAGCTTCTCATGGTTTCGGGCATGGACCGATACTTCCAGATTGTAAAATGCTTCCGCGACGAAGACCTGCGAGCCGACCGCCAGCCCGAGTTCACTCAGATCGACTGCGAAATGAGCTACGTTGAGCAGGACGACATCATCGACCTCTTCGAGGGCATGGCCAAGCACCTCTTCAAGGAGTTGCGCGGCGTGGAGCTCACCGAGCCGTTCCCGAGAATGCCATGGGCCGATGCAATGAAATATTATGGCAGCGACAAGCCCGACACCCGCTTCGGCATGAAGTTTGTCGAGTTGATGGACATCATGAAAGGCCACGGATTCGGCGTATTTGACAATGCCGAATACATCGGCGGCATCTGTGCCGAAGGCGCAGCCCACTACACCCGCAAGCAGCTCGACCAGCTCACCGACTACGTAAAGCGTCCGCAAATCGGCGCAAAGGGCATGGTCTATGCACGCGTGGAAGCCGACGGCAATGTCAAGTCAAGCGTCGACAAGTTCTATTCGCAGGAGGTGCTTCAGCAGATGAAAGCCGCATTCAACGCCAAGCCCGGCGACCTCATCCTCATCCTCAGCGGCGATGACGCAATGAAAACCCGCAAGCAGCTGTCGGAACTGCGCCTCGAAATGGGACGCCAGCTCGGCCTGCGCGACAAGAATAAATTCTCATGCCTCTGGGTAGTCGACTTCCCCATGTTTGAGTGGAGCGACGAGGAGCAGCGACTTATGGCCATGCACCATCCGTTCACTCACCCCAAGGACGAGGACATACCCCTCCTCGACACCGATCCCGCAGCCGTGCGCGCCGATGCCTACGACATGGTAATCAACGGCGTAGAGGTGGGCGGAGGCTCAATCCGTATCCACGACAGCCAGCTGCAAGCCAAGATGTTTGAGATACTCGGCTTCACACCCGAGCGCGCACAGGAGCAATTCGGCTTCCTCATGAACGCCTTCAAGTACGGCGCACCCCCTCACGGAGGTCTTGCCTACGGTCTTGACCGCTGGGTATCGCTGTTTGCCGGCCTTGACAGCATCCGCGACTGCATCGCATTCCCCAAGAACAACTCGGGACGCGATGTCATGCTCGACGCTCCGGCTCCTCTCGACCAAAAGCAGCTTGACGAGCTCGCGCTGTCAATCGACATTCCCGAGAAAAATTAATCGGTCATGCTCATAAGCGACATAATCGCAGCAATAGAGCAGGAAGCACCTCTGTCATTACAAGAGAGCTACGACAATGCCGGTATGCAGGTTGGCGACAAGTCAGCCCTGTGTACCGGCGTGTTGCTTTGCGTCGATGTCACCCCCTCGGTAATCGACGAGGCCATCGAGCGCGACTGCAATCTCGTAGTGTCACACCACCCTCTCATATTCCGCGGACTTAAGCACATAACCGGCGCAACACCGCAGGAACTGGCCATAATAAAGGCCATAACCGCAGGCGTAGCCGTCTACTCGGCCCACACCAACCTCGACAGCGCCTCACGAGGCGTAAACTACACCCTCGCACGGCGGCTGGGAATCGCCAAGCCGTCGCCGCTGGAGTGTCCCGACCCTGCAAATCCCGGAATCGGCCTCGGCGCAGTCGGCGATCTCGAGCTGCCGCTCACCCCGATGAAGCTGATTGAGCGCGTAAAATTAGTGTGTCAATCGCCAATCACGCGCTGCAGCGCCCTGCCCTGCAGCATGATAACACGAATAGCCCTGTGCGGCGGTTCGGGCGCGTCGCTCATAAACGCCGCCATAGCTCACAAAGCACAGGCATTTGTCACCTCCGATGTCAAATATCACGACTTTGTAGACTATTCCGACCGGCTGTTGATAATCGACATCGGCCACTACGAGAGCGAAATGTGCACAAAACACATTTTTTATCATATACTTAGCGGAAAATTTCCTAACTTTGCAGTTAATTATTCTGAAACAGAAAAAAATCCGATAAATTACTTGTAAGCTATGGCTACCGACAAGAACAAAAACGAAGTACTCTCAGTGGAGCAGCGACTAAAATCATTGTATGAGCTGCAGACAATCCTCTCCGAAATCGACCGCATAAAGACAATTCGCGGAGAATTGCCTCTTGAGGTAAAGGATCTTGAGGATAACATCGAAGGACTTCGCACCCGCATCGAAAACTTCCACAAGGATGTGGAGGATTTCCGTAAAAAGACACTTGTTGAAAAAGAGAAAATCAACGAGGCTCAAGGCAAAATCGCCCGTTACAAAGAGCAGCTCGATAATGTGCGCAACAACCGTGAATTTGACCTTCTTTCAAAGGAAGTCGAATTCCAGACTCTCGAAATCGAGTTGTGCGAGAAGCACCTGAACGAGTATGCCCGTGCAATCGATGCAAAGACCAACGAAATCGCCTCAACCGAGGAGAAGCTCCGCGACAGCGAGCACATCCTTAAAGAGAAGAAAGCCGAACTCGACGAAATCGTATCGGAAACCCGTCAGGACGAAGAGCGTCTGCGCATCCAGGCCAAGGAAATCGAGCCCCGCATCGACGAGCGCACCCTCAAAGCATTCAAGCGCATTCGCGACAATGCTCGCAACGGACTCGGCATCGTCTACATCCAGCGCAACGCCTGCGGAGGATGCTTCAACCGCATTCCGCCGCAAAAGCAAATGGAAATCAAGATGCACAAGAAAGTCATAGTGTGTGAATACTGCGGCCGCATCATGATCGACCCCGAACTCGCAGGAGTTGCCGAGCACGAAGTTGCTGACAAATAGTCGATTCCGCACCATCGCATAACACAACCTCACAGCCCAATGCTTTTCCCGTTGACTGTGAGGTTGATTTATGTCGCAGCCACATCTTTTTTTCACAAAATTCACGCGTTTTTATATGACTAAAATTTTGCCATATCGAAAAGTATGCGTAATTTTGTCGCGCAAATGCAAAAACAGTAAAATAATCAAAAACTAAATATCAAAAAATGATCATCGTACAAGTAAAAGAAGGCGAAAACATCGAAAAAGCTTTAAAGAAGTTTAAAAGAAAATTTGAAAAGACCGGCATCGTCAAGGAACTTCGTAGCCGTCAGGCATTTGAAAAGCCCAGCATCACCAACCGCAAGAAGATGATGAAGGCTGTTTACGTGCAGAAACTCCGCATGGTCGAGGAATAATTTATATTTTCCCTCACTTTTATTTGGTAGAATCACAAGAAAAAGCTAAATTCGTAAAAAGGCCTCCCGATAAGAGGCAAACTTTTTAACGAATCGTCATGTTAGCTTCTTTCTTGACATATATACGGTGTGAGCTGAACTTTTCAGCCCACACCGTTTCTGCATATACACATGACCTTCAGCAATGGGCCGACTTCGCCACCGGAGGCGCCCCCGACAATCTCCAACCTCATGATGTAACCGCCAACGACCTAAGGCTGTGGATTGCATCACTCGCAAAGTCGGGCGACGCTCCCCGCACCATCAGGCGAAAGATCCAAGCCCTGAGGGCATTCTTCCGCTACATGATGCGTTACCATGGAATGACCTACAATCCCGCGGCCGAGCTGACCCTCGCCAAGACCGACAAGCCCCTGCCCGTCTATGTAAGACCCAACGAAACCGACGCCATACTCAACGCGCCGCTCGACACCGGCGACTTCAACGAAACGCGTAACAGGCTCATCATCGACATGATATACTCCACAGGGCTCCGATGCTCCGAAATCCAAGGACTGATGGACAAAGATGTCGACACCGCACGGGGTGAACTAAAAGTGCTCGGAAAGCGTAATAAAGAAAGAATTATACCATTTGGAAAAGAACTTTCCGACATGATTACGACATATCGCAAATTACGTGATGACACCGTTGGCACAACCGCCCCAAACGAGTTCTTCGTCAGAGAATCAGGCGAACCGCTATACCGCAAGCTGATCTACAATGTCGTGCACAAGGCTCTCGCCGGAAACACAGTGGCCTCGCGGCAAAGTCCCCACGTATTGCGGCACTCATTTGCAACCGACATGCTCAACAACGGAGCCGACCTCTATGCGGTGCAACAACTGCTCGGACACCAGTCACTTGCCACAACGCAAGTGTACACTCACATAACTTATCGAGAACTTAAACAAAATTATCAACAAGCACATCCACGTGCACTAAAAAAAGGAGGAGATTATGGACGTTAACATTAAGTCAATCCACTTTGACGCTACCGAAAAACTGCAGGATTTCATAATCAAGAAAATCAACCGTCTTGCACGCCACAACGAGTCCATCAGCAATGCTGAAGTGACCCTTAAGGTTGTTAAGCCGGAAACATCTATGAATAAGGAAGCGGGCATCAAGATTTCAGTGCCTCAGCAGGATGACATCTTCGCATCAAAAATCGCCAACTCATTTGAGGAAGCCGTTGACCTATCCATCGAAGCTCTTGAAAGGCAACTTGAAAAAATAAAAGGTCGCAAATAATACAACACTAAGAGCCGGTTCGACAATAACATTAAAAAGGGGCTGCTAAATGCGGCCCCTGTTCATTTTATCTTAACCGGTTTTATCTTAACCGGTTTTCCTAAATCACAGCCGTAAGCAGCTTGGCATTGCCTTCTATAGCAATCGAGCGCGTCGATGCCGGCACAAGCAGCGTTTCACCACGGCCGGCTGTCGTAACGCAACCGCCGTCGGTAATCACCTTCGCCTCTCCCTCGACACACATTATTATAATAAACGACTCCCCGTCGCATTGCAGCTCAAGCCGGTCGTCGACAACTACGAGCTTTATGTCGAAATACTCGCAATCAATCAGCGGAGTAACGCCTGTCGCATCCTTGTCGTAGTCCCTTCTATAATCATCGTAAACGTTGTAATCTATGGCATCCTTGGCCAACTCGGTATGCAGGTCACGTGTGTTGCCTTCCGAATCCCTTCGGTCAAAGTCATATACACGGTAGGTGATGTCGCTCGTTTCCTGAATCTCGGCAAACAGATTGCCGGCACCGATTGAGTGGATACGGCCTGCCGGCAAATAGAACACATCACCCTTGTGGGAATCATGCGCAGCCACCACATCCATTATCTTTTTCTCCTCGACAAGCCTCATATAATCATCGGGAGTTATCGATTTCGACAATCCGGCATATATCTTGGAGCCGGGCTGTGCATCGATTATGTACCACATCTCGGTCTTGCCAAAACTACCGTGACGCTTCATCGCAAGCTCGTCGTCGGGATGCACCTGCACCGACAGGTCCCTGCGAGCGTCTATAATCTTTATCAATAATGGGAATTTATCGCCAAATCTATCATACACCGGTTGGCCCACAAGCTCTCCTTTATATTTGTCAATAAGCTCCTTCAGATTCAACCCCTTGTCAGGCCCTTCGGCCACGACCGACTCATGACCCGGAACGCCTGAAACTTCCCAGCTCTCTCCTATGCAGTTCTTATCGGTCACAATTCCTTTATAAGAGGCTATTTTATGGCCTCCCCAAATCACCGTTTTAAAATACGGAACAAACTTGAATGGTCGTAATATCATATTTGATTCAGTTTCACGCAGCGAAAATAATAAATATTCGTCACTTGGCAAACGATTAGCACCGAACGAAAGCACCATAAACGGTGTTGAATATTATATATCGACTTAAAACAATTAAAAATTTAACAATATGAACTCGAAAAGCAATCTTATAACCTATCTCTTCGTTCTTGCGGCAGGCATATTGCTTATAATAATGCACCAAAAAGCCGACCTGCTCAAATGGATGGTCATCATAATGGGAGCAATGTTTGCCCTGCCTGCCATAATCGGCATATTCATGAACATGTCACGCAGCAGCAAACGCAACGAAAACAACACCGCCCAGAACATCTCGTCAATAGGCGCGCTCATACTCGGCGCCATAATGATAATATGGCCGCAGCCCTTCGTGGGATTCTTCGTCTATGTACTTGCCGCCATACTCGTAATCACCGGAGCGTGCCAGATTTACTTTCTTGCCGCCTGCTGCCGCCCTCTCATAATGCCTTGGTGGCTCTATCTGCTTCCTGCGTTGATTATCATTGCAGGAATCGTAATAATATGCAGTCCGTTACGCACAATCGAAACCACATTCACCTTGATAACCGGCATTGCTCTTGTTTGCGCAGCAGTAAACGCTCTGCTCATATACCTCGGCTCCAACGGCCCGAAGGAAAAAGTCGAGCGCGTGACAATAGAGAATGAGTAGCCTACAGTCTATCTATTCACATCAAAGCGACGACGCACATAGTCCATTATAACTTCGGCGACATCGTCCATCGGCATCAACGAAGAATCGATTGTGAGATCGTAAGTCTTCGCATCGCCCCAGGTCTTATCGGTATAGAAGTTATAGAAATTGGCACGCAGCTTATTGGTCTTTTCGGCCATGGCGCGTGCCTGTTCTTTTGTCGGCTTGTCGCCTCGGGTCATTATTCGCTTCACACACTCATCCATGGGAGCATGCACGAATATGTTGACACATCTCGGATGGTCACGCAGTATATAGTCGGCGCTGCGCCCCACAATGACGCAAGAATGTCCGGCGGCAATCTTGTTTATGAAGTCGCTTTGCGCCCTGTAGAGATTGTCATCGCTTATAGATGTTGAACCCGAATAGAAGTTATAAGGCTGATATCCCATGGCAAACGAGAACATGCCGCTCAGAAAACGCGGAAACTTTTCATCGGACTTTTCAAAGAATTCAGGACTTACCCCGGCGCTCTTGGCCGCTTCCCAAAGGAGCTCCTTGTCATAATAGGCAATACCGAGTTTCGAGGCAAGCAATTTACCGAGTTCTCTACCGCCACTGCCGAATTGTCGGCCTATGGTTATTACAAAATTCTTCTCATCCATAATCTATAGGTTTGAACGATGCAAATATACGGAATATTCGTTGAAAAAGAATGTCCGACAGGACAAAAGCCCCACATTCTCTATTTTTTTCATCGAATATTCTTCGTATCTTTGTCGCACAACTTTATTTGCCCACTTATGAATGAAGACGACAAAAAGCTCCTGAGCAAGGATTCCGACGGTCTTTTGACCTATGAATACATAGCCAATCACATATCATCGATTGATGACGACCTTGACTACCTTATCGACAACATGATGCGTGTCGACCTCAGCGGACAGTTCATTGTAAGCGCGGCACGATACCTCTTCGCTATCGACGCCGAGCATTACAACAACGCTGTATCACGACTGATAACCGCCGCTATCGAAAAAGACCGTGAACACCGCTACATTGGCGACCTGCTTCCATTGTGGGGTGCCGACTATCAGGACCATGTAGAAGAGCTCAGCAAGACCGACAACAATTTCCGCCGCATATACAAGCGACTTTATCCAACCGGAATATAAAAACGCAATCAAATTATTGTATGTCAAAATTAAAATCAATCTGGCTGATGGCTCTTATAGCCATAACCTTTACTCAGTGCGCCAATACCCGCTCCGAGTCAAAAAATGAAACTGAAACCGAAACAACCAAAACCGATAGCATCATGACCGATTCAACCGACATAATCGTCGACATCGCCACTTCGATGGGCGACATAAAGGTGCGCCTCTACGGCGACACCCCCAAGCATCGCGACAATTTCGTGAAACTCGCCAACGAAGGCTTCTACGACGGAGTACTCTTTCACCGCGTAATAAATGAATTCATGGTACAGACCGGCGACCCCGACTCCAAGAACGCCGCCAAAGGCGCCCAGCTCGGATCGGGAGGCCCCGGCTACACTATCGACGCCGAATTTGTATATCCCAAGCACTTCCATAAATACGGCGCTCTTGCCGCCGCCCGTCTTGGCGACGACATAAACCCCGAACAGAAATCATCGGGCTCGCAATTCTACATCGTTACCGGAAAAGCCTACAACCAGTCGCAGCTCAAGCAGATGGAGCAACAGCTCGGAATGATGCAGAAGCAGCGCATATTCGACAACCTCGCATCGATGAATCGCGACAAGATAATGGAACTCCGCCGCAACCGCGACAGCGTGGCTCTGCAGAACCTGCAGCAGGAGCTGCTGGCAATCACCGAAACCGAGGCTGCCAAGAATCCCGCCAAGCTCACCGACGAGCAGATAAAAGCCTACTCTACCGTGGGCGGCACTCCCCATCTCGACGGCACCTACACCGTATTCGGCGAAGTAATCAGCGGCATGGATGTAGTCGAAAAGATACAGAAAGCAGAAACCGACCGCAGCGACCGGCCTGTCGACGATATAAAAATCATCAAGATGACAGTCGAAAAATGATAACGGTAAACCGTTTTACGCTATCTAACGGATTGCGTGTCGTACACAATCATGACAGTGCCACCGCAATGGTGGCACTCGACATATTATATAATGTAGGAAGCCGTGACGAACGCACCGAGCGCACCGGTATGGCCCACCTTTTCGAGCACCTGATGTTCGGAGGCTCGGAAAATGTGGCCGAATTTGACAAAGCCCTTGAAAATGCCGGTGGCACAAATAACGCATGGACCAACAGCGACTTCACCAACTTCTACGACATAGTGCCCGCCCATAACGCCGAAACCGCGTTTTGGCTTGAAAGCGACCGCATGAAAGGACTCGCGTTCAGCGACAAAGCCCTCGAAGTACAGCGGCAGGTGGTGTGTGAGGAGTTCAAGCAGGTGTGCCTCAACCAGCCCTACGGCGACTTGCAGCACTACCTCAACGGCCTCGCCTACAAAGAACACCCCTATCGCACTCCGGTCATAGGCAAAGAATTGTCACACATCGAAAACGTGACGCAGGATGAAGTGCGCCGGTTCTTTTACGACCACTATGCTCCCAACAATGCCGTGATTTCAGTGACAGGCAACATAACGCTCGAGCAAACACGCGAGTTTGTCGAGAAATGGTTTTCCGACCTGCCAATGCGCAAGATTGCGCCAAGGCTCTACAATCAGGAACCCGAACAGACCGAGCCCCGCCGACTTACCGTAACGGGCCGTGCTCCCCAAACCGTAATCGTGAAAGCCTACCACATGCCGGGATACAGCCATCCCGACTATCCGGCCTGTGACATAATCACCGACCTTCTTGCACTTGGTCGCGCGTCACGTTTCTATCGCAAACTGATGCTCGGCACCGAAATGTTCACCAAGGCCGATGCATCGATTACCGGAAGCGACGAACCCGGACTGTTGATGCTCTACGGATACCTGCGCGACGGCGTAAGCGTGGACGAAGCCGAAAAGGCTCTCACCGACGAAGCCATGTCGCTGATCGACAACCCGCCGTCGGACTATGAGTTGCAGCGCACGCTCAACCGATTCGAGTCCAATTTCACTTTCGGCTCAATGAACTATGTAGCACTTGCATCGACCTTGACCTTAAGCGAAATGCGTGGTGAAGATGTAAATTCAATCATTCCTCGTTACCGTCGGCTCACATCGCCCGACATAGCGCGTGTGGCATCAATGATTTTACGTCCCGAAAACTCGTCAACACTCATTTACAAGCCGGCCTAATCGGCAATTTCCCGTTTTTTTAATCTTTTTCCACCGGAAATAACATTAATTTTCAAAATTTTATCTATATTTGAATCGTAGAATAAAATCTTGCATGGTAAAGTGCAACTATACTTATTAATAAATCAACATTATGGAATTGCGTGACCAGTCCATGTCGGTTGAAAGCACCGATAAGGATCTAACCTTGAATGAAGAGGTCGTAATAACCTCAAACGGAAATGAAGAAACTACAGTAATTGACACTAACGACACCGATGTTTCTGATACCGACGAAACTTCCGAGCCTTCAAAGCATTTGTCGAAGGAGGAGATAATCGCAGAATTGGACAACATCAGCCGGAAAGAGGGTGCCGAAATAGCTCGAGATGAAGTCACTCACCTCAAGCAACTGTTCTACGCAATTCGCAAAGTCGAGCTGGTCGAGGAGAAAAAAGCATTCATCGAGCGCGGAAACGAAGAGAGCGCATTTGCACCTATGCCCGACCCCCTCGAAGCAAAGTTGCATGAACTTCTCAACAACATCAAAGAGAAAAAAGCTCAATATACAGCATTAATAGAGGCACAACGCCGTGAAAACCTCGAGAAAAAACAAGCCATAATCGCCGAACTCGAGAAAATGGCCGAGGACACCGACAATGTCAACCGCCATTACCCGCGTTTCCGTGAACTGTCACAAGAGTTCAAGAGCCTCGGCGAAGTCCCCGCGACCGACATTACCGACATTTGGCGCAGCTATCAGGCTGCGGTTGAGCGTTTCTACGACCAGCTGAAAGTCAACAAGGATCTGCGCGACTACGACTTCAAGAAAAATCTTGAGCAGAAACAGCTGCTAATCGACGAAGCCGAGAAGCTCGTCGACGAGCACGATGTAATAACAGCCTTCCGCCGCCTTCAGGAACTTCATGAAAAGTGGCGTGAGATAGGCCCGGTGGCAAAGGAGATACGCGAAGACATCTGGAACAAATTCAAGGATGCATCGGCTGCAATCAACAAGCGTTACCAGGCATTCTTTGAAGAGCGCAAAGCACGCGAGCGTGAAAACGAAACGGCCAAGACAGCTATATGTGAGCGCATCGAGGCTCTCGACTTCAGTTCGCTGAAATCACATGCCGCATGGGAACAGATGACACGCGAAATCCTTGCAGCCCAGGAAGACTGGAAGAAACTCGGATTTGCTTCAAAGAAGGTAAACAACTCACTATTCGCCCGCTTCCGTGAAACTTGCGACCGCTTCTTCGCTAAGAAAGCCGAATATTTCAAGTCGATACGCGATGTACACGCCACCAATCTTGAGAAGAAAACAGCACTGTGCGAACGCGCCGAAGCTCTTAAGGACAGCACCGACTGGAAAAAGACCGGCGACGAGTTTGTCGCACTTCAGAAAGAGTGGAAGTCAGTAGGCCCGGTCGACAAGAAGCACAGCGATGCCATCTGGCACCGCTTCCTTGAAGCCTGCGACTATTTCTTCGACAACCGAAAAAAAGCCACTTCGGGTGTTCGCAAGACCGAGCATGCCAACCTTAAGCAGAAACAGGAAATCATCGAAAGCCTTAAGGCCATCGGCACCGACACCGATCGCGATGAAGCAATAAAGCGAGTACGTGAACTGATGAATCAGTGGCAGCAAACCGGTCATGTCCCCTACAAGGAGAAGGACAAAGTCTACGACACTTATCGCGCTATTGTCAACGACCTCTACGACAAGCTCGACATAAAGGAGGTACGCGCAGGCATGGACAAGTTTGCCAACTCCATCAACGACATGAGCAATGACGAGAATAAGCTCCATCGCGAACGCGAACGCCTCGTAAGAGCATTCGAACAGAAGCGCAACGAGCTTAAAACCTACGAAAACAACCTCGGCTTCTTCAATGTCAAGTCAAAGTCGGGCAATTCGTTGCTGCGTGACATGGAGCGCAAAGTGCAGCGCATAAAGGACGAGCTGTCATCGCTTGAAGAGAAAATCAAGCTTATCGACAGTAAACTTTAATAACGACACATTCATTTCATAACACAATTTCCGACTGTGAGTACCGTGCTTAATTGCCGGTACTCACAGTTTGATAACACACCTGACATTAGTGAGTCGAAGAGCCCGATACACACTCGCCGTCAAGCAGGGAAAGACATTTACCGAACTTGAATACACAGCCGCATCACACCCCGACTTCCAGCGGGTAATGCGTCAAAACCGACGCGCTCTCGGATTCACGACAAAAACCACAACCGGCACCGACCGAAACACCGACAAGCAATCACACGACAGTCCCACAAGCCGAAGCCCTCTCACCAAGCCATTAAACCGAGGCTTAAAACGAATGTTCGACATCACGTTTTCGTCCATAGTGCTGATTGCGTTATTTCCTATCATACTCCTGCCTGTCGCCATTGCCATAAAGACGACATCGAAAGGCCCGATATTCTTCCGCCAGCGCCGCACAGGACATAACGGCAAGGAGTTCTATTGCTGGAAATTCAGGACAATGACCGTCACGCCCGATTGCGACCGTCGCCAAGCCCGTCGTGACGATCCCCGCGTGACAAGCGTAGGACGATTCCTGAGGCACACCAATATAGACGAACTTCCACAATTCTACAATGTACTGCGTGGCGACATGTCGGTGGTGGGCCCGCGCCCCCACATGGTGAAACAGACCATGCAATACTCCCGGCTCATCGACCGTTACATGATGCGTCACTTCATAAAGCCAGGCATAACGGGATGGGCGCAGATAAGCGGCTACCGAGGCTCGACTTCGGAGCTGGAGGCGATGAAAAACAGGGTGGAGCATGATGTGTGGTATATCGACAACTGGAGTTTTACCCTCGACCTGAAAATAATAACGACAACAGTACTCAACACTTTTCGAGGTGAAATAAACGCCTATTGACCCCTGCAACGATGAAGCCCGACAACAACGACATAGACTTAAAAGCCGGTGCATTGCTGCGCCGATTCTACGGTTACAGCTCATTCCGCGAAGGCCAGCTCGAAATAATACGCAACGTAATGTCACGCCGCGACACACTGGTGCTCATGCCCACAGGCGGAGGAAAATCGATATGCTACCAGATTCCGGCTCTACTGAACGAAGGATGCTGCATCGTCATCTCCCCGTTGATATCATTGATGAAGGACCAGGTCACGGCACTTAACGCCAACGGCATCCCGGCAGCGGCAATCAACAGCGCCAATGTAGAACAGGTGAATTCCGACATCATTCGGCAGGCATCGCTCGGAAGAATAAAGCTGCTCTACATGTCACCCGAGCGACTGATTCTCGAAATGGAACATCGCAATTTCGGCAACTGGGTAAGCCTGTTTGCTATCGACGAGGCGCACTGCATATCGCAATGGGGACATGACTTCCGTCCCGAGTACACTGCACTAAACCGCATAAAGGCGTCATATCCCGGCATACCCGTGATGGCGCTTACTGCAACGGCCGACAAAATAACGCGTGACGACATAGCCACTCAATTGTGCCTGAAAAATCCCTACATTCACCTCGCGTCATTTGACCGTCCAAACATTTCGCTCAAAGTGCTCGCCAACCCCGGAAAGGCCAAGCGGATAAACATCATAACGCGCATGATCGACCGCTACCCCGACGACTCGGGCATAGTCTACTGCCTGAGCCGCAAAGGGGCCGAAACAACCAATGCCGAACTTGAAACGAGAGGCTACCGCTCGATTGTATATCACGCCGGACTCTCAAACAAAGAGCGTGACCAAGCCCAGGAACGATTCATAAACGGCGATGTGCAGGTAGTGTGCGCCACCGTGGCATTCGGCATGGGAATCGACAAGAGCAACATTCGATGGGTAGTGCACAACAACATGCCGCGCAACATGGAGAGCTACTATCAGGAGATAGGTCGAGCAGGACGCGACGGCATGAAAGCGGAAACGCTCCTGTTTTACTCATTTGCCGACATTGCCACGCTACAAAGTTTCATCGAAAAATCGGGACAACCGGCATTGAACACCGAAAAACTGACACGCATGAAGGAGTATTGCGAGGCCACCGTGTGCCGGCGCCGGGTGCTCCTCAGCTACTTCAACGAAGAGTATGACCACGATTGCGGCAACTGCGACGTGTGCCTCGACCCTCCTGTAAGATTTGACGGGACAAGAATAGTACAGATGGCGTTGAGCGCGATGAGCCGCACCAACGAGATGATAGGCTTGACCATGCTCATCGACATACTACGCGGTTCGGCTCGCGCCGAGCTTATCGAGCGAGGTTACGACCGAATAAAAACCTACGGCGTTGGGCGTGACCTGTCGTTTTCGGAGTGGAACGCCTATCTTTCCCAAATGCTGCAGCTCGGCATCATCGAAATTGCCTACACTGAATCAAATCATCTTAAGATAACGCCTTACGGGCGCAGCATACTGAAAGGCGAGCGCACGGTCATGCTTGCAAAATTCTTCTTCGACAAGACATCGTCGTCAAAGAAGCGCAAGTCTGCGGCTCAAAGCACGGTCAATCCGGCCGAGCAACTGTTCAGCGAGCTCAAGCGCCTGCGACTCTCCATTGCCCGCAACGAAGGTGTGGCTCCCTACATCGTGTTCAGCGACAAAACGCTCATGGAGATGGTGCGTCACCGTCCCGTAAACATGCGCGAATTCATAGCTATCGAAGGTGTCGGCGAACGGAAAGCCGTCAAGTACTGGGCACCCTTCACCTCCCTCATCAAGAATTTCCGAAAAAGCGACTAACACATGCCACACCCCATAGACATCCTGCGACGAGTGCACAATCTGTCGCCCGAGCGCATCGCCAAGATAAAATCGGTGATGCAGGAAGCCCACATGCAACGAGGCGACATAATCGACGGACAAAAGCAGATAATAGCCAACTCATACTACATCAAGAAGGGGGCGGCAAGGGTGTTTTACATCCGAAACGGAAAAGAGCACACCGTTTCATTCGCCTTTGACGACGAATACCTCATGACCCACTCGTCTCTGGTAAAGAACATCAACACAACGTTCACGATAATGTTTCTCGAAGACAGCGACATCGTCTACGTGCCCCACATCAGGCTGCACGACATGCTCAACGACATCGAGGAGATAAACCAGGAGGAAACCGCACTGTTCCTTAACGCATCGCTGCTGCACTACACCGCCTACCTTGAAGAACGCATATATGCATTCCAGAATGCAAATGCCGTGGAGCGTTACAATTGGGCCGTAGCACGATATCCGCGACTATTGGAATGCGCCACCGTAACACAAATAGCATCTTTTCTCGGACTGACAAAAGAAACACTCTACCGAATCCGCTCCGGCAAGTATTAAACCGCACAAAATCTTTATTAAAAAACATTAAATATCGTGATGAATATGACATTTATCATATTACATCCCGTTTTGTTTTGCGAACTTTGCACCATAAATTGATAAATAGAAAATTTTTAAGGGTAAAAAGATTTTAACATTAACGTTATGAAATTCAATGTAGCTAACACTACCGGAGTTGCCCTCTCATCTGTATTAATGCTTTGCCTTACCGCGTGTGGCGGTGGACAGCAGCAACAGACTCAAGCTTCAGCTCCGGAAATCGCGACACTAACAGTAAACTACGGCAATTCGGAACTTGAAAGTGCTTTCCCTGCAACCATAAAAGGACGCACCGACATTGACATTCGCCCCCAAGTCACAGGATTCATTACCAAAGTACATGTAGATGAAGGTCAGCAAGTACACAAGGGACAAGCCTTGTTCACCCTCGACCAAGTACAATTTCAGGCTGCTGTTGACGCAGCACAGGCAGCGGTAAAGGTAGCTGAAAGCGCCGTACAGACAGCCCAGCTCACCGCCAACAACAAGCGCAAACTGTTTGACAAAAACATAATCAGTGAATATGAGTGGCAGATGGCCGACAACGCTCTCACACAGGCAAAGGCTCAGCTATCGTCGGCAAAAGCCAATCTTGTCACAGCACAGAAGAATCTCGCCTACACCGTGGTGACCTCACCCAGCGACGGCGTAATCGGCTCCATCCCCAATCGTGAAGGATCGCTCGCATCGCCCTCATCGGCAACCCCGTTGACAACTGTCAGCGACAATTCGGAAGTGTATGCCTACTTCTCGCTCAATGAGAAAGACATCCTCGACCTCACTAAGGGCGGCACAATATCGCTCAACAAGAGCGTGAGCGAAATGCCCGAAGTGTCACTGCGCCTTGCCAACGGCGAGGTATATCCTCTCAAAGGCAAAGTAGCCACAGTGTCGGGAGTAATCGACAACACTACCGGAGCCGCAACAGTGCGCGCACTGTTCAAGAACGGCCAGGGAATGCTTCGCAGCGGAAGCACCGGCTCGATTCTAATCCCCCACGTTGCCGACAGCGTAATCATAATACCCCAGAAAGCCACCTATGAGCTTCAGGACCGCCGATTCGTATATGTCGTAAACGACTCCAACAAAGTAGCTTCGACTCCCATCACAGTAAGCCCGGTAAATGACGGACAAAACTACATTGTAACTTCAGGTCTTAAGGCCGGCGACCGCATTGCGGTGGAAGGCGTAGGAACAATCGTACGCGAAGGCATTACCATCTCTCCCAAAGCCGCAGGCGAAGCCAATCAGCCCCAGGCTCCACAACAGTAATTGACTGATGTCAATCATCACAGTGTTTTTAATAATTGTCTGACAACAAGAAATGAAACTTGATACATTTATTAACCGTCCGGTGCTTTCGACGGTTATATCAATCTTTATTGTGTTGCTGGGTCTGATTGGACTGTTTGCACTGCCGGTCACCCAGTTTCCCGATATTGCACCGCCCACCATTTCGGTGACCACCTCCTATCAGGGAGCCAACGCCCAGGCTGTGCTTAACTCAGTAATCGCACCTCTTGAGGAATCGATCAACGGTGCCGAAGGCATGACCTACATCGAATCAACAGCCACCAACAACGGTAGCGCCACCATCAACGTGTACTTTGAACAGGGTTTCGACCCCAACATGGCCGCTGTCGATGTACAGAACCGAGTGTCAAAAGCTCAGGGTCTGCTTCCCGCCGAAGTAACGCGCGTGGGCGTCATCACCCAGAAGCGCCAGACCTCAATGCTTCTCGGCCTTACCATATACGACGAGGACGGCACCTATCCCGAAAACTTCATCGAGAACTATGTAAAAATCAACATCATTCCGCAGATCCAGCGTATACAAGGAGTTGGTGACGCAATGGTAATGGGTGCCGACTACTCGATGCGTATATGGCTCAAGCCCGATGTAATGGCACAATATCACCTGATGCCTACCGATATATCGGCCGCACTTGCCGAGCAGAATATCGAAGCCGCTCCCGGTGCATTCGGCGAGCAGGGTAATCAGAGCTTCCAGTACATCATGCGTTACAAGGGCCGCCTCGTAACACCTGAAGAATTTGACAACATCGTAATCCGCGCCAATGAAAACGGCGACGTGCTTTACCTTAAGGATGTAGCCGATGTCGAACTCGGCCGCGTAAGCTACGGATTCCACAACAAGATGAACGGCAAAGCCGCCGTTACGGCAATCATATTCCAGACTCCGGGTTCAAATGCAACCCAGATCATCAACGAGTGTCTTGCCTATCTCGACGATGTAAAGAAAGAACTTCCCAAGGGACTCGGTCTTGAAATCCCCTTGAACAACAACGAGTTCCTCGATGCTTCGATCCATGAGGTCATCAAGACCCTCATCGAGGCATTCATCCTTGTGTTCTTTGTTGTTTACGTGTTTCTCCAGGACTTCCGTTCAACCATCATCCCCGCAATCGCCATCCCGGTTGCATTGGTGGGTACATTCTTCGTCATGAACCTCATCGGGTTCTCGATCAACCTCATCACCCTCTCGGCTCTCGTCCTTGCGATTGCGATTGTGGTCGACGACGCCATAGTGGTGGTCGAGGCGGTCCACGCCAAACTCGATGTGGGCTACAAGAGCGCACGCAAGGCATCAATCGATGCCATGGGTGAAATTGCAGGAGCACTCGTGTCGATCACCCTTGTAATGATGCTCGTGTTCATCCCCGTGTCATTCATGCCCGGCACCTCAGGTGTGTTCTACAAGCAGTTCGGTCTTACCATGGCCATAGCCATCGGTTTCTCGGCTGTCAACGCGCTCACCTTGTCGCCTGCGCTTTGTGCCGTGTTCCTGAAAGCCCACGACGACAAGTCGTCGCTTAAGGAGCGAATGGGAACAGCCTACGGTGAAGCGGCCGAAACGATGAAGAAGCGCTACAGCAGCGCATTCAAGCTCAACCTACCCCCGTTGGTTACAGCCCTGTTCCTCGTTGCCACAATCACATTCATGGTACTTGGCTGGTACAGCACCGAGTCAATATGGAAACTCGTTGTAGCCTCCATCTGCGCCATCGTCACCATAATGGGTATATTCAGCTCACGCTTCCATGCAGGATTTGAGATAGGTTACAACCGTCTGCTCAAGCTCTACAACTCGGTAACCAAGTTCTTCGTTTCCCACAAGATCACTTCATTCGCCATCGTCGGCGGTTCGATCGCCATCCTTGTGTGGTTGATGAACTCCACCCCGAGCGCCCTCGTGCCCAATGAAGATACCGGAACAATATTCTGTATGGTCGACATGCCCCCGGGCACATCACAGGAGCGCACCGGCGAGGTTCTCGACCAAGTCGACGGCATTATCGGCTCGATACCCGCCGTTCAGTCACGTACAATGATCGACGGTTACAGCTTCATCGCCGGACAGGGTGCAACCTACGGTACATTCATCATCAAGCTGAAGAACTGGAGCCAGCGTTCAAAATCCGAAAGCTCTGATGCCATAATACAGCAGCTCTATGCCCTTACCGGACAACAGGTGAAGGACGGCCGTGTGATGATATTCGCACCGCCTATGATTACCGGTTACTCGGCAACCAACGGTTTTGAAATCAAGATGCAGGACAAGACCGGAGGCGACATTAACACATTCTTCCAGGTTGTACAAGGATTCCTTGGCGCATTGAACCAGTGTCCTGAAATCCAGATGGCCTACACTACATTCAACCCCACATTCCCCCAGTACCTTGTCGATGTAGATGCCGCAAAGGCAAAGCAGGCCGGCATCAGTCCGTCGACAATCCTCTCCACCCTGCAGGGATACTACGGAGGTATGTACGTGTCCAACTTCAACCGTTTCGGAAAGCTTTACCGCGTTATGATGCAAGCCTCGCCTGAAGCACGTGTATCGCCCGAAACATTGAACAACATCAAGATACGTAACGGCAACGAAATGGCTTCATTGAGCAACTTCGTGACCCTCAAGCGCATATACGGCCCTGACTTGCTCAACCGATTCAATATGTTCCAGTCGATATCGGTAACCGGACAGCCTACTCCCGGCTATTCGTCGGGCGACGCCATCGCAGCCATCGAGCGCACAGCCGCCGAATACCTGCCCCAGGGCTACGGATATGAATACGCCGGTATGACCCGTGAGGAGGCTAATTCGTCAAGCGGTAGCGCAACAGCTATCATATTCGGACTCTGTCTGCTCTTCGTGTACCTGCTTCTATCGGCACAGTACGAAAGCTACATCATTCCCTGGGCCGTTATCCTTTCGATTCCCTTCGGACTTATGGGCTCGTTCATCTTTGCCCAGATATTCGGCATATCCAACAACATCTATCTGCAAATCGCGCTAATCATGCTTATCGGACTTTTGGCCAAGAACGCAATCCTCATCGTAGAGTTTGCACTTGAGCGCCGACGCACTGGCATGTCGATTGTCAATTCGGCCATCGCCGGAGCATCAGCCCGTCTTCGCCCGATTCTCATGACATCGCTGGCCCTGATTATCGGTCTGTTGCCTATGATGTTTGCCGACGGAGCAGGTGCCAACGGTAACAACGCCCTCGGTACCGGTTCAATCGGAGGTATGCTTATCGGTATGATTCTGCAGGTACTCATCGTTCCGGCGCTCTTCGTCACCTTCCAGATAATCCAGGAGAAGATATCGCCGCTGAAGTGGGAAGACACCGACAACACCGGTATCGAATCGGAAATCGAGCAGTACTCTCGCTCTTAACTTAATGCACAAAGGAAAAATCATGAACAATATATCACGTATCGCAATAATGGTTGTAAGTGTGGGAGCTCTTTCGAGCTGCCACATCTACAACAAGTTTGAGATGCCCACCGAGGACAATGCGCTCACATCGGAGTATGTGCAGGCCAAGGAAACCGAGGAAAACGCCGAGGCTTTCGGAAACCTTCGCTGGGAAGAGGTATTCACCGACCCGATGCTTGTCGACCTCATCAATCAGGCTCTTGCCAACAACACCAATCTCAGCAACGCCAAACTTAACATCGACATAGCTCACGCCCAGCTCAAGGGAGCGCGATTGAGCTACCTCCCCTCGGTGACACTCGCCCCCAACGGTGCAGGTTCGTCATTCGACCACTCCAAGATGTCATGGTCCTATCAGCTTCCTCTCGCAGTGAGCTGGGAGGTCGACCTCTTCGGAAAATTGCTCAACAGCAACCGTCGCGCCAAGCAGGCCCTTCTTCAGAGCGAAGCCTATCAGCAGGCCGTGCGCTCGCAGCTCATCGCCGGTGTGGCCAACTGCTACTATGCAATATCCATGCTTGAAACTCAGCTGAAAATCAGCCGACAGACAGCTGAATACTGGAAGGAGAGCGTACAGATCATGAAGAACTTCAAGCTCGCCGGCCGTGTAAACGAAAGCGCCGTAGTACAAAGCACCGCCAACTACTACAGCCTTCTCGCCTCAATCACCGACCTTGAAGTGTCGTTGAACGAAGCCAACAACACCATGTCGCTGCTCCTCAACGTTATGCCTCAGACATGGAACATCCAGGCCGATGCCCGATTTGAGGCACCCGCCATCATGCGCGAAGGAGTGCCCATGCGCGAACTCGCTTCACGCCCCGATGTAAGAGCGTCGGAACACTCGCTGGCTATGGCCTACTATGCCACCAACCAGGCTCGCTCGGCATTCTATCCCGGCCTCAACATATCGGCCAACGGAGGCTTCACCAACCTCATGGGCTCGATGGTGTCAAATCCCGCCAAGTTCTTCGTTCAGCTCGCCGGACAGCTTACCGCACCGCTATTTGCCCGCGGACAGCTCATCTCCAACCTTGAGGCTGCACGAGCACAGCAGGAGCAGGCTATGAACAACTTCGAGTACACGCTGCTCAGTGCAAGCGCCGAGGTGAGCAACGCCCTGATGCTCTACACCAAAAGCAACGAAAAAGCCGACTATCTGAAAAATCAGGTAGAAAATCTTGAAAAATCGGTCGAATATACTCAGGAATTGCTATCTTTGGACGGACGCACCACCTATCTGGAAGTGCTCACCGCCCAGCAGAGCCTCCTCGCAGCCCAGCTGTCGCAGGCAAGCTGCGAAAACGCAAGAGCGCGTGCAGCCATCAACCTGTATCAGTCGCTCGGCGGAGGACGATAATTTAACTTAAACACTTACAACCATGATTAGTCCATTAGCTCATGTCGACCCGTCGGCAAAGATTGGCAACAATGTCACCATCCATCCATTCGCTTACATCGATGCAAATGTCGAGATAGGCGACGATTGCGAGATAATGCCCTACGCAAGCATAATGAACGGCACGCGCATGGGAAAGCACAACAAAGTCTACCAAGGCGCAATAATCGGTGCCGACCCGCAGGATTTCCGATGGAAAGGTGAAAAGACCTACTGCACCATCGGCGACAACAACGTGATAAGAGAGCATGTGATCATAAACCGAGGCATACGCTCTACAGGATCCACCGTAATAGGCGACGACTGCTTCATTATGGCCGACGCACACATAGGCCACGACAGCCTCATAAAGGGACGCTCGGTGATAGGCAACGGCGTTACGCTCGCAGGCGACTGCACGGTAGGCCAGTGCACCATCCTCTCGTCCAACGCCATCATGCACGAGCGCAGCGAAGTTGGCGACTGGGTGCTCATCAAGGGTGGCTGCCGCATCGTTGGCAACGTGCCCCCTTATGTCATCATAGCCCACAACCCTGCGGTATATTACGGAATCAACGCCGTAATAATGCGCAAGCACGGATTCACCGACGACCAGATCGACGATGTTGCCAAGAGCTACCGTCACATCTATCAGTCGGGAACCTCGGTGTTCAACGCCGTTAAGCGCGTCGAAGCCGATGTGGCTCCGAGCGACATACGCTCCAACATCATCGACTTCATCCGCAACCACGACCTCAAAATCGTTGCAATACCGCTCGATTACGAATAATTCACGATTTTATAACATTTTTTTAGCAGCCTGCCGAAATCACATTCGGCAGGCTGTTTGTTTAATTTCTACAGAAATCGTATCTTTGCACATATTGATTACACATAAACACAATGAATACTTCGCGCCAACTGCTGCTTATAATAAACCCCGTTTCAGGTATTGGAAGCAAAGACACTATTGAGCCTCTCGTGCGCAGTCGACTTGAGCCTCTCGGATTTGAAATCTCCACAGCCTATACCTGTGCCCACGGCGATGCCACTCGCCTTGCCGGGAACGCCGTTGACGCAGGCTTCTACGGAGTAATCGCCGCCGGTGGCGACGGAACGGTCAACGAAACGGCAGCGGCATTGTGTCACAGCAACACGGCACTGGGCATCATCCCCTGCGGGTCGGGCAACGGTCTTGCACGACACCTCGGAATACCCCTCGACCCGTTGAGCGCGGTCAAGATCATAGCCGAAAATCACATCGTGAAGAGCGACTACGGCGCAGTTAATGACATGCCTTTCTTCTGCACTTTCGGCGTGGGATTCGATGCCGCCGTAAGCAGCAATTTCGCCCGACAGCATCGTCGAGGAAAACTCGCCTACATAAAAAGCGCAATCTCGGAATACATCAAATTCCATCCTCAGGTATATACAATAAGTGCCAACGGGCACATTCTTACCGAAAAAGCATTCCTGATAGCGTGCTGCAACGCATCGCAGTATGGCAACAACGCATATATAGCTCCCACTGCGAGCATAACCGACGGACTGCTCGACATCACGATCATCCACGCAGGCACGCCGTTTGACACCGCCCTCGTGGGTATGGATCTATTCACCGGATACATTAACTCAAATACCATGATACACACTTTCAGAGCACCGTCGGCAGTAATATACCGACAAAGCGAAGGACCCGCGCATCTCGACGGAGAACCGGTGACCATCGACGACACCATGGCAATAAAATGCCATGCCAACGCACTGCCTATATTCACCCCCTCGCGTGAAATTGAATTCCGACCCATCATAACACCGATTGAAAACGCACTCAAGGACTTGGCCAGCTCATTTAACCGTCTAATAGCCCGAAAAGTGTGACATTCCAACCAATATCAAACCAATAAAACCTACTTTTTCATCTAATACCGGTACTTTTTTTTAAATAATTTTGCTTAATCCCGAAAAATTCAGTAACATTGTGCATCGATACCTTAAAACCGAATTATATCCTAACAATTTTATATAATGAGTTATCTTAAATTTGATAAAAACCTCATGATTAACCTCGAGCAATCTCTTCCAAAGGAGATGCTGCGCACTAATCAAGCCGGAGCTTATCATTGCTCATCTATCGTAGGATGCAACACCCGCAAGCAACACGGCCTGCTGGTAATTCCTATAAAAGAGATGGACAATAAATCATTCGTCATGCTGTCATCGCTTGACGAAACGGTAATTCAGCATGGTGCCCCGTTTAATCTTGGGTTACACCGGTATTCCGGTGGAGTATACAGTCCCAAAGGACACAAGTACATTCGTGAATATGACTGCGAAAGCGTTCCGCGCACTACCTATCGTGTAGGAGGAGTTATCCTTACCAAGGAGATGATATTCATCTCCCAGGAAAACCGAATACTGATCCGTTACACGCTCGTCGACGCACATTCGGCCACCACACTGCAGTTCCGTCCGTTCCTCGCTTTCCGCGAGTCCAACGAGCTCGTAGTCCAGAACGGTAATCTCAACCAGAATTACAACGAAGTCAACAACGGCGTGTCGTTCTGCCTCTACGACGGGTTCCCCACACTATACATGCAGTTCAACCATAAGCCCACTTGGGTATCACAGCCCAACTGGTACAACGGCATCGAATATGTCAAGGACCTTGAGCGCGGAGTTCCCTATACCGAGGACCTTTGGGTGCCCGGATATTTTGAAATCCCCATCAAGAAGGGTGAATCAATCATATTCTCGGCCGGAACTACCGAAGCATCGCCTCGCTCGCTCAACAAGATGTATGAAGTCGAGCTCGCAAGCCGCACATGCCGCACCAGTTTCTACAACTGCCTGAAGAACGCAGCCAAGCAGTTCTACATCAAGGACGAAGACGGCGAGTTCATCAAGTCGGGCTATCCCTGGGGACCCATCCGCGCACGCGACACATTCATCGCCCTGCCCGGAACCACTCTGGCCATCAATCATGAAAATGACTTCCATGACATCATGGCAACAGCCTCAAAGGCGCTGAACAACTTCATCGACAACGAAACACTCGACTCGCGCATACACGGAATCGACCTCCCCGATGTGCCGCTGTGGGCCATCTGGAGCATCCAGCAGTATGCCAAGAACGCAGGCGTTGACAAGGCTCGTGAAAAGTACCTGCCGCTGGCAGCAAGAATACTCGACTGGATAATCGCAGGCGGACATCCCAACCTCGAAGTGCAGACGAGCGGACTCGTAGCCACCGCCGGTACATCGGTTCCCGTGTCATGGATGAACGCCACCTCCAACGGATGGCCTCTCATACCCCGCTCGGGACTCCTCGTTGAGTTCAACGCGCTGTGGTACAATGCGCTCATGTTCACCTACAACATCTCGGAAGGCATCAAGGGTTACGAAGAGCGCCGCGAGCATTGGGGAACTATAGCCGAGCAGGCCAAGACGGCATTCGTTGACACATTCCTCAACGACCACGGCTACCTCTACGACTACGTAAACGGACACTATGCCGACCTGTCGGTGCGTCCCAACATGGCAATCGCAATCGGACTTGACTACTCGCCGCTCGATCGCCGTCAGCGCAAGGGCGTGCTCGATGTAGTGACCCGTGAGCTGCTGACCCCCAAGGGACTACGCACATTGTCGCCCAAGAGCTACGGTTACCAGCCGTTCTACCTCGGCTCGCCCGAAGAGCGCGAACGCGCCTACCACAACGGCCCGGCACGCCCATGGCTGATGGGCTCCTACGCCGACGCCTACATCAAAGTGTTCGGCATGAGCGGTGTAAGCTATATAGACCGAATGCTCATCGGCTTCGAGGAAGAGATGAGCAACGGCTGCATAGGCACCATTTCACAGCTCTACGACGGCAACCCGCCCTTTACCGGACGAGGAGCAATTTCACAAGCGACCAATGTCGCCGAAGTTCTCCGCACACTCCGCAACCTTAAAAAGTTAAACATGTAATCATCCTTCCATGAAAGCATTAATGTTTGGATGGGAATTCCCACCTCATATCCTCGGCGGTCTTGGCACTGCCAGCTACGGTCTCACCAAGGGAATGTGGGAGTGTGGCAATATGGACATCACATTTGTAATTCCCAAACCGTTTGGCGACGAGGACAAGAGCTTCGCTAAAATAATAGGCGCGTCACAGACTCCCATAGCCTGGCGCGATGTAAGCCGCGAATATGTCGAGAGCCGCATCGGTAACGTTATGAACCCCGATGAGTACTTCCGTCTTCGCGACCACATTTACGCCGATTTCAACTATATGCGCACCAACGATTTGGGCTGCATTGAGTTCTCAGGCCGTTATCCCGACAACCTGCTGGAGGAAATCAACAACTACTCCATCTGCGCAGGCGTAATCGCCCGCACCGAGGAGTTTGATGTAATCCACTCCCACGACTGGCTCACCTACCCTGCCGGCATACACGCAAAGCAGGTGACCGGAAAGCCTCTCGTGATTCACGTGCATGCAACCGACTTCGACCGCTCGCGCGGCAATGTAAACCCCACGGTCTACAACATCGAGCGCGACGGAATGCTTCACGCCGACCACATCATCACAGTGAGCAACCTCACCCGCAACACAGTCATCGACAAATATGGCATCGACCCCGCAAAGGTGACCACCGTACACAATGCCGTGACTCCCCTTAGCGAAGAGCTGCTCAATGTAAATCCGCCCCGCTCCAAGGAAAAAGTAGTTACATTCCTCGGCCGTATAACCATGCAGAAAGGCCCCGAGTACTTCGTGGAAGCTGCCGCCCGCGTGTTGAAGAACAATCACAACGTGCGATTTGTGATGGCCGGAAGCGGCGACATGATGGACAAAATGATAACCCTCGCGGCTGAACGCGGAATTGCCGACCGTTTCCACTTCCCCGGATTCCAGAAAGGCAAGCAGGTTTACGAAATGCTGAAGGCAAGTGATGTGTACGTGATGCCCTCCGTATCGGAGCCCTTCGGTATATCGCCTCTCGAAGCCATGCAGATGGGTGTTCCGTCAATCATCTCAAAGCAGTCGGGTTGCGCCGAAATCCTCACCAATGTCATCAAGACCGACTACTGGGACATCGACGCCATGGCCAATGCCATATATTCGATTGTCACCTATCCCGCAATGCACGCGCAGCTGCAGGAGGACGGCTTGAACGAAGTGAACCAGATAACCTGGGACAAAGCCGGAGCAAAGGTAATCGACATATACAACCGTGTGCTTCACCGCAATTAACCATAACGCCAATAAACACAACAAAAACTTATAATAAACCACAAGCTCATGAAAGCTATTTGTTTTTATTTCCAGATTCATCAGCCGTTCAGGCTCAAAAGATATCGTTTCTTCGACATAGGCAACGACCACTACTACTATGATGACTTCGCCAACGACGACATCATCACCCGCATAGCTCATCGCAGCTACATCCCCGCAGCCGAGGCCCTGCTTAGAATGATCGAGCAGACAGGAGGAAAATTCCGCTGCGCACTATCCATCACCGGAACTGCCCTTGAGCAGTGCGAGCAGTACGTGCCCGAATTCATCGACCTGCTCAAGAAGCTTGCCGATACCGGAAAGGTTGAATTCCTTGCCGAAACCTACGCTCACTCTCTGTCATCGCTAATCGATCCCGAAGAGTTTACAATGCAGGTACGCGCTCACGACGACAAGATCTACGAGCTGTTTGGCCAGCGCCCCAAGGTGCTTCGCAACACCGAGTTGATCTACTGCGACGAAATGGCCCCCATGATCTACGAAATGGGCTACAAGGGCTGCATAACCGAAGGCGCAAAGCACATCCTCGGATGGAAGTCGCCCAACTATGTCTACTCGGCCGCCTCATGCCCCAAGCTGAAGCTGCTTCTGAAGAACGACAAGCTCAGCGACGACATCTCGTTCCGTTTCAGCAACCCCGAGTGGGACGCTTACCCCCTGACCGCCGACAAGTATATCGACTGGATTGCATCGACTCCCGCCGAGGAGCAGGTAATCAACCTGTTCATGAGCCTCGAAACATTTGGCGAGCTTCAGCCGAGAGAAAGCGGCATCTTCCAGTTCCTTGAAGCACTTCCCCGCTTCGCCGCCGAACGCGGAATCGACTTCTGGACTCCCTCGGAAGTTGTGTCAAAGTGCAAGGCTATCGATTCGCTCAGCGTACTCTACCCCATTTCATGGGCCGACGAAGCTCGCGACACTTCGGCTTGGCTTGGCAACAAGCTCCAGAACGAAGCCTTCAACAAGCTCTATTCGGTAGCTGAACGCGTACGCCTCTGCTCCGACCGCCGACTCAAGCAGGACTGGCAGTATCTCCAGGGAAGCGACCACTTCTTCTATATGTCGACCAAGCACATGAACGATGGAGCCGTACATGCAATGTTCAGCCCCTATGAAACTCCGTTCCAGGCGTTCACCAACTACATGAACGTGCTTGCCGACTTCATCGTGCGCGTCGAAGAGCAATATCCCCTCTCGATCGAGAACGAAGAGCTCAACTCGCTGCTCACAACAATCCGCAACCAGGCTACCGAAATCGAGGTGCTGAACAAGGAAGTGGCATCAATGCGCAACAACCTCGAGCACTACGACGAGGAGCACGCCAAGCGTGAAGCTCTCGCAGCCGAGGAAGAGAAGAAAAAAACTGCCAAGAAAAAAGCCGCTCCCAAAAAGGAGGCCGACAAAAAGGAAACTCCTAAAAAGGCAGCTACCAAGAAAACGGCTAAAAAAGAGGAATAAATACTAACGCAATAGCCTCCGGGCTCGGAAACAAAATTCCGGGCTCGGTTTTTTAACAGCGCCTCTACTCAACTCATCACGCATGATGAATGTTAATATTAAGATATAGCGTAACGATTAACCAATTTATTCAATTATAACAATGCTTAGCAACAAAGTACAAAGCGCTCTCAACGCGCAAATCAATGCCGAGTTCTGGTCGGCCTATCTCTACCTCTCAATGGCTTGCCACTTCGATGCCGAAGGAAAGCCCGGAATCGCCAACTGGTTCCGCATCCAGTTCCAGGAAGAGCAGGCTCACGCACAGATATTCATGAACTATGTCAACGCCCGTGCAGGACGCGTTGAATTGAAGCCCATCGACGCAGTGCCCACCCAGTGGGAATCACCCATCGCAGCTTTTGAGAACACTCTCGAGCACGAGCGCAAGGTGACTTCACTTATCAACGACCTATATGCACTCGCCGAAGCAGAGCATGACTACGCTACACGCGATCAGCTCAACTGGTTTGTTAAGGAGCAGGTTGAGGAAGAGGACACCGCCCGTCAGCTCATCGACAAGTTCAAATTGATCGGCAACGACGGCATGGGACAGTACATGCTCGACCAGGAGCTCGCCTCAAGAGTTTACAACGTTCCCTCTCCCCTCGCACAGGCTTGATACAAAGTAAATATTACAACAAAGGCTGCCCGCCAATCGCGGACAGCCTTTGATTTTTTCAAGATTTCAATAAGGCGCTGACACCTTAATCTTCATTCTTATTCCTTTCCTTGGCTTTAGTCTTTGACTTTGTCGAAGAGGAATCCATGTCCTTTTCCTCGGCAAGGTCTATCTCATTTTTCTTTGAGTCTATGACTCTGTACTGCAAATAGGCCAACGATTGATCGGGCAATATCTTGAAGCGGCTGCCAAACTCCATCTTCCACTTTCGATAGAGCGACAATAAGCCCTTTTTAAGATATGCATCAACGTAGGGATGCACATACATCGTAAATCCGCTTTCATGCAGATTATTAATCAGGTAGTCAAGCTTCTCCTTCAATACATCGGTAAACAGCAACGACGGCTGCACCTCGCCTTTTCCGTAACACGACGGGCATTTCTCTGAGGTGACGATGTCGAGAGCCGGCCGCACGCGCTGGCGGGTTATCTGCATCAACCCGAATTTACTCAACGGCAGGATATTGTGCCGGGCGCGGTCATTGGCCATAACCTCCCTCATGTGTTCGTAAAGAGCCTGTCGATGTTCCGACTTGTTCATGTCGATAAAGTCTATCACGATAATGCCGCCCATGTCACGCAGCCTCAACTGGCGCGCTATCTCGTCGGCCGCCCTCAGATTGACCTCAAGGGCATTGCTCTCCTGGTCATTGGAGGCCTTCGAGCGGTTACCTGAATTTACATCGATTACGTGAAGCGCTTCAGTGTGCTCTATAATGATATATGCGCCCGATTTGAACGACACCGTCTTACCAAACGACGACTTTATCTGCTTGGTGATGTTGAAGTGGTCGAATATCGGTTCATCCTTGGCATAGAGCTTTACGATGTCGGCACGATCGGGAGCTATGAGGTCGACATATTTCTTTATCTGACCGTAAGTTTCCGCATCGTTGACATAAATGCTTTCAAACGATGGACTGAACACATCACGCAACATGCTCACAATACGACTTTCCTCCTCAAATATTAGCGACGGAACGGTCGACGACTGGGCCTTGGCCACTGTATCTTCCCAACATTTCAACAATGTCTTCAATTCATGATTCAGTTCGGCCACTCTTTTTCCCTCGGCTGAGGTGCGCACTATCACGCCGAAATTCTTGGGGCGGATGCTCTCTACGAGCTGGCGCAGACGAAGTTTCTCTTCGGTCGTCTTAATCTTTTGCGATACCGATATCTTATCGCCGAAGGGGATGAGTACAAGGAAGCGTCCGGTAAACGTTATCTCGGTCGTCAGTCGCGGACCTTTGGAGGATATGGGCTCTTTTGCTATCTGAACCATCAACTGCATGTCCTTTTCAAGGACATCGGTCACCGAACCGTGCTTGTCGATGTCAGGGAGGAGCTTCATTTTTGACACTTGTGGCAAGTGTTTCTTGTCGTCAAGCGCTTGCTTGACAAACTGGTAGTAGGATGAGAACTGGGAGCCTAAGTCTAAGTAATGAAGAAACGCGTCTTTTTCGTAGCCTACATCAACGAATGCGGCATTCAATCCCGGCATGAGCTTCTTCACTCGTGCCAGATAAATGTCGCCCACTGCGTAGGAAATGTTTCTCGACTCTTTCTGGAGCGATACGAGCCGGGAATCCTCAGTCAAGGCGATTGACACCTCGGTGGATTGTACATCTACTATGAGTTCACTTCTCATTTCTTAACTGCCACCCTCTAATGAGTGCCGAGCCACGGTGGCGATGACTCTTTATTATATACGCTGAGAACAAACGTGACTGGGTCAATTACGTTGGGCGACTTGATCAAGTTTGTTCTCGAGTATATACGTTTTTAATTGTCAATTGAAGAAATTTGAATTATTTCTTCTTATGACGATTCTTTCTGAGGCGTTTTTTGCGCTTGTGAGTCGCCATCTTGTGGCCTTTTCTTTTCTTTCCGCTTGGCATTTTTACGCTGTTTAAAGTTAATAAATATGGGTTATTATAAAATCTCTAAAGTTGAATCATTACTTCACCTCTTCCATGAACACCTTTGCAGGCTTGAAAGCGGGAATTTTGTGTTCCGGGATAATGATGGTGGTGTTCTTTGAGATGTTGCGGGCGGTCTTCTCCGAACGAGTCTTTACGATGAAGCTGCCAAATCCGCGGAGATATACATTCTCTCCATGTGCCAAAGAATCTTTTACAATCTCCATGAACTTTTCGATAGTCTCAAGTACATTAGCTTTTTCGATACCGGTTGTCTTAGAGATTTCGTTTACGATGTCGGCTTTAGTCATTTTTTCTACTAAATTTTATGATTATAATAATTACAATATTATTGACTGGCAAAACTCTTTGCGTCCAAACATTAGACTCCGTGATTTTTGCAACTGCAAATATCGCACTTTTTTTTCAATTAGACGCAATATGCTCGGCAATTTTTAAATAAAATTCTCAAATTCATACTCTTAGACAATGTTTTCACAATGTCACTTCTCCACATAACGAGCATTCAAGGTACTTTCGCACATCGGCGGCTTCAAGTCCGAGTCCGAAAAGATACATCATCTTCGTTATGGCCGCCTCAGCTGTCATGTCGTGACCCGATATTACGCCGGCAGCAGCAAGACGGTCGCCGGCCACATAACGCTTGGTGTGTACTCCGCCGTTGACACACTGCGTTATGTTCAATATCACGATGTCACGATTCACTGCGTCACGTATGGCATCGGAAAACCATTGCGAAGTGGGCGCGTTACCGGCTCCGAATGTCTTAAGCACGATGCCCTTTATGCCGGGAGTGTTGAGCTGGTGGCGAAGTATCTCCTCGGTTATGCCCGGATGTAGGTCGAGAAACATCACGTTTGAGTCCATTGCGTAACGCACCTTCAGCGGACGCTTGACAATGGCGCGCATCAACGACTCCTCGTTGAAGTGTATGCCAAGACCTATCTTCGCAAGCGATGGATAGTTGTTGCTCTTGAACGCATTGAAGTTATCGGCGCTCATTTTGGTTGAGCGGTTGCCACGCCAAAGATAGTTCTCAAAGAGTATCGCAACCTCCTGCACCATGGGGGCGCCGCTTATGTCGGTAGCCGCAGCTATTTGCAATGCCGTTATGAGGTTCTCCTCGCCGTCGGTTCTCACTTCGCCTATAGGCAGTTGCGAGCCGGTTATAATTACAGGCTTGTGAAGATTCTCGAGCATGAACGACAACGCCGAGGCCGTATAGGCCATGGTGTCGGTTCCATGAAGCACCACAAAACCGTCAAAGCGGTCAAAGTTGTCCTCAATCGCCTTGGCTATCTCCATCCAGCATTGCGGATTCATGTCCGACGAGTCGATAGGCGATTGAAACTGTATGTTCTCGATTCTATAATCGAGCATCTTTATCTTGGGCACATTGTCGATCAGGTGCCTGAAGTCAAAAGGTTGCAACGCATGAGTCTGCGGATTCTCAATCATTCCGATTGTTCCTCCGGTGTAGACTATCAGTATATTGGGTTTGCGTTCACTGTTCATTGTTAGAGGTCGGGGAGTTAGAGGATTATATTGCATCGTAACCCTTATTTAACCTGTGCTCCGGGCACCACGGGAGCAGTCGGGCCCATGACTACAAGGCGGCCGTCGGGATTCTCGGCCGACAGGATCATGCCCTGCGACACGATGCCGCGCAGCTTGCGGGGTGGCAGATTGGCGATGAAGCACACCTGCTTGCCCACAAGGTCTTCAGGCTCGTAGTACTTTGCGATTCCCGACACGATGGTGCGCTTCGACATTCCGTCGTCGATAAGGAACTGCAGCAGCTTGTCGGCCTTAGGCACCTTCTTGCACTCAAGTACGGTGCCTACTCGCAGGTCGGCCTTCATGAATGTGTCAAAGTCAACATCCTCGGCCTGAGGAGCCACTGTCCACGCATCGATCATGTTCTGGCGCTTGTTGTCCTCAAGACGCTTTATCTGTGCTTCGATTGCGGCATCCTCGATTTTGTCAAAGAGCAATTCGGCCTCGCCCAAGTGGCGCCCTGCGGGAATAAGGTCGTTACGGCCCAGCTCGTCCCAATTTATCTCGTTCATTCCGAGCATTCCGCGAAGCTTCTTCGACATGAAAGGCATGAACGGCTCAAAGGCCACGGCGATGTTGGCACACATCTGAGCTGCTACATTGAGTATTGTAGCCGTGCGCGCCATGTCACTCTTGGCCACCTTCCAAGGCTCGGTTTCCTGAAGATATTTGTTTCCGAGGCGGGCTATGTTCATCGCATCCTTCAATGCCTCTCTGAAATGGAAGTTGTCGAGATTGTCGCTCAACGAGCTCTTTATCGACTTGAGTTCGGCAAATGCGTCATTGTCTATCGGCTGATATTCTCCGGCGGCGGGAACCTCTCCGTTGAAGTATTTGTGAGTGAGCACCACGGCGCGGTTCACGAAGTTTCCGAGAATGGCCACAAGCTCGCTGTTGTTGCGGGCCTGGAAGTCACGCCATGTGAAGTCGTTGTCCTTTGTTTCGGGAGCGTTGGCTGTGAGCACGTAACGCAGCACATCCTGCTTTCCGGGGAAGTCCACGAGATACTCGTGAAGCCACACCGCCCAGTTGCGCGAAGTCGAAATCTTGTCACCTTCGAGGTTCAGGAACTCATTGGCAGGAACGTTGTCGGGCAGCTGGAAGCCGTCGCCGTAGGCCATGAGCATTGCGGGAAACACAATGCAGTGGAACACAATGTTGTCCTTGCCTATGAAATTGATTATGCGGGTTTCGGGATCTTTCCAGTAAGTGGCCCATGTGTCGGGGAGCAGCTCCTTGGTGTTGGAGATGTAGCCTATCGGCGCATCAAACCACACATAGAGCACCTTTCCCTCGGCACCCTCCACGGGCACGGGGATTCCCCAGTCGAGGTCACGGCTCACCGCACGGGGCTGCAAGCCCATGTCGAGCCATGATTTGCACTGGCCGTACACATTGGTCTTCCACTCCTTGTGACCTTCAAGAATCCACTCGCGCAGAGCGGGTTCCCACTTGTCGAGGGGCAGATACCAGTGCTTGGTTTCACGCATCACGGGCACACTGCCGGTTATCGCGCTCTTGGGCTCGATAAGGTCGGTGGCGTTGAGCGATGTACCGCAGGCTTCGCACTGGTCACCGTAGGCGCGTTCATTTCCGCAATGAGGGCACTTGCCCACAACGTAACGGTCGGCAAGGAACTGCCCGGCCTCTTCGTCGTAAAGCTGCATCGATGTGTTTTCGATAAACTCGCCCTTGTCATACAGACGGCGGAAAAACTCGCTTGCCGTAGCCGAATGCGTGTCGGAAGTGGTACGTGAATATACATCAAATGAAATTCCCAGCTCTTCAAACGAATCCTTGATTATCTTATGGTACCTGTCGACAATGTCCTGAGGGGTCACGCCTTCGCGACGGGCCTTTATTGTGATGGGCACTCCGTGTTCATCGCTTCCGCCTACGAGCACTACATCTTTGCCGCAAAGCCTGAGGTAACGCGCATAGATGTCGGCCGGAACATATACACCGGCAAGATGACCTATGTGAACGGGACCGTTGGCATAGGGTAATGCGGTGGTTATCAAGGTACGTTTGAAATTCTTTTCCATTGTATGATTACATTTTTTATTTCAGAGTACAAAATTAGCTTTTCTCCGTGAAATAATAAAATAGCCGAGGTTACAAATTATCTCAATTTCATGCGTTTAATTGCCGCAAAGGCTCTCATTAGCAACGCGTTTGTCGCATCTGAGAGCCTTTTGCTATACATTTTTCATCAACAGCTGCTGTTTTGCGTCACAATTGCAACTATTTGATGCGATTTAATTGCAAGATTATTTTTTTTGTAACTTTGCCGCAAATTATATCTGCAATATCGTTCTTAATCATGGATAATCTGCCTCAGGACCCGGCTATGCTGTTCAGTTTCATAAACATGAAACTGCGTGACGAATACCCCTCGCTCGACGAGCTGTGTGCATCGCTCGACATCGACCGCAAGCTTCTTGAAGAAAAGCTCAACGCGGCCGGATGGGAGTATAACCCCGAAGCCAACAAGTTTTGGTAATGGCTGCCGTCAATCGGTGAGCAAGAGCTCAACGGGACAATGGTCGGCGCCATGGATTTCGCTGTGTATGGCGGCGCCTTCGAGCCTCGGCAACAACCGCTCCGATATCAGGAAATAGTCGATGCGCCATCCGGCGTTACGTTGTCGCGCCTTATAGAAATAGCTCCACCATGTGTAAGCCCCCGTGGCATCGGGATGCAGGTAACGGAACGTGTCGACAAATCCGGCCTGAAGAAGCAGCTCAAGCTCGCGGCGCTCCTCATCGGAATATCCGGCCGACCCCCTGTTTCTGTCAGGGTTGACCAAATCGATGTCACTGCGGGCCACGTTCAAGTCACCGCACACTATTACAGGCTTCTCCTTGTCGAGCGACATGACATATTCACGGAAACTGCGCTCCCATGCCACACGATAGCCAATGCGCTTCAGTCCCTCCTGTGAATTTGGAGTGTACACGTTGACCAGGTAGAAGTCGGCCATTTCAAGCGTGACAACACGCCCTTCGTGATTGTGTTCCTCGACACCTATGCCGTAACGCACCGACACAGGCTCGATGCGGGTGAATATGGCCGTTCCCGAATACCCCTTCTTATCGGCATAGTTCCAATAGGAATCATATCCGTCAAACGACAAATCAATCTGCCCTTCCTGCAGCTTGGTTTCCTGAATGCAGAAAAAATCGGCATCCAACTCCTTGAATACATCCTTGAATCCCTTGCCGCAACAGGCACGAAGCCCGTTGACATTCCATGATATGAATTTCATAACCGTAACGCTTATTCTATTTATTATAATAACGGATAATCCACGCCTTTGATTCGCGCAGTACCTTAAAATCGAAGCGGCCGCCCACAATGGAGCGGCCGCAATTATGAGTTGTCAAAATATCGACACTATACTTCAGCAAGAATCGTCTGAGCCGATGCCGGGGGAGGAGTGGGTCGTGCTTCCCAGCCCAATGCACTTGCGCCGAGCACGGCTGCGTCACTCTCCTTTAGTTCCGAAAGCAAGAGCTTGGTCTTTCCCTTGAACATGTTGAGCATATTGCGGTCCATCGACTCCTTTATAGGCTTCATCAGCAGCTCGCCTGCGCGTGCAAGTCCGCCAAAGAGTATGATTGCCTCAGGGCTTGAGAATGCAACGAAGTTGGCAAATGCGCGGCCCATGATTTCGCCCGTGTACTGGAATATCTCGCGGGCAAGCTTGTCGCCGGCAATGGCTGCGTCATATACATCCTTCGATGTGATCTCCTCGATGGGAAGGTCGCGAAGACGCGACGGATCGGTGCGTATCTCAAGGAACTCACGCGCTGTGCGTGCAACCCCTGTTGCCGAGCAGTAGGTTTCAAGACATCCGGTGCGTCCGCATCCACACATGCGTCCGTTGGATGGCTTCACAATCACGTGGCCCAGCTCGCCGGCAAATCCGTCGTGGCCGTAGACAAGCTGACCGTTGACAACGATGCCGCTTCCTACTCCGGTTCCCAAGGTTATCATGATGAAATCCTTCATGCCGCGTGCAGCACCATAGGTCATTTCACCTATAGCTGCCGCGTTGGCATCATTTGTAACGGCGACAGGCACACCGAAAGCTTCGGTGAGCAGCTTGGCAAGAGGCACAACACCCTTCCAGGGCAGATTGGTGGCATACTCGATGGTTCCGGTGAAATAGTTGCTGTTGGGAGCTCCTACACCTATTCCGTGAATTTTATCTTTAGCATCGTGAGCCTCGATAAGCTTGTTTAGGGCTACCTTGAGCTCTGCGATATAATCCTCGATATTGGCATGCTTGCCCGTCTTTATCGAGTTACTTGCTATTACGTTTCCTCGTGCGTCAACTATACCGAATACGGTATTTGTACCGCCTATGTCGATTCCTACAACATAAGGTTTGCTCATAATTGTACTTGTGTATAAGTGGTTAATATTTGTAAGTCCTATGACAAAGATACTAATACGTTGTTTTACTCTCAACTTAATCGCATCTAAGACATAGTCAAAGATACAAAATAATTTGGACTATCGTTAAAAATTAACCAAAATAAAAAGGAAACAACCGTTTATAACGATTGTTTCCTCTATTTTAGTGGCGGGAGCAGGACTCGAACCTGCGACCTTTGGGTTATGAGCCCAACGAGCTACCACTGCTCCATCCCGCGATGTTGTTTTGTGAGTGCAAAGGTAGGCATTTTGGCCGTTACCACCAAATATACTCGCCTGTTTTTGTGTTAAAAGTTACAAAATAGGGCTGCCCACATAGAGCAGCCCTCATGTTATCAAGGAATTAGAGTTTTCTACTTATTCACTTGGAATTTATTGATTCCGTCACGCAGATAGGCCACAACCTGATGTGCGGCGGCGATTCCTGCGTTTATGTTGGCCTCCGAGGTCTGGGCTCCCATCTTCTTGGGAGTAAAGAACACGCGGTCGCCAAATTCAGCCTTCAGCGCTTCGGCATTGTCGGGCTTCACATCGGCTACATACTTCATGTCGGCACGATCGGCGAGAGCCTTCTGCAATCCCTCCTCGTCAATCACCTCCTTGCGGGCTGTGTTGATGAGCACGCCGCCCTTGGGCATCTTGGTGATGAGCTCGTAATTAACGCTCTTCTTGGTTTCGGGAGTTGCGGGAATGTGAATCGACACATAATTGTTGTCGGCGTAGAGTTCCTCAACCGAATGAACGGGAGTGACACCGGCCTCAACCATAGCCTCATCGGGGCAGAAGGGGTCGAATGCCGACACCTCCATGCCAAATCCCTTGGCTATGCGGGCAACGTTACGGCCTACCTGACCAAACGCCTGTATGCCAAGACGCTTGCCCTTCAGCTCGGTTCCCGATGTTCCGTTATACATGTTGCGCACTGCCATCACTGCCATACCGAATACGAGTTCGGCAACAGCGTTGGAGTTCTGTCCGGGAGTATTCTCCACAACGACATTGTGGGCTGTAGCGGCTGCGAGGTCCACATTGTCATATCCGGCACCGGCACGCACCACAATCTTAAGCTGCTTTGCGGCGTCGAGCACCTCGGCGTCGATTATGTCGCTGCGTATGATTATGGCGTCGGCATTGGAAGCGGCATTGAGCAGATCCTGCTTGCTGCCGTACTTTTCAAGAAGCTCGAGTTCATAACCGGCCTCTTCTATCACTTTGCGTATACCGTCAACAGCAACGGCTGCAAATGGTTTTTCGGTGGCTACCAATACTTTCATAGTCCTAATGCTCTCCTGATTAATGTTTTGCCTCAAATTCCTTCATTGCGTCAACAAGCACCTTCACGCTCTCGATGGGAAGAGCATTGTAAAGCGATGCACGGAAACCGCCAACCGAACGGTGACCCTTGATGCCCACGATGCCCTTGGTCGATGCAAAGTCGATGAACTCCTTGTCGAGTCCGTCATATTCGGGCTTCATTACGAAGCACACATTCATTATTGAACGATCCTCTGGAGCAACGGTGCCTACAAACATCTTGCTTGAATCGATGGCCTCATAGAGAAGCTCGGCCTTGGCAAGGTCGCGACGCTCCATCTCCTTTACGCCTCCGAGTTCCTTATAGTACTTGAGGGTCTGCAGTGCCGAGTAGATGGGCAGTACGGGAGGAGTGTTGAACATCGAGCCCTTCTTTACGTGGGTGCGATAGTCAAGCATGGTGGGGATTGCGCGGTCTACATGGCCGAGGGCATCCTCCTTGACAATCACGATGGTAACGCCGGCAGGAGCAAGATTCTTCTGAGCTCCGGCATATATTACATCATACTTCGACACATCGACGGGACGGGAGAAGATGTCGCTCGACATGTCGGCTACCAAAGGCACCTTTACATCGGGATCGTAACGCATCTCGGTTCCGTAGATGGTGTTATTTGAGGTGAAGTGGAAATAGTCCACATCATCGGGTACTACATAATTCTTGGGGATGTTGGTAAAGTTGGCTTCCTTGCTTGACGCAACAACATCCACCTCTCCAAAAAGACGAGCCTCTTTGATGGCATTTGTCGCCCATGTTCCTGTTTCAAGATAGGCGGCTTTCTTCTTCAACAAGTTATAAGGAACCATGCAGAATTGCATTGAAGCGCCTCCACCGAGGAAAAGGACATGATAGCCCTCGGGAACCTCAAGCAGCTCCTTGACGAGGGCTTGGGCCTCATCCATAACTGCAACAAATTCCTTACTGCGGTGCGACACTTCAAGAATCGACAAACCTGTTCCCGCAAAGTCCTTGATGGCCTCAGCGGTGTTTTTGATAGTGTACTCACTCAGAATCGATGGTCCGGCATAAAAGTTATGCTTCTTCATAATTTCTACGATATTTTAGGGGTTGTTTGCGCAAATTTAATGATTTTAAATGGAGCGCATAACTAATTTGGCAAAAAAAACGCCTTAATTACTGAAATTTTTCCGTAAATGGCGAAAATAACTCACAATCCATCCCTAAATGACCATTTATCGCACATTTTTTTAATTTCTTTCAGTAATTTTGCAATACATTCTGTATTCTCAAAACAACCCCACCATGACCAATCAGGAAATCGTATATGACAACTGGGACCGCGAACACCTGTGGCACCCCTACACTTCAACCATAAATCCATTGCCCACCTACAAGGTCGACTCGGCCCACGGAACTACAATCAAGCTCGTCGACGGCACCGAACTCATCGACGGAATGTCATCGTGGTGGGCCGTGATACACGGCTATAACAATCCACGCATAAACGAAGCCATAACCCGACAATGTGAAAAGATGTCACACGTGATGTTTGGCGGTTTGACCCATGAACCGGCAATCGAGCTGGGGAAGCTGCTGCTCGAAATTGTGCCGCCGTCGATGAACAACATCTTCTACGCCGACTCGGGCTCGGTGGCAGTCGAAGTGGCCATGAAGATGGCTATACAGGCTGCGGTGTCACGCAGCGGCAACCACGAGAAGAGCAACTTCGTCACCATCCGTTCGGGCTATCACGGCGACACTTGGAATGCAATGAGCGTCTGCGACCCCGTGACGGGAATGCACGGAGCATTCGGCCCGGCTCTTCCCATTCGCTACTTCGTTCCCGCGCCTGAAATAGGGTTCTACGACGAGTGGCATCCCGAAACGATGGCACCGCTTGAAAAGACTCTCGCCGAGCACCACGACTCCATTGCCGCACTGATTCTCGAGCCTGTAGTGCAGGGAGCGGGAGGAATGCGATTCTACCATCCGCAATATCTCGTCGAGGCTCGCCGCCTCTGCGACCGCTACGGCGTATACCTGATATTTGACGAAATAGCCACGGGATTCTGGCGCACAGGGCGCCGCTTTGCCTGGGAGTGGGCCGGAGTGGAGCCCGACATCATGTGCATAGGCAAGGGCTTGACCGCCGGCTACCTCACCATGAGCGCAGTGCTCACAACCAAGGATGTGGCCGACACCATTTCACGCGGCGAGGCCGGAGTGCTCATGCACGGCCCCACATTCATGGGCAATCCGCTGGCATGCGCCATAGCCATTGAGTCGATCAAGATGCTCAACGAGCAGGACATGGCATCGCGCATCAGCCACATCGAAAGCCTGCTGAAGCAGGAGCTGGCTCCCGCCGCGTCCAACGAACGAGTGAAGAATGTGCGCGTACTCGGTGCTATCGGAGTCGTGGAGATGAACGACCCCGTCAATGTGGGCGAATTTCAGAAACGATGCGTCGAAAAGGGAATATGGGTGCGCCCCTTCGGCCGTAATGTCTACATCATGCCTCCTTATATAATAAAGGACGACGACCTGAGGACACTATGCCGCAGAATGATCGAGATTCTGCCCTAAGAGCCGGTTCGACAATAAATATTAACGGCTCTATAGCGAGTGTGGAGTGAACTCTCCGGGCTTAATGCCGAACTGCCGCTGGAAACACTTCGAGAAATATGACGAACTGTTAAATCCAACCATGTAGCATATTTCGTTGATGCGGTACTTGTTTTCGGCAAGAAGCTTTGCGGCCTTCTTCAGGCGCGTCAGCTGTATCAGCTCATTGGGCGTGACATTGGCAAGAGTCTTTATTTTGGCATATAGGCCCGATCGGCTTATGCCCATGCGGTTGGCAAGGAAATCGACCGACAGCTCCGGATTGGAGAAGTTCTCCTCTATTATATTGGTAAGCTGCGTCAGGAACTGGTCGTCGACCGGGTTGGGCGCAATCGTGTTTATAGGTTCAAGAGGTGTCTGCGAGAATTTCTCACGCAGAAGCTTGCGCATCTCTACAAGGTTGTGGATGCGCGCCTCAAGGTAGTTGACCGAGAATGGCTTCTCCACATAAGCGTCAGCCCCGCAGTTCAATCCCTCAATCTTGGAGTAATTGTCGGTCTTGGCCGTGAGCAGGATAAACGGAATGTGACTGTAGTTGCAGTTGCTTCTCACCGCACGGCACAATTCGACGCCGTTCATCACCGGCATCATCCAGTCGCTCACAATGAGCGCAACTTCGTGACGCGACAGCTTGTCAAGCGCCTCCTTGCCGTTGACAGCCGTCACCACCTCGTAGTCGGAGTTGAAGTTGCTCGTGATGAACTGAAGCATCTCCTCGTTATCGTCGACAATCAGCATCACGGGACGCGACACATCGTTGACACCCCCGTCGATTGCGCGCGAACAGCCCTTATCCTCGGCGGGCGACATAATGTCGTTGCCGGCCGAGGCAGTCACTCCTTCCTGCCTGAGCGGCAAGGTGACGATGAATGTCGCGCCGTTGCCGAGCGACGACTCAACCTTTATCTCACCCTTGTGAGCCTCGACCACACTCTGCACGATGCTCAATCCAAGTCCGGTGCCACCCTTCGACTCTCGGTTGTCATCCATCACCTGGAAGAAGGGCTTGAATATCTTCTCCTGATTGTCACGACTGATTCCCACACCGTTGTCCGATACCGATATGGTGAACCACCCCTGCCCCTCATCGGCATGACAGGCAATGACAATGCGATCCTTCATGTACTTGCGCGCGTTGTTTAGCAGATTGCTCACAAGCTTGGTCAAAGCCTCGGCATCGACATCGGCCTCGATGTCACGCTCGCATTGCTCTACAACAAGCTTGCCACCCATCTGCTCTATCGACGGAGCAAAACGCTCGGCCACAGCCGTGACAAGATTCGTCACATTCTGCCTGCTGAACTGCACGGTGAATCCGTTTTGCTCAACCTTCTTGAAGTCGAGCAACTGGTTCACGAGAAAGAGCAGTCGCTGGCTGTTGCGATTGATTATATTCAAGTCGTCGCGGACTGTCGGCGACAATTCACCTGGCGAACGCATGATTTTTTCCAGCGGCCCTATTATCAGCGACACGGGAGTCCTTATTTCATGCGCGATCATGGTGAAGAATGACATTTTGGCCTGATACACCTCTTTCTCCTTGTTGGCACTGACACGGCTCAGCTCCACCTTGTGCTGCTTGTCGTAGTAACGCAGCAACAGACGAATCAACAGGAATATCAGCGCCAACGCAAGAAGCACATAGAGAATCTTCATAGGAATCGAGGCATACCACGGAGGCAATATTTTGATGTGCAGCGTTATGCCATCCTCGTTCCACAGATTGTCATTATTGGAGGCCTGCACCATCATCCTATAGTTGCCCGGAGGCAGATTGGTATAGGTGGCACGGTTGTCGCTGCCGGCGTTTATCCATGTCTTGTCGAAGCCCTCGAGCTTGTAACGCAGATGATTCTTGGACGGATTAACGTAACTCAACGCCGAGAAGCTCAGGCTGAACAGATAATCCTCATGCGACAGCTCGATACGCTCGACACTGTTGAGCGACTTGGGAAGTCGCGAATCACCCACCTCGACCACCGAGTTGACCACATCGAGCTCGGTGAACGCCACCGGCGGCATTGCCTGATTAGGGCGTATCTGATAGGGATAAAACGAATTAAGGCCCTTAATCGTACCGAGATAGATGCACCCGCTCGAAGTCTTGAGCCCGGCATTCAGCATGAACTGATTGTTGGACAGCCCGTCAAATGTCGTAAACAGTTCCGAACTGCCGTCGACCAGCGAATACCTCACAAGCCCGTTGCTTGTCGTGAGCCACAATGAATTCTGGTCCTCGATGACCGAGAACACTATTTTACTCGGCACATCGCCTATATTGATAATCTCAAAACTATCGCGCTCGGGCACGTAACGGCACAGGCCGTTGGCCGTAGCCACCCACATCCGGCCTCGCGAGTCAATCGTAGTGCAGTTGACATGATTATGAGGCAACGCACCCTCGTCACCGGAGAAGCGATAGTTTTTCCACACTCTGTGACGCGTATCGTAGCGGAACAGCCCCTTGCCCTGGGTCGAGAACCACAGATTGCCCAGGACATCCTGGTCGATGTCGATAGTCATAGCCCCCAGGCTGCGCACACGCTTGAAATTGTCGGCCTCGCGGTCATAGAGGTTTATCATGTCCATCGTCGACACCCATATATTGCGGTCGCGATCGCGATAGATGGCATAACTGCTCCACCCGTCAAGCGAGCTGTCGTCGCCTTCGCGGGGGTAGTAGTGACGCATCAGGTGGGTCTTGATGTTGTAGACACCCACACCGGTTGTGTAAGTGCCTATCCACAGGTCGTCGCCGTCGAGGCACAGCGCATGCACGTTGTTGTTAAACGGCACGGCTCCGGTCGAGGGCAGCGCAACGTGACTGTAGCGTCCCGTCGAAGGAGTGTAGTAACACAATCCGCCGTCGTCCGACGCTATCCACACATTGCCCATGCCGTCCTCGCAAAATCCCGATATGATGTCACCGCTCACCGAGTTGACAAATCGCGAGTGACGATGAGCGTTGAACTGCTTGAGGTCGGGTGCCAGATAATTGACACCGCCGTAGAAGGTGCCTATCCACATTCCATCCTCACGGTCACGCAGTATGGGATAGACAAACTGGTCAGACAACGACCTTCGGTCGAGCTCGTCATTCTTATATAGAGTGTACTCGCCGCTCTTGGGATTGAACACGGTCAATCCGGCATCGGAACCGATGAAAAGAGCGTCATTGCTCCCCGCGGTTATCGAGTGGATGTGAACCAGCCCCCTGTCGGCACCGGGCTGCAGTGCGGCATAGGCCTCGCCCGTGAAGGGGTCGAAGCGGTAAAGCCCCGAGTCCCACATTCCTATCCACATGTTGTGGGCCTCATCCTCGACCATGGCCACTGCAATTACGTGAAGCGGACGGCCGTCGAGAGTGAGCTGCAACGGCTTGAACGTGTCGTCGCTCTTGTTCAGCTTAAAGAGTATTCCCCGTCCCTGGTTACCCATGACCCACACATCGTTGCGTGAGTCGACATAGACCTTACCCACCATATTGGAGAGCTGCGGAAACTCGTAGTTAACCACATCGCCGGTGACGCTGTTCACCTTGAACACGCCGTTGCCGGCCACGGCAAGCCACAGGTTACCGTCCTTGTCCGATGTCATGTCACGCACGTAGGAGTCTATGCGGCTGGTGCACGCGGGAGCATAGTGCAACTCAGGCGCAAGAATCTTTTCAGTTTCAGGATCGTAATAAAAAAGCTGTGTGTCAACACCTATCCATATCTTGCCGTCAAGCTCATGCATCGACGACACAAAATCGTCCTGAAAATGCTTGCCTTCCACCTTGCTTAACGAGAATACCCTGAAACGCTGACCGTCAAACCGCACAAGGCCGCCGTCGGTGGCAAACCAGATGAAGCCGCGGCTGTCCTGCATGATGTCACGCACGCAGTTTGACGGCAATCCGTTGTCGGTCGTGTAGTGACGGAACGCAAGATTACTCCCCGAAGCAAGAGCCGCAAGCGACATCAAGCCGGCAATGAATAGTAGGCACAATTTTTTCATCAGTCAATGTTAAGGCTAAAACCAAAGATAGGAATATTTACACAGATTATTAAGGTCACTCACTTCACCGACGCGTCACTTCCTCAACGCCGTACCCGAAAGCTTGATGCTGTAGGGCCACTGCGCGTCAACCTCATTGTTGTCGCGTCCGTGAGGATTCATCCAGTGCTCGGCAGGAGCTCCCATGACCACGAGCCACAGGTGGGCGAGCTGCTTGTCGGCGGGCGCGGTGTACTCGATGCGTCCGTGACGGTCACGCTTCATCTCGCCGTAAGTGGCATTGCCGTCAGCATCCACGGCCACAAGTCCGTAACGCCATCCGGCCTTCGCCACATTGACGCTGTTGTAGCCCTTGCGGCCGGCCTCGCCCTTGAAGTCGACAGTCACCTTCTTGCCCGGAGCGGGCACCTCAAGCGCAATGGCGTTGAAGCCGTAGTTCTCGGGACAGTTTGACGGAGCCACGCGGTAACGGCCGGCGGCATCCACCATGTCGGTATGCCACAGGTTGGCATAGGGGCGCATATTGTCACGCACGCGGTCGATGTCCCAGTTTATCAGCCGGCGCTGCATTATGAACATCTCGTCGTTAAACTCATCCTGCGTCATGTCGTTGATGCGCTTGTAGGTGATTACCGGGTCCTCGCCGCGCTTTCCCTGGCGGAACAGTTCGGCGATTATGGGCCGGCCGTGCTTCTCGCCCCACAGTTCAAGCACGTAAGGCGAGCGGTATATGTTGTCGAGGTGAAGAAATGCCTTGTGAGTGCCGTCACGGTAGGCGTTCAGGTGATAGTTCTCGTCGGTGGGCCAGTCGGGATTGACCTGCCACAGCATCCACTGCGACGCCATCTCGAAGAATCCGCTTCCGCCCCAGCCTTCGCCCTCGCCGTCACACGACACCTGCGACTGGAACGAGTGTCCAAGCTCATGGGCTATGCAGTTTAGCTTTTTGTCCTGCACGCGGTTGGGAGCTATCCACAGCGCGCCTATCTCGCCGTCATAGTCGCCGCCGTAGGCCGTGCCCTCAAGCGAGTAGTCGAGCATCACCATCATGCGATACTTGTCGGCCTTGGTGCCCGGCTTGACGAAAGCGAGGTCATTGTAGAAAAACTTGTAAAACGACTCCAGTCGGTCCAGCAGATTGGCAAGGTCCACCTTCATGTCATGTCCCTCAAGGTCGGGAGCGGCGGCGATGTTGCCGCCGAATCCGGGAGCCCAGAAAAGCACGATGTTGTCGGTGCAGGCCATGCGGTCGTAGCTCCACTTCGACGCAGGGTCGGTGAAGTCGTTGGCACGCAGCTCTTTGGGGAGATATATGCTCTTACCTTTATATTCGGTCACCTCGGCCGTTAGCTGAAGCGACGACAGCAAAACAGCTGCCAAAACAAATTGCTTGATCATGAATTTTCGTGTTATACAATTCAAAGATAGTGTAATTTTCCTTAATTAGAAAATGAAAAAGGAGGCATTGCAAGGTTGCCCCGCAATACCTCCTCAACCTTAGAAATAAATACCGACATTAAATATGCCTAATTAAAAAAGCTTCATACGTGAATAGGACACCCGCTTACCCAATTCCGTAGTGGCACCACGGAATTTATAGGTGACTGTAACGTTGATAGTCTTTTCAGAGGATCCCTTCTTGTACACATAAACGGGATGCATCACCATTGTGTCGCCTGGAGCACCTACAGCTCCCTTTTTGCCGAGTATCAGGTTGGCACCGTTCAACTCGTAATATATCGTACCTTCAGCATACTCGATGGCGGTTCCGTCAACAGTGAGCCAGTAACCGACATTAGCTGTAGGCATATTGGATATCGAACCGTCAGCGTTCTTATTGAACACCACGATCTTACCATCTATTTTCTCCACAGCCTTACCTACTTCGGGTGATACGACCGACTTGGATAAGGTTGCGGCATCCATTCCGAGGAATTCGGTGACATCGGGCACAGTCATGTTAAGACCTCCGGCAATCCAGTCGCTGTTTTCAGGGTCGACACTTAAGTCATAGGTGACATTAAGGGTATTGTCGTCGACTTTCTCAAACACCGCTACCGACGGCTCTACATAATTGTAAACATCGGTGCCGGTGAGAGTTATCGTATAAGGCCACTGCTCGTCATTGGACTCCTTGTCATCCCAACCCGCGCGATTATAGGTGTCAGGCGAACCCATTATTACGAAATAGAGTTCCGAAGCTCCGGCAGGCACGTTGTAGGATGCAGTTCCTGTAGCACCTTTGCTCATTTCGGAGTACTGAGGCACTCCGCCGACGATTGCCACATAGCCATAACGGAAATTGGACGATGTGTTGCGCTGTGTATTATAGCGTTTAACCGAACCCACAATGCCACCGTCGCCGTTAACCTGTGTTCCGGGATCCTTTTCGGCGAGAGCACTGCCTGTTTCAAGGGCATCTACCTTAACCGATACCGACTTGCCGGCCGAAGTCATAAGTCTTATGACATTGAATCCGGTAGTTCCGGGGGTCGACTGATAACCTACCTGATACTTGGAATCGTCAACTCGGAACAATACGGTCGAATAGTTACCCTTCACTTCGGGAGTAGCATATTCGCGTATGCCGGGGATGTCGTAGTAAACCATGTGAGCCGCATAGTCGTAAAGCTCGTCGTAGGTCTTCTGAATATCCGATCCGTTGTAGAGGCGTGTATAGGTTTCAATGGGGTCTTCAGGGAATTCCGACTCACGCCAGATGCGTCCGTAAGCCTCCACTCCGTGACGGTTTACCCAGTCATGCTGCAGCCAGTAGCTTGCATAGCGCATCCATTCATGATAGAATATGCGATGACAATTGGCTGTCCATGTAGGCACATGATAGCCAAACATCTCCTCGGGATAGTCAACCTGGGCCTGCCACTGGGCGCACTGCTCCCAGTAAGAGCAACCGCCTTCACCGTTGGGGCCGAAACCATAACGGAAACCATGCTTGTAGTTGTGGTCGTAACCCTGTTTCTGAATCTTGTCGGCATATACCTGATACTGGAACGAATGTCCTATTTCGTGAGCGATTGTCGAGCCGACGGGCTGACAGGTAGCCGGAGTAACCCAAAGCGCACCTATCATGTCGTCATAACCCGAACCTGTTGCCACCCACGATTCAGGTGTAGGATCGAGAAGATATATCTGCATCTTGTAGTCGTCGAGTGTCGACTGACCCTGACCAAGTACGGCCATGCCGAGAGTCATGATATTGGTCTGGAAGAAATGCTCGGCCTTGGCAAGAAGATCGTCGATATCAACGCGGTCACCGGGAGCTACATGTGAGCCGTTGGGATCGTCGCCGAAATATTTGTCCCAGAACACAAAGAAGTGTTCGCTCGATTTATAACGCGCAAACGAGAATTTTGAATTGCTCTTCAACATTCCCGATCCATGCTCTGAATTTGCCCAGAATTTATCATAATCGGGGATGGTCGACGGGTCGATTTCTTCAGTAGGAGGCTTGGGTGCTTCGCCACTCTTTCCGGGCTGATTCACTGTAAATTCCTCGCTCATGTCACCGGCCGAGATTCTGAATTTACCGGTGCGGCCGTCGGTGGAAGTGTTGGCTCCTACAGTAACGGTCAATTCAACATCACCGGTGCTGACACCGTTATTGGAAAAAAAGAGCCAGGTGGCTCCTTCAAGAGCCTGAGCCGACCATCGCTTGTTGGCCTTGAACTTTATTGTAATCTCGCTCTGCTCAGCCGATGCGACACTGAATGTACGGTCATTGCTTGAAAAGACCAATGCCGGCGACATGTCCGCTTCATCCGCATCGGAATCAGAACATCCTACCGATGCAAATGCTAACGAAAATATCGCAAAGTACAATAATAAATAGTTTTTAATCATAATGATTTACTCCTTATATTAATGCAAGGAGATGGCCGATGGCCATCCCCTGCATATAATAGGACTTTTTAGAAGCAATCGATATTAGCTTCAATTTCAACGTACTTCGTTACATTGGTTCGCAAAGCATAGACGAACTTCAATGTATAAGAACCTGAAGGAACATCATTGCTGCGGCCGATATAGATGCCGTCCTCCGATGTTTCGATATAGAACGTATTGCTGGGATAGCTGCCTGTCCAACCTGTGGGCAGATACTTATCGTCGAGCCAGTAACCGATGCCGTTAGCGGTATAGTTGCTGTCCATATCCCAGTTGTCGGTAGCCTGATCGATCATGTACATGACTACGGGAGCGGTGTCGCGGTCAGAAGTCACTGCCGAAACAAATCCCTCGACATCAAGGCTTATTCCTGCCTGCAATGCATCGGCAAGAGCGTCAAATGTAATGAGAGTGGGAGCATAAGCGGCATCAACGATTTCCATGTTCACGATTGCCTTGTTGCCGTCACACTCTACATCCACAACCGGCTCGTAGGTAGGACAGAGAATGTTGACTTTGAAGATGATGTAACGCGACTTGTCGGAGTTGGCGTATGCAAACTCAACATCAAACTCAGCATTATCAGGTATGTCAACACCTCGGCCTATATTAACTTCTTCATCCTCGGCCCATGTTTCCACATATATGGCATTATCAGGATATGTACCGTCCTTCCAGCCTACATTTTCCATATCGGCGTTGAGCCATGCGCTGCAACGTGTTCCCGCGCTGCTCGCAAGATTCCATTCTCCGTCATTGATTATGTAGAAATCGATGTCGCCGTCATTGCTTATGCCCTGAATGAATTCATCATAGGTCATGCCCATGTTGCCTTCAATATCCTTTCGGTAAGAAGCGAGCGACAATGCGCCGGCCGAAAAATAGGTAGTTCCTGTTTCAACCGAAGCCGATACGCTCAACACACTTGCAGCATCGGTGCAGCCGCCCTGGGTCACAAGGATATTCTGCACACCTTCGCCGCACTTAACTGTCACTGTAGCCTGACGCGGCGACAAATAATCGTTGTGTTCAAAGGTCATGAAGAGGCGATGTTTGCCAAACTCACCCTTTTCAGGAGTAAGTTTCACCCATGAAGCATCGGTAGTCGCGCTCCAGTTTTCACTTGCCGAGAAATTTACCACGGCCTCGCTCTCATTCCACACTACACTCACTGCGGTAGCGTCAAGATTAAAGGGAGGCACTTCGACCACTATTTCATCATCGTCGTCACATGCCGTAAACATCGGAGCTGAGGCCAGCAGACACGCGGCAACGAACCATCTTGAATATTTAGCTATATCTTTCATTATTATTGCTTTTTTATCGGAACCGCATCCGGGAGGACAAGCCTCCCGGGACGATTACATGATTTTGTTTATTCAAATGACAAGTTAACCATGAATTTGATGTGCTTGTCAAGATCGGCAGTCAGCGCGAAGTCAACGATTATCGTAGCACTCTCTCCCGACGGAACATTGGGATGTCGACCGAAGTTGTAAACGCCTTCGGCTCCTTCAAGGAATATATAGCTTGTATCGCCGTAACCTACAATGTTTTGATCCTTGTCAAGCCACCAGCCCATCCAGTTGGTTGTCGACTTGGGACGCAGACCGCCTTCGCCTGTCACGCGCTCGCCATTCTTTACAAGGAACACCTGAATCGGGTCGTCTTCAAAGTTGGTCCACTGATATTCAGGCTCGCACTGGCCATAGAGCTTTATGAACTCCTTAGCCGAAAGTCCGAGAGCGGCTTGCAACTCAGCATCATACTTTGAGAAGTCAAGCGACCATGAAGCCCAGTCGCCGGCAGGCACGCTACCCGAACATTCAACAATCGAAGGATCGGTTACCACCAGGCTTATGGAGAAACGCACATAGTCGTCAAAGTCCCGGCCATTCTTGATTGCAAAGCCCATGTCGAGCGTTGTCAACGTTCCGGCTGCGGGGTCGTTGACGGCATGAATCTCTATAGCCTTCTCGGTTTTGTTGAGCGATGCCGTGAACACCGGATTCTGATCGGATGAAGCTACTCGACCGTTAGAGGTGTAGTACCATCCCGATTCGCCATTGTTGGGAGGTGTTATATCCCAGCACTGACGGCCGGTGTTGATATTGTAGAACACCACTTCGCCACGTTCGAGAGCGGCAACGGTTTCATCAACGGTCATATTTAGGAACTTATGGAACTGTGTCGCATAGTCCTTAAGATACACATATTGGGGTGCGTCGATATCAACCACCGAGAATACCCGTGATGCAGTTACGGTTGCCTCGTTGTTTGTGCGCAGATAGGGTGCTTCACCCTCAGCATAAACTTTCTTTTCTGAGGCATCGGCCGGGTCGTCACTGTTACAGCCTACGCCCGCAAAAGCCAATGCCGCAATGAATGAATATAGATATGTTTTTTTCATCTTGTTTTTCCTTTTAATGGTTTAAGGTAAGTACATTAGCTTGCATAGCCGGGGTTCTGAACCAATTTGGGGTTACCGTCCATAGCATCCTTGGGTATGGGGAACACATCGTAATGACGGTCGTTGGGATCGCTCATGCCATCCTTACAGAACCATGACTTGCCGTTCCACACATTACAGCCGTTGGTCATCATGAAACGCACAAGGTCCTGACGACGATGTCCCTCAGCCACAAACTCCCATGCAAGCTCATCGAGCAAGCCGCCGAGGATGATGTCGTCGCCACCCTCATGAGTGATAATCCAGTTGTCGGGCTGGTCGATCTCGGCACGGTTCTCACGATGTCCGTAATCGTAGCAGCTTCCGCCACGGAGCTGAGCTACAGTGCGAAGTGCCTTGCCGGGAGCCGTTTTGAAATTGCGCTGACGCACCTGTGTTACCAGTTCGGCAGCAAGGGCCTCTCCCTCACCGTTATAAGCACCCGAAATGCGGAGAAGACACTCGGCTTTCATCAACAGCACATCGGCATAGCGGAATATCACCTGATCGTCATAGCTTGAACCCTTGTCGCCTCCGAGAATCTCATATTTTACAAGACGCTCTCCCTCCTGTTCGTAACAGCCGGGGTTGTCGATTGAGCGAAGTTCATGAGTATAATTCAGCTGAATTCCATCAATATAGATGGGAAGACCGTCCTTATCATACTGCGGGCCCGAAATCCAGCAGTCGACATAGCGTTGGTCATCAGCGTCGTAGGTTTCGATAAACTGCGGGTGAGCGCCACCGCCTGAAGTTGCCCAGCCGTTGAATCCCCATGTTGCGCGACCGGCATTGCACATCCACAGGTTGGCATAGTAATTACCTCCCGCATACTTTTCCTCGTAGGGTATTCCGAAAATCACTTCGGGCGAAGCGGCAATACTCTCACGGAAGTTGTCCTTGTAGTTGGGCGAAAGCTGATAGCCCATTGCAATTATCTTATTGAGCTCATCGATACAAAGCTTATAGTAGGACTCGTCATCGCCGCCAAGCATGCATTGTGATTGAGATACATCTTGGCAAGAAGCATGTTGATGGTAGCATTGTTCATTCGTCCAAGCTCCTTCTGGTCGCCAAATGCACCTTCAATGGCCTTTAGCTCCGACACGATATAATCGAACGTTTCCTGAGGTGTAGCCTGCTCCGGAAGCCAGCCTGCATCGTGAAGCTCACCCTTGTCAAGAGGAATGTTGCGGAAAAGGTCAAAGAGGAAATAGTAGTAAAGTGCACGGTATCCGCGCAATTCGGCAACCGCCGATTCCGATGAAGCTATACTTTCATCATTCAGAAGCTTGTTACATGAGTTGACACCTGCATAGGCGCGGCTCCAGGCTGTGGAGAAGAAGCCTATCTGGCTGTGAAACGTATGCTTGTGAGTGGGCACATAAAGGTCGCCCCAACCGATACCTATGCGATAAGGCACACACCAGAGGTCGGATGCCATGTCGGCAAGGTCGGTAAATCCGAACCATCCCCATATAAAGTCACGTAGTGAATTGTAAACAGGATAGAACATGGCGGCACGGTCGGCATCGGTAAATTCATAATCCTCAGCCGCTATCACGTCGTAGGTGGTTTCATCAAGGTCGGTACATGCGCTGATTCCGAGCATTGAGGCACCGACAGCTGACGCTATTATGGTTTTAAACGTTGTTTTCATTTAAGTCAAAAGATTTAGAAGTTGATGTTAAGTCCCAGAGTGAATGAACGTACTGTGGGGTAATTGTCACGGCGCTCGATACCGGCCGATGTTGCATCCCCGTTGGAAAGCTCGGGATCAAGACCCTTGTACTTGGTGATGGTGAAGAGATTCTCGGCCGAGAAGTAAGCACGTATGTTGTTGACAAACTTGTTTTTCTTCAAAGGCACTGTATAGCCGAATGTAAGATTGGTCAGCTTAAGGAAGTCACCATTCTCAAGATAATAGCTTACAAATGTCTGCTTCTGGTTGCCGGCAAGTGTGCGGTCGCCATAAGGAGCCTCAAGAACCGACTGGAGGCGGTTGTAGTTAATTGAGTTGTTCTCATAGTAGGCGCGTGCCTCATTGAGAATCTTAAAGCCGAACTGACCGGTGAACTGCATCGAAAGGTCAAAGTTCTTATAGCGGAAAGTATTGCTCCATCCCAGATATACCTTGGGAAGACCGTTGCCGAGATCCTGCTTCATGTTGTCATCGGGAAGCATATCATCGTTGAGCTCAACAGCTTCGCCTGTTCTGGGATCCTCAACCATCCACAATCCGTTTTCGCTGACGCCAACCGATTTGATACCGAAGTAGTGGTCAACAGGTTTTCCCACCTCAAGGCGGTGAGTCGACTGGCTGATAGGCTCGCCAAGGCCTCCTGATGGATGCTGGTTGGCTGTTTCATACATTCCGTTGGAAAGTGAGATAAGCTTATTGCTGTTATGTGACAATGTCAAAGTGGTAGTCCACTCAAAGTCACGCACCTGAACGGGTATGCCGCGTAAAAGCAGCTCGACACCCGTGTTACGCATCTTACCTACATTGGCAAGTGTCTGCGGATACAAGTTCGGAGGAACGGGTACATCATACCACCAAAGCATATCCTTGGTAGTCTTGTTATAGACATCGACGCTACCGCCGAAACGGCCGTTAAACATATCCCAGTCGATACCCACATTGATTTCATGAGAGGTTTCCCACTTCAGGTCGGGGTTAGGATTCGATGCTACAACCATACCGGGAACCCACTTGCCATTGTTGTAGAAGTAGCGGCCGCCGCCGAAGTCATAGCGGGTAAGAGCCTGATAGGACGATGACGGGATAACACCTGTAACACCGTAACCTGCACGGAGCTTAAGTTCATTCCACCAGTTGCTTATTGAAAGACCCTTCCAGAACTCTTCATTCATTACATTCCATCCGGCCGATGCCGAGGGGAAATTACCCCACTTGTGATTCTTACCGAATTTGGAGGAACCCTCGCGGCGCATCGAGAGAAGCAGGTTGTAGCGGTTGTCGTAGCCATAGCTTACACGACCGAAGAAACCTATCAGCTTGTCATCGTTTTTATAGCTTCCCATCGAAGCTTTACCGTTCTTAAGTTCCTGACCAAGGCCGAGATTGTTATAAGAGAAGAAATCATTGTTGAAGTCGGCGTTCCATGCATTGAAACCCTCATACATGTTCTTCTGATAGCTATAACCTACAAGAGCGTCAAAGCGATGCTTGTTATCGAATGTCTGACGATAATTGGAGGTCACCTCAAGGTTATTGCTTTGGCTATAAGAGTATGAATGGCCTGCATCGCCCGTCTTTCCATCGGTACGGTGGCTATAGTAGTCCGATGTACGGAAATAGGCATTGTGAGCATTTGAGCGGTCGGTCGACAGCATCAATTTGGTCTGCCATCCCTTGATAGGCTCGATGGTGATGTCGCCTGTCAGGCGGCTCCATTCGCTCTTATATTCTCCTTCAAGTTCCTCAATGAGTCCAACGGGATTGTAGTAGTAGGTGATACCCAAATTTTCATACGGGCGTCCGTCGGTATCATATATAGGCTCGGTGGGGTTACGCATGATTGCATGACGATATACCTCGGTGGCTGCATTAAGAGCGCCATTCTTGTGGATACCCTTCACGAGATTCAAGTGTACCTTGATCATGTCGTTGAAGAACCAGTGCGATATGTCGAAGTTCATCTTCAACTCCTCATTGAAAGTGGTTATGATGACACCCTCGGCATTACGATAGGACACATTACCTGAATAAGTGGTGGTGGAATTTCCTCCGCTTATCTGGAAGTCATGGTTGTGAGTGAATGCTGTGCGTGACACTGCGTCAAGCCAATCCGTTTCATAACCGCGGTCCGAGAAGTTGGTAAGACCCTGACGAATCTGCTCGGCAGTCATGAATTTGTGCTTCTTGGCAAGGCTTGCCCATGACACATAGCCCGAGTAAGTGGCCGTGGTGTTAGCCTCGCCTCTTGAACCCGACTTTGTCGTGATAAGTATCACACCGTTGGCACCACGGGTACCGTAGATAGCGGCGGCCGATGCATCCTTGAGCACATCGATTGAAGCTATGTTTTCAGGAGGAACAGTTCCGAGGCCTCCCTCTACACCGTCGATGAGCACGAGCGGTGTCGAACCTCCTTGTAAAGAAATCACACCACGCAATCTTATGGTTGACTCGGCATTGGGGTCACCCGTACCTTTTGAAATAGTAAGACCGGCAACTTTACCTTTCACAAGTTCCGAAGCATCACCGATTGCACCTACGGTGAAGTCTTCAGCCTTAATTGATGACACGGCCGATGTCACATCGCCTTTGCGCTGTGTACCGTAACCGATCACGACTACGTCGTCGAGCATCTGTGAGTCCTCCTCAAGCACGATGTTGAGCGGTGAGTTGCCCACGGTGACGGTGACGGGCTTGTAGCCGATTGACGAGATGGAGATTTCCTGTCCGGCCGATGCCTTTACGGTGAATCGTCCGTCAAGATCGGTGGCGACACCTTCCGATGTACCCTTAACGATTACACTGGCGCCGATAATCGGTTCACCCTGTGAATCGGTTACTACACCCGATACGGTTCCGTTCTGAACTGACTGTGTCGCTTGCAATGGTTCGGCGTAGGCCACGGGAGCGCTTATCGCGGTCCCGATGGCTAAGCACGCCGCAACTTTCAGTAAGTCTTTACTGAAATGGTTTAGATTTACATGCGGTTTCATTTAGTTGCTTGTAAGGTTAAAAAAATTATAAGATTAGATTATTTATAATCATGATTGGGGTCCCTCGTTGACCTTCCACTCGATTACGCCTCCGCTCTGTCCGTCCTGCAGCTTTGCGGCAAGTTTCAGCGCAGTAGTCGTGACGGGCTCGATGGTCACATGGTTGTAGCGGTCCTTCTCGGTGCCGTAGGCCGATGTCGCCTTGACTTCGCGCCAGCGGTTGGAGGAGTCCTTATAGTAAAGCTGCCAGCTTTCGGGCACTCGGTAGTTGCCGTCGTAGTGGTCGAAGTCGAGCCAATAGACATCGACGTCACGCACCTCGACGGGCTCGTCAAATGCATAGCACAGGTTCTCGTTGGTGCCGTTGCGCAGCCACCAGTAGTGGTAGGGCTTCGAGGTGTCGGCGCTCGATGTGGGTTCCCACTGGTCGTTGTAGCCCCATGCCCACTGCAGGTTGGAGGTGGCGGCGGGTGCGTCGGAGGTCAGCGAGGTGGGCTCGGAGAACATGCGTGCGCGGCTTGCCACTGTGGGAGCGGGAGTTGCGCGGGCATATTCGGCAGCCTCGGGAATCCACACTGCCATCTGGTCGGCTCCGCGGTTGTTCCATGTGCTGTAGGGTATCGCCTTGACTTCCACATCCTTGACTGTGCCGTCGGGGAGAATCTGCTTGGCATTGGCTGAGAGAGTCATCACGCCGTTGAGCAATTCGGGCTCGTAGGCGGCGGTGAAGGCGGTGCCTTCGGGGATGAACTTGTCAAAGACTACGCTGTCGGCCTGGTCGCGGCCTTCGAGGCAGAACATCACGGGGCCGCGCTGTATGGCGAGCTTGCCGCGGTCGTCGGCCACATTCTCATGAGCGCGTACCTGACGCACATCCATCGGCAGTTCAAGCTCGACTACATCGCCGGCCTTCCATGTGCGGCGCACTGTGGCGTAACCGTCGCCGTCAAGCACGCGTGCGCTTGTACCGTTGACCTTCAGCGTGTAGGGCTGCTTGGGAGCCGAGGTGAAGGAGTAAAGGTCGGTGGGAACGGGTGACTCGCCGGCCCATCCGGGAATGCGGAGGCGCAGAGCCCATTCGCCCTCGTTGTCGGGGGTGATGGTGAATGTCACCTTGCCGTCCCAGGGATAGTCGGTTGTCTGGGCTATTGTCACGTTATTGTTGTCGGTGGCTATTTCGGCGCTCGACTGGATGAAGAGGTTCACGAGCACATCGTCGCCCTGAGTGGCATACATGTAGTTGGGCACGCTGGCCATGAAGCGCGTAACGTTGCCCGGGCAGCATGCGCAGCCAAACCAGCGCTGACGCTCGTGCTGTCCCATCGATTCGAGAGGATTGTCATAGAAGAACTTGTCGCCCGACAGTGAAACACCCGAAATCACGCCGTTGTAGAGGGCGCGTTCATATACATCGGCATATTTCGCATCGCCGGTGGCGAGGAACATGCGGTAGTTCCAGTAGACATTGGCTATGGCGGCGCAGGTTTCGCAGTAGGCGGTGTGGTTGTGCAGCTCATAGTCGGGACCGAAGCCTTCGCCCTGTGCGCGGCTTCCGATGCCTCCAGTTATATATAGTTTGCGCGAGGCCATGTTGTCCCATATACGGGTGAGAGCGTTGAAGTAGGCGCTGTCGTTGGTGAGAGCCGCAACATCGGCCACTCCCGAATAGAGGTAGCCCGCGCGCACTGCGTGACCCACGATTTCATCCTGGGTGAGGATGGGCTTGTGGTCCTGCGAGTATTCGCTCAGGCGGTGTCCGTCGGTGCCGCGACCGGTTTCCTCAACGAAGTACTTTGCGGTGTTGAGATACTTTTCGTCGCCCGTCACCTTATATAATTTGGCGAGAGCCATCTCGGCGATGGGGTGACCTGAAGGCACGTGCTTCTGGTTTTCGGCGGGACCGAACACCTCACACACGAGATCGGCGTTCTTGATGGCCACATCGAGCAGGCTGCGCTTTCCGGTTGCGAGATAGTGGGCTACGGCAGCCTCATAGAGGTGTCCGCTGTTGTAGAGTTCATGGCTGTTGATCTTCTCCCAGCGATGAGTTCCCCACCATCCTGAAAGGCGCGCGTGCATTTATTGGTAACGCACGTGGTGAGATAACCGTCGGGTTCCTGGGCAGCCGCGATGAGAGTGATGACGCTGTCGAGATAAGCGTCGAGCTGCGGGTCATACTGAACCGCGAGCGAGTACGATGCACCTTCGATGATTTTGTAGGGGTCGGTATCGTCAAACGAGAAATCGCCGCGGTGCTCACCTTTCATAAGACCGCCGGCAATCGCGAAGTTGTCAAACCGTCCGTTCTTCTCACACTCCTTGAATGCCGAGGGAATCGACACGAGGCGGTTGGTTTCGATACGTGGAGCCCAGAACTTATCATCAATGTGCACTTGCGTGAAGGCAACCTCCTTGACCGGAGCGTCGGGAGCTTGGTAGGTGCCCTTTGTGCAAGCCGTGACCGTTAAAGCCACAGCACATGTAGTGATGAAATGGGGTACTAGATTCATTTCTCTTTTTTTGGTTAAAATTTGATTACTATATTCGACGGCAAATGTAGCGAAAGAGATTTTAGGCAAATGAAAAATTCGTCCAATTTGATGCAAAAATCGTACACTATCGGGGCTTAAACAGCTGTTTTGGACGATTTTTCCATAGGTTTGGACATTTTTGTCAGTCTAATTCACGGCAATTTGCTTAATTTGCAATGTAAACATTTTTTCAATTTTCCGCACGCCGAATGTAACACATGTTACACTCCCGGATGTGGACACTTTAGTAATTATTTACCATCAATGCCAGCATGAAAATTTGCAGAAAAACATTAACGGTGCTATTGGCTGCGTTTACCTCAATCGCTGTTTGGGCCAAATCCTATACCGTGACATCACCCGACGGAATGCTTGAAGCTACCGTCGACGACACAGGCAAAGCAATCACATTGGGAGTTTCACGCAACGGCGTGGAGCTCATCAAGCCGTCACGCATCTCGCTCGACATCGAGGGTCGCAAGGATGCCTCATCGATAAAAAGCGCGCGCTCGCGACGCAATGTCACCGAGGCCGTCGACGCCGAGTTTTACCGTCAGAAACATTTCGACATTACCTACAACGAGCTGTCGTTGCGGCTCGACAACGGCACAGGACTGGAGCTGCGTGTATTCAACGACGGTGTCGCCTATCGCTACGTGACGCGCGACAAAGGCAAGCGCCTCACCATTGCCGGCGAAACAGCGCAGCTCGACATCCCCGGCGACCCCACGGTCTATCTCCCCTACACTACCAACGACGAGAAGCCCATGGCGATGGCATTTCAGAACATCTACGATGTAACGCCGCTGAGCCACGCCAAGGACAAGCTCATATTCCTTCCCGCGACGGTCGACTACGGCAACGGGCTTAAACTCACGCTTCTCGAGTCGGACCTTGAGGCCTACCCCGGAATGTGGCTGAAGGCCGACACCGTCAACGGCCGCCTCGACGCAAAGTTTGCCCCCTACCCCGTCAAGACCGACTTCTACCCCTGGCGCGTGCAGGAGTATGTGACCGAAACCGCCCCCTACATAGCACTCGCCGACGGCGCGCGCACCTATCCGTGGCGCATCATGGCCGTCACCACAAGCGACACCCAGATGCCCGTCAACAACCTCGTCTACGCCCTCGCGTCACCTTCGCGTGTGCCCGACACTTCGTGGATCAAGACCGGCAAGGTGGCCTGGGACTGGTGGAACGACTGGGGACTGAAAGGTGTGCCCTTCAAGGCGGGTATCAACACCGACACCTATAAATATTACATAGACTTCGCTTCGCAGAACGGCTTGGAATTCATCGTGCTCGATGAAGGATGGTATGACCCGAAGAGCGGCGACATGCTCACCGTGGTGCCCGAAATCAATCTGCCCGAGCTTATCGAATACGGCCGCAAACGCGGTGTCGACATCGTGCTGTGGACAGTGTTCAACGTTCTCGACCGACAGCTTGAGGAAGCCTGCAAGAAGTACAGCGACATGGGCATCGCCGGATTCAAGGTCGACTTCCTCGACCGTGACGACCAGACAGCCATCGAGATGACCTACCGCCTCGCCGACGCTGCGGCCCGCCACCACCTCACGCTCGACTATCACGGAATCTACAAGCCTGCGGGAATCAACCGCACCTACCCCAACGTGCTCAACTTCGAGAGCGTCTTCGGCATGGAGGAGGTGAAGTGGACCGACATTGCCAACGACATGCCGCGCTACGACGTGACATTCCCCTATATACGCATGATGGCCGGTCAGGTCGACTACACCCCCGGAGCTATGCGCAACGCATCGAAAGCCGACTGGAAAGCAGTCTATTACAACCCCATGAGCATGGGCACGCGCTGCCATCAGCTCGCCGCCTACATCGTGCACGACTCCCCGTTCACCATGTTGTGTGACGCTCCCACCAACTATCGGGGCGAAGAGGATTGCGTGGAATTCATTGCCGGATTGCCCGTGACATTCGACGAAACCAAAGTGATATCCGGCGAGATGGGCAAGTACATCGTGACTGCCCGCCGCAACGGCGGCAGCTGGTTTGTGGGCGGCATGACCGACTGGGAGCCGCGTGACATAACCGTCGACTACTCCTTCCTGCCCGAAGGCGCCACGTTCAAGGCCACAATGATGGTCGACGGAATCAACGCCGACAAGCAGGCGCAGGACTACGCCAAGACCACCGCCACCGTAACCCGCGACACAAAGACATCGGTGCATTTGGCTTCGGGAGGAGGATTTGCAATCCGTCTTGACCCGATGCCCGCCGGCCACGGCACAGTCACCGCTATTCCCGCCGAGAAGCGTGCGGCGATTCCCGATTTCTACAAGAAGTACATCGAAAGCGACGGCTTCTATGTCGTGTCGTCCGACAAAGTGAGCGACGAGGCTCTCGGACTGGCGTGTGACATCATCGGCTACATGCTACTGAAGCGTCCCGATGTGAAGCGTCACATGGTACAGCGCGGAGCTCACCTGATGGTGATAGGCAAAGACGAGCAGACCTGCGACATACCTGAGTTTCAGCACATCTGCACCAACGATCCCGACTCTATAGCATTCTGGAACTGGCGCGCACGAGGCTTCGGCGGTGCCCCCGAGGATGAACTGTCGTCAAGCTGCGGCGAGGAGAATCTGCTCGCACTGCCCGGCGACAAGTATGAGGGCGAAAACATTCTGATTCATGAGTTTGCCCACCTCATCCACATGCTCGGAATCGCCGAGATTGAGCCCGATTTCAACGACCGGCTCGAAGCCCTGTGGCTCACCGCCAAGGAAAAGGGATTGTGGGAGGACACCTATGCGCTCTCCAACAAGGAGGAGTACTTCGCCGAGGCCGTGCAGTCATTCTTCAACTGCAACCGATATGCCGAACCGGCCAACGGAATTCACAACCATGTCAACCGCCGTGCCAAGCTGAAAGCCTACGACCCAGACATCTACAAGCTCCTGAGCGAATATTTCTACGAAATCGAAATTCCTATAAAAAACCAAATTCACAAATAACCAGCAACACAGTATGAGAAGACTGACAGCATGGCTCGTCACCGCCGCAGTAAGCCTCGGCAGTGCATCGGCCGATGTGCCCTACAACGCCCCCGGGGCTATGAATCCCGTAATTCCGGGATACTTTGCCGACCCCACGGTGAAGAAATTCGGCGACACATATTATATGTACGCCACTACCGACGGCAGCGGTGCCGGTTTCGGACCTGCCCAGCTATGGTCGAGCAAGGATTTCGTAAACTGGACCCTGATGCCCATGAACTGGCCCGACAGCCACTGGATATGGGCTCCCGATGTTATGCTCAACAAGAACGACGGCAAGTACTACTATGTCTACTGCCAGCCGTGCCAGATACATGTAGGCTCAGGCGAAACCCCGCGCGGCCCGTGGCACAACATCCTCGGCGAGAGCGAGGCGGTGCTTGTCCCCGACCGATTCGTCACCAACGCCATCACCCTTGACGGACAGACATTTGTCGATGACGACGGCTCGATATACATGTATTGGGGCACATGGGGAATATATGACGGTTTCGGATGCGGCGCAGGCAAGCTCACCCCCGACATGAAGGGATTTACCGAAACCCGCCTCATCCCCAACACCGAGGTGACCGACTTCTTTGAGGCTCCCTTTGTGCTGAAGCGCAACGGCACCTACTACTTCATGTACTCGTCGGGCTCATGCCACGACCACACCTACCGCGTGCAATACGCCACCTCCGACAAGCCCCTCGGCCCCTACACCTACCGCGGCTGCCTGCTTGAGAGCAATGCCGACGGCACCGTACACGGCCCGGGACATCACAGCGTGCTGCAGGAGGGCGACAACTACTACATCGTCTATCACCGTCACGACAATCCGCACTCCAACCGCGGTTTCCACCGTCAGCTGTGCATCGACAAGCTTGAATTTGCCGCCGACGGCTCGATAAAGCCCATTACGCCCACCCACAAGGGCATTGGCGCTCTCGCCAAGAGCAGCGTGACATCGCCCAACCTCGCATTCGGCAAGAGCGTGAAGGCATCGTCATCCTACGACAGTGACTTCAAGGCCGAATATGCCGTCGACGACAACAACGGCACCCTGTGGCGCCCCAAGGGCATGGGTCAGGAGTGGCTTGAAATCGACCTCGGTAAAAAAGAGGACATTCGCACGATATGGACTCAATGGGAGTACGGCACCCAGTTCTACCAATACCTCATCGAAACATCGCTCGACGGCAAGTCGTGGGACATCTTCGCCGACAAGCGTGACAACCGCCTCGCCGGAAGCCCCATGGTCGACTTCGGCAACACCGAGGCCCGCTACGTGAGAGTGACATTCACCGGCGGCCAGAAGAACGGATTCGGCGGTGCGATATGGAACATCAAGATATTCGGCGACATCGAGGAGTCGTGTCCGCAGCAATGGCTGGGACTTACAGCCGCCGACTGGGACGGCCGCCGCTGGAACAACAACGAGGGTCAGCTCGGAGGCTACTTCACGCTGAAGTCGGGTGAGGCGCGCTCATGCCGTGTCGACGGCCGCGATGCGCTTGTGCTTCACCCCGGTACGGTGCTTGAATATGCCAATCCCCTGTTGTCGCCCGCCAAGCCCCACACGCTCAGCGCAATGGAGCACATCAACGGCAAGTGGACCGCAGCCGACCTCGGCAACGCGCTCACCGACGGACGAATAACCATCAGCAGCGGTGACCGTCAGCTCACTATAACCAATCTGCGCTTCTATAACTGGAAGCAGGAGCCGGTGGAAACCGAATTTGACCTCACGACCGACATTCGCCGCATGCCCGTGGCCGACAACTTGCTTAACGGAATCGTTGTCGACATCAACGCCGACAACTTCGCTACGGGCGACACAATCCCCTATTTCGACAACAACGGTGTCGAAGGCTACTTTGAAGCCATGTCACAGCCGGCCGTAATCACCGAAATCGAAGGAAAGAAGGCGTTCAAGTTTGACGGCTCGCAAGTCTACATGTCATCATTCGCGTTGCCGGCCACCCTGCGCGACAACGCTCCTTACACTTTGGAAATGTGGATTCTGAATCCCGAAATCGCCGAAAACGAGTGCATCGCCGACTTCACCACCTCACACGACGAGCTTGAAAAGATAATGGCCGTGAACGGCACCGAGCCACGATGCGGAGTGATGCAGCACTACGGATGGTATGAGGACGCGGGCTGGAAGGATGTCAAGAACCTCGAAGGCAAGTGGCAGCATGTCTACGTGTGCTTCGACGGCCGAATGGAGCGCGTCTACATCAACGACAATCTGGTCAGCGAAAAGGACATACAGTTACTTGTCAAACCGTCGCAATACATAACCCTCGGACGCAATGCCGAGCGCGATTGGCCCTTTACAGGTTATCTGCATTCACTGAAACTCTGGGACGAATATATACCATATAATAAATAATCATTATCATCATGAAAAAGTTATTAGCAACAATGCTGTTGACAGCAGTCGTGGCAAGTGCCTCGGCCAAGTCGCCAAAACAGCAATCGCACGGATACCCCATCGACCCCGTGCCATTCACTTCGGTGAAAGTGACCGACAATTTCTGGGGCCAACGCCTTAAAGCAAGCCGTGAGGTGACTATTCCCCTCGCATTCAGCAAGTGTGAGGAAACGGGTCGCTATCAGAACTTCATCAACGCAGCCCACCCCAGCGACACAATAAAGGTTGGCGGCCTTGCATTTGACGACACCGATGTCTACAAGACAATCGAGGGCGCAAGCTACCTGCTGCAGACCTATCCCGACAAGAAGCTTGAACACTATATCGACAGCGTGCTCGTGATCGTGGCCGCAGCCCAGGAGCCCGACGGCTACCTCTACACAAGCCGCACGATGAACCCCAAACATCCCCACGAATGGGCCGGCTCAAAGCGCTGGGAGATGGTGGAGGATCTGTCGCACGAGTTCTACAACCTCGGCCACATGGTTGAAGGAGCAATCGCCCACTACCAGGCTACCGGAAAGCGCAACTTCCTCGACATCGCAATCAAGTATGCCGACTGTGTGTGCCGCGAAATCGGCGACAATCCCGGACAGGTTGTACGCGTACCCGGACACCAGATTGCCGAAATGGCGCTTGCCAAGCTCTATCTCGTGACCGGCGACAAGAAATATCTCGACCAGGCAAAGTTCTTCCTCGACAAGCGAGGCTATACCACCCGCACCGACGAATACAGCCAGGCCCACAAGCCTGTTGTGGAGCAGGATGAGGCTGTAGGTCACGCAGTTCGTGCCGCCTACATGTATGCCGGAATGGCCGATGTGGCTGCGCTTACCGGCGACTCGGCCTACATCAACGCAATCGACAAGATCTGGGACAACATCGTAGGCAAGAAGTACTACATCACCGGCGGTATCGGTGCCACCAGCAACGGCGAGGCATTCGGCAAGAACTGTGAGCTCCCCAACATGTCGGCCTACTGCGAAACTTGCGCAGCAATCGGCAATGTATATGTCAACTACCGCCTGTTCCTGCTTCACGGCGATTCAAAGTACTACGATGTGCTTGAGCGCACACTCTATAACGGTCTCATTTCGGGCGTGTCGCTCGACGGAGGAGGCTTCTTCTACCCAAATCCTCTTGAATCGATAGGTCAGCACCAGCGTCAGCCCTGGTTTGGCTGTGCCTGCTGTCCCTCCAACATCTGCCGCTTCATCCCGTCGCTTCCCGGCTACATCTATGCCGTTAAGGACCGTGATGTTTACGTGAACCTCTTCATGTCCAACACCGCCGACCTCGATGTCGTAGGCAAGAAACTCGTTCTCAGCCAGTCGACCCGCTATCCCTGGAACGGCGATGTTAACATAAAGGTCGACAAGAACAATGCCGGCAAGTTTACAATGAAGATCCGCATCCCCGGATGGGTTCGCAATCAGGTGGTTCCGAGCGACCTCTACACCTATTCCGACGGAAAACGCCTCGGCTACACCGTTACTCTTAACGGAACTCCACTCACCGGCGAACTAAAGGACGGCTATTTCTGCATCGACCGTCAATGGAAGAAGGGCGACCAGGTTGACGTTCACTTCGACATGGAACCGCGCACAGTGAAAGCCAACAACAAAGTTGAAGCCGACCGCGGACGCGTGGCTGTTGAGCGCGGCCCCATCGTGTACTGCGCCGAGTGGCCCGACAACGACTTCGATGTACTGAGCGTGTTCATGAACCGCAATCCCAAGTTTGAAGTTGTAGAGAAACCCGAACTTCTCTACGGCATCAATGAACTTGTAACCGATGCCCAGACACTGGGATATGACGACAAGGGCCGACTCACCACTACCGATGTCAAGCTCACCCTCATCCCCTACTACTCATGGGCTCACCGCGGATCGGGCGCAATGGCCGTGTGGTTGCCTCAGGAGCTTTCGGCTTCTCGTCCCACAATGCCCGCAACCCTTGCCTCGGAAAGCAAAATCAACGCATCGCACATGGCATCGTCAATCTCGGCAATCAACGACCGTCTTGTTCCGAAAGACGAAAACGACCGCTCTATGCCCTACTACCACTGGTGGCCCAAGCAAGGCACTACCGAGTGGATAAGCTACGAGCTGCCGCAGCCCTCAACCGTACAGAGCTCGACCGTGTATTGGTTTGACGACGCACCTTGGGGCGGTTGCCGTGTTCCCAAGTCGTGGAAAATATACTACCGTGACTCACAGGGTCAATGGCAGCCCGTAACAGGAGCCGACAATTACGGCACTGTAAAGGGAGCGGCCAACACCGTCAACTTCGACCCCGTGAAGACATCGGCTGTCAAGCTCGAAGTCACCCAGCCCGCCGAATACTCATCGGGACTCTTTGAGTGGGAAGTGAAGTAAGTAAGTAAGTCAACTCAATAACAATCCGCTTAACGGCAGTCGGAATCACCACCGGCTGCCGTTGCTTTTATAATTTGCGGTGTGAGTTATTTTAAGTAATTTTGTAGCCGAATTTATCATTGCATGACACATTACAGCGACATTCTAAACCAACTTCAATCCACAGGCAACTACCGTGAGATTCCCGCCGATGGAGATTTCCGGGGCATCGACTTCTCGACCAACGACTACATGGGGCTGGGCAACGACCGGGAGCTGCAAAGGCAGTTTTTTGACAATGTCGACAACCGCGCAATACCCATGACCTCGTCGGCGTCACGCCTGTTAGCTTCACGCCAGCACGAGCATGAAGCGCTTGAGCGGTTGCTCTCTGACCTATACGGTCGCAGCACGTTGCTGTTTAACAGCGGCTACCACGCCAACACCGGAATCATATCGGCCCTTGCCGATTCGGGAACCTACATCGTGGCCGATAAGCTGGTTCATGCAAGCATAATCGACGGCATAGTGCTGTCACGCGCACCGTTCACAAGGTTCCGTCACAACGATTACGACCATCTGGAGCGGATACTGCAACGCATAGCCGACTCCCACGAGCGCATACTCGTAATAACCGAGTCAATCTTCAGCATGGACGGCGATGCGGCCGACATAGACCGGATGACCGACATTAAGCGACGCTTCAACAACGTGATTTTATACATCGACGAGGCCCATGCATTCGGCGCCGCCGGACACCGTGGATTGGGATTGTCGCGCGACAACGCCAACTACAACGATGTCGACATCATCGTCGGCACATTCGGCAAAGCGGCAGCTTCGTCGGGAGCCTTCGCGGCCGTCAATTCCACGATAAAGAATTTCCTCATCAACCGCTCACGCAGTTTCATATTCTCAACCGCGCTGTCGCCCATGACATGCGCATGGACATCCTTTGTAATCGAGCGGCTTGTCACGATGGATGCTGAGCGCGACCGCCTGGCCATGCTCGGAAAGCACTTTGCCGAGAAGCTTTCGGCCATCTCAGCGAAACCGGTTGTGGAGAGCCACATAATACCCTTCATCGTAGGCGATGCATCGCTTACGGTCGACATGTCATTGCAGCTTCGAGCACTCGGCTACAAAGTGCTGCCGATACGCACCCCCACAGTACCTGCCGGAACCGAACGACTGAGATTCAGCCTTAGCGCATCGATGGATGTCAGTGACATCGACGGAGTTGTAAATGCAATAAAAAGCATCATGAAATGAAGCAGAAATTCATAACCCGTCATAGTGGAAACCGCAGGCTCATACTCATCTTCCTGGGATGGGGCATGACCGATGCCGTGCTCAATTCGGTTGAACGGCTCGACGGCTATGACATCATGGCTGTGTGGGACTACCGCGACGAATCGTTTGATGCCGAAATCATCAACTCCTATCGTGAGATATTCGTATTCGCATGGTCGTTTGGCGTATTCATGGCCGCACGCACCCTTGCACGCAACAGTTCACTCCCAGTAGCGCTGAAGGTGGCGATAAACGGCACACTGAATCCCGTTCACGACACACTCGGCATACCCTCGGCCATATTCCACGGAACACTTGCCGGATTGAACGAGCGATCACTCGCAAAGTTCTATCGCCGGATGTGCAGCGACATCTCCCAATTCAACGAGTTCAAGGGCAACTATCCCGAGCGTGACATCGACGGCCTCAAAGATGAGTTGACAGCAATCGAGCGTTACGCAGCCGACGGCTCACCGCTCGACACTTCATGGCACCGCGTAATCATCGCTGCCGACGACAGGATATTCCCTCCTGAAAACATGGCGAAGGCGTGGGAACACACTCCACGCACAAGCAAAATCGCAGGCGGGCATCTCCCGCAATGGCAAAAGATACTAGAGAGCGAAATAATCAACAAGAAGGCTGTAGGTGAAAAATTTGAGAGCAGCGCCTCGACCTACGATGAAAACGCGATTGTCCAGAATCGCATAGCCGCTACCTTGTGGAAACTTTGGCGCGAGAACATGACATCGCAGCCGTGCAGCATACTTGAAATAGGTGCCGGAACGGGAATGTTGACAAGAGAATATGCACCGGTGCTGACCAATGCCGACATAACCACCTGGGACTTGACCAATGCGATACGCCCGCTTCCGACCGGCAAAGCGGTCACAGGCGACGCCGAGGAGCTTGTCTACGACGCTCTCCCCGACAGCTTCGACACAATCGTGTCGGCTTCAACATTCCAATGGTTCAACTCTCTGCCCATGTTCCTGAACAACGCATCACGCATCATGCGACGGGGCGGCATACTGGCATTCTCGACATTCGGCCACGACAACATGAAGGAGCTGTCGGCGATAACCGGCTCATCACTGCGATATTTCAGCAAGCAGGAGCTGTGTGACATGATTCCTGAAGGATTTGAAATATGCGAAGCTCTTGAAGAGCGGATTACAATGTACTTCAATTCGCCGCGTGACATACTGGTGCATCTGCGCGACACCGGAGTTAACGGAGTGTACACTCCGTCCAACAACCTCGCACGCATAATGCACGAATATCCGCGACACGACGAAGGATGTCCGTTGACCTATCATCCGATCTACATAATTGCAAGAAAAAAATAATGGGAAAGACAATTTTCTTATCGGGCATCGACACCGATGCCGGAAAGACATACGCCACAGGATGGCTGGCAAAAAACTACATGGACAAAGGGCTCTCGGTAGCCACTCAAAAGTTTATCCAGACAGGCAACAAGGAGTTCTCGGAGGACATTGAAGCCCATCGCAAAATAATGGGCATAGAGATGCTGCCCGAGGACATCGACCACACTACCGCTCCGATAATATTCAACTATCCCGCGTCGGCCCAGCTGGCGGCCCGAATCGACGGCAGGGAGATTGACCTGTCGCTTGTCGACAAAAGCCGTGAAACACTGTCGTCGCGCTACGACATATTGCTTATCGAGGGTGCCGGCGGACTGATGGTGCCCATAACCGACGACTACTTCACGATCGATTACGTGGCCGACCGGAATCTGCCCATAATACTTGTGACCAACGGCATTCTCGGCTCGATAAATCACACCATACTGTCGCTCGAGGCGATCAGCAAGCGCAACATCAAGCTACATTCGGTAATCTACAACACCCACTTCGACAAGGACAAGGTAATTGCCGAGGACACGCTCGGATTCATACAACGATATGTAGCTAAACATTTTTCCAATAGCGAAGTGCTGGTCATGTAGTTTTGATTTAATATCCGTTAATATAAGTTAAACTAACTTATACCGCAAACTCTGTTAAAACACATTTTATTATCTTTGAAGCGACACATATATACTAATTGGACATCAACGAGAAATCTAACATACAGATGAATGTCAAAACTATAATACTATCAATATCAAAAGAGCAGCTTGCAGCTCTACCGACCGTTACCTACCCGGGGCACATCGTGGTAGTGAATACGGTAGAGCAGGCAACGAGCGCCCTTGAGATAATAAAGAGGTATCCCGTAGTAGGCTTTGACACTGAAACCAAACCTTCATTCCGCAAAGGACGCACCAATCAGGTGGCTCTAATACAAATATCTACGGGAGATTGCTGCTATCTTTTCCGAATAAATAAATTCGGTTTTATCCCTGAATTGTGCCGATTGATCGAGGACGAATCTACAACCAAAGTGGGACTGTCGTTAAAAGACGATTTTCAGGTTCTGCACAAGATTCAGGAGTTCTCTCCTAAAGGTTTTATAGACCTTCAAAGCATGGTAAAGGAGTATAACATACAGGATTGCAGCCTGCAGAAGATATATGGCATAATATTCAACGAGCGCATTTCCAAGAGCCAAAGGCTATCCAACTGGGAAGCATCGACACTCACCGCTCCCCAGCAGATATATGCCTCAATCGACGCCTGGACATGCCTCAAGATATACAATCACCTTATATCAGGAAACTTCAAACCCGAAGAATCACCATATAAACAATCACAAGAATCTCAATAATAAAACCAATTTGCAATCCATGAAAAAATCGACTTACATCCCATTGCTGCTTACCATCTATCTGGGAGTAATGAGCTATATAGGACGTGATGAATTTTATGCGGGGAATTATGTATATTATTTCAGCATAATAGGAGCTACATTGCTGTGCATAGTGTTGCTGCACTTCTTTCTCAAGAAGCGTGACAAGCTTGCTCAGGAACGTAAGGACGACATGAACAAGAGCCGTTGAAACCCCGCGACCGGAAGAGTGCGATGTCAGTATAGATACTCATTGATCACCCTGTAGGTCAACTCGTTTTCCCGACCGATTTCCCTAACAGGCGGGCGCATGGTTTTAGAGCGGCACTCGTCATTATGCGGCTGCGCAGCCCGGCTTGGCTGTGCGGGCTCACAGGCACGTGCCGGTTGGGACGGTTTTCCATGACATTATCTTTTCTCACAAAGATAATAGCACGAAATGTCCGATTTCACCCCATAATGTCGCGAATCGCATTTTTAAGCTTGTCACATGCGGTTCTTTTCGGCTTGCCCGGCACCGGTGCCCTTGTACTTGGAGCGGGAAGTGTTGATGTTGTATCGCAGTGTAAGCATTACATTTCGGGATTCCTGATAATTTACCGTGGTGACCTTAATATCGCCATTGTACATCACTATGCGCTCATTATTTGTGTCGAATATATCGTTGGCATTAAATTGAATAGAAAACATGTCATCGAAGAATGATTTACGCACTCCGAAATTAAGGTAGCTTCTCGCCTTAAGATAGCAATTTTCGGCGCTTCCCGAAGTCTGTACCATAAAATCGGCATCGATTATCCATCCATGAGGAAGAGATATGGCGTTATCCCAATTGAAAATCAGAATCGGTCGATTAAGCTTCATTTCCCGGTCAAGAAAACGAGTGGCGTAACGACTGCAATATACGCCAATTGTGGGCTGTGGTGACCAGCAACCTACATGGGGTTGCGCACCTATGGCAAACTGATATTTATGACGCGCCTTACTGTTTTCAAATTTGATAAGCTTCACCAACGGGTCATCGTTGTAGCGGTGAGCCGTATAAAATATAGGATTCTTTTCATAAGAGTATATTGCCTGAGCAAAGAAACAACTCCATTGTGCCATCAGTTGCACGGAATATATGTCGACCGGTTTCAGTGAAGGGTCGCCACTTTGATAGCTATATCTGTTTATATATTGCAGCGCACCGTCAAGCTGATAATAAGAGGGGCGAGTTGTTCGACTTGTTATGTTAAGCGACAATCCCACTCGGCCTATTTTGGTGGATGCGAAAACCGAAGGAAACCAGTTGTTATATGTACGGCTACGGTCTTCGTCAAGGCGGTTGCCTTCATAATATTTGTAACGCACATGCTCGAAACGGACGCCCAATCCGGTCTGGAATTTTCCGAAAGTCTGTGTCAACTCGACAAATGCCGAAATATTGTCCTCATTGATTCTCGTATCGCTTCCCGAAATATCGGCTCCCGTGTAAACTGAATTATAACTCACTTTGGAATTAGTGTATTCCTCACCCACTTCGATTTGACCATTCCATAGAGGATAAGACACATTGAGTTTTTCGGCCAACAACCTTTTGCGATTGCCGGCGTCAGTGATCACCGTCCGCTCACTGTCGTTTTCGTCAGTTTCAAAATGTGTAAAATCCTTTTTTGAATTATTCTCGACATAATCGGCATTAAAGTCAACATAAGAATTCCCGATTTTGCCGCTATAATATACATTGGCCTCATGTGAAGGCATTGTCCTTTCAACAGCCGACTGTATAGTGGACAGCTTCTCGTAGGGTTTTCCGTCATTGGTCACGACCGATTCGATACTGCCATTCGGCTTGGCTTTCATGCTGCCGGTTTCAAAATATCCACCAAACGAATGGTTCTCGCCAATCTGGTAATTGAATCCTATTTTGCCTGAAAAATTCCGAATAGTATTTATCGTATATGCATTAATAAGTTGCTCAAAAATACTTTCACCATAGGTTGTCATACTTGGGACATCATGAAACCGCCTCTTTCCACCATGGAAATACCCATTGACAAAAATCTCCAATCCTCCATGCCGATACTTCAATGACACATTATCGGTGTTCAAAGCGAAATGGGCCACTTTGAGCCTATTATACAGCGCAATACTGAATCCCTCACCCTTAGGAGGAAGAGTGACAATGCGGATAACGGCATTAGTTTCAGCCGAATACTTGGCTCCAGGATTACTTATAACTTCGATGGACTTGATTTCGGAAGAGCTTAATTGGTCAAGCGCACTCGGATTAGTGACAATCCTGTTGTTGATGTATATTACCGCCGATCCTCGTCCGAAAACAGAATAATTACCGTCAGAGCCGAAGACAAGAGGAATTCCGACAAGTACATCATTGGCTGTGCCGGCACTTGCAAGTACCGTGTTGGCTATGGTTGTAATCATTGCGTTTCCGGCTATGCGCGTCATAGGCAACTCTCCTTCCACAACAACATTCTGCAACTTAACCGGACTTTCAGAGAGTGATATAACTCCACAATTACCCGATAGAGGAACCTTCATTGAAAAATCATCATATCCGAGATAAGATATTTTCAACGTAACATCATTGCTGTCACAGGGAATCCTGAAAGCTCCGTCATTGTCAGTGATACCATAGGTCAACGGTTTTACTTCATCGCCCGACAAAATGTATATGACACCGGCTACCATAGGCTCTTCATCGCCATCCACAACCCTGCCATGTATGGTGTAGTGACCATGCTGAAAGGCTTCGACATAGTAATCGTCACCTTTCTTTATCACCGAAACGGGGTTTATTCCGATTATTTGGTGCAATGCGTCATAGACATCATCGGTGTTGAGTTTTGCCGATACAGTGTAGTTGTCAAGCTCCTTGTAGATGAACGAGATGTTTATTTCGGGGTGATCTTTGCTGATTCGCACTATGGCATCCGATATAGGTACATTGTTGAATGTATAGGAATATTCATAAGCACCGGCCGAAATAGAGGTCACCATTATTATGAAAGCGGTCAGCAGGACTCTCTTGACCGACAAACGATAAATCGATAACATTTTCAATCAATAATTAATGTGTCACCTTCTTGTTTTATATCTATTCGCTCAAATGTATTAAGTTGCGACACTACTTCATCGAGAGGCAATGCCGGGTCGAGCCTATAATAGAGATGCAGAGATGCGGTTTCTCCACTGTTGAACTTCACTTCAACACCGTAGGCCTTGGCAACCGTTTCCATTATTGCTTCAAGAGGCTCATTTTCAAACATTATAGGCCCTGAGGCCGATATTGTCGTATCGGCCGGTGCATTTATTAAAGAATCGGCTGATGCCACAACCGGTGATTCCGGGTAATCGACATCATTTACAATTGTTGATTGAGGCTTGCGCTCTATAACAGCAACAGTGACAGCAATTCCTGCAGCGACCGCCACAATGGAAGTGCATACCAACGCCGCAATCGAGGCTGCGCGACTTCCAAACCACAAAAGGTAACGACGAGGATTTACAGCGTGCTTGCGAGAAAAGTCCTCCCACTCGGCATCGACATCGACAACATTGTGAGCCTCTATTGCGGAATCGGTCTTACAGAGGAGATTGTAGATCTCCCTTGACTCAGAATCGGAGAATATTTCATTAAGTTTCTCCTCGGTATATCTCTCGGGATGCTCGATAATGTCAAGCACAAGGGCATATTTACCGGTGCCCTTCGGATCGTCTAAATTACTGTTCATTTTCATTGAGTTTTTGACGGATGACAGTTAATGCATGACTTAGATGACGATAGACGGCTGTTTCACTTATGCCCATTGCAGCAGCGATTCGGGCAAACGGCATTCCCTCGGAAAACCGAAGTTCCATAACCTTGCGGGCCTGTGAGGATATATCCGACTTTATGAGAGCGTATATGCGAGCAATGGTTTCATCATCGGGCCAATCCTCGGTATCGTATTCCTCGTTGTCGAGAAAGTAGCGATTGGCTATGCGCTGATGAATCTCACAATCCCTGATGTGGTTAAGGCAACGGTTTCTTACCGACTTAAGAAGATAACCTCCGGCAACGTTGATGTCGGCATCGGACAGGGCTGCAACCCGCATTTCGCCACCCAATAGGGCGGCAAAGATATCATGTACAATGTCACGTGCAAGGTCCTCGTCGTGCAGGAGCGCAACAGCCAATCGGTGCATCCTCGCATAATGAGCTTTGAAAAGCCTCTCTATGTCATTTCTGCTTGTCATACACTAATAAGACACATAACATTTTCAAAACTCAACCTTGAGGGATAAATTTTTTGAAAAATTTTCGGGGAGGGTATAAAAAGAATCAGGCCGGCTGCGATGTGCAGTCGGCCTGATCGTGAAGGGGGCGGTTACCTACTCTCCCACTTTCGCAGTACCATCGGCGTGGCGGGGTTTAACTTCTCTGTTCGGAATGGGAAGAGGTGGAACCCCCGCGCTGTCACCACCTTAGTTTTTCTCTTTTTCCTGTCGTCGCCTCTCTGAGGCGACCGGTGTGGTGGAGGAAGCGGACTTCCTGGAAGCTGATACGAGATTCCGAC